>WNFR01007868.1_pt1 | contig 10814 bp, 14 predicted proteins | sample 5400221 | NCBI WGS metagenome assembly WNFR01 (sample SAMN13153357, study PRJNA577476) | soil metagenome | isolation source: 40 cm soil under Madrone tree | place: USA:California | collected 2016-06-14 | reverse complement strand
GAATTGAGATGTACTGAACGACGATCAGAAGGCTTTGAACCGCGTACGACGGGGCGTCCGGGGGAAAGCCGGGGGTTCACCCGGTGGCGCATGCAAGATCCAGGACCGGTGCGGTGTATTGACACGACCCCCGCCTCCATCTCCCCAGCGTCCATTTACTTCGAAGTGATCCGAATGCCAGGGTGGATTCATAGGTCGACCGGTCGATACCGCCCATGTCGACGGGGGCAGCAAAACGGCCTTCGACAAGGGCACCGCCTTCAACGACATGCCGGAGCTGGCGCCGGCCGAGATCTACAGACCGGGGATCAGCGTGCGCAGCAGCCGCCCCTGCCGCTCGCTGACGTCGATCGCGGTCTGGCCGCGGTCCTGCATGACGAGTTGAAAGCTGCTGCGCACATCCGGCCGGATTTCCGCCACCCGGTTCAGGTTTACCAGGAAGGAGCGGTGGGCCCGGAAGAAACTCTTCTCCGACAGAACGGCTTCTAGGTCACCCATGGCGTAATTGACCCAGTAGCCCTCCTCGACCGTCTGCGCGCGCACGATGCCTGTGTCAATCCGGAAAAAGCAGATGTCGCCAGGATCCAGCAGCAGCAGGCGATTCGCCTTGCGCGCAACGATGCGTTCGAGCCCACGAGGGGTGGCAGTCAGGACACCGCGGACCTTCTGGTCGTGCTCGAGGCGAGCTGCGCGATAGTTGTGGATGCTCCACGCACGCTCGATCGCTGCATCCAGTTGCTCGGGCTCGACGGGCTTGAGCAGGTAGGCCAGTGCCTGGGCCTGGAACGCGCGAAGCGCGTGCTCATCGAAGCCGGTGACGAAGATCACCAGCGGGAGAGAAACAGGGCGTGCAATCGCGCGCAGCACTTCGAATCCATCCAGACCCGGCATCTGAATGTCGAGAAAGATCAGGTCAGGTCGCAGCCGCTCAATCAGCTCCAGCGCCCGCAGTCCATCTTCCGCCTCGCCAATGATTTCGATCCGCGGGCGGCTCGACAACAGCCGGCGCAGGCGTACGCGAGAGGCTTGCTCGTCATCAACCAACAGGCTGCGCAGAGTCGGCGTCATGCGGATGCGGCTGTTTCGTTCAACGGCAGGAACACGGTCGCACGGCTGCCCTGTCGTGGCCAGCTCTCGAACGACAGGCGCGCTCGTGCGCCGTAGACCGTCGCCAGCCGTTCGCGCACATTGCGCAGCCCGACTCCACCCGGCCGCCCATCCTGGGGGTCCGTTCCGGTACCGACGCCGTTGTCCTCGACGCTCAGCACGAGTTCTTCATCCCCCACGGCACCACAGATCACCAGGCGGCAGGGTCCGACCTTGGGTGAAAAGCCGTGCTTGATCGCGTTCTCTACCAGTGGCTGTAGGATTAAGGATGGAATCGGCCGATCGGCAACTGCGTCGGCGACGTGGAACTGAACCTGCAGGCGCTCCCCGAATCGCATCTGTTCGATATCCAGATAGGTCCGCAGAAAGTCGATCTCCTCGTGCAATGGGGAAAACGACTTATCAGTCTGGGTCAGCACGTACCGGAATATGCGTGCCAGCCTGAGCGTCATGGCTTCTGCCAGCGTCGGGTCCTGGTGAACCAGCGCGGCGATCGTGTTCAAAGAATTGAACAGGAAGTGCGGGTTGATTTGTGCGCGCAGAACCCGCAACTCGGCCTGCACGAGCTGGTGCACCAGGCTGGCTTCGCGCTGGGACAACTCGATGCGCTCGCGCTCGCGGGCGAGCGCTTCCAACCGGCGCCCGAGCACCTGCGCCCCTTGCCGGATCATGTCGATCTCGCCGCTCAGCAGAAGGCCGCGCCGTGCGCCCTGCTGGACGGAAAGCGCAAGCGGCTCGGCATTGCCGACCCGCACCGGAAAGGTGCCCTCCGCCGCGGCGGACTCTCCCGCGGGAACGATGCGCACGCCCACGTTCAGGGTGTCGCCGAGGAACCGTTCGGCCGCCTCGCACGCCGACGCATCGGTTTCTTGCCGTGCCAGACGCTCGCGCAGATCCGCCAGTATCAGTTGCGGATCGCGACGGCCGAACACGCGGCGGTCCACCCATCGGTCGCTGAGACGTGCGAACCAGCCAAACAGCAGAACGCCGAGGGCGGCTGCGGCGCAGATGACCGCGGCGGCTACGGCGTCAGTGGCCGTACGCAGTGCGGGCTCACCGTCCGCCTGCCGGGTGACAAGCCAGGCGAGCGCCATGCCCAGTGTCCACGCGAAGACCACCCGCAAGCCGAGCTTGGCAAAGCGATCGGATGCCTGGAAACGTCCGAGGTAGGCCAGTACGCCAAGCATCGTAAGGACCATGCTCTGCTTGACCAGCACGTCGAGTGCGGCATCCCAACGCAGAGGAACAATCGCGGAGTGCTGAATCCAATGCGTCGCCAGGCTCAATAGGGGCCCACTTGGGATCAGGACGACCGCCGCTCGCTCCACCGCCGATTCGAAGCGCGGCCGCAGGATCAGGATTCCACCCAACAGGACCGCCACTGCGTTATAGCCAACCGCCACACGCACCGTGTCGAGCCATTGCGGTTGCTCGAGAGTCGTCGCGACAAGGATCGTAACCAAGATGCCGGCCGCCGCACTTGCTCCCGCCAGTAGCCAGCGGGTCGCAAGCGGTCGATGCGCGGGTTCAACGCCGGCATCCCAGAACAGCAGCAGACAGACCGGCCAGGCCGCGGCGGCCGCGAACGTCAGGCAGCTGATCCAGGCCAGGACGATCGACTCCGGCGAAAGCCCCGCGGCCAGCAACCCGAAGCGCGCCAGGCCGCCGAGGCTCCACACCGCAGCGCACGCAGCGTTCATCGCGCGCGCGCGCCGCCCCGAATCCGGCGATTGCCACGCCAGAAACGCCAACACCAACGCTAGCGTTGAACTCAAGCCGTAGCCGATCAGCTGCCCGAACAGCACGGCCGGATTGACCAAGGGGTTCATGAATTTCCGATTGCCGATTCCTGAGGTGAACCCGCCTTCAAGTGTGAATCTACCGGAACCTGAATGCACTGAAATCAACTTCCAACGCAGGAATTCGGCAGCGAGCGCGGTCCCGCTGGCCCTGAACGCGTTCCACCCTCCCTGTCGTAAGGGGCATTGCGCTTACCTGCTGGGCGAACGCGCTCGATCGGTATTTGCCGCGTTCAGGCACTTAGAGCTTCAAACCGCCGGGCACGATTCCTAGGATGTCTCACAACCGATCTCGGATCGAGCGCCCTGAAGCGGAGGATTACATACCATGCAACTTGACTTCATACGCATACGAAGCCTGCATCAGGGCCATCGCGCCTTGCAATCGCTGACAGCACTACGGCGCCCCGGCCTGGTTGCGGCCACGGTGCTGGCCTTGGCCGCATGCGCTGGCACAGGCCGGTTCGTCGATCAGCCGCGGCTGACCATCGACAAACCCCAGAAGGACGCCCGCGAGGCGGTCGGCGAGCTGTTTGGGTCGCTTGCTCCGCCATACACCGTCAAGGTCTGCGAGGCCGATGCGTCAACGAAATCGTGCACGGCGAAAAATGAGGGCATTAGCGCCAGAGGCGTCGGAGGCCTCTTCCTCCCGCTCGCGCTGCGTGTCAACGGAATGGACGTCAAGGCGCTGAAGCCGTCGCCCGACGGCCTGGCGTTAGAAACCTCGCTCGATGCGACCGTCGACGGCATTCCGCCCATTTGTGGCACGGTCGGTGGCAAGGTGATATCGCGCGACAACAACACGGCTTCCGTCGAATTGAGCAATTTCTATTGCAATTGGATGGTGATCGGCAACGCCATTACCAATGCCGATTTCTCGATCGAGACCATTAGTCTCGAGGAGAGGACGTTCACGGGATTCTACAAGCTGACATTTTACGGAACGGGCAATGTGACTGGGTCTGGTTATTACAAGGCCATGTTCATCCCAAAGAAAAACTGAGGTCGCGACGTACATCAGCAAGGCCAACGGTAGCTCGATCGTCCAACGCGACTCCGTGCCGTCGGTTGCGGTCGGCGTCGTTTATCGCTTCATTTCCTGAACCGTGGAGGCTCCAATGTTCGCCAAGTTCACTGTGCTACTGCTGTGCTCAATCAGTTTGAATGCAATGGCCGAAGACCTGACCGTCGAGGTAAAGCACGTGAAGCCGAACGCCGGGGTCGTCTTCATCGGCCTGTACGACAAGGCCGCCGATTTTCCGGCGACGCAAAAAGGGTTGACGGGGCAGGTCATCGAGGCCTCGGGCGATACGGTCGTGGCGATGTTTCAGGGTCTGGCCGCCGGCCGTTATGCGGTGGCCGTATACCAGGACGAAAACCGCAACGGCAAGCTCGACAAGAATTTCCTCGGCATGCCAACCGAGCCCTATGGCTTTTCAAACGACGCCCGCGGTTCCATGGGGCCGCCATCGTTCGATGCCGCCGCAGTGGATATCGCAGCTACACCGAAGATCACTGTCAACCTTCATTGAAGTCTCCCGTACACCCGATTAGCTGGAGCAACTGATGAGAAGCGATTCAGCCGATTCCACTTCGCTAAATCTTCCACGACGGACGGTCCTTGGCGCCGGCGCGGCGGTCAGTGCCGGCCTGGCAGCAGCTTTGGCCGCTGGCCTGGGAGCTAGCCAACCCTCGCAATCCGCACCCGCGCCGAGCGGACGCCGGCGGTTCGAGGGCAAGGTGGTCGCGATCACCGGTGCGACGTCCGGCATCGGCCGCGCGGCGGCGATCCAGTTTGCCGCCGAGGGTGGCAAGGTCGCGTTCTGCGGGAGACGTGAAGCGCTTGGCGGCGAAGTTGTTCAGCAGATCAAGGATCACGGCGGCGAGGCGACCTACATTCGCGCCGACGTGCGCAACGAAGCGGAGGTCAAGGACTTCATCGACCGCACGGTCGCCACCTATGGGCGTCTCGATGTCGCCTTCAACAACGCCGGCATCACTCTCGAAAAGCCGCTGCACGAATATTCCTCCAGAGAGTGGGACGACGTGACCAATACGAATCTGCGAGGCGTTTTTCTGGCGATGAAATACGAAATTCCGTGGATGCTCGCAGGCGGAGGCGGCAACATTGTGATCACCGCTTCCACCAACGCCATCGCCTCTTCCGAAAAGCGCTCGGTATACAGCGCGAGTAAGCGCGGCCTGGTGGGGCTGGTGCAGTCGGCGGCTCTGGACTACGCGCAGCACGGCATCCGCGTCAACGCACTGCTGCCGGGAACCACTGATACCGCGCTGGTGCGCCGCGTCGCCGGCATGGAGAGCATGCCGGACGCGGTCTGGGAGCTCGCCTTGCGTTACTGGGCCAAGTCGCACGTGCCGGGCCTGCAGCGGGTCGCAAAGCCCGAGGAAATCGCCGCATTTGCGCTGGTGCTCGCCTCGGACGAGCACCCCTACCTGACCGGCTCGCAACTGGTCATCGACGGCGGCAAGACCGCGCACGGCGGCTGAGATGCGTCATGCCGACTCGACGCGAAGTGCTCGCTCTGCCGGCCGCTTCCGCGGACATCGCGATGCCAGTCGGTGAAAGCGCCCTCTGCTATGCAGAGCGCCCGCGGTGAGAAGGAATGGCAGCGCGACGTGCGCGGGCAGGCGCAACGGCAGGATCGTGTTGAAATGCTCCGCAGCGTCGCACGCGTGTGTACGCACCTGCACTACCGGTTACCTCGCGGTGCGAAGAGTCGGGCTCCGTGTGGAAAACCTGTGGACAGGACGACGAATTGGCGGAGCTAATATCGATCGCCCTGGAGAAGCAGTACCGGCGCGCACTTGACAGGAGTCCGTCTCCGCCAGAGATCCAGCATCCATGCGGTTCTTCGAAGGATTGTCGTACATACCCATCATCAAACCCCTCAAATCCTGACCGTCCCCTTGCGCTCGACTCGGCCGCAGAACTTTGCCCAGTCGTCCATCATCCGGCGCCGCTTCTCGAAGAGGTCGCCGCGCCGATAGGCAGCTTCCACTCGGCTCTCGATCGCGTGCGCCAGCGCCATTTCGGCCAGCTCGCGCGGGTAGTTCGTGCGCTCGGCAGCCCAGTCGCGGAACGTGCTGCGGAAGCCATGCGGCACCGCCTGCTTGTCCGATCTCGGATCGATCCAGCGAGGCTCTTCGCCTTGCTCGCTCTCGTTCATCCGGCGGATGACGGCGGTGAGCGTCATGTCGGACAGCGCGCCGCCGTTCGGCGCCGGGAACACCAGCTCGGTGCCGACCGCGCGGGGCAGGCCGCGCAGCAGCTCGACGCAGCGCGCCGACAGCGGGACGCGATGCTCCTTTTGTGCCTTCATCCGAGCGGCCGGCACGGTCCAGATCTTTTTGCGCAGATCGATTTCGGACCACAGCGCCCCGCGGACCTCGCCCGAGCGCGACGCGCACAGGATCGCGAACTCCAGGGCACGCGCTGCCATCCCTTCGCAGCCGCGCAGTTGCGCCATGAAAGTTCCAAGCTTCCAGACCGGCAGGGCCGGCTGATGCTTGTCCTTGATGAGCTTACCCGGCGCCGCGAGCATCGTGTCCAGGTGACCGCGCCAGCGCGCAGCGTTCGGGCCGGTCCGATAGCCATGGGCAATAGCCCAGTCCAACACCCGCTCGATGCGGCCGCGCAGACGCGAAGCAGTCTCGGTCTTTCCATGCCAGATGGGCTCGAGGATGCGCAGCACGTGCGGCAGCTGCACGTCGCCGACCCGCAGCTCGCCGATAACCGGGTAGGCGTAGGCCTGCAGCGTGGAACGCCACTACTCGACGTGCTTGCTATTACGCCAGGCCTTCGAGTGAGCGTCCATGTAGGCCGCCGCGCACTGCTTGAACGTGCGGGTCGATGCCTGCGCAGCCTTCAGGGCTCTGCGGTTCGCGCGGCGCTCTTCGATCGGGTCTACGCCTTCCTCGATCTTGTCGCGGGCCTTGCGAGCCTTGTCCCAGGCCTGCGCGAGCGTCACACCAGGGTATCCGCCCAGGCCCATGTCGCGGCGCTTGCCCCCGATCACCGCGCGCAGGATCCAGCTTCGCGCGCCCGACTCGAGCACCTGCAGGTCCAGGCCTGGAACGGTGCCGACCGCATGCATGCCCGGTTCGTCAATCCGCGACACCGCTCGCGCATTAAGGTTGGCAGCCTTCCGTCCCATGTCCCTCTCGAAGCAAAAACCCACCGCCACACCCATCAATTTAGCTGGAGCTAGGTGAGCGTCAAGATTTGGAGCGCAATGGGGGAGGGCGTATTCCTGGACGTAACGACGCCGACAAGCGACTTACGGTGATCGTCACCGTCATGGGGTTCTACCGAGAGTTCTGCCGGTTCCTTCGAGGAGTCCGCGGGGTCGATTGTCACGTCGAGCGGCAGCTTGTTGGCAGGGACCGGCCGATCGCGATTCCAGGCAGTGAATCTCGGCACCCGACCGAAGCTGTGTGGAAACGCCCGCTCGACCTGCTCATAAACGCGGTCCCGCGCCCGAGCGGCGCCCGTAATCGCCGCCGAGTTTGAGGGCAGTTTCGCCTTGCGGCCTAGGCTTTCATGAACTCGACCAACGGCTGGGTTCTAAGAATGCTGATCGCTCGTTTCATGTTGTAGGCCAGAACGTGCAGACTCATCTCCGTTCGCACCTTCGGCAGCGTCTTCGTCAAGAAGTGCGTCGATCCCATCCAGGACTTCAGCGTTCCGAAGGCGTGCTCCACGGTCTGGCGTCGAAGCGTGGATGCCTTCGGCGACTGATCCAGCTGTTTCTGCAGCTCTCCCAGCACGGCCTCGTGTTCCCAGCGCGTGACACGGCGGTAGTTGCTCGTTGTATCTCCTTGGAAGGCTCCGGTACTGGACATTGATCATAATGATCAGTATGATTGTTATGGTTAGCATGAAACAGGCAGAATCCCGACCATGATTCGTGAATCCTCGGCCGTTGCGGCACGCCAGAACCTGGGCGATCTGTTGAATCAGGTGCAGTATCGCAACGATGCTGTTCTGATCACGAAGGACGGCAAGCCCGTTGCGGCCTTGGTGGACGTGGCGCTATTTGAACGCATCCGTCGGATGCGCGACGAGTTCATCCGACTTACCGACGCACTTGGCCAAACCTACGTCGGTGCTGACCCGGCCGTTGCGGAGGCTGAAATCGCCGAGGCGGTCAGCGCCGCGCGCAAGTCCCGGGCGAGACAGACGCCGAAGTCCAGGAAAGTCAAAGCGCGGTAATGCGGGTCGTCATCGATACGAACGTGTTCGTGTCGGGGCTGATGCTGCCCATGAGCGTGCCGGGCCGAATTCTCGCGGCGGCGATCGCCGGTGGCTTCGAGATCGTGTTCTGCGAGGCGATGCTGGAGGAGGTCGCATCGGCGCTTCACTATCCGAAGGTGCGAAGACGCATCGCGTTGTCGAACGAAGAACTCGATCGGTACGTGCAAGCGCTGCGCTTCATGGCAGACGTGGTCGATCCGTCCGGAGCAGACGTTTCGGTGCCTGGCGACCCGGGCGACGACGTCATACTTGGGACCTTGGTCGTTGGCAAAGCCGATTGGCTGGTGACCGGCGACGCGGCCTTGCTTGCCTTGGCCGACAAGTACCCGATTAGTACTCCGGCCGAATTTGCGTCACGCCATATTCCCTGAGCAGGCAATACGCGGGCAATTCGCCTTCCCGGGGGGGTAGCAATAGCGTTCCGTGCACGTACATGCACCGACGTGCGCCAGCCTGCACGATCGGTTCGAAGCCGCCGGGGGACGAGAAGCACGTCGAGCCGCTGCGCACCGTCAAGCACGCCAGCAGTGGATCAACAGCATCGAGCAGCATGTGCCCGCGGCGCTGCTGGACACGTCGATCGACTGCATCAACGCGGTCGACCTGCTGGACGAACTGGTGCCGATCCTGCGCAAGGTGCCCGAGACCGGTTCGAGAATCTATCAGCGCCTGGCGACTATCTTCAACGCGGCGGTGATCGACGGGCCGCGGCCCGACAACCCGGCCACGGGCCGTGCCGGCCATTCCGCAAGACCGTCGCAGTAGATCTGCAGCGAAATTGCCGTAGTTTTTGCAGGAAAAATGCAGTGGAGATTCTGAAGGTCATCACTCCTGACGACGGCCGCACGTCGCGAGCACCGGCGAATGAAGAGAAGGCATCGATGCGGTGCCCGCTCCGGGACCTGGCGCGGCCGCTCGAGCCGGGAGAACCCGATCCGCTCGTCTCTCGTCTGACGATTCCTGATCTGCCCCGGCCCACACTGGCGACCGGCGGCCGGCGGCCGGATCAATGCTGCAGTTGATGATCTATCTCGGACCGAGCGAGGGTATGCGCCCAGCGCAGCAGAACAGAGCACATGCCGAGCAATCCTGCGGCTACTATCAGTGCGGGCAGCCACGGCGCGTTGAAAGCTGTGGCAATCGCTACGAGAGCCTCGAGTACAAGGAGCAGAATTATCCTCCGACGATCAATGGAAACATCTACTATAGTTCCACCACTACTCGCGTTCGCTTTTGCTTCGATCGCCGTGAGGAGCGCGAAAGGATTGATCCCGACCCAGTTCCTCCTCGAGTACAAACGAGGATCCACGTTCAGCAGGGGAAGCGGTGTGCGCAGTGACCGAACCCGATTTTCTTCTCGGGCGACCTTTACGCCCTCGGTCTCTAATAGCTGAACCAGACGACCGAGCGCGTCGTTCGGAGGAAGCGCCGTGGCAACTGTAAAGGTCTTTCTCAGCATGCCTCACTCCTTCAATTGCAACCGCACTCCAGCGCTGAGCCACTGCCCAGCTGGTACGGCTTCTTGCAAGAATAGTTTGTTACTTCGTAGGCACCCTGCGGTATTGGAAGCCCGACATCCAGCCCGAAAGTGAACCCGACGTATCCACCTCCGCCGGGAGTCCAGAATACTGACCCTGCCAATCCTACAAGTGGCCCGAACGACGCCCCGTTTAATTGCGTGCGGGGAGATCACGATGGCTATCGACGAAGTCGAGGTTTATGTAACACCGGACGCACTTGGGAGAGCTGCGATTGTCCGGAGGAGCGATGGATTCTTTTGCATTTACTTGCATTGGAAGTGGCCGGAAGAGACCATAAAGTCCCTCAATCTTGACGCTCGTGCTGCGGCGACTAATTAGTTTAGTGACAGCGCCTCTACATTCCTTCTGTATGAGGATAAAGAGCCTGAACCCGGAGTATATGGAACACTTGACGATGCTCGACGAGAGATGCGAAGTCTCCGCGGGTTTTCGGACGCTATTCTGAAATCTTCCAAGTAATGCGACTGGAAGGGCTGACCTGCCCGGTCTCACGAAGGTTTCCGCGACCGAGTTTAAGACGGCGCTCAAAAATGGGAGGGCGCTGGGAGCGCTTTCTGCCAGCGGCTGGCGGCCGACATATGAGGTGACCGAATGACCGCAGACGTCGAAGAATTCAGTGCGCGCAGCGTGCGCGCATGTGCACGCACCTGCACTATGCGGGTACCCCACGACGTGAGGAGTGCAGCTCGCTGTGGAAGACCTGTGGACAGGACGACGGATTGGCGGACCGAATATCCATCGCCTCGGAGAAGCAGTACTGGCGCGGGCTTGACAGGAGTCCGTCTCCGCCAGTTAGCATTTCCTCCCAAGTGCACATGAGTTGCGAGTCAGTGCAATAAGCCGCTGATTTGCAAACGGAACTCGACGAAATTAACGTCGAGTCATTGCAGCTGAAATGACCTCGGTGCCCATGAACTGCGTCGATTTTCGGGGGTACGGCGGGGGTACGGGTTCGACTGTGCAAAACAGCTCTCGGTCATTCGCAGGCGAAGCTCGAGGGCTGCCCCTGGAGACGCCGCAGCGAGTGGTGGGTCGGAATCCCAAGAGGGCTCGCCAGGTAGTTACGCGTGCCGGAGCCGTGTGGAAAAATCT
>WNFR01007866.1_pt1 | contig 10814 bp, 8 predicted proteins | sample 5400221 | NCBI WGS metagenome assembly WNFR01 (sample SAMN13153357, study PRJNA577476) | soil metagenome | isolation source: 40 cm soil under Madrone tree | place: USA:California | collected 2016-06-14 | reverse complement strand
AGCGGGGGGCAGTAGTCAACGTCTTTCCGATCGCGGCCGCTACGCAGGCCAGCAAAGGCGCGGTCCTGACCGATTTCCGGGCGCTGCAACGGGCGGGAGCGGTTGCGGTCACTGATGATGGTAAGCCAATTCTCAGTGAAACCACGATGCGCGATGCATTGCGCACCTCGGCGGAAATCAATTTCCCCGTCGTTCAGCACGCCGAAGACACGCGAATGACGCAGAATTGCTCCATGAACGAAGGGCCGACTTCGTTCCGGCTTGGGCTTCGGGGGATGAGTGACATGGCGGAAGCGGCGATCGTGGACCGTGACGTGCAGCTCGCTCAACAGTTCACCGGAGCGCGGCTGCACATAGCTCATCTTTCAACGGCAGAGGCGCTGAAGGCGGTGCGGCGCGGAAAGCGCAACAGGGCTCGGGTGACCTGCGAAGTCACTCCGCACCACTTTGCGCTCACCGATGCTGATCTGCGCGACTATGACACGAATTTCAAGATGAATCCGCCATTGCGCGCGGCGGGAGATCGAGATGCTCTGCTGGTAGCTCTCGCTGACGGCACGGTGGACGCAATCGCCTCTGATCACGCTCCCCATGCGCCTCACGAGAAGATCATTGAATTTGAGAGGGCAGCATTTGGAATCACCGGACTAGAAACCGCTCTGGGGCTGGCAATTACAGTGCTCCATGCGCGCGAGAAGATTTCATTGGCGCGAATTGTAGAGTTGTTCTCCTCGGGCCCAGCGCGAGTTGTGGATTTGCGAGGACGGGGAACACTCTTGCGCGGCAGTCACGCCGATGTGACCATTTTTGATCCCAAGAAACGCTGGACATTTGACGTGGCGAAGTCCCGCTCAAAGTCGCACAACTCGCCGTTTGATGGATGGCAGCTCACGGGGAAAGTAGTGGCGACGGCGGTCGGGGGAAGAATTGTTTACCGCGCCGGATGAAGCCCGACTTGCCATTAAACACGAAGTTGGCATTCAGGCGAGGTTGGCATTCACACAAAGTCGGAGTCGCAAAGCGACGTCATTCAATTAGCCCAGCGCGTAAGCGCTGGGTGCTGATGATTCAATCCGGAGTCCCGCAGGGACGGCACTCACCTTGCCTTAGGCAGCAAAAACACGTTCAGCTTGATGGTCGATGCCGGATTTTTTCAGCAATCCGAGAAATTCCTCCTCAAACGTCCGCTTTCGGTGATGCTCTTCCTGGTTGCGAATATAGGCTTTGACCGTCTCAACTAATGACGCGCTGACCCTGAACGCGCCGTATCCCTTTTGCCACTCAAAACTCAAGCCCTGTTCTCCCATCCAACGTGATGAGTTTGCCTTTAGTTTTTGCACCGCCTCAGCAAGAGGCATTGTCGCTGACGGGGAGATCAGAAGATGCACGTGGTTCGATGTGCCTCCGACGGAGATCATCGTTATGCCGAGATTCCTTGCGATTCCCATGAGATAAGCCCATAGCTTTGGCTGCAATTCCGTGGAGATGATCTCCCGCCTTCCTTTGGTTGCGAAAATGCAATGAACGAAATTGGCGATGTAGGTGTGAGACATAGGTGTCGTCCCTTGCGGGACTCGCGGTTTCCCACTGCTCACCCAGCACTTCGTGCTGGGCTAATTAAATGGCGTCCCCTTCAGGGACTGTTCTCCTGCGTAGGTTAGCGAAACATTTCGGCGGGATTCTGTCTGTGCTGTGTGTCACAATTCGGGCTGTGGAAAACTTGAGGGGACTCCTCCGACTAGCTCGCTCCGCGGTCGAACTCGTGCCGCAACGACATTTGATGAAAGCCCTGCTCGTCAGAGCGGGTTTGTGAACGTGACGGGACGGCCGGATCAGCCAAGAATCCCCATTCTTGCGCCGACTTTCTTCAGCACCACTAATGCCTGCTCCAGCTCCTCCTTCGTATGGGTGGCTGTCATGATCGTTCGTATGCGTGCCTGTCCTTCTGGAACTGTTGGGAATGTTATCCCGGTGCCCAACACGCCATCTTTGAATAGCTCGCGTGAAAAATCCATGGTGAGTTTGCCATCGCCGATGATGATGGGAGTAATGGGAGTTTCGCTGGCGGGCGTAGTCTTTCCGCCAATGTCGAAGCCAAGCAGGCCTAGCTCCTTCTTCCAGAAGCCGGTGTTCTCCCACAGTTTCTCGATGCGCTCAGGTTCATTTTCCAGAACATCAAAAGCTGCTATGCCTGTGGCCGCCACTGACGGAGGATGCGAGGTCGAAAACAAGAACGGCCGGGCGCGGTGGTAGAGAAAATCAATGAGATCGCGCGATCCGCAGACATACCCGCCGAGCGCTCCGATCGCCTTCGACAACGTTCCAACCTGAATGTCCACGCGGCCATGCACGTTGAAGTGATCAATTGTGCCGCGTCCGTTGCGACCGAGGACACCCGAAGCATGCGCGTCATCAACCATCATGATTGCGCCATATTTCTCGGCAAGATCGCACAGTCCCGCAAGCGGGCCGATGTCGCCGTCCATTGAGAACACACCGTCGGTGATCAGCAACTTTTTGCCGGGCTGGCCTTTGATACTGGCCAGTTTGGCTTCCGCATCGGCAATATTCTTGTGTTCAAAAACCAAAATCTTCGCGCGAGATAGCCGCGCGCCATCGATGATCGAGGCATGATTGAGCTGGTCGGAGATGATGAAATCTTCTTTTCCCAGCACCGCCGAGACCGTTCCCGCATTTGCGGCAAAGCCGGATTGAAAGACCACGCACGCTTCCACGTTCTTGAAGCGTGCAATCCTCTCTTCTAGTTCCATGTGGATCTTCATGGTGCCCGCAATCGTGCGGACTGCTCCGGATCCGACACCGTATTTGCGGGTGGCGGCGAGCGCGGCTTCGCGCAGTTTGGGATGCGTGGTCAGGCCAAGATAATTATTGGAGGCCAGGTTGATGACCTTCTTCCCATCGAAGGTGCAAACTGGCGACTGCTCGTCTTCCAGCACTCGCAGGCGGAAGTGTGTGCCTTTAGCTTTGAGATCGTTCAGCTGATCAGTGAGGTAGGAAAGAGGATTTGTGCGGGTAGCGGTGGTCATGGTTTCTCCACGGAAAACTTAACAGTCTAATACCCGAAGCGGGACGAGAGAAACGGGAGCCTGGGAGCTTTTCCGTGGACGCGAGTAGAGATTGAAAGGTTATCAAAAGAGCCAGCGGCTAAAGCCGGATCTCTTAGGAGTCGTTGCGGCACGGCTGGAAGCCGTGCCCTTCCACGGTTGTGTCAGCAGCGATTGATTCCTTCCACGGTTGTGCAAGCAGCGATTGGTTACGGCAAGCCGTACCCTTCCATGGTTGTGTCAGCAGTCGAGCGGAACGGCTACAGTGCGAGATCTGCCAGTGCTTGCATGCTGGCGACGGTTGCATCTGGTTCTGCTGAGGCTTGCCTGACTGCCCCCACGCCGGCACGGAGAGATGGACGATTCACCCAAACAGTCGAGATACCGAGCGACTTGGCGGGGATAACGTCGTGATAGACGCTCTGTGCGGCGTGCAACCACTGCTCTGGTTGAACACCAATCCTGTGTTGAGCGAGCTCAAAGATTTTCAGAGACGGCTTGTAAGCACGTGCCTGTCCGGCGGTGATGACGTAGTCGAAATCGATTTCAAGGCGACGGGCTGTGGGCGCAAACAGGTCATCATCGACGTTCGAGATAATCCCCAGCTTGAACCTCGCTTTAAGCCGGCGAAGCGCTGCAACCGTATCAGGAAACGGTGTCCAATTCGCGAGCGAGTCGGGCAGGGATAGCTGTTCTGCGTCAGTAGGATGAAATCCCAACCGGGATCCAAATCCACGCACGACCCTTCGGAGGACTTCGCGGTAAGGGTGGTACTCGGATGACTCAGCTTCGGCCTCAAGTTCGCCGTAGAGGCGGAGGATTTCGGGATCGCTGAGATTCGCGTTGTGCGCGGAGAGGACCGGCCGCAGCGCGTTCAAAATGCCGGTTTCCCAGTCGATCAACGTGCCGTAGCAATCGAACGTGATGACGCGGAACCGGGAAAAATTAAGTTCAGTCAAGGACTGCGACCCTGGAAACAAAATACCCCAGAACGTGGTGTTCTGGGGTATGAACATCCTCCGAGCTATCTCTTAATCGTCAGCGACTGCGATAGCTTGAAAGAAACTGCGGATTCGGCAGGGAGCACGATTTCCTTATTGCCGGTGAAAGCTGTGCCTGCGGTGCCGGCGCCTGCGCCAGCAACAGCCCCAATTGCCGCGCCTTTGCCGCCGCCCGTAAGGCCACCGATCAGCGCACCCAGACCAGCGCCTCCACCGACCATTGCGCCGGTGCGTTTACCCTTGCCTTTCAACGTCTGAGTAAAGGTTGCGGTCTGGACAGGGAATTGTTGTCCATTTACGCGGATGGATTCCAGTTTCAACTGCAGGAGCGCGCCTCCAGCAAAGCGGCCCAGAGGCTTGGCATCGATAACCACGCCTTCGACTCTGGCGCCAGCGGGAATGACAACTTCGCCATTCACTTCCACGGGCCTTGCCAGGCTTCCACCGAAGCTCTGTCCCGGCTGACTGATCTTGGAACCAACCTCGTTGGCAAGGCGCACGGTCAGGACTTTACCCGCAGGAACCGTCACCGTCACGGGCACAGCTGGCGGAGAACTCGCTGCGTCCGGCGCGGCCGAATTTCCTGTGCTCTGAGCAGAATTGTCCTGGTTCTGAGCCGAATTGTCGTTCTGCAACTGACTGGGCTTACTACTGCATGCAACGCTGAATGCCAGGAGCAGACTCAACCCAAGCGCACCAATGCGCGATTTCATTGGAACCTCCATCGGTACTGATGATCTATCAGAACTCCACGAACCAGCAACTCACAACAGTACAGGGTACCCTTGGAGTGAACGGGTCGGTCAGAGCTTGTCTTCGGCGAGCGGTAGTTGGGAGTCCTGGTTGGAATCGCTCGCGGGACTCTGGAGCTCGGTTGCAACCGGCGCTTGATCACCGGAAGCGGCAGCAGCGGCGGCTGCCTCGGGCTTTTTCTGAAGAAATTTTGCCGTGTTCAGCAAAGTCCTACCCAATGATGCGTTATAGCTCGTCCAATTTGAGTCCGACTCGGCTTCGCGTTCGAAGTGCGCCCGCATGCTCTCCATTTTTGAGTCGAGATCGTCGAGGTAATGCAGCATAAGCGCTTCAGGAAACATGGGAAGCTTCGGCGATCCGAACTCGTACTGGCCGTGATGGCTTATTATCAGGTGCTCGAGCAAGGTCTTCGTCTCGTCCGGAAAACCGGGAATCTGCGCGATTTTAGCTTGCAGCAACTCCAGTTCGATGATCATGTGTCCCAACAGCTGACCGCGGGTCGTGTACGAGAATGAGCGTGTGTAGGCAAGCTCGTAAATCTTGCCAATGTCATGAAGAAAGGCGCCGGTGAGCAGCAGGTCACGATTGACTTGCGGATAATTGCCGCAAATCAAGTCGCAGGAACGGAAAAGTGAGACTACATGATCAAGCAGTCCGCCAATATAGGCGTGATGCAGCGTCTTGGCGGCGGGCGCGCACCGGTAGCCTTTCGCGATTTCAGGATCGTCCATCAGCGACTGCACTAAAGCCTTCAGGTGCTCATCCTGAATCGAGCCCACAAAGGCCGTCAATGTCTGCCACAATTCGTCAATGTTTTTTGTAGTCTTCGGGAGATAGTCGGCGAAGTCAACTTCCACCTCTCCCAGACGCCGGAGCTTGTGGATCGTGACCTGAAAGCGGTTCTTATACCTGTTCAGCAGCCCCTTGACCTTGAGGAAATCATCCTGCTCAAAAGCATTGATCGCGTCATCGACGTTGTCCCACATCTTGGCTTCGATCTGGCCGCACCGGTCCCCAAGGGTGAGCGCGAGGTAGGGCTCGCCCGTTTTCTTAGGCTTTACCTGTTTTGTAATGACGACGAAGCTGGAAGTAATGACTTTGTTTTCGAAGCGCGCGCAATCCGAGAGGAAGAATTCTTTCATTGGGTGTGTACTGGCACATTCCCCTTGCCGATGCATTTCCGGGGAAACGGCGGGAATTCCTTGTTCCGCCAAGCTTAAACTAAAACAACCCGATCTTTTTCTTCTTTTTGAGTTCCTTTGCGCTGGATGCCTTGGCGGCTGTGGTCACGATCGGTTTCGTTTCATTAGGGCTCGCGCCGGTGTCAACATACCCTGCCTTGATATCGATAAATGCATCTTCGCGAAGTTTTTTGAGATACTCGCGCAGTGCGGGCTGGAGCTTCTGCATGTAAACCGCTTCTTGAAGCCTTTGCTCGATCTGCTCCATGGCTGGGATGCCAGCCGTCTGATGCTCTGTAACTTTGAGAATGACGAAGCCTTGTTTGGTGTGAATCACGTCAGAAACCTGGTCCTTCTGCATGCCGAAGGTAAGGTCTTCCAGTTGCTTGGCCAGCGTGCCGCGTTTGAAAAGGCCCAGGTCGCCACCCTGTGCCGCTGTGGGCCCTTGGGATTGTTTCTTTGCTATATCGTCGAAGCTGGTGCCTCCCCGAATCTGCTTTAGGAGATCCTCTGCCTTCGCCCGCGCCGCCGCGATCTTTTCCTGATCCTCCCCGGCCTGCTCCGTGGAAACTAGAATTTCACTGAGTCTTACCTGCTCGGGACGCTCCAGTTCGGACTTATGGTCGTCATAAAACTTCTTTTGCTCGTCCTTGCCGACGGTTATGCGTCCACCTACTTCGCGCTGGATGACCTGTTGGGTAATGATCTCCGTCCGCATGTTTTGTTTGAAATCTTCGAAAGAGATGCCTTGTGATTGTGCGGCCTTCTCGAGGTCGTCCATACTTTCGAGCTTCATCTGCTTGCGCATTTCATCGAGCCGCTTGATGAGTTCGGTGTCGGCCGTGATCCCGAGGTCCTTGCCCCGTTCCAGCAGCAGTTCGCGATCTATCAGCCCGCGCAAGACATCCTTTTCACCCTGGGCCACCAGTTTGTCGGCGTGAGCAGGGTCTTGTTGTTGAGCTTCTTCTTTGAGCTGCTGTTGTTCGTGAAGGTAGTCGTTGCGCGTTACGATCTGGTTATTCACGCGCGCAATAATCTCTTCGACCACCGTATCCGCCGACAGAAATGCGGGCGCAACTAACGTCAATACGAGAATTGAGCGAGAAAGGCACTTTGACATAAGAAACACCAAGAAACCCGGGGACTCCAGACTAAACGAGTTAGTAAATTGTAACTCGCCGGCTCTGCCGCACACCAATTTGGATGCTTGCTTTCCGGAAGAAAGAAAGAGGTTTCAGTTTGATCGCACTAAGGCAAGTGCGGTGACGTCATTGTGGGTGGGGGCCGTGCCCATGAACTGCTGTACCTTGGACAGAATTCCTACGCAAGTCTCGTGCGCGGTCTCACATGCGGCATCTCGAAGATACTGGCTGACCCGCTCACTTCCGTACTCCTCCCCGTCATGCTTGGCTTCCGCAACGCCCTTGGAAACGATCAGAAGAGCATTTCCCGGCCGCAAGGCAAGCACCGCGGAATCCGGCACAGAATGCGAAAAAAGTCCGAGAGGAAGCGCTGTGGCTTTTAGTTCCTGAATATCGCTGCCGTCACGGACCAATCCCGGGGTGTGACCCGCGTTCACGTAGCAAAGCGTGCCCAGCTCTTCGTTGTAACATGCCATGAAAGCAGGGCAGGGATGTACTCCCGAGGCGGACTTCATCACAGCGCTGTTGATTTGCAACCAGAGTTCAAGCATGGACTCAGATTCATTGGCGTCGCTAGGCTGAAAAAGCAGCGTTCCCAAGTCCCGGAACTCTTGCTGGACGGCAAGAACAATCTTCCGTGTTTGCTGCAGCAGTCCTGCAATGTCGAAGAGTCCAAAAAGCACCCGCTGTGGATTGACTCGAACAAAATCGTAGAAGTCACCGCTGCAGCGCTGGCCGTAATACACGGCAGACATGGACCCATCGCGGATCTCCGGAATGGTCGCCTGAACCGGATCTTTCCACGGCATCAGTGCCGGGCGGCTATTCGCTGCGGTGCTCATAAGTCAGCACGCAGACCTTAGCACTGATTGATGTAGCGGCCAAGAGTTCATTAAGGAAAAAAGGCGCACCAAGGTATCGGCGAGCACGTCCATTGGAAAGAGATTCAGTTTTGGAACTGCCGCACAAGATAGGTCCCTACATCGCCCTGCAGCTGCCGGTAATCGCTGTGAATAGTGGACCGCAGCGCAGCTTCAGCGGACTCGCCGTGCCCTAATTTTTCCAGGATACGCAACAGATCGCTCATCTCGTACATGTTCATTAAATATTGAACCGTCGCCAGAGACTCGTCATAGGCGAGCGCGGCTTCCATTCCAGAGAACGATGAAAATCCGCCTTCGAGCTGATTCAATGGAATTTCTCGATTCAGCTTAAACAGTTCCGCCAATCGTGCTCCGTGGGACCCCAGCGATTTCGGTTCCAGCGCCTGAGCAATTCCTTCATTCAGCCAATGGGGACAGCGGCCCATGGAAAGCTGGTTCACGAATGAGTGGGCAAGTTCGTGCTTCAAAATACGCGAAAGTTCGGGTGTGACGGCATTAAGTCCTTGCAACGGAATGCGCAATTTCCCGTCGTTGAGGGCTCCAGTCCAAGAGGGCGCCTGGGTCACGTCAAAAAAATTCTGGTTGTTGTAAAGGACCACCTGGATACTGGATCGAGGTTCAGCACCAAATTGGCTGGCCAGATCCCGGAATTCCGATTCCAGGGTAGAGAGGATCTGACTGCGAAAGGATTCCGAACTTTCGCCACCTTCGTAGCGCAACAGAAAGTGTCCGGTCTCTCGCTCGGCGTAGCCGCTCTCTGCGGCAGCTTCTCGTTGAGCACGCGCCAGATGCTGCTGAATCGAAGCGTCTGGACGCAGCACGAGAGAATGCTGCCAGCTTTGGATTGCATCCCTGGCACGGTCTGCCGCGTACTGTGCGTAGCCCAGGACGGCAAATGCGTCGGCTGAGTCTGGCGCCAGACGGGTTGCGTGTTCGGCGTACGCGAGTGCGTCCCGTGCATTTCCCGTCCTTACAAGCAGCGCGGCATAGTAGTTCAGCACGGCTGGGTTTTGCTGATCATAATGAAGCGCAGATTCAAAATCGCGACGTGCTTCGTGGTACTTACCTGCTTCAAATTCATGACGGGCCGCGATGTAGAAAGCCACGGCAGTTTGAGCCGGGTTTCTACGGGATTCGATTGCACTCAGCGACTCGCGATTCACCTCGCCGCCGCGAATCACTTCTCCCAGCAACTGCTCTTCTCCGCCGACGTGGGTCGTGGGTGTGTATGCGGGCAGGTCGGGCACGGTATTTGAAGCACTAACTCGCGGATTAGGAGCAGCAACGTCGATGCTCTTGACCAGCGATTTGGGAATGCTATAAGTGTCGTCGCCGATTTCGTATCGCACCTTGTTGCCTTCATCCCGGACTTGGTCGGCGTAGATAACGTCTCCGTTTTTGAGACGGATCATTTCCCCCGAAGCTGAAATAGCTCCAATGCCGGCGAGGGCAAAAGCCAGCCGGCAGCACGGGATGACAAAAGCGCGCACTCAGGCGCATTCTAGAGGGAAGAACGACCGTGTCGTAGGTGACCAGGGTAATGATCAAGGCGGGCAAATTAGCGTGGGTGGTGTTGGCAGTCGGTTGTGTTGTACTGCGCGCTCAGCAGACGGATTCGGCCAAGCCTCCCGGGCCAGCCGAATCGCTATACCTAAGGCTGCGAACGGTCGGTCTGGACAAGACGCGCGTCTACAAGATTCGCGAAGCATCCCTGGATCGCGCCGCCCTGCATGTCTCCCTGGACGATGGGACAATCGCCTTCACCGAAGACGCAAACGGTCACGTCGCGGGCGCATTTTTCAAAGGCTTCGGTGAAGTGTTACTTTCTCCACCTAACAAGGCTGAACGCGCTTCTCTGGCTTTGTTCACCGGGGCGGCCATTCTCGAAGAGAAATTTTCCACCGCATATTTCCGCTTCAATGACGATGTGCTCGCTGAACTTCAACCCTCATTGCGAAAGGCCGACGATCCCGATGCATTTGTAAGCGAATGGGGCATGACTGCCCATAATTTGGCCGAGGAGGATGCCATCCGGCTCTTGCTCACGTTTAGCGAGTCGCTACCTTCCGAGCGTAGTCCCGAATCGCCGAATACGAACGATCACATGCTGCACGCCTTTCTGCACGGAGAGAAGCTGGGAACGTTCGATGTGCGATATGACTCGCTGGTGCCAGAGCAAATTACGGCAGGGCAACACAAGCTGGTCGAAGGGCAACACTACTACGACGTTTGGACCTCTTTCTCTCCAACTCGCGCGAAAGCAAGTTCAAAGACGACAACCGAGTCTGGCCAGGAAGTCGAGACCCCGAACCCGGGGTTCGAGTTAACCAGCTTCAAGATACGGGCCGAAGTGAGGCCTCCGACGCGGTTGGAGGCAAAAGCAAGTGTGAGCATAATCGGTCGCCAGGGCGCGAGGCGCGCACTTTTATTTGAGCTATCAAGGCTGCTCCAAGTCAAAGAAGTGCGTGTTGACGGGCGACCGGTGGAGTTCATTCACAACCAGGCCATTGAGGGTTCGCAACTCGCCAGGCGTGGCAACGACGTGATTGCGGTCATACTGCCTTCGGCCTTGAATGCGGGCCAGAAGGCAGAAGTGAGCTTCGACTACTCGGGAGCGGTTCTTTCCGAAGCAGCCAATGGGTTGCTTTACGTGGGCGAACATGGCACCTGGTATCCGAACCGTGGTCTGGCAATGGCTGTATTTGATATGGAGTTTCGTTACCCGCCAGGGTGGACGCTCGTTGCAACGGGGCGGCGAGTCGAAGGGGAGAGTACCGGACCAGGACTG
>WNFR01007865.1_pt1 | contig 10816 bp, 6 predicted proteins | sample 5400221 | NCBI WGS metagenome assembly WNFR01 (sample SAMN13153357, study PRJNA577476) | soil metagenome | isolation source: 40 cm soil under Madrone tree | place: USA:California | collected 2016-06-14 | reverse complement strand
ATCGGAGAACCTGTGTTGCTGCTAGGAATAACGAACCACACTCCATTCGAGGGCCGAAACACGGCTATGTCCGTCTTCCTGTCCCCATCGTAGTCCCCAGGCACCGGGATATCTCCCTGCGCACCCCACTGCTGGAGGACAAAACTGGTGGCGTTGGGGCTGGCAAGATTGGAACCCGTTGGGCTGAAGCTGGGACGCGTGGAACCGGTAGAGCTGAGCTTGCTAAGCTTTGTGCTTGCGCCGTTCAACAGGGGAGCCCTGGCAGCGAGGGGGGCCAGGTTGGAAATGAGGAACCAGTCTCCGTTCGATGGCCGCCACACGGCGATGTTCGCCCTGCCAATCCCGTCAAAGTCACCCACGGCGGCGCGGGCCGGATTATAGAATAAATCGTACTTTCCGGCTGCAAGGATCATGCTGTAGTTGCCATTTGCATCCGTGGTCGCGGTTTGACCAAAGGAAGTATTTGGCCCGACGGATAGCGAAGAAGAAGTCGCGCCAACCGTAGCACCAGGGACAGGAGCACCCGAGCCAGCGACCGTGACTTGGCCGGCGATTGTAACCGGGGTAGCAGGCCCTGGAATCGGCGGATAAGTGACGTTATGTACCAAAGGCCCAGCCAGGGCGCTCGTCATGGGACTTGGGTCAACGGGAGCGTAGGTCCCCGCCTTCACGGGCGGGGTTAGAAACTGATCGGGTAGGGACGCATTGACCTCATATTTGTCACCCGTCGGAAGGAGCATGTCGTACATCCCAGAGGAGGGGGGGATCCGAAACTAAAGGCAGTCGTTTGTGATGCCGGAGACGTAATGTCAACACCCTCTAATGAAGTGCTCGCGGGAATGCCGGTGGTGCCCATAAAGCTGGCTGTACCGGTGACATCGACCAGGTTTATGGTGGGGGCGGTGAAATGAAGAGTGGCGGTGCCGCTGACAACGACCGGCGTGAGAGTTGAGTACAGAAATGTTAAGAATGGGGCGGGTGTTTCTACCAGTTGGCCCAAGGACGCCGTGAACGTGCCGTTTGGTAGTTGTACGCTGAAATTTCCGCTTGGATCAAGAGCGGAACTGGCTTCGACAGCGATAAAGCCTGGGATGCTAGTTGAACCAAAAGCCACAGCGTTAGCGAGAGACTGCATAAGCAGGTTGGAGACGGCCCCCGTAACACCGGATGTGCTCACTGCGGGGAGAGTAATATCGTGGTCAACATCGGCAGAAGAAATGGTAACCGCGGTGGAATCTGTGTAGGCGAAGATGGTAGCTGCCCCGCCGGCGGTGTGCGCGAAACTGACGATCAGGTCGTAAGTGCCTGCAGGAAGCTCGATTCGGTACCTATGCGTCGCTTGGCTAACGGTTCCACCGAAGCTCCCGGTGGCCGTGGAAAACGCCACGACAAATTCGAACGAGGAGGACGCATCGCCAAGGATCCTGCCTGACAGGACAAAACCACGATCCAGCGAAACGTTTTTGGCGACGTCGCTGGTTGCATCCACGCCAGTAACTGTCTTCGACAGGACCGGAGCCGGAGCCTGTGAGTTGGCGGTGGCCGCATAAACAAGACCTACAAGAATGAGAGTGAATAATCTTCCGTTCATTGCAACGTCCTCTCTTTTGCCAACGTCTCGAACCCCAGAGTCGCGAGACACCAAGCGCTACGGCGATTAGCTTCGCGAATCGTGTCACGGTTGTTCTCTTGCGGATACACGGGGGGACTAGGCGAGCACGTTACTCGCGCCAGCATGGGCCGTCAAGTCCCAAACTTGCCAAAACTGCTAAATGGTGGGTTCCTCCTACTATGCTGGTAGCCCAAGTGAGCTAGGTAGAAACATCCCGGATTGCCAGCCGGCAAAACGTCTTCCCATCTTTGCCCTTCCGCTCTCTTGTGCAAGCCGAAGTTTTCATTTACACCCTGGGGGCTTCTGCTTTTCTCAAGAAGATGCATCCAAGTTCTGACTTCTCTCGAGCTTTCTGTGCGCTCACTGCCCAATCGGCTTCTGGACCGGCACATCGCCGACGGTCCCCCATTGCGTAACCGTGAAGGTGGAGGGCGTTGAAGAGAGTATGATGTACCAATTTCCGTTCGAGGGTCGCCACACGGCGATGTCCGTTTTTCGGTCGCCATCATAGTCTACTGGCACGGGAATATCTCCGATGGTGCCCCATTGCTGGATGATAGGAGAGTTCGGGTTGCTACTGGGGATGATGAACCACACCCCGTTCGAGGGACGAAAAACCGCAGTATCCGTCTTTCCGTCACCATCATAGTCGCCTGGCACTGGGATATCTGCTTGCGTCCCCCACTGCCGGATGATCGGAGCACTGGGATTGCTGCTGGGGATGATGAACCACACCCCGTTCGAGGGACGAAAAACCGCAGTATCCATCTTTGCGTCACCATCATAGTCGCCTGGCACTGGGATATCCGCCTGCGTTCCCCACTGCCGGATGATCGGAACGCTCGGGTTACTGCTCGGGATGATGAACCACGTGCCAGTCGACGGCCGAAACACTGCAAAATCCGTCTTGCCATCGTCATCGTAATCCCCAGGCACTGGGATGTCTCCCTGCGTCCCCCACTGCCGGAGGATCGGGACGCTCGGATTGCTGCTAGGGATGACGAACCAAGTGCCACTTGAGGGCCGAAAGACCGCTATGTCTGTGAGCCCGTCGCCATCATAGTCGCCTCGCACTAGGATATCCCCTTGCGTCCCCCACTGCTGGACGATGAAATTGCCGGGGCTGCTGCTAGGGATGATGAACCAGTTCCCCGAGGAGGGGCGAAAGACACCAAGGTCGGCCTTACCATCCCCATTGAAGTCAGCCCCAATGCACTGCAGAGCAACGCGGCAGGCACCGCTGGATCCACCCGTTGTTATCACAGATATAGGTCCCGGCCCTGTCTGAGTGGCCGAACCCGAAATCGGCGTGAGGGCGCCGATGGACCGATTAATCGAATAGGAAGAAATACTACTGGAAACGTAATCCGTCACGTACGCGAAACTGCCTGTCGAATCGATAGTTATTGTCGAAGGATTGGTCGCTGGTGCAACGGGCACTAGCTGTAATGTCAAACACCCGGCGGTCGAGCCTGCGCTAGTGTCTACTGACAGAATAAAAACGCCCTGGCTGGTGGCTGCGTACACAAACTTGCCTGTCGGATGGGCGGCGATAGGACTATTACTTGTCGGCACAACCGGAGTGAACGGCAACGGCGACACTCCTCCCCCGAAGGGAGAGCATCCCATTTGAGTTAGGGCACCCGTGGATGGGTCAATCGTGTATCCCAAAATGTCCTGCGAAGACAAATTCGCGACATAGGCAAAATTATTCGTGGGGTGGATAACGATTGAAACTGGGGACGAACCGGCTCCAAACGGCGAGCCTACTATTGGCGTCAAAGCGCCGCTGGTCGGATTTATCGCTAGCCCCGAGATATTATTGGAACCACCGTTCGCGGTATAAACGAATTTGCTATTCCGGTCCACCGTAACTCCACTGGGCTGCAGTCCTGTTGGGAAAGTTGGTGGCTGGGTTGGCGTCAGCGCACCGGTCGATGGACTCACTGTATACGCCGACAGTCCACCGTTAAGAAACATTGTGGCGTAGGCATATTGCCCTCCTAACGCGTCGGACGCTACCGCTACCGACAAGGGTACGTCTGAATTGCTGACAAGAGAACGCGAAGTTGCACGTAATATGCAGCTGCTGTCAATTGAATAAACCGAGATCGGTCCAGCTACTTGACCAGTATTAAAATCAATCACCGGGGTGATGCTCGGCACGTAAAGGAACTGGCCCGTAAGGTCCACGGTTAGGGAGGTCGGCCCTGGGTTAGTTGTGAAGTCGCCGACGAAAGTGAGGGCGCCTGACGTCGGATTTACAGAGTAGGCGGAAATCGTATTGTTCGAGCCCGACCCGAAATTTGCCACGTAGGCGCAGTCAGGGCGTGGTGTCTGCGCCCAGAGGCTGGTTGATGTCAACGACAAGAACAGGCTCAGAAAAAATGCCAAAGAGAGACCTTTTCGATTTCGCGGTGGGAAAAAATCGAGCTTCATTTGGAACTCCTTCGCCATTTTGCGCGCGTCACATCAAACGTTGAGCCATAGACTTGGTCGCCTCATTGCCCAGTCGGCTTCTGAATTGGTCATGGCCTTGTTCCTTCGGAATTTCCAATCCACAGCCGTTTTTCGCGCCTCGCTTCACTTTCATTCCTCTGATACCTATGCTTTCGCTATACCCCAGTGCCTCACACGGGCCGGAGAAACAGCCGCTGACGCTTACGTACAGTCGCCCTTCGCCCGAGAAACCTCAGGAGTTGACGACCAAAGGATTGCAAAGCTGTCTCAGGAGTCTGTGGACTTGCATAGGCACCTTTATCGGAACTGCTCCGGAGCCAAATGCCTTAACTGTCTGGATGCTCGTTTTGCGTGGGCAACTAGTGACGTAAGGTTGAGCCCATGACGCGGAACAAGTCAAGCAAATTTCCTCTTGCTCGGCTTGCCGCGGCCAGGGCGCTCACAGCGGTTGGGATTCTACGCTCACCACCGGTTTTGGAACGTGTCGTAAGTCAGCACCCTATTCCATCTTTGGCCGCGGAGCCAATCTGCGTTCGATGGACCTATCGCACCCTGCGCATTCAGCGCTTGGCGTGTCTCGGGTCTTCTGCGCGTCCTCTCACTGGCCAATGGGCTTCTGGACCGGCACATCGCCGTTGGTCCCCCATTGGGTGATGGTGAAGGTCGAAGGTGCCGACGACGGAATGACGTACCAAACGCCGTTCGAGGGCCGCCAAACGGCGATGTCCGTCTTCCGGTCGCGGTCATAATCTGCTGGCGCGGGGATGTCTCCCTGCGTCCCCCACTGCTTCACAATCTGAGCACTTGGGTTGCTGCTGGGAATGATGAACCAAGTGCCGTTTGACGAACGAAAAACTGCGAAATCCGTCTTTCCGTCGCCATCGTAATCCCCAGGCACCGGGATGTCTCCCTGCGTCCCCCACTGCTGGAGGATCGGAGCGCTCGGGTTGCTGCTAGGAATGATGAACCAAGTGCCATTCGAGGGCCGAAAGACTGCGAAATCCGTCTTTCCGTCGCCATCGTAATCGCCCGGCACCGGAATGTCCCCGTTTGTTCCCCACTGTCGAAGGATCGCAGTGCTCGGATTACTACTGGGGATGATGAACCATGTGCCGTTCGAGGGCCGAAAAACCGCGAAATCCGTCTTTCCGTCACCATCATAGTCACCTGGCACTGTGATGTCTCCCTGCGTCCCCCACTGCCGGAGGATCGGAGCGCTCGGGTTGCTGCTGGGGATGATGAACCACGTGCCATTCGAGGGCCGAAAGACTGCGAAATCCGTCTTCCCATCGCCATCGTAATCCCCAGGTACTGGAATATCTCCCTGAGTGCCCCACTGCTGAAGGATGGCAACGCCCGGGTTGTTACTCGGAACGACGAACCACGTACCATTCGAGGGCCGAAAGACGGCAACATCGGCCTTGCGATCACCATCAAAGTCGCCTGGAGCAGCAAGGTTGGGTACGCCCGATCCGCCTAAGGCCAGCGTTTGGGGATTTGGCGTACCCGTATTCGGTACATTTAGAGTTGCCGTGCGGGAACCAGGCGCCTGAGGTGTGAACATCATTCCGAATGTACAATTTTGTGCGGGGACCAAAATCGTGGCAGTTCCTCCGCCGAAAACGCACGGCGTTCCGCTTGTCGGCGCAACAACGGCGAAATCGCCCTGGTTCGCACCGGTAAAGGTCGTGGCGGCGCTCAAAGTCGCATCTGCCGTTCCGCTGTTCGTCACTGTGACGTTAGTTACTGAACTTGTATTCAAGAGCGCCTGATTGCCGAAACTGACCGTCGGCGGATTCGTTGTAATCGCTCCGCCCGCTGCGGCGTTGATCGTGAACGGGAAAAACCCCGCCGCCTGTCCGCCGCCCGGGGCTGGGTTGCTCAAGTTTACCGATGTCGAGGCGGGTGCTGGCAGCTCGCTCCCGGGGATCGTGATATCAATCCGCGTTCCGCCGCCCGAAACAGCGCCGTTCGTGTTATGAAAGCCGTTGAAGATGACGTCCATTCCTGGAGCAAATCCTGATCCCTTAATCGTGAGTGCAACAGGGAACCCGACAGTTCCAGATTCCGTATTGATTGTTGCTGGAGAGGGTACTGGATTGACAACCATAAACAGCAGTTGCTTTGAGAGACTTGGCGTTTGGGTGTTGTCAAATATGCGCACGTTATTCGCGCCACCGGAGGCCAGAAGACTAGTATCAAGATCAAACGTCATCTGAGTTGCGCTGCCCGCGTGCGAGGTAATTCCCGTCGTACTTCCGTTCCACTGCACGACGGAGCTTGCCGTAAAGTTCGCGCCATCCACAACAGCGCCGGTGATCGTCGCGGATCCCACCGTGGCAATGGCCGGACTTATGGATGAGAGGAATGGGCTAGCAGGAGCAGGAACGTTTGTATCTTGAACGATCCATGCGCTGCGTCCGCTGGTTGCCGCGCGAAGGATGCGGGACGCCCTCCGCAGAGTCAATGAATTGATAATGACATTCGGCAGGCCCGTGCCGACGGTCGTCCAGACGGTGGCGGCGCCTTGGCTCACATCGCTAGTACGAAACACACCGACGTCTGTGCCCACGAAAATCGTGTTCGGAAGGTCCGGATCGACGAGCAAGGTGTTTACGGGCGCGTTGGGGAGAGCCGTCCCGCCGCTTCCGCTAATATCCTGCCAAGTGCTGCCGCCATCGGTCGTCCGGAACACATGTCCCTTGCTGTCCACACAAAGCGTGCAGGCCGAGAAACCGGAGTAGGATACGTACGCGATCAGGGAGTTGTTCGCGTCCACCCCGATGGCTGTCGCGGTGCGTCCCGTGGGCAGCGTCCCTGCTGAAGTAATGTCAGTCCATGCTGCTCCCGTGCCCGCGAGCGCATTCGTCGTCTTCTGTACCTTGCTGGCCGCCGCGCCGCTTGCACTGGAGCCCACGTAGACGGTGTTGGAATCGCTTGGGGCAACTACGATGGCTCTGATTGTACTAGGCGATCCACCAGTTAAATCAGGCGACATCGAGTTCCACGTCGCTGCGGAATTCGTGGTGTAGTAGAGTTGAAAGGTGCCGTAATAGACGCGCCCGCCGGTGTTTGGGTCGTGGACGAGTGGCGCTATGAAACTGACGCGATCCGTGGGGTTAATTCCGTTAGTCACTTGTCGGCCAAACGATCCCACCGTCCCACCGACGAGCGATTGGAAAATGCAAATGTTCTGGCAGGTCGTGTAGACTGTGCTAGGAAACTGAGGGTCCTGCGCAGTGTAGCCGCCATCGCCGGAAGTCACGAGGTCCCAAGCCAGGTTGCCGCTGTAACGGTGCGAGCCATTGTCCTGCGAACCCCCAAACCCCACATTCTCATTCGACCGGTCCGCAGTATGTCCCGGGTAGTACATCGTAATAGCCAGAGTCGAATTCAAGTCCGTGTAATCAATGTTGGCTGGCGCCACAACCGTGGGATTGTCGCTGCGGTAAGCTCCGCCATCGCTGCCGACGTAGAGGCGGTCCACCGCGGGAGGCACGGCGAAAGCGAGGGCGTGCAAGTCCACATGCAGTTTCGTTCCGCTAGCGCCGTTCGCGACGCTGGCCCAATTGGCGCCGCCGTCGGATGAGCGGAAAAGAACTCGCGAGTTGTCATGGTCGCCCGTGGATCCGCCGTAGAAAACAGTGTTCGCATCGTTTGGGTCCACTCGAACGATCAAGTCGTAGAAACACTGCGAGCCGAAGCTGGTTGTGCAGGCGTCGGGAGTATTCGTCAGTTTCGTCCAATTCGTTCCGGAGTCAGTGGTCTTGAACATCCCCAGAAACGAAGTCCCTGAGCTGTTTGCGACCGCCGCGTATAGCGTCGTTGGCGTTGTTCGCGCAAGATCCACGTCAATCCGGCCCACGCCCGGGGTAGGGAAGAGATTTGCACCGGTTCCAATCAGTTTCGTCCAGGTGGCCCCATGATCCGTCGAACGATAGACACCGTTTACGCCGGCTCCGGAGACATAGCCCAGTGCGGCGTATACCACGCCGGTAGTCACCGGGTCAAATACGATGGCCGTGCCGGGCGCCCCTGATGCCGTCGCAACGAGCGCCCAGTTCGTACCACCATCGGACGAACGATAAACTCCCGAAAGGGAATTGCTCGAAAAAAACTGTACTCCCGCAAGAACGACTTGGTTGTTCTTCGGGTCCACAGCCAGCGCGCCAATGTGCGCCGCGCCGTCCAGCCGGCTTGACGACTGACGTCCGACAAAAGTCGCAGCGCCCAATTGCGTCCAGTGAGCGCCAGCGTCAGTGGACTTCAGGACGCCTGCTCCATAGTAGCTGTCGCCGGAATTGTTGGCCTCTCCTGTCCCAGCATAGATGATCTGGCACGGAGCCGGACTGCAGCTTGCCGCCGTGGGATCAATTGCGATCGAGCCGGTCGAGAGCGAAGGTTGGTTGTCTGTGATGGGTGTCCAGTTTGCTCCTGCGTTTGAGCTCTTCCAAACTCCACCGGCAGCTGCGCCCATGTAGACGTTGTTGCTGTTCGTCGGGTCCACGGCCATCGCAGCGATTCGACCGGCAATCGTGGGTCCCCCATTAAACGTATTCATGGAGGCAGTAGAATTGATAGGTTGAGGACCGATCAGCGTCCAGTTCGAGGGGCCAGGAAACGAGGTGGACGGGAACACGCCGACCGGAAACAGGCCGCGCTCCTTTTCCAGTTGGATCATGTTCTGCACCTGTTGGATTGCTTTCAGGCGCAGGCTCGCCGGTACCGAACCGTCCTTTAAGAGTCGGTCGGCCAGGAACCATTCCTCACGTCGTCGAAGATAGTCCGCATCTTCCCTCTCCTGCGGCGTATCCCCCGTAAAAGAGCTAACCGCTGCGCTTTTCGAGGGTGACGAGACCTGCGCTTGCGGAGTTGGTTCCTTTTCTGCTGCGCCGGTCTTTTCAGAAGTGTCTTCCTTCTCCGCGCTTCTTTGCCCGGCTTTTTTGCTCGATTCCGAAATTTCGCTCTTACCAGCGTGGGGTACCGGCGCTTCTGGTGAAACAGACTCGGCCCTTTCCGCCGTGCTTGCAGGAGGTGCCGCCGCACCTTTTTTTGAAGATGCGTCTCGTGCGGGCGCGACGACGGAGATGCAGGCCAACAGCAACATGCCCAGCAGGCACCCAATGATCCACTTGTGTGAAGGCTTAAGTCTGCCACCAACTAAGTTGACTCGGCCAATCGCGGTGCGAAATCTCGCGATCGTCTGCTTCATCCAAGCTTTCGACCGGGAATTGGAAAAGGGATTAAGCATGACTTAACGCCTCCCAGGGGGGATTGATTCAGCTGCATTCGATGCCGGACGCACCCAAATCTTATACGTGGACTGAATACCTCAATACTGCATCGCTCTGCTCAGTTCCTCTTCAGGGCAATCACTCTTGACCGAGAGAGAAAAACGAGCGAGACATGGCAAACAACAGATTGCAATCAAGGCGAAGAACGAAGAAAGTATCGGGGGGACAACCATGGACTCAAAGACGCGCAGGTACACAGAAGACCTGCTCGTTCTGGGAATGCGAGCCCTCATTGCAGTTTGCCGACTGCTAAGAGAAAAACTCGCTGCATCGTGCTCTTGGAGCGAGTTTGTGTCAAGCAATTTTCAGCGGCAAGCCAAGAACCCGCACTGGCGGCTCTTCCGGACTTCTCAACCGGGGATTGTCAAAAAGTGCGGCCTTGCGACAAGCGAAGTTGACCCTGTTACGCGGCAAGGAAGCCGCATGGCACCACCCTTGCTACTGGGCAGCATTTGTTCTGGTTGGAGAAGGCAAGTGAGGGGAGAACGGAGTATCGGCTGCGTTTTTCCGTCTAAGTCAGAAATTCACACTCTCCCCCGAATTGCGTCGCGCCAATACGTCCATCGACTTGGCTTTTGGAATCTATCCACAAATAATTTGTGTCATCTTAGTGGTTCACCCCACGAAATCGAGAAGAATCCGAGAACAGATTCGAAACCGAGGGCATTCCGAGGACCGAGGTCAAGGGCAGAGATGATTGAAATGTCGTAGCGTAATTAGATTCGGATACAGGTTTCGAGAACAACTCGAGAACAGAGCTCCTCAACTCCCTCCGAAGTGATCTGATGAGAATTAGGGTTCGATTACAGGTTCGAAGTCCGGTACAGGCTCGAAGTCGAAAACAATTCGAGAACAGATCGAATTTGAGAACCATTCGAGAACAGAACCCCCTAAATACCCCCAAAACCATGATGTATGACGCAGCTAGACGCCAGACGAATCAACAACATAGCTTTTCTAAGTGCAACCGTTGGTCCTAGGTTCAAATCTTAGCGGGCTCATCAACCCCACTCCGTTGAGTCATCCTCCTGCGTACGTCGTTTCTATGGGTCCCTCCGTGACACTTGCTGTGACAACCGACGCAAAGCGTAATCAAGTTGTCGATCACATCGTCACCGAGCCGGCTCCTGGGGTTCATGTGATGGACCTCTAAACTTTCCATGGAACCGCACTCTTGACAGCGCCAGGCATCTCGTTCCAGGACCCGGATTCGGAGTTTCGTGTACTCTTCCGGGCTCAGTTTAAGCCTGGGTTGCTTTTGACGTAGACGCGTCGGATTTATTGAACTTTGCATAATCAAATTTATTGTTGCGTCTCTCCCAGCTTGGCCCCCGCCAGAAAATCAGCGCAAATCATCTCCAGGCAGTAACCCCTGGACTTGTCAGTGCCGAGCATCAGGCCGGCAGTCTCGAGAGCTTTCTCGACCACGGGTAACTGGGTCTTATAGAGC
>WNFR01020958.1_pt1 | contig 10817 bp, 10 predicted proteins | sample 5400221 | NCBI WGS metagenome assembly WNFR01 (sample SAMN13153357, study PRJNA577476) | soil metagenome | isolation source: 40 cm soil under Madrone tree | place: USA:California | collected 2016-06-14 | reverse complement strand
GTCCGCTCCATACGCAGACTTCGAGCGACGCTGGCCAACAGCACGGCAAGCTCTTCGGCCGCTATACCCAGGTCGATGTCTATTCGGTCGAGATATCGGGAAAGTCCTGCAGTCTCGCGCTCCCGAATCTCACCACTGAAAGTAGCTAGCGCCTCTCGTATGTGCTCCTTGTACTTGGCCACCGCCATGAATTCAGAGAAGAGTTCGGTACTGGTATTTGGGGCGACGTGATAGTCCCACAACGCCCTCAGTGGATGCTCAGCCTCGCTCAGGCTCGAGACGCGTTCGAGTATCTCCGCCTCGGCTTTCTTAAGCACCTCTACGAGTAGATCATCCAGTGTTTTAAAGTAATAATAGATCGATTGATACTTGATGCCCGACTTGTCTGCCAAATAACGGGCGGTCAAGGCGGCGTGGCCCTGCTCCACCAGGATCTGCTCGGCTGCGCTTATTAATGTTGCACGCTTGACGGATTCTTCCTTTCCCAACCGTTTTGGACGCCGCCTCATCGCGCCTTCCCGTGCGGTATCGCAATGCCATTGTCCGACGTATTCGGCCCCATTTGGGAACCGGGCCTTCGCCCCTCATACTTAGCATACCATCTGAACGATCGTTCATCTCCCTCCGAGCACCGCCCTTGGAATGGATGCGAATTGCGGATTTTGACTGGGGTGTACATGGATGGGGCTGTCGGATGAAGAACAAAAAAATTCGCGGAACGGCCCACAGGTCGCCTCCACGCCGACTCACTTCGTTGACCTGGGCACCAAGCGTTGCTGGAAGCCATCTCAGGCCGGGGATGCCTCGTTAAGTCCAAATATTTTTGGGTTTAACGCAATAGGCGTCCGGCAGTCAAGCCAAGCCTCTGCATCGCGGTTTCTGAGCACGGATAATTATTAAATTGACTTGCCGGACAATGTGCACCAGCCATCAGCCGAAGATCGGCACGAGCCGCAGCTCATCGGTGGTGCGGATGCCTGGCTCGCCATCGTACTGGCACAAGGCAAGCACTGCGTTCACCGGCACATTCGACATGAAGTTGCCCGATAGCGGTAGGTAGATCTCCGGCGGGGGGAAATCGATTACGATATTCATTGGTGCGTCGCCCTCGATGATCAGGTGCCAGCCGGAACCTTCAATCTCCCAGGCAGGATCGAGATCCTTCGTGACCCACATGGTGCGCGAGAAAGTCAGGTATGGTTTGCCCGCCCGGATCCCTGTGGCCTCAAACCGCCACGCGGCCACCGTGCCCGGCTCCACCGTGACCCCAACGAGCTGAACCCTTTTAGTGGCCATCGCTACCGTGGCCGACAGTTTCATATCGTCGAGCGGCGTGCCTATCGCATCGGCGAGTTGCTTCAGGCCGGCGCAGTCTGTTTTGGCATGGCGATCGAGGATCCCTGTTATGTTGACGTCGTCGGGCCCCATACCGAAGAGTTCCCTATTCATTTCAGGCGACTTGCGGGCTGACATGTCGACATTCTTCAACACTGAATAGCGGTCGAGCCGACGCTCCATCAGCAGCGCCGTCAGCGGAAACGCCTCGACAATGAAACCCGGCGACCCCCCGCCGGTGTCGTAGAGCGATGTGTTGCCGCGTTTGCACGCGGCCTCAAGCTGTTTGCGCTCGTCCGGGTTCATGGAAGCAGGGTGATGAAAATACATTGCCGTCGTGACGATGTTGGCGCCGGACTCCAGCAGGCGACACATGTCATCGATGGAATGGAGATCCATCATAGGCATGTAAATCACGCAATCCGGCTTCGTCGCGATCAGCTGATCGATATCATTCGTGACGATGATGCCGGTCGGCCCGACGCCGCAGAGATCACCCGCATCCTTGCCCACTTTGGCATGGGAGTACACATAAGCCCCGACAAGTTCGTAGCGGGGGTGCTCAATGATCTTTCTCAACGCGTGCGCTCCAGCGTGACCGGTTCCCCACTGCGCGACGCGATATGTGCATCCGCTCATCTCCAACACCTCCTCAGCTTAAGGTAGCCAAAATATTGTACGACCTGATCTAACAGGCAATTGAAAGAGTAAAATTCGATGCGTTTCGATTCCGGATTGAGCTCCCTTCGATTCCCGTTCGTTCTGGGACGTTCCGTGAACTTCGGACTTTTTCAACGGCCCCCGAACGGCATCGGTGTGCCAAGCTTGCGCTGATCGGGATAGAGGCTCGCTTTTCTTTCATGCCAGCTGCGCGCTCTGGCCGCCATCGATCACGATCACCGCGCCATTGACAAAGCAGGCGCGGTCGGACGCCAAGAAAACGGCGAGATCGGCTACTTCCTCCGGCCGTCCGAGACGGCCAAGCGGCACGCTCCTGGTTCTTTGCTCCACAAACTCGGGGGGAGCCTTACTCCACATTTCGGTAAAGATGGATCCGGGGCAAAGAACGTTGGCCCGGATGCCTACGGCTGCGTATTCGACGGCAGCCGATTTGGTCACGGAGATCACGCCGGCCTTCGCCGCCGAATACATGCTCGTGCCGCTCGAAGCGCCAAATGCTGCGAGCGAAGACCAATTGAGGATCACGCCCCCGCCGAACTTCCGCATCGCCCTGATGCCGTGCTTCGTGCCGTGAATGACTCCACGCAGATCGACATTAAAGATCTTGTCGTAGATCGCCATGTCCATGTCCGCGAGCGGACATGAGAGGGCCAGCCCGGCAACGTTTAATACCGCGTCAATTCGCCCGAAGGCGTCGATGGCCGCGCGCATCATCGCCTCGACTTGGGTCTCCTCGGAAACATCGCATCTGAACGGCCGCGCTGCTGCGCCGAGAAGTGAAGCGGTTTCCTCCTCGGCTCCGCTCACATCCGACACCACAACCTTGGCGCCTGCCCGAACGAACGCCGCCGCAGTCGCCTTGCCAATCCCGGAGCCGGCGCCGGTGATGACCGCGACCTTGCCTTGCAGCTCTGCCATTTATCCTCTCCCTCTTCCGGCGTCCACCGAATCAATCGGCATAGAAACGCATTAATGCTGGCTCTTCGGCAAACGCACGACGAGCCCGTCCAGCGCTTCAGTCACTTTGATCTGGCAGGAGAGTCTTGCGCAGGACTCGGCATCCTCGGCGAATTCGAGCATGCCAAGCTCCATATCGCTCGCTTCGTCGATCTTGGAGCGCCAACTGTCATCCGGGTAGACTCGGCAGGTGGCGCAGGCGCAGGCACCGCCGCATTCGGCCGTGATGCCATCCACGCCATTCTTGACAGCGGCCTCCATGACGGTGCTGCCAACCTTGGCTTCAACCGTCTGAGCTTCGCCGGTCGCCGCGATGAACGTGATCTTAATCAAATGTGACTCCTATCTGTAACAGTGCCGCCGATGACGGCTACTCGCATTGTCGCCGGGGCCGAATAACGCAGCCTGCTCAGGCCGGGGTGACCTCGACATACAGCTCTTTCAGGCTCCGTGCCGTATAACCGGGCCAGTATTCGTAACGACGCGCCTCCAAAGGCCCGTGCGCCGCTTCCGAGATCCGAATCTCGGACGTCCGGTCGAAAAGACAGTTCAGGGCAATGCGGGCTTCCGCTCGCGCAAGGGGCCCGCCTAGGCAGGTGTGCGCGCCACGGCCGAAGGCCAGATGGTCGTGATGATTGGGCCGATCGATGGAGAACTCGGCCGGCCGATCGAAGCGACTCGGATCTCTATTGGCGGCTGCAATCAAAGGCACCACCAGATCGCCCGGCATGATCTCGACCCCACCGACTTGAGTCCGGACCTTGGCGAGCCGAAAGGCCCCGTTCTTCGAGGGCGATTCGAAGCGAAGAACCTCCTCCACGAAGGCGACGATCTTACCTCGGTCGCCCCGCAGCCGCTTCTGCAGCTCCTGATCATCACCCAATATGCGCAGACACAAGGCGATCAGGCGAACCGTCGTGTCCTGTCCCGCTGCGAACAGAAACGACGCGAGGCTCACAACATCCTTGATTTCCGGCATGGAGCCATCCGGGAACTTCGCCTGCGCAAGATTCGTCAGGACATCGACCTGCGGGGATCGGCGCCTTTCGACGATGAACTCCGACAGAGCCGCGTCGAGTTCCTCGAGCGGATTGAAAGATGCCACGCGACGGGCACCGCCGACCTGGGATGACGGCGGCGGAAGCATATCCAGCAGCTGACTGTGAAGGCCTTCAGGCAAGCCGAGGAGGTCCGCGATCACTAGGGTCGCCATCGGGTGACTCAGGTCCTTGACCGCCTCGAAGCGGCCGCGACTGACAGCCGAGTCGACTTGGTTTTTCGCAAAGCGGACGATGAACTCCTCGTTCTCCTTCAGCCGCTTGGGTGTAATAATTCCCATGAGCAGCGATCTGAGTGCAGGATGCCGCGGAGCGTCCATCGACATCAGCAACGCCGCGCCCGGCACGGACTGCCGATGGGCTTCGATTTGAGCAGTTATGTCGTCACCTTCCGGCGTGAAAGGAAGCGGCGGAAAGGGTCCCGTGCCCGATTTGACGAACGAATAGCTTTCGTCATCTCGGAATACCCGTAGCGCTTCATCGTAGTCTGTTACCGCCACGACATTGTACTTGGGCAACCGGACGGCCGGACCTTTCGCGCGGAGGTATTCATAATAGGGATAAGGGTCCTGGTGCACGGAAGGATCAAAGAACCAATCAACAGCCTCAAGATCATCCACAATTCTTCTCCAACACTACAGATCGGCCAAACCTGCGGCCGTAGAGGCACAGACGCCTCAAAGTCATAGGGGCACCACGACAAAGCCTGGATCGAGATCTTCCAGAGCATGGATGCTGGCCGTGTGAACCGTATTCATACTGCCCTTCCCTTATCGGGTGTGCCGCGAACAGGCGCGCCGGGCTCTGCTCGTGATGGAACGATATCACTGATCTGAGCGTATGTTCAACATCTTTTTCGCGCGGCAAAAAAATCCTCCGACTCGAACCATGTCTTGCGCTATGTGACTGGAATATAGTGATATTATCCAATCTCTTGGCCATCGGAGCCCGCGCAATCAGGAGATCCTGATTGGCATTCTCTCGTCTCGTGCGTCCAATTGCTGAATGCCTCTCCGATATAAGTTGAATGATCGATCAGACAAGTGTCACGGTTATCCGGTTTTCAAGGCGTCGGGCTACATGGTTACTCCGCAGAAAATGGATGTGACACAGCCCGATTCGGTGGCGAAACTGGCGGAGACCGCCCGGTCACTCGGGCGGCTCCATTCACTGAGCCAAGCGGCCCGGCCTTTCGCCGACGATGTCGGACGGGCGGTGCAGCCTCACCCATTGTTACGAGACGCCTGTGCGATGAGATCCCTTCAAGAACTGAGCGCCAGCCAGCCATCGAGTGGGAGAAGCAGTGGATTGACTGGGAGCAGATGCGACGAGTTGCCGAACGCGTGAACAGCCTGGTGGCCGCCAGCGGCGCTCATCCGGTCGCGCCGATCGCACTGCGGGCACGCAATCGGCCGGTGGCTCTCGCGGCCTTGTTGGGGCTCATCGCTCAAGGCCGCAACATCCGCATGATCCACGTCCACCAGTCTTCGAATGGCATCGCGCGCGATGTCGCTCGACTCAAGCCTGCCGTCGTCCTTGGCTTGCCGGAGGATCTTTCGGAGCAGATGTGAAGTCAGAGGCGTCCATACTATTTCCTCTAAGGCTACTACGGTACGCAGGATCCCGCGCTCGCGCAGGGAGGAAGGCGTGCGGGTACGGCGAAATTTCCTGCGGCGATCTCATCCTCCGACTTTTTGGGTAGTAGCAGTATGCAGCACACAATGAATGCCGTCAGGATAGCCCAGGGCATCCACCCAGCAAGCGTCCTCTGTCGTTCACATCTCAAGAGTTCTTGGGCACTATTGCAGAATGATTGGACCTCGAGCGCATTGCCTGACGGATCCAGCAAAAACAGCGTTGCCTGTGCGTCTGGAGCACTTTTTAAATGACGGTAAGGTTCGATGAAAAACTTCACCCTGTGCTGTTTCAATCTTTTCACAAGCGAGCGCCACTTCCTCATTTCCAACACGACGGCGCAGTGTGAGACCGGGACATACTTGCCCTCCACCAAATGGTAGTGCGAGACGACTCGGCCCTGCTTACCCAGTTGCGGATTGAGACAGCAAACAATCTGGTGACCATACAGATTGAAGTCAAGCCACTCCTCGCCGCTAGGGCCTTCCAAACATCCGAGGACCTTCTGGTAGAAGCGCCGAGCTTCAGCGATATCTCGGACCTGCACGGCTATTTGAAAGCCCAAATATCCGCCGGTGCGCCGTCGCTGGCCTTCCAGGCCGTATGCTTCAGTTGCGATAGACTTAGGTCCGGTTGAAGCGCGGCGCCTGCCCTTGCGAATAGCAGCAAAACGATCAGCGGCGCCCACAGTGCCGACTGCCTGGCTCGCCACTTATGCCAGCCTGTGTGTGGGAGTCGAAAGCGCTGTGCCACGTCCCATATCAATCGAACGGCGGTGATTGGTCCATTGGCTTCACGTGCGCAAAGCGCCGCGCGCAATCCCAATCGGCGTGAAGGCGGTCGAAACATGTTGTCAGACGAAGGGCTCTTCGCCTTCCAGCTTGGTGCGATGGAGCATCCGCCCGCTCTTGGGGTCATACGCTTCGGCGCGGTGCATGGTTCCCGTGTTGTCCCACATGACCAGGTCGCCGACCTTCCACTCGTGGCTATAGGTGAACTGCTCGCGGGTCGCCCATTCGCGCATGCCAACCAGAATCTCGGCGCTCTTTGCCGCGCTGACGCCCACAACATGATGCGCGGTGGCGCCTAGGATCAGCGACCTGCGACCCGAACGGTGCTTCCAGACAAGCGGCAGTTCCTGCTCGCCGACCGACTGCATACCCTTCAGCTTGGCGACGCTCGGCTCAGGTTCATAATAAAACAGCGTCGCCCACGCCGAATGCATAACGCGCAACCCCTCGAGCTCGGCTTTCTTTTCCGCGGGCAGGTTGTCCCAAGCCGCATAGGTGTTACAGAATCCGGTGTTACCACCCCAGCTGGGCAGCTTCTTACTGGAGAGCAGGGAGGCGAGAATCGGCACATCATTCATCGTGCCGTCGATGTGCCAGTAGAGCGATCCCTTTAGATATTCGGCACCATTCGCGTTTTCCTTCGCATCCAGCGTGACCTTGAAAACATCGCCGCCCAGCCGCTCGGCCTGGAATTTTCCAAGCGTCTTGGTGAAGGCGACCTGCTCCTCGTCTGTGAAAAGGATCTCCGGGAAGACGAGGACACCGCGTTGTTCTAAGAGCTCGCGAATCTCGCTCGCAAGCTCACCGCTCAACAGTTCGTGCTTGCTGTTGAGCACGCGGCTACCGATACTCGGCTTGGCTGGTTCGTGGGCAAGGCGGCCTCGAGGTACTGGGGCGAGGGACATAATAATTTCTCCACTACAAACTGTTGGAAGAAAGCCAAGGCGCCCCCGTACGACACGGGCGGCAACCTGCATGCCTGAAAATTACGATGAGGCGATCACGCATTTGCCGACGGGGCCCCGGTCATGGCCGACAGATCGATCTGGCCGGTAGCTACTCCGCCCAGGAAGCCACCGTCGACCGGCAGCGCCACGCCATTGATGTAGCTGGCAGCATCGCTATTCAGGAAAACCAGTGCGGCAGCCTGTTCCTCGGGCGTTGAACGCCGGTTGATCGGTTGCGCCGCCGCTTCCAGCACCGCAGCGGGCGTGGCAGCCTCGAAGGCCTTCATCATCGGCGTCTGCGTGGGCCCAGGCAGCGTGCAGTTGATGCGGATGCCGCGCTTGATGAACTGGGACGACGACATCAGGGTCCACACGATGATGGCCTCCTTCGAGAAGCCGTAGCCTTGTCCCACGGTCTCCGCGTTATCCTGGCACCACTTCACGATGCCGTCGTAGCCATCGATTTTGAGAAACGGCATCAGCACCGGCATGCGGCGGCTCCAACCTAACCCGGCGGTCGAAGAAATGCTCACGATCGCACCGCCCGCGGACATCAGCGGCAGCATTCGCTCGGTCATGCGCCGCATTCCGGCATAGTTGACCTTCATGACGTCCAGCGGCGGGGAGGTTTGCGGCAGGCCCGCGCAGTTGAACAGCGCATCGACCTTGCCGCCGATCTTGACGACGGCTGCGTCGAGCGCCGCTGGGTCGCGTAGATCCACCTGTGTGAATGATGCCAGTGGCAGCTTGGATTCCTTGAAATCGAGGCCATGTACTTCCGCGCCCAGCTCCAGCAACAGCTTGGCAGTCGCTTCGCCCATGCCGGAAAAGCAGCCGTTTACGGCGACCCGTTTGCGCTTGTAGCTCAAAAAATCCGTCATCGAGTTGTCCTTAGGGTTAATTACCTATCCACGACCATCCAGCGTGCACACGGACGACGCGCGCCGCCGCTCATAAATCTCTACTCGTCGCCTTTGATAGAGATGATGCGCTCTGGGCAGGCGCGTGCGCCGCGGCGCGCGAGCGCCTCCTGAGCGGGTGGCACGTCGATCTCTTCCACCGCGATATAGCCGTCCTCGTTGAGCTGGAACAGCTCCGAAACCGCTGCGCAGCGCGCGTTGCCGACGCACTTCGCCTTGTCGATGTGGATTTTCATGGCTACTCCGTGATGTCGGCCATCCCTCACGTTAAATCAGCCCGTGGCGCGAAGGCAATGCAAGCCGCGGCCGCCCAGTGCCCCTAGTTCCACCTTGTGGGACAAGAATCATCGCGCGTCCGCGCCGACACAATGAGCGCAGTTGCCTGCACCTATACTGTCGATGGCTCGAGATGACATGGTGACGAGCAGAGAGCCGAGATGGAAAAGCGCGGCATAGACACTAAGGCACTGATGGGGCGGATGTCGGTGCTCGGTCGTTTGGGCGTGCCGGAGGACATGGCGCAAATGGCACTGTTCCTTGCCAGCGACGAATCAACGGCGGCTGGACCGCGAATGGAGGAGTCCGGTCCGGCATGTGAGCTCACTTGTCACCGAGTCGGGAAAATGAGCGCACCGAATAGAGCGTTGGCGGCGAAAGAGTGGCGGGAATACTGGCCCGTGGTGGCGGCATGCGTCGCCGGGGTTGCGCTCGGCTCCCTGCACTCCTACTCCATCGGGGTGATGATTTCTCCGCTCGAGCAGGAATTCCGCTGGACCCGCGCCCAGATCAGCTCGGGCATGCTGATTTCGTCGGTCTTTTCGGTCCTGTTCTCGCCTTTGATGGGCATGCTGATCGATTGCTTCGGGCCGCGGCGGATCGGGGTGATGGGTGCCGCAGTCTATTGCTGTGCCCTTGCCATGCTGTCGCTGGCCACGCCAAGCATATGGTCTTGGTGGTTGCTGTGGTCGATACTGGCCGTGGCGCTCCTGCAGATCAAGCCCACCGTGTGGGTTACCGCGATTACCAGCTTCTTCAACGAAAGTCGCGGCCTGGCGATTGCCGTTGCGCTCAGTGCCGTTGGCTTAAGCGCGCTGGTGACCCCGATCATCACCTATCACCTCGTCGAGTGGCTGGGCTGGCGCATGGCCTATGTCGCTCTGTCCGCCGGATGGGGCACGCTGACGCTGCCGATCATCTTCATCTGGTTCAGCAGCGCACAGGACAAGGAGCGCACCCAGGTATCTGCACGGCAGTCCATGGACGAGACCATGTTGATCGGCCTGACATGGCGCGAGGGATTGAGGACCGCTTCCTTCTACCGACTTGCCGCAGCCACCTTTACCATGAGTCTGGGCAGCGCCGCCGTCATGTTGAATCTCATCCCCATATTCACATTTACCGGCCTGCCGCGCGCCAGCGCTGCGACGGTTGCCGGTCTTGGCGGATTCTTCGCGGTCATTGGTCGACTGATGGGCGGCTATCTGCTCGATCGCTTCAATGCCCGCCTGGTCAGCAGCTTGAGCGTCCTGCTGCCGGCTATCCCCTGCGCCCTGCTACTAGGTATCCCTGGCTCGCTGTCAAGCGCGACCGCCTCCGCCGTCCTCTTGGGGCTGGCTTCAGGCGCGGGGCTGGATGCCGTTGCCTATCTGGCCGGGCGCCATTTCGGAATGCGCAATTTCGGTGTGCTGTTTGGTGCCATCACGGGGGTCATGACGCTCGGCATCGGATTGGGGCCGGTGCTGGCGAATCATGTTTACGATGTAACAAAATCCTATGCCCCCGTGCTGTGGAGTTTCATTCCCCTCTCCCTGCTGGCCTCCTGGCTCTTCCTGTCCACGGGTTCCTACCCGAAGTTTGCCGAAGTCTGAACAATACAGTCCATTCCGCGCTTGCAGTTGGTCGAAGGAGGTGCATACCCAAGACCCGAAATCATCAACTGCAGTCTCGCCCTGGACTCACGTTTCGTTGGTGAGTATGCTTACTAAGTATTTTCAGGCGGGGCGCCGGCGAGACGCGCAAGACGGGCGTGCCGATCGGGGGCCGACCCTTTTCAACAAGTTGCGGAGAACGCATCGAACATCGTGAAACAGCGGAAGAACGGCAATTCCGCCAAGAAGTGCGCGAGTGGCTGCGCACCAACAAGCCGCGGGAAGCTCGACCCTCGGAAGGGAATTTCGAGGCGCAGAAGACCTATGACCGTGCGTGGCAGCGCACCCAGTTCAATGGCGGCTGGGCCGGTATAGCGTGGCCGAAGGACTATGGCGGACGGGGGCTGACCCCCGTCCAGATGCTTATCTGGTGCGAAGAATATGCCTCGGCACACTGCCCGCTGGTGCATGACAGTATCTGGATGGCGCTCAATCATGCCGGGCCTACCATCATCATCCGGGGTACGGGCGAGCAGAAGGCCTTCCATCTGCCGCGCGTCCTGAAGGGCGAGGCGGCGTGGTGCCAGGGATTCTCAGAACCGAACGCGGGCTCAGATCTCGCCAG
>WNFR01018625.1_pt1 | contig 10817 bp, 6 predicted proteins | sample 5400221 | NCBI WGS metagenome assembly WNFR01 (sample SAMN13153357, study PRJNA577476) | soil metagenome | isolation source: 40 cm soil under Madrone tree | place: USA:California | collected 2016-06-14 | reverse complement strand
TCAGCGGCACGCGGCCGAAGGATGCGTGGGCGGCGCTGCATGAATTGGGAGTTCAGGCGATCGGCGCAAATTGCTCTGTCGGGCCGCAGGACCATCTTCGGATTCTTCAGGATCTGGCCCAGGTTGCGGGATCGTTTCCGATGAGCGCCATGCCCAACGTGGGATTTCCGCAGCGCGCCGGCGATCGCGTGATCTATCCGAAATCTTCGCCGGAATATTTCGATCTTTTTGCTCGTGAGGCGGTCACTCTTGGCGCGCGCATTCTGGGCGGTTGCTGCGGGACCACGCCGGATCACATTCAGGCCATGGCTCGGGCAGTGAAAGGAATTCACCTCGTAAAGGGCAGTCGCGTGGCCACCGTTGTTGAAGCGGCTCCCGAGACTCTGCATTCGGGGACCAAGGAACCAGAGAGCGCGCTGTGGCGGAAAATTCAGGCGCAGAAATTCGTCATTTCCGTGGAAATCGATCCGCCAAAAGGCACGTCCATCGAGCGGACGCTCGAACAAGTCGCCAGCGTGATGGCTTCCAAATGCGTGGATGCGATTGACATCAACAGTGGGCCGCTTGCGCGCGTCGGTATGGATGCACTCACGCTCGCTGGCGCTCTCGAGCGCCGCGGCGTTGAGACGATTCCGCATCTGACGACGCGCGACTCCAATATCATCGGCTTGCAGGCGATGCTTCTGGGCGCATGGACAATCGGCGGCGTGCGCAACGTGCTGGCGATTACCGGGGACCCGCCGTCGCTGGGAAGCTATCCGGAAACTTCCGGCGTGTACGAAGTGGATTCGATCGGCCTCGTAAAAGTGATGGCGCGATTGAATCAGGGAACCGACTGGGCGGGAAAAAATCTTGGCGGCGCGACAAATTTCACGATTGGCGTAGCGGTGAATCCTCTCGCGGAAGATCTGGACGAGGAATTGCGCCGCTTCGATGAGAAAGTGAAGGCCGGAGCTCACTTTGCGATGACGCAGCCCATTTTTGATCCCGATCATTGGGAAGGATTTCTGAAACGCATGGGCGGAAAATCTCCGATTCCGATTCTGGTGGGACTCTGGCCGCTCAGCAGCTACAAACAAGCGCTGCGGCTGCATAACGAAGTGCCCGGCATCGTGATTCCCGAAGAATTATTGAAGCAATTGGAATCCGCGGGCGCCTCCGCGCGTGACCACGGATTTGCTCTGGCGCGCCGGCTGCTCGACTGGTCGCGCACCGCGCGCAGTTCCGGAATTGCCGGCGCGTATCTGATTCCGCCGTTCAAACGGTATGAAGAAGTTCTCGATCTCTTCGCCTAGAGGGTTTAGTAGCACAGGCTTCAGCCTGTGTGCTTTTTTGGCGATGCTGCAAAAGGCAAAACCACACAGGCAGCCTGTGCTACTGATGTCCGTGTAAGGCCGGTGACTCAGGGGTGATGTTAAATACCCCGCCGGGATCGAGAGGTTTCTGGACAGCATCTTCCAACTCGCCGAGCGCCCTTCGAGCGCGCACCAGCGCGTCAACCCGCGCGCGGTCTAAAATCAAAATTTGGATTTGCACGCTGTCAAGATTCAGCCGAATGTCGGTGCCGGAGCGGATTGCCTGCTGCGTGATTTGCAGTTGATTCTCTTGAAGTTTGCGCAGGGATTCGGCCTCCGACAATTCCTTCAGTGTTGCCGTGTAAATCGCGAGCGCCCGTTCACTCCTTGCGATAACTTGCGCCTGCCTTTCCACGAGCGCAGCCGCGGCTTCCTTGCGTCGGGCCTCGGCCTCAGCGATGGGCCCCTGGTTTCGATTGAATAAAGGAATGGCGGAGGAGACGCCCACCGTAAAAAAACTATGTCTTTCCTCGTAGGTGTATCCCGGCCCGATATTGATATCGGGATATTGCTTGGCGATTTCCAGCTGTAAGCCGGCTTCAGCCGCGGCGTACTGCGCAAGAGCGCGCCGAATATCCAGGCGGTTCACGACTGCGTCCCTCTGAATTGTTTCTGGAGAGAAAGATTCCGCGTTTGGCGGATTGTCTACGCCGGGCCATGCGAACTCGGCTCCTCGAAGTCCCGCTACTGGAATTCCAATAGCAGCTGCCAGAGCTGCCCTGGTCTCGGCAACTTGTCCCTCGGATGCGCTAATAGCCAGATGCGACTTTGAGAACTCGATCCGCGCCAGGTCAACGTTTTGTCTTGTTATCTCCCCGGCAGAGAATATTCGTTCGAGGATATTCACCTGGTCCTGACGAACTTTTTCTTCGGCGCGAAACAATCCAAGAGTTTGAGAGGCAATGATGTAATTCAGCAGCGCGGCGCGAACTCCGCTGCGGACGGTCCACGCTGAATCCGCAAGATCGAATCGAGAAGCCTGGTCGAGATTACGAGCCGCTTGGATGCGATACCCGCGCTTGCCCGCAGTTTCGATCGGAATGGAAAAATCGAAAGTCAGTAAGTAAGGAGTGGGGACGCCTGGCGCGATACTTACAGTGGGATTGGGGCGAGCGCCCGCCGTTCTGATGGCCGCTTCCGTTCCCGCAATACGCGCGCGAGCTGAGTCGAGCGCCGGGTTGAAATACAAAGCGGCGAGCGACAATGTTTGTAAATCCCAGGTTGCCGGAGGCCAGGGAGAAACAGGGCGGCCCAGATTCTGTTCCACAAACAACTGGAGTCCGGAATCGGCGAGATTGCGCGATTCGAGCCGGGACGCGGTTGCACTGGCAACAATGGGGGCCGCTTTATATCGTTGCGCTGCGCATCCGGCCAAAGATAAAATTCCGGCCAGAGGAACAAGTCGTTTCCAGATCGCATCCATCAGGAATCTCTCCTTCTAAATTTCGTGCGGTTCAAACTTTGAGGCCGCCCTAGCGGCCCCCGAACACCACTCCGGGCTCAAGCTTCAGCACCGGCCGGGCGCTGATCGCCGCGGCCACAAGGCTCACGAGTAGGACCGACAAGCCGCCGATAACCGGCGTGAACCACATCATTCGAAATGGATAGTCGAACTTCCAAATCGCGATCTGGCCGACAATCGCACACAATCCAAGTCCGAGACCCGTGCCCAGCAGCGCGCAGAGACCTGTCTGGACAAAGATCATGGAGAGCAGCATTCGCGAATCCGCTCCCATGGCCTTGAGCACGGCGTACTGTTTCAACGCTTCTCTCGTGAACATATACAGCATCACTCCAGTGACCCCGAATCCCACGCACATGGCGATGGAGATCATCGAGGCCATATCGCCCACGTCTTCGGAATTGATCAGGATCCAGTAAACGGTGTCGGAGATGAAATCGTCCGAAGAGCGCGCTCTCAGGCCCGTCTGTGCCTGAATACGTGCGGCCAATTCGCGTGGAGATACACCCGGCGCAGCTCTGGCCAGAACGAAAGTCAGCAGGTGCCGCTCCGGCAGTAGAATTCGCCTGGCGTTGGAGAGCGTGGTATACATCAACGGCCTCGGCGGAAATCGATGGACCGCGTTCGTGCGGCCCCTGACCATGACGCGATGATCATTCACCAATAGTTCGTCCCCCGCAGCCAACTCGCGTGTCGGAACGTTCAAGTGTGGCTGCCCATAGGGCCATTGGTCAGCAGGCATCGTCGGAGTTTCGAGCTTTCCGTCGGTACCACCCGAATCGACCGCTACAGCGTCCGGCGTGCGCAGCATGGCCGGAGACACGCCGCCTTGCAGAGGCGGAAGGCCCGAGAGCGTGGCATCATCCACGCCAATAAGTTGAAAGGATTGGAATCGCCCATTAGGGAATCGCGCGTCAGTCGTGGCCAGCGCCAGCGGCGCAGCGGACAACACTCCTTCGACGCTGCGCACGCGTGGCAGCGCCGAGTCGGGCAAATTTGTAGTCACCTCCGCAGAGTCCACTGCGGGGTCCATCACCCACACATCGGCAGCGGGATTATCAGAGATAAGCGCAAATCCACGCGTCATAAAACCGCAAAAATACGACCCTGCGAACGTGACCAGAAACGACGTGAAGGTGATACCGAAAAGCAATCCGACGTATTTGGCGCGGTCCCCCTTGAGCATCTTCATCGCGACGTTCAGCATTATGGTTTCCTCTCGCTTACGTCCTTGCAGGAACCAGTCGTTTGCTTCTGCTGGGGTGTGGTGTTACTTCCCGCCGCTTCGATGAACACATCCATTTGTTGGCCGACGTACAGAGGCAGTGTTTTCGGGTCGAAGCTGTAGACAACTTGAAGAACCCTGGTATCCGTTCGCTGCGTGGTATCGCCGGTGAGCAACACCTTGGGGACCACATCGGGATCGGTTCGCACGTACTGCAAGGGAGTTTTAATTTCCGGATTTCCGCGCACCGATGCCAGCGCGGAAGCGCATGGCCGAAACTTCCAGGCATCGTTTTCGTCAATGTCAACGCGCACGTGCAGACTGGTATCGTCCCCAAGCAGCATCAAAGGCGTGCTGAGAACGCCGCTCTGCGCGTATTCGCCCAGACGAGTTTTCATTTGCAGGATACGGCCGGAAATCGGGGCTCGGATGGTGCGAACTTCGACTTCGCGCTGAAGCTGCTCGACCTGGGCTTTGGCTGATGCAATCTGGGAATTGATTTGCTCGACTTGAGCCTGGGCCGAGGCAACCGTCGCCTTATTAATCCCGGTATCGAATCGCCTGTTCGACATTTCCTCGGCGCTGATGGACACGCCGGGTTCCAGGCCCTCGCCAACCTTCAGCCGGTTCTCCGCTTTTGCCGCCGTTGCCTCCGCTTCGTTCACTTTGGCGGTTGCCGGCAATAATTGGGCCTCCATCTCTTTCACTTTGGCCTTCGCCGGGAGTAGTTGTGCTTCGAGATCGCGAGTGTCAACATTGAAGAGCGGCGCTCCGGCCTTCACCTTGTCGCCCCACGTGACGTAGACGGCCGTGACAATTCCTGATACTGGAGTGCCAATCGCAATGTTTTCGCTGCTGGCCTCCACGATCCCTGGGCCGAAGATGTTGGAGGAAAATGGCGCTTGCGCGGATTGGACGATCGGCGGGACCACCGACACAGTCCGATTGCCCTGAATGACCATGAAAATGGCGGCACCCAGGCCAACGATCGCCAGGAATGGCAGCAAATACTTGCGAATCATTGTAGACGCTCCTTATTTTTGCCATCGACAACGTCGATAATTTTTCCGTCATCCATGTGTGCTATGCGATCGGCAAACTCGAAAATGCGTGGGTCGTGTGTGACCACGATGAGTGCCCGGTCGGGACTTTTCGCGACGCCTCGCAGAATGTTCATCACGCTGCGCCCGGTCTCATGGTCGAGGTTGCTGGTCGGCTCATCGCAGACGATCAGTTTCGGTTCATGCACGAGCGCACGGGCAATCGCCACGCGTTGCTGCTGGCCGCCGCTGAGTTTCTCCGGAAGCGCGTCAAGGCGCGCGCCAAGATTGACCGCTTCGAGCGCCTGTTTCGCGCGAGCTTCGGCGTTCGCTCGTGGTATGCCGTTAATCAGCAGGGGGATCGACACGTTTTCAACGGCATTGAGGGCGGGAAGCAGGTTGAAAAGTTGAAAAACAAAGCCGATTGACGCGCCGCGAAAGCGCGTCTTTTCCTTCTGGACCATGCCCTTCAGGTCGTGCCCCAGCACGTCACAATCACCGGAGTCTTGCTCCAGGATTGCGGCAATGATGGAGATCAATGTGGTCTTCCCGCACCCTGATGGGCCAACCAGCATCAGCAGTTCTCCGCGGCGCACATCAAGGTCAATGCCGCGCAACGCCATTACGCGCGTGTCGCCTGTTCCATATGTCTTCGTAACGCTGCGGCAATTGACCGCGAAATCTTCATCGGGTCCCGTCGTGCCGATTGCGTATTCCATTGTTAGACCTCGGCCCTTCCTGGAAAGGCGCGTGTATTTGACGATGCGCGACTGCGAGCGCAACCCGCATCGTTTCAGCGACAACAGCATCTAAAAACAAAAAGGAGATTCGCGCCTGAGGCCTACCCATACGGTTTTGTTGGCCCTAAAATGAAAACACCAACCGAAAAAGGCAGGCTCGCGCCGGATAGATTTTGGGCAGAGTACTAGATTCGCAGAGCGGCCAGAGGAGGGCTTGCAGAAATCAAAGTATTTACGATGAAATTCAGCGAGGTACGAGAGAGAGCGGGACAGTCATTAATAACGGCAGTTTCCTTCGATCGTGCGCCTCCACTTATCTTAAGGACGACGCGCGCAAACGTATACAACGCTCCGACACACAATCCAACAATTACGATCGTGTACTCGGTGTCATTTCCAGTCTGGGGCGCGTGGTCCCAGTAATCGAACATGTCGACGAGAGGGCACAAAAGGCAAATCGCCAAAACGAGCGTAACGATCACTGGTTTTGCTGGCGATTTCATAGAGCAAGGATACCTTGGGTAGTCGCCAGGCGCAATGGGTGAAACCTGCCACCGCTATTAAATACGGCAACCAAGAATCGGACTGCAGAGAAAACGATCCACGCGGTAAACTATTAGAGAAGTATCCCCAGTAGATTATTTTGCATGGGACCGGCATGAGAGAGGCGGAGCATCGTTGGACCGACGAGAGGCACGAATTGCGGCGCTGAAAAATCTCCTGAAGGAGAGGATTGTCATTTTGGATGGCGCCATGGGCACGATGATCCAGGCGCAGCAGCTGGACGAGGCCACTTTTCGCGGGTCCCAGTTCGCAAAACATCCGAGGGACCTGCGCCAAAACTACGACGAAGCCGGCGCCGACATCATCAAAACCAACACGTTCAACTCGAACGCGATCTCCACGCTCGATTATGGCCTCGAAGATCACGTTCACGCGCTTAACGTTGCGGGCGCGAAAATTGCCCGCGAGGTCGCCGACGAATTTGAAGCGTCTCATCCCGGCAGGCATTTTTTCGTGGCTGGATCGATGGGGCCCACGAATCGCACGGCCTCGATGTCGCAGGACGTAAACAGTCCAGCTTCTCGCGGCGTTACGTTCGATAAATTGCGAGAGATCTATTACGAACAAGCGCGCGGCCTGGTCGAAGGCGGCGTTGATATCCTCCTGATCGAAACTGTTTTCGATACGTTGAATGCCAAGGCAGCGCTTTTTGCTGTCGATGAATATTTTGAGGCTTCCGGCGCGCGCGTGCCGGTCATGGTGTCCGGAACGATCACGGACAGGAGCGGGCGCACCCTTTCCGGGCAGACCATCGAAGCATTTTGGATTTCGATTTCGCACATGGACCTGCTGAGTGTGGGAATTAATTGCGCGCTCGGCGCGAAGCAGATGCGTCCTTACGTAGAAGAGCTTTCGCATCTCGCTCCAATTCACATCAGCTGCCACCCGAATGCGGGTCTTCCCAATGCGTTCGGCGGATTTGATGAGACGCCCGAAACAATGTCCGCGGACATGCATGATTTCGCGGCGAGCGGCTGGCTGAATATTGCGGGCGGCTGCTGCGGAACCACGCCCACGCACATCAAAGCCATCGCCGCCGCGGTGCGCGGACTTCCGCCGCACGTTCTCGCGAAGCCGGAGCGTCTCGCGCGACTCAGCGGACTTGAGCCGCTCGTGCTTCGTGCGGACTCCCGCTTCGTCAATATCGGCGAACGCACGAACGTCACCGGCTCTCCAAGTTTTTCCAAGCTGATTCTCAGCAGCCAATATGAAGCGGCGCTGGCAGTGGCCCGGCAACAGGTTGAAAACGGTGCGCAGATTATCGATGTAAATATGGACGAAGCCATGCTCGATTCCGAGCAGGCCATGTCTACTTTTCTGCACCACATCGCGGCCGAGCCGGACATTGCGCGCGTGCCGATTATGATCGATAGCTCGAATTGGAAAGTGATCGAGGCCGGCCTGAAATGCGTGCAAGGCAAAGGCATCGTCAATTCCATCAGTTTGAAAGAGGGCGAAGAAGCTTTCCGGCAGCGCGCCCGTTTAATCCGACGCTACGGCGCGGCCATGGTGGTGATGGCCTTCGATGAGAAAGGTCAGGCGGATTCGCTCGCCCGGAAGTTGGAGGTATGCCGGCGCTCGTACAAGATCCTCACCGAGGAATCCGGCGTCCCGCCGGAAGATATTATTTTCGATCCGAATATTCTGACCGTAGCGACCGGTATAGAAGAACACAACAACTACGCGGTGGACTTCATTGAAGCGGCGCGGCAAATCAAGGCCACGCTGCCGTATGCCAAGGTGAGTGGGGGAGTCAGTAATATTTCATTCTCCTTCCGCGGACACAATGTGGTGCGCGAGGCCATGCACTCGGCATTTCTGTATCGAGCGATCCAGGCTGGTCTCGACATGGGCATTGTGAATGCCGGTCAGCTCGCAATTTACGAACAGATTCCGAAGGATCTTCTCCATCTGGTCGAGGACGTTTTGCTGAATCGCCGCCCGGACGCGACTGAACGCCTGCTGGCTTTCACGGAAACGGTGAAAGCAAAAGTGAAAGGCGAGGTGGAAGAAGATTCCTGGCGAAAAGGAACTCTGGAGGAACGCCTCGCGCACGCGCTGGTGAAGGGCATCGCCGATTACATCGAAGAGGACACGGAAGAGGCTCGGCAAAAATACGGCAAGCCGCTCAACGTCATCGAAGGTCCGCTGATGAGCGCGATGAATATCGTCGGAGATTTATTCGGATCGGGGCGGATGTTTTTGCCGCAGGTCGTCAAGAGCGCGCGCGTAATGAAAAAGGCCGTGGCTTATCTGCAGCCGTTTCTCGAAGCTGAAAAACAGGCGAGTGGAGGCACATTCGTTAAAGGCCGCATCGTCATGGCCACGGTGAAGGGCGATGTGCACGATATCGGCAAAAATATCGTCGGCGTTGTGCTCGGCTGCAACAATTATGAAGTGATCGATCTTGGCGTGATGGTGTCGAGCGACAAAATTCTGAAGACTGCTCGCGAAAGCAAAGCCGATTTGATCGGCTTGAGCGGCCTCATCGCGAAAGCAAAGCCGATTTGATCGGCTTGAGCGGCCTCATCACTCCGTCGCTGGAAGAAATGGTTCACGTTGCAAAAGAAATGGAGCGCGAAGGGTTCACTGTTCCGCTGCTCATCGGCGGAGCCACGACCAGCCGCACGCATACGGCCGTGAAAATTGCGCCTGCGTATCCGCATGCGGTCGTGCACGTGCAGGATGCTTCCCGCGCCGTCGGCGTGATGGGAAATCTGGTGAGCGTGGATTTGCGCGAGCGCTACGCGGAAGAAAATCGCCAGGAGCAGGAGCGCGCGCGTGAGAAGCATCAGTCACGCAAAGCGCAGCCTCTGCTGTCGCTAGCGGATGCTCGCGCCAAAAGGCCTGTCTACGATTGGTCGGCGTACACGCCGCCGTGCCCGTCATTTCTGGGCACGCGTGTTTACAATCCCGTGCCGCTGAGTGAGATCGTTCCTTACATTGACTGGACGCCTTTTTTCCACGCCTGGGAATTGCGCGGCATTTATCCGAAAATCTTCCAGCAGGAAGGTGTTGGCCCGAAAGCGAAAGAGTTATTCGATGACGGCCAGAAACTGCTCGACAAAATCGTGCGCGAGAAATTGCTCGAAGCACGCGCCGTGATCGGATTTTATCCGGCCAACAGCGTCGGCGAGGATATCGAAGTGTACGCGGATGAATCGCGGCATTTACTCACGACGTTTCATACCCTGCGCCAACAGCAAGTGAAGGGCAATCAGGAACCAAACTACGCCGTCGGCGATTTTATTGCCCCCCGCGATAGCGGCAAACTGGATTATCTAGGCGGCTTTGCGGTGACAGCAGGGTTGCATATCGAATCCCTGGTCGAAAGGTTTGAGAAAGATAACGACGATTACAACGCCTTGATGACCAAGGCTTTGGCTGACCGCCTGGCGGAAGGCCTGGCCGAGCTGATGCACAAAAAAGCGCGCACCGAGTGGGGATTCGGCAAAGACGAGAATCTGAGTCACGAAGATCTGACGCGCGAGAAGTATCGCGGAATTCGCCCCGCTCCGGGCTATCCCGCATTGCCAGATCACACCGAAAAGCGCCCGCTGTTCGACTTGCTGTGTGCCGAATTGAACGCGGGAGTGACTCTTACGGAAAATTTCGCCATGTACCCGGCGGCGTCAGTGAGCGGATTTTATTTTTCGCATCCGGAATCGAAATATTTTGCGGTGGGGAAAATCGATCGCGGCCAAATTGAGGATTATAGCCGCCGCAGAGGCATGGACCTGCGCATCGTGGAGCGCTGGCTCAGTCCGAATCTGAATTACGATCCGGATGCCACGTAATCCGCACTTGTTAAATTGAATAGTGTGAATGCGGAGCCGCTTTTAGTAGCGCAGGCTTCAGCCTGTGTGCTTTTTTCCTGAGTTCCCCTGTGCGACTCATTCAAATCAAAGCCAAAAATCAAAACCACACAGACTCTGAAGCCTGTGCTACTCAAGGCGTGCTACTCCAAAAATGCAAATGCCGGCTCCAATCATGTGATTGGAGCCGGCATTTGCTCGAGGGGGTAAAACACTTCAACTACGCTGCGATGAATAATGTGTTGCCTTGCCGATTCACAAGCAGGAGCGGGTTCTTGCCGGACTTGCGAATCGCCTCACTTAATTCCGAGACGTTCTTGACCGGCTGGTGATTTACTTCCTGGATGACGTCGCCACGCCGCAATCCGGATTCAGCTTCCGGACTGGACGGGCTGATGTCGGTGACCACAACGCCCTTGGTCGCGGGAGAAAGGCCCAACTGCTTGGCCGTATCGGCATCGAGATTCTCCACAGTAACTCCTTCCAGAGCATCCTTCGATGTGCCTTCCTCACCTTGTGCCTTCGCTTCCGAGGTCGGCAATTCTCCAAGCTTGACCGTCACGTTGTTCTCTTTGCCGTCACGCAGGACTTTCAATTTCACGTCCGCGTCCGGCTT
>WNFR01014950.1_pt1 | contig 10817 bp, 8 predicted proteins | sample 5400221 | NCBI WGS metagenome assembly WNFR01 (sample SAMN13153357, study PRJNA577476) | soil metagenome | isolation source: 40 cm soil under Madrone tree | place: USA:California | collected 2016-06-14 | reverse complement strand
GTCGTGATGACCGGCTTTCCCGAAGTGGACACCGCGGTTCAGGCGCTCCGCCTTGGAGCGTACGATTACCTCATCAAACCACTCGACTGGATTTCTTTGCAGCACTTGCTCAAACGCATTGTCGAACGCCGGTACCTGCAGGCCGAAGTGACGTCCCTCCGAACGCGGCTGGCGGAGACGCTGCCCGTTGGAGAACTCATCGGATCTTCGGGGCTTGTAAAGCAGGTGAAGGATACGATTGCGAAGGTTGCTCTCACAGATACCGTAGTCCTGATCGAAGGTGAAAGCGGCACGGGCAAAGAATTGATTGCGGGAGCAATCCATCGCCTGTCCGCACGCGCCAAGGGTCCCTTTGTGCCCGTCAATTGTTCGGCCATCCCTTCGGACCTCATGGAAAGCGAGCTCTTCGGCCACCAGAAAGGCGCGTTTTCAGGCGCCACTGCGGACCATCGAGGGTTGTTCCGTTCTGCGGACGGCGGGACTCTGTTTCTCGATGAAGTGGGCGAGCTTCCAATACAGTTGCAGCCGAAACTGCTCCGCGTTCTGCAGGAAAAAGAGGTTCGGCCGGTAGGCGGTTCTCAGGTTCATCATCTGGATGTGCGAATCGTGGCCGCTACCAATCAGAACGTCGAAGCCGCGGTGCAGTCCGGCAAGTTCCGGCAGGATCTGTTTTTCCGGCTGAATGTTGTCCGGATCGAACCTCCTCCTCTGCGCCGGATGAAGGAGGATATCCACGCTCTTGCCATGCACTTCGTGCGGAAGCTCAATCGGAAATTCAGCCGGCAAGTGAGCAGCATTACTCCGGACGCCATGGCCGCACTGATGGCGTATGATTTTCCCGGCAATGTTCGAGAACTCGAAAATATCATCGAGAGAGCTTACGCGCTGGGTGCGAACGGCGAAATCACTGCGGCGGATCTGCCCTCGCTGGTAGCCCGGTCGAACACGCCGGCGGCCACCGCAGCAGCGTCTCCGCCGCAGAACCTCGAAGATCTCGAACGGGACCTCATCGCCGCAACCTTAAAAGCGAACGGAAATGACAAACCAAAAGCCGCCCAGGCGCTTGGGCTCTCCGAACGCACGCTCTATCGGCGGCTGAAGAAGTTGGGCCTGTGAACGCGGGCTAAAGCCCGCGACTACATTCGGGCCGAACGTTGATTCCAAATGTAGTCGCGGCTTTAGCCCGCGTTCATCGACTGTCAGTTTTGACAATTCCGCATGTCAAATATGGCAGCGGTCCATAGTCCTGTCGACTCCACCGCCCTCTTCTTTTCAATAACTTCCAGCGTCTTCTCTATTTGGCGAAGGGATTGCACTCCCTACGGCGTGACAAAGCTAATTCGAGTACTCCTGATTGAAGACAATCCCATCGACGTTCGACTGATGAGGGCGGACTTTCTAAAGTTCGGGTCCGGCGAATTCGACCTCACAGCAGTTGAGCATCTCAGCGAAGCGATCCGCTTTCTTAACGAAAATTCCATCGACGTCATCCTTCTCGACTTGTTCCTGCAGGACGCCGCCGGTCTGGAGACCCTTTCCCGCGTGCGCGAAGCCGCACCGGAAGTACCTGTTGTCGTTCTGACAGGTCTCAACGACGAAGCGCAGGCCCTCCAGGCGCTCAAGAATGGGGCGCAGGACTATCTCATCAAAGGCAGCGTCAATAGCCGCGTGCTCTTTCGAGTAATCCGTTACGCCATCGAGCGGAAACAAGGAGAGGTCGAACGAAGACTTCTCGAACAACAGCTGATGCAGGGCCAGAAACTCGCGGCCATTGGAACTCTCGCTGGCGGCGTCGCTCATAACTTCAATAATGCGCTCATGGTGGTCTTGGGCCACAGCAATCTGCTCCTCCAGCAGATGAACCAGGATGATCGCAGCAAGGTTCACGTTGAAGGGATCAAGAAGGCCTCGGAACGCGCGGCGCTATTGACACGCCAATTGTTACTGTTCAGCCGCAGGCAGGCAGGGGAGCCTACAGTCTTCAGCCTGAACAAGCTCGTGCTCGACATGCAGATGCTGCTTGAATCGACCCTCGGCCAGAAAGTTGAGTTCGCGCTGGAACTCGCTCCGGACCTGGGCTTGATCAAGGGTGATCCGAGCCAGATCGGACAGGTGGTAATGAACCTCGTCATGAATGCTGCCGGCGCAATGAAAGATAGCGGAAAGCTCACCATCGAGACGGCCAATGGCGCAAATCGTGAAATCCTTCTGAGGGTCAGCGATACAGGGTGTGGCATGTCTCCGGAAGTCTGCGCTCACATATTCGATCCATTCTTCACGACGAAAGGCCTGGCGGTAGCTTCAGGACTGGGCCTGTCGACTGTATACGGAATCGTGCAGCAGCACGGCGGCACTATTGAGGTTTCCAGCAAGCCCGGCTCGGGAAGCACATTCCTGGTCACTCTCCCCGCTTTCGGCTCCACGAACCCGGACTCTCCCACCGATTCCAATTCCACTATTCTCGTTGTGGCGGACGAGGAGAACAGCCTGGGGTCCCATCTCGATACATTCGCTGAAACCGAACGATGCGAGGTTTTGAAGGCCGATAATTGGCGTGAGGCTATAGAAGTGGCCGGCGCTCACGCGCGTCCGATCGATTTGTTGATTGCGGATGCAGTGACACCGGGCCTGATCAGACAGCACCTTGTAAGACACCTGGCTGACGAATACCCCGAAATGGCGATCATTTATATTTCGGGATCTGCCGCCCGGAGAATGGCTGCAAATGGTGCCCTCCCTCAAGGGACGCATTTGCCCCAAGGAAAGGTGACGCGAGAAGGACTGTTGAGACACGTCGAAGGCGTGCTGAAGAAGTGCGAACAATCCAAACGCGAAGACAGGATTGCTTGCGTCGGCTGAACAGGAGACCGTTTTCATGAATAACGTAATAATCAACATGCAGGCTCTCGAAGACCGCGTCGGTGGCGACACGGAACTGCTTGCAGAGATCATACAGATCTTCTTCGACCGCTCTCCGGATGTGATGGCAAGTATGAGGCGGGCGATTGGTTCACAAGACGCCAAAAGTCTGGAAACCACGGCGCATAGCCTGAGAGGATACCTCGTCAACTTTCACGCGGACACCGCTCTGGAGCTGGAGATCAAAGGCCGCCAGAACGACTGGTGGTCCACCGAAGAGACTTTTTCCAGCCTCGAGCGAGACATGGAGTTGTTGCAGCCCAGACTGACCGCCATTCTTCATAGAATCGAATCATCTTCGTTATTGCGTATGTAGTTCGCGTGCTAAGCGCGCTGCTGGAGGACGTTGTGCAGCGTTCTGAGGAGATCGGCCGGTGAGAAAGGTTTCTCCAACACGGCATGAACGGGGCCGCCGATGGTTTGCCCGAAACTATCGCCGGTGATCAGGCCACTAACCGAAACCACAAGAACGTCGGGATTGATTCGTTCGAGCTTCCGAATCAGTTCAGCGCCGTTCATTCTAGGCATATCCAAATCAGTCAGGACCAACTTGATCTCGTCCCGCAGTTTCGAGTACACGGCTACTCCCTCAATCCCGTCGGCCGCAACGGCGACACGATAGCCATAATTGTTGAGAATCGTGCGAACCAGATCGCGGACTGCGGCCTCGTCATCGACAACAAGAATGAGTTCACCATTCCCGAGCGGGAAATCACTGGGTCCGGGTGTGACGGGTACTTCCTCGGACCCGCGATGAAGAGCAGGCAGATGAATTGTGAAAGTTGTTCCTTGTTCCAGGACGCTGTTGACGTCGATGAAGCCGCCGTGGTTCCTGACGATGGAGCTGACGGTTGAGAGGCCGAGTCCCGTTCCGGTTTGTTTCGTACTAAAGAAAGGATCGAAGATTTTCGGAAGGTTTTCGGGCGGAATACCTCGTCCCGTGTCGCTGACCTCGACGACGACATACGGACCACTTTTCTCATCCATTTCGTTGCGGACTGAAATCGTAATCCTGCCGCCATCGGGCATTGCGTCGCGCGCGTTGACGCAGAGGTTCATCAGCACCTGCTCGATTTGAGTCTTGTCGGCAGATACGCGCCACAAATCCCGGGCCATATCGGTGACGATCTCGATGGATTTCGGAAAGGTGTGCCGGATCATTTTATCCGCTGCTTCGAAAACGGGTATAAGGCTCAGGGGTGTCCGGCGTCCTTCGACACCGCGGGCGAACATCAGGATTTGTCTCAGCAGGTTTGCGCCCCGTTTTGCGCAGGTGTCCACCATCACCAGGTATCGCATGCTGTCCGGGTCTGTATGCTTTTCCTTCAGTATTTCGACACCCATCACGATAGGCGAAAGTACGTTATTCAAATCGTGAGCAATACCTCCTGCCAGGCTGCCCAGGCTTTCCATCCGTTGTGAGCGCAGGAACTGGGCCTCCAGCTCCCGATGTTTTGTAACGTCGCGCCAGGTGCCGTGAAATATCTTTACGTTTCCTTCCTCGTTGGAAGCCACAGTCGTTGTCTCCAGAGCTATGAGCCTGGCGCCGTCTCGCCGTTTCAATTCGACTTCGAGATCCTCAACGTATCCCTCGGCTTCAAGGAGGCTGCAGACTTCCTTCCAACGTCGGGCGCTCCGATAGATGTCGCGGCCGATATTCGCGCGAAGAATCTCTTCCTTCGATGAATACCCAAACATTTTCAGGCCGGCCGGATTGATGTCGATCAGGTTACCGTCGGACGAAGCGATGAACAGCGTATCGCGGGATTCCTCAAACAAGTGGCGATACTTTTCCTCGGATTTCTTCAGTGCCTCCTCCGCCTCGCGGCGGGCCTTGCGTTCTCCGGCTTCCTGGAGAGCGCGCTGTACCGCCGGAGCGAACCTCGAGAACTTGTGTTTCAACACGTAATCCGTGGCTCCGGCCAACAAACTGTCAATCGCTTCCTCCCCGATCGTTCCTGAGACAAGGATGAACGGGACGTTGGGCCGGAGGCCCCTTGCCATCGCCAATGCACTCTTTCCATCAAACGAAGGCAGCGAGTAGTCGCTGATGATCAGGTCGATGTCCTCGTTCAAAGCCTCGCGGAAGGCGGTCTCTGTCTCAACACGAACGACGCGAGGGTTGGCCAGCAAAGTCTTTAAGGCGGCCTGGATTAACTCGGCATCCCATGGGTTGTCTTCAAGAAGAAGTATGTGTGCAGGATTCGTCATTGTTTCGTATTTCATCGATGACTCTTCAAGACAGGGATCCCCCAGTACAAGAAGACGCCAAAACTTCATGAAAACGCCCTCAGGGAACCAAACATTGTTTACGTCAGAAAAGCCGGTATGGACTTGCCGGGGTGCACTTATTGTTTGAGGCGGGAATCCTGTCAAACAGTCTGGAGATGAGAGGCCGCAGCGCCGCTATGAACCCGTTCTCTCTCTCTCGGGATCGGGAGCCAGTTGAAACTCGTAGAAGGTGTCTTCGACCTGGTCTGAAATCAGCAAATGGTACCGGGTTAAATGCGACAATCCGTTACCGTTCGGAATCACTTCCACCACGACGGGGTTAACTCCGGAGTAATACTCCGCGATCCCGCCGATAATTCTGACAGGAGTTCCAATGGAGAAGCGCGGCATCTTGTACCTTCCTTGATTATCTCGTGGGGAAAAAAACCTCGGTAACGCTAGCAGACATTGAGATGAGCTGGGAAGAAGGCAATTACAGTGGCTTACCGGTGGCATCGGATTGCCACCCACTGTAGCGGCGCTCTATGAGCGCCGGCGATCTTCGGGCCTGCAACGTCGTCGGCGGTCACAGACCGCCGCTACAAAGGATCATTCCGGCAGCGACGGTGTCATTCGTTTCGTCAAGGAGGATGAAGCCGCCGGTCTGGCGGTTCGCATCGTAGGGATCGCAAACAATCGGCTGCAGGGTTTTGATCCGTACCTGGCCGATATCGTTCGTTTGCAGTTCGGTGACAGGCGATTCCCGGTCGAGCGTGTTGACGTCCAGGCGGTAATCGATTTCGTTGATGATGCAGCGAACCGACCTTGTGGTGTGGCGAAGCACGTACCGATGGTTCAGGCGTAGCTTCCGCTCGTTCATCCAGCAAAGCGTCGCTTTGAATTCCGTGCGCGCTGCCGGAAGGCTTGTTTCCGACGAGATGAGGTCGCCGCGTGAGATATCCAGATCGTCGGCCAGTAACAGCGTGACGGATTGCCGGCTGAACGCTTCATCCAGCCTCCCGTCCTGGCTCACGATTCCGGTCACTGTCGTTCGCGCGCCCGAGGGCAGAACGACAACAGCGTCGCCCACGCGAACCGATCCGGACGCCACACGCCCCATATATCCGCGGAAGTCCGCGAATTCCTGTCCGGGCGGGCGGCTCACAAGCTGAACGGGAAACCGAAATGGCCTTTCCGACTGATGATCATCCACCTCGATCGACTCGAGCAGTTCCAGAAGTTTTGGCCCGTTGTACCACGACATTCGAGGGCTGGGTTCGGTGACGAGATCTCCTTCCAGAGCCGAGATGGGAATACAGTACACGTCCGCCCCGCCGAGACGCTCGATGAAGTCGATAAAATCCATCCGAATGGCGTCGTAGGCTTCCCGCTTGAATTCCACGAGGTCCATTTTATTGATCGCGACGATGAAATGCCGGATTCCGAGCAGGTATGCAATGAAGGCATGACGCCGAGATTGCGTCACCATCCCGTTGCGGGCATCGACGAGAATGACCGCGAGATCACTGGTGCTTGCGCTCGTTACGAGGTTCCGCGTGTACTGCTCGTGACCGGGTGCGTCGGCGATAATGAATTTTCGTTTGGGAGTTGCGAAATAGCGGTAGGCGACATCGATGGTGATGCCTTGCTCGCGCTCGGCCTTCAAACCGTCGGTGAGAAGCGAAAAATCGATCCCTTTGCCGCCGCGCCGTTCGTTTTCGCGGCGGGCTCCTTCGATCTGATCTTCAAATGCACCCTCTGTTTCAACCAGCAGCCTGCCGATCAGAGTGGATTTTCCGTCATCGACATTACCGGCCGTCGTAAAGCGCAAAACATTAATGCTCAAAAGTAGCCTTCCCGCTTCTTGTCCTCCATGGTGTTCGAGCCATGGTCGATGATACGTGTGGACCGTTCGCTGATTTTCGCCGCGCCGGCTTCCGCAACGATATCTTCAAGACTTGCCGCGCAGGACGGCACCGCGCCCGTGCAGGGGACACAGCCCAGAGTCCGGAAGCGCACGGACATCATTTGAGGTTTCTCGCCATCCTTGAGATGCAGCGCGTTGTCCGCCGGAATCAACGTGCCGCCGCGCTCCACCACCGGCCTTTCCTTCGCGAAGTACAAAGGAACAACGGGGATCTTTTCCTGAAGGATGTACTGCCAGATGTCGCGCTCGGTCCAGTTGGACAGAGGAAAGATGCGCATCGATTCGCCTTCATGGATGGCTCCGCTGTAGAGATTCCACAGCTCCGGACGCTGCCTGCGCGGATCCCATTGCCCGAAAGCATCTCTGAGCGAGAAGACGCGTTCCTTGGCTCTCGATCGTTCTTCCTCGCGACGCGCACCGCCCATCGCTGCGTCGAACTGATATTTTTCGAGCGCGTGGAGAAGAGCGGCCGTCTTCAACTGCCCGCAGCATCGCGCCACACCAAGCTTGAGGGGATGCGCCCCCGCCGCAATCGCGTCTTCGTTTCGGTGGACGATCAGCCGCGCTCCGATCGACTTTGCAAATTCGTCGCGGAATTTGATCATCTCGGGGAATTTATAGCCCGTGTCGACGTGGAGAAGAGGAAAAGGCAGCGGCCCAGGGTAAAAAGCCTTGCGCGCCAGGTGAACCAGCACGCTGGAGTCTTTGCCGATCGAATACAGCAGGACCGGGTTCCGGAACTGCGCGACCACTTCGCGAAAAATATAAATGGACTCGCTCTCCAACTCGCGAAGATGCGTCCATTCCTTGTTCATACTTCGACTTTCTTGTGCAAATGCAGCCCGCATTCTTTCTGGCTCTCCTGTTCCCACCACCAGCGTCCCGAGCGGCCGTCTTCACCGGCAGCGACGGCCCTGGTGCACGGCGCGCAACCGATGCTCGGGTAACCGCGATCGTGCAGGGCGTTGTAAGGAACCCCGTGTGTATTGATGTAGGACCATACTTCTTCGCCCGTCCATTCCAGCAACGGGTTCAGCTTGATCAGACCGTGCGTTTCATCCCACGCCTCGATTTCCAGATCCTGGCGCGCCGCAGACTGCTCGCGCCTCAGGCCGGTGACCCAGCTCTTCTTTTCTGCCAGTGCCCGCGCCAGAGGTTCGACTTTTCGAATGTGGCAGCACTGCAGCCGCTGAGCCACACTACGATAGAACGCGTTCGGTCCATTCTGCTCGACCCAGGCCTGAACGGACGAGGATTCGGGGAAATACGTGCGGATGGATACCGGATATTTATCCCGCACGGTATCCAGCAGCGCGTGTGTTTCCTCGGGCAGACGCCCCGTGTCCAGCGTGAACACTTCAATCTTCGGAACGTGCGTTGCGATCACGTCCAGGAGCACCATGTCCTCGGCGCCGAAGCTGCAGGCAAAGGTGGAGGGAGAATGACTGGCTTCCAGTTGCTGCAGCCGGGAAATCAACTCGCTCGTCTTGGCCGTAAGATTCATTTGAAACTCTTGACTCGCCTAACTCCCTACAACGCAGGCGATGCCCATCACGAGCAGAACGCAGGCAAGAATGCGGCGCATGAGAACTTCCGGCAGCCTCGCGCTGAGGGTGCTGCCGAAATAGATTCCTGGAATCGATCCGGCCAACAGGCCAAGCAGCAGACGATAATCGATGTTGCCGAGCTGCAGGTGTCCGAGCCCGGCCACTGTCACGAGAGGTATGGCGTGTGCCAGATCGGTACCGACGATCGCTGCCGGCTTCAACGCCGGATAAAGCAGCATGAGTGCGGCTACGCCGATGGCTCCTGCCCCAACCGAAGTCAGCGTGACCAGAACTCCCAAAACGACGCCGACGAGTACTGCCACCCGAGCAGAACCGGCTTCGCCCAGGGCGTACCGTCCCTGGCTGGCAGCCAGGATCCGTTTTCGTAACAGGACAGCTGCCGCCGTGGCCACCAACGAGACACCCAGCACCGGAAGAACAATGCCATCCAACGGCTTTCCACCGGCTTTGAGGTATCCCATCGCAATGATTGTCGCTATCGAGGCCGGAAGACTACCGGCCGCCAGGGTTCCCACGATCCGCCAATTCACATTCCCCCGAGCGCTGTGAGCAGTGACGCCCACGATCTTTGTCAAAGAAGCGAACAACAAGTCCGTGCCTACCGCGAGCTCCACCGGGACCTTGAACACGAAGACCAGAATCGGCGTCATCAGCGAACCACCACCGACACCCGTAAGACCTACCACGAGACCTACGACCAGACCCACTATCGGATATAGAGATTGCAAGCTCACTGGTGCTCCTTCTGGACAGCACACCGTTGATTCCACGGGCGTTAACTAAATCCAATCAATTTATAGACTAACTTGATGAGTTAAATCAACTATAAAACTTTGTAGCCGGAATATTTCGGGAAAGCTAATTCGGGGCTGTAGCGGCGGTCTATGACCGCCGACGATGCTCGATTCAAGATCGTCGGCGGTCATAGACCGCCGCTACAGCCCCGAATTAGCTTCAGCCCCGGCGTGGGCCAGGAAGCATTTTCGAATTCCAGGTTTGATATTCGGAGCGGATCTTCTCAAAAACCTCGGGCTGCCTGCCCTTTAACTCATTCTTTTCACCGGGATCTACTGACAGGTCGAAAAGATGTTCGTTTCGGCCCTCCCGCAAGTACTTCCATTTACCTATCCGGGCGGCGTCCTGAATGACGATTCTCCAGAAGAGCGTTCGGTCGTAGGTCGGCTTGTTTCCGGTGAGGACCGGCATGAGATCCTGACCATCTAGGGGGTAATCGGGATCGGGTTTGCTTCCGGTAACGGCCAGGATCGTCGCAGTCCAGTCCAGGGTCGTGGCTGCCTGATTCGTGGTTTTTCCGGCGGGAATCACGCCGGGCCAGCGCACGATGGCCGGCACTCGAATCCCGCCTTCCCAGAGGTTGAACTTCTGAAACGAGAACGGCCAGTTGAAGGAATAGCGCTCGCCGCCATTGTCACTGGTGAAAATCACCAGAGTGTTTCGATCCAGTTTTGCCGTGGAAAGCGCCTTGAGCACGCGGCCGATGCCGGCGTCCATGCTCTTCATCATCTCCGCATAGGTGCCAAGCGACCCTCCATCCGTCATCGGCCGATGATTATGGTCGATCGACTTGTCGTTCGGCCCTTCCCAGGGCCAATGCGGAGCGTTGTAGTGCAGGCTCAGATAAAACGGGCGAGTCCTTTTTCGACTGATGAAGCGAACGGCACGCTCCGTAAAGAGATCCGTTAGGTAGCCTTCTTCACGCGATGGCTCCAGGTTTTCAAACAAGTCGAACCGGCCGGCGTTGTTGTTGTGCGTGAAGTAGTCGGCGGAGCTTCCATTGATTCCGAAGAACTCGTCGAAACCATGCCGATTTGGCCCGAATTCCCTCAGGTTGCCGAGGTGCCACTTACCGATCAATGCGGTTTCGTAACCATTCCCTTTAAGCGACGTCGCAATGGTCGGATGCTCGGGCGGAATTCCAACCTGCATGTTCGCGTCCGATAATGGTTCCTCCAATCCAATCGGCAGCCGCTGCGGATAGCGTCCTGTGATGAATGCGGTTCGCGTTGGTGTGCACACCGGCGCGGCAGCGTAAGCATCCGTAAATTTCAAACCCTGCTTTGCCAGATTGTCGAGCACCGGGGTCTTGTAGTCCGGACGGCCATATCCGCTGAGGTCGCCGTACCCAAGATCGTCTGCAAGGATGAAAAGAACGTTGGGTTTCTGCTCCTGAG
>WNFR01010785.1_pt1 | contig 10817 bp, 12 predicted proteins | sample 5400221 | NCBI WGS metagenome assembly WNFR01 (sample SAMN13153357, study PRJNA577476) | soil metagenome | isolation source: 40 cm soil under Madrone tree | place: USA:California | collected 2016-06-14 | reverse complement strand
GCTCGCCCGTCAGAACGGTCCAAACCGAAAGCACCCCGTCGGTGTCGAAGTGGTTGTTCGTTACCAGATCGATCCCCTGCGTCAACTCTTCACGATCAGGCGCCGATACGAGATTCAAAGCAATCTCAGTCGAAGTGTCGGCCTTTACCGACGCCGGAGTTTTGTTTCCCTTCCAGTGCGAAAAATGGATTGCGTTGTCTACGGTGCCGTCAACCGACAGCTTTGGCACTGAAGCAAGTCCATCGTGGTAGCACTCGAATCTCATAACAGTCGTTAGGATCTTCCGGGTTCTTATTGCAACACGGGCGGCACGGCATTAGGATCTCCCGGCATGAGGAGAGGAACATAGGGAGCGATGGCTGAAATTACTTTAATCGTAGCAGGCGCGTAATGAATTAGGTTCGCTAATCTGATTACGATTTGCCAGAGTTTATTGAGTTCCCTTGCCTCTACCTCGTCTTGAGTTTCTCGCATTCGGTCAGCATTAAGGACCAGATCGCCCATGATATCCCGAAGCACTTCATCAAGACGCTCAGGCCCCCTAATTCTAAACTCTTGAATAGCTCGTCGAATCCTCTCGAGTTGTCGCAAGATAAAGGACTTCAGGACGTCGGGTAGAGAGGACGCCTCAACCTCGTCAAACAGCGCATTCACATCTGCCAAGAGCTCCTGCATTTCTTCAAGGGGTACGACACGTTCTTGCTGCAGAGATGAAAGACGCTGGGACGCAAGCTCGAGAAGGCCCATGTCACCGTCAGAGACAAGGTTCAAAAAAGTCCCATAGTTGCTCGTAATCAGTAGACTAGGTCTTGTAAGATCCTTAATTCTGGAAAACGGCTTGAGATAAGCAGAGGGATCGTCATCTCCAATATTACTTATTTGTCTCTCCGTTTGGTCGATTAGCATTCTAAGTTGGATGACATGTTCCAGCGTCTGAACTTCCATTTCGGGGGTTAGATTTTGTTGTGTGGCAACGCCAAAAACTCGACCCCACACATTCAAACCACTCCCCTCAGGTTTGGACTTCGCCTGATCGAGAAGCTCGTGCAACCGTCCGGCCGAATTGTCGAGTTTCACTGTCATACATGCCCGCATTACCACAGTCTATCGACATCAAGCGGAGCGCTTCGCCTCGCGGCGCAAGCAGCTATCGCGATTGCGGTGATTGATTCTTGGAAATGGTGATGAGAGTACGCAAAGCCTGGTTGACCGTTTTGGAATCGCGGAACACCTCTGCCACATCCGCGTCCAACAAGATGACGTTTGTTCCCTTCATGTACTCATTGTAAAACTTACCCCGCACCCCGCCACTGAAATCGTACTCGTCGCGCATTTCATCTGTTGATTCTGGATCATTGTTCTGATTCATATTGTCTTCTTTCCTGGCTGCTCGCCTCGCGCGCTGTAATGATTCGAATCCTACCACCACGGTAGACGTGTGACACGACCAAAAGCCGTCGCCCAACTGAAAGGCCAGTTGTTAGGAAACGATCCTCAATAATCGAATGATCCGGGTCCGTAATTGAAACCGCCAACGGATCACCGAAAACGCTGGATGCCTCATCGAACGAGACTCCATGCTTAGTCAAATTTCCCCCAGCTTTCGTGGGATCCCATTCAAACTGCATGCCGCATTATAGATCGGTGGTTTCCTTCGCCAAAGTTGAAAGCGCGGGAGTGCTCAACCCAAAGTTTTTCGGATTCTCTCCGATAATCGCCGCGGCGAAAAATGAAGGGACGTAACCCGCTTCATTACGGAACCTTTCATCCAACTTGTTCCGGTTAGCGTAGATCGTCCAGAAATTTCTTTGGTAGTTTTTAGTTTCCCGCAGTTGTCTCAACGTGTCAGTGACCCACCGCGGCCCTTGATTGTAACTGAGCAGCACCAGCGTCATGGTTTCCGAATCCTCGCCGAGCTCAGCCATGCGATCGGCGATGTAGTGCGCCGCGGCAGGAGTCATCTTCTCGACGTCGCACATGTCTGCACGGGCCACGCCGTAGTTCTTGGCAGTAGACGGCAGGAATTGAAACAGGCCGGCAGCTCCTATCTGGTTTTCAAAGCAAGGTTTGTATTCCGACTCGATCATCGGAAGATAGATACCTATCACGATCGGGATCTTCCGGGCCGCAAAAGAACGGGCGATCAAAGGCACATACGGTATCGCGCGCGCATAGATAAGATTCAAGTTCTCCTTACCCGGATCGTTGGAAACGCTCTTCTCACGGGCGGCGTAGCGATCAACATATCGCTTGATAGTCTGCAGCGCTTCCCGATTGAGTTTCACCGGCCGCTCGCCCATAATCGCCGATATGCGCTGCTCCTGGTCGTCTACAAATTGGAGTTGCTCGGCTTCGTTCATATTCGCGTAGAGCCTGCCTGCCAGCACCGCCGCCGCGCCCCCCGGTTTTGCATTTGTCCCGAACCTACGGTAAAGAAATACGCCGCCCAGCAAGAGCGTAACGATCAGGGCAGCGGCAAGAGCGAATAGACGATAACGATGATAGACATTTGGATCGCCAAGCCAAATGGAACTTGCTCTCGCGAAAGACGCGCGCGGCGCGCCAACCTTGCTTTTGTGAGCACCTGAAACCTCGGACATGGATTGGCGCAATAAGCTGAGTGCAACCTCGAGCGAGGAGCAACCAACAACTTCAAGCTGTTGTCTCATTGCAGATAGATCAGAGAGTAATTCCGCCGCACTCTGATATCGTTCTACCGCATCTTTCCGCAATGTCCGATCAACTATGGCCCAGAGTCCGCGGAGCAAAGGATCATCGCTCGATTGAACCAATGACGAAGGCTCACGCTCGAGAATCGCCACTATCGTGTCCATCCGTGTTGCGCCCGTGAAAGGCGAGCGACGTGCAAGCATTTCGTAAAGCACCACTCCCAGGCTCCAGATATCCGTGCGCTCGTCAACCTCCAGACCGCGCGCCTGCTCAGGCGACATGTAGCCGGCCGTGCCCAGCACTACACCAATCTCGGTCTGTGGCCTGGTGAGCGACTCCTCACCGGCGGGCGTGTGCTCTAAAAGTTTAGCGATCCCAAAGTCGAGCACTTTGACGATGCCGTCGCCGCGTCGCATGACGTTTTCAGGCTTGATGTCCCGATGCACAATGCCGGCAGCGTGTGCGGCAGAAAGCGCGGAAGCAACCTGGGTCCCGACGTCCAGCACATCTGTGAGAGTCAAATCGTCACCGTCAATCAATTCGCGAATCGTTTGACCGTCGATGAATTCCGTGGCGATGAAGTGAAGACCCTCCCACTCGCCGACTTCGTGAATCGTCAGTATGTTTGGATGATTCAGAGCTGAAGCAGCGCGCGCCTCTCTGTGAAAACGATGCAGGCGACCCTGATCGGAAACAAAATAGGCCGGCAGGACCTTCAGCGCTACGAGTCGATCGAGGCGCGCGTCCCCAGCCAAATAGACTTCACCCATGCCACCGCTGCCAAGGCGTTCGATGATTTTAAACGGACCAATCTCCTGTCCGGCTTTGGTTGGTTGAACACCGAGCAGCACGTGAGTGTCCCGCGCGATGGCCGGTTCCTCGATAAAGTCCGTTGCCGCATCGTGAGCGTTAATCAGCGAGCTCGCCTCAGCCTGCAACTCTCGATCCCCGAGACATACTTTTTCGAGGAAGGCAGCACGCTCGGGCGGTGCGCGATCAAGTGCCGCCTGCAAGACCTCTTCGACCTGTTGCCAACGTTCAGGGGTCATAAGAACATTGCCGATTGCCGATTCCTGCCCCAAATTTCAAGACTTGGTTTCAATTCCGATTCTAGTTATCGCGTTATCACTCCTCCAACTTTACTCGAACGAAATCGGAAATTGGCAATTGGCAATCGGAAATTCCTATTCATTCTTCATCCTGCGAAACAACCACGCCTTGGCCGCGCGCCAGTCGCGTCGCACCGTCATGATCGAAACCTCGAGCACTTCGGCCGTCTCTGCCAGATCGAGGCCACCAAAGTAACGCAGCTCGACAACTCGACTCTTGCGCGGATCGAGCTGGGCCAACTCATCCAGCGCCTCATCGAGGTCGACAAGTTCGCGCGCGCGTTCCTGCGACATCAGCTCGGCTTCCGCCAGCGACATCCGGGCCGCATCACCGCCGTGTTTGGCGTAACGCCGCCGGCGCGCATGATCGATCAGAATGTGCCGCATGACCTGGGCGGTAAACGCGAAGAAGTGCGACCGATTTTGCCAGTCAATCTTCTTTTGTCCGGCCAGACGCAGATACGCTTCATTAACCAACGCGGTAGTATCGAGCGTGTGGCCGTTGTGCTCACGCTGCACATAACGGTGGGCGATCCGCCGCAGCTCGTCATAGACCAAAGGAGTCAGCTTATTGAGCGCGCTCTGGTCACCCTGCTGCCAGTCAGATAGCAGTTCCGTTAAGCCCGGTGTGGAGAGCGTCATCATCGTGCGCCTGGATCGTTTCGGACGCGGATCTTATCATCTTTCCTTTAAGACTAATCACGAGATGAGTGCGCTCTGGAACGGAAAGATATTTTTGCTTGACCATGAACACTTTCGCCTGTGGTTCTCGCTTGTCGAATCCTGCCAATGAACATTTTCAGGTCAGGTTCTCGCTTTTCTAAATAAGGGCATTTCTTGGTCGGCCCAAAACGAACAACAGAACGTGAAAACCAGAAAGGCTGAGGAAACATTCTGATGAAAATCAAAAAGATCATGTTGTTATCGCTTACCGCAATCGTCTCTTTGTCCATGAGTTCGCGCCCTTCCGGCGCCCTAACGATGCAGTCGGGAACACTCTATCAGCAGATGACGCTGACGCAGCGAGCTGCTTTCGTGACTGACAAGTCGCGTGACATCTCCCGGAAGCTCTCCGGGAGCGAGTATGAATTCACCACTGCCTTTGAGATGGAAATTCAGAAAGCCGTCGACATGTATGCGCGGCGGATCGGGAACAATGGCGGCGACAGCCCGGGTAAGGGTGATGCTCGTCTTATCTTTGAGCGTGGCCAGACGGTTGCTCCAACTCTGATTAGAATATTTAAGGTCCACAACGTCTCGCCGTTAATCGGGCTCTACCTTCCCCTGGTTGAATCCGAATTCATCAACATTTCTTCGCCGAACTCGATGGGCGCGGTCGGGATGTTTCAATTCCTTCCGCGGACGGGAGCGAACTATGGGTTAAGCGCGGAAGAGCTTCTAAACGTAGACAAGTGCGCTGACGCAGCCGCGCGTTACATCGACGATGGTATCAATAGATTTAGCGCGGATCGCATGAAGGAGGCCCTGGCGCTGTTGGCTTACAACCGCGGCGGGAAAGCTGTCGAGCAGGATATAGCGAAGCTGGTGAACGATCAGAACCGAGCCTGTAGTATCTGTGCCTTGACCGAACAGCGGGACAAGCTGGACAAAACTTTTCGCAACGAGAATGTCTACTACGTGCCCCGCTGGTTTGCCGCGGCGATCATCGGGGAGAACCCACAGGCTTTTGGTCTGTCGACACGGGCGCTGTCGTCATTCGCGAATTGAGCCTTGATGGGGTACGCGGCTGTGCCGTCTGAGGTGCGGAAAGGCTTCGCCTTTCCGTCTCGATTGAATTTGAGAATCTGAGGCTCCGCCTCAGTTAGCCAAGGAGGCATGGCCTCCTGAAGCAAATGCGAGGCACCAACGGAAAGGCAAAGCCTTCCGCACATCGGGCGGCACAGCCGCAGGATCAGGGCGCGCCACTAGTGCAGTAGCTACTGGTCCTTCCACTCAGGAATGCGACCTGGCGTCCAAGGGGCGCCGGCAGCTTCCATCTGTTTTTCCAGCTTGGCCAAATCGCCTTCGATTAACTGCCGCAGCTGATTGAGCGTGCTTTCAAAGTCCTGCGCCGCCGCCGCGTACTGATCGATTTGCGTCTGCGTGGGCCGGGCCGTGGACATGCGTTGCGAGCCGACGATGTCGCCGACACGATCGGTGATCGAAGGCGGCAGGTTCATGTTGCGCTGGCGCAAAGCCTGATCGCCTTGCAACGCGCGCAGGATCTCATTTGTGCGTTTGTCCAAAGCGGCTGCATCGTTCAGCAGTTTTTCCGGGGCCGCGGGTGTTTCCAACAAAGCGCGTCTGATCGCAACCAAACGCGGCTTCAGAGCATTGGCAGTCGCGACCGCTCCCTGGACCGCACGCTGCAGCCGGGCCACCTTTTGTTGAAACTCAACCAGGTTCGCTCGATCGGCCGATGACATGCGCTCCTGACCTTCGACGATCACCTGAAACTCCTGCGCCTGGCCCAGAGAAGTAAACACACCGTCAACTCTCTTGGCTATGCTGACCTTGTAAGTGCCCGGCATCACCAGCGGCCCGGCCGGTCCTTCATTGAATGGATCTTCACCTTCAGGATTTGGCGGTGGTGGCAAGATGGGTGCGGGATAACGCAGATCCCAGGCGACCCGCTGCATGCCGGCTGTGATCGGACCGGTCAAGCGACGGACCACGCGGCCCGATGAATCGCTGATCGTGAAAATAACCGCCGGCACTTCCTCTTCTTCTTCAGCGCGAAAATCTGAAGGGTTGGGCAGAACAATCGCTGCGCCTTTTCTTTGCGCGTCGCGCTCAGCGTCCTGCCTTTTTGCCTTCCTGGTCTTCAGTTCTTCTTTCAAATAGTAAGTGAAGGTCGCGCCGAACGGCGGATTGTCGGTCGTGTAAAACGACTCGCCCTGAAAACTCTTCCCGCGTCCGCCCAACGGCTGCGACTGGATGTACATCAAGGCGTCTTTGACGGGAAACAGCAGGCCATCCTGTTTGAGCATTTCAGGTTTCAGCAAACGCAGCGGGCTGTAGTTGTCCAGAATGTAAAAGCCGCGACCGAAGGTGCCCACAACCAAATCATTCTCGCGCTTCTGAATAGCCAGATCGCGCACCTGAATAGTCGGCAGACCGCTTTTCAGTTGAATCCATTTCTGGCCGCCGTCTATCGAAAAGTAGAGACCGAACTCGGTGCCGACGAAAAGCAAATTCGGATTGACGTAGTCTTCGGCAATGGCCCAGACCGGGCCATTCGCCGGAAGGTTGTTCTTGATCGAAGTCCAGGTGCGGCCGGCGTCGGCGCTCTTAAAAAGATATGGTTTGAAGTCCGCGTTCTGATGGTTCTCGATCGCGGCATAAACCGTATTCGCGTCATGGTTAGACGCGACAATGCGGCTCACGTAGACCAACTCAGGTACATCCGGAAACTTCTCAACCCTTCGCCAGTTCTTGCCGCCATCTTCCGTAATTTGGATCAAGCCATCATCTGTGCCGACGTAGATAAGTCCTTCTTTCCTGGGCGACTCTGCGAGCGCTGAGGCGTTGCCAAAGAAAGCAGTCGACTGGTTCTTGGCGACCGCGTCCATACTCCAGATCTTGCCCATAACCGGAAGTTTGTCGCGATCCAAACCACGCGAAAGCTGGCCGCTGATGACTTTCCAGCTATCACCGCGATCGTCGCTGCGAAACAATTTGTCGGCCGCAAAATAAAGGCGTGTATGCGAATGCGGACTGATGATGAAGGGCGAGTCCCAATTCCAGCGCAGGGGATCTTCGTTGCGGCCAATTGCCGGTTGAATTCCCATCCGCTCGCCCGTGACTCTATCGTCGCGAACCAGGACGCCATGTTGAAGTTCGGCATAGACCGTGTTCGGATCTTCCGGATCGACCTGAGTGCGAAACCCGTCGCCACCCTGCGTAACAAACCAGTCGCTGCTAACTATGCCGGAGACGCTGCGCGTGCGTGATGGTCCGCCGAAAGCAAAGTTGTCCTGTGCGCCGCCATACACGTTATAGAATGGCGTGGCGTTGTCCGTAGTGATGTCGTAGAGCTGAGTCACCGGCAGGTTGCGTTTGAAATCCCAATTCAGACCGCGGTCGTGGCTTTCATAGACACCTCCGTCGCAGCCAACCAGATAATGATCAGTGTCACCGGGTTCGATCCAGATGTCGTGGTTGTCGACGTGCTTCGATTTCTCGCCGAGCCGTCGTAACGTTCGGCCGCCGTCGTCAGATACCATCAGGAAAACATTCATCACATAGATCCGATCGACGTCTTTCGGATCGGCGACGACGCGCGAGTAGTACATTGCGCCCGCATCAAACTCGTTGCGCTTTTCCCAACTGCCGCCGCGATCGTTCGAACGAAAGATGCCGCCCTTTCGATCCCCGGCCTCGACAGTGGCATAAACGATGTTCGAATCAACCGGCGAGACTGCCAGGCCAATGCGGCCCATGTCAGTTGTTGGCAAGCCGGCCCGCACCTTGTTCCAGGTCGCGCCCGCGTCGGTTGACTTGTAGATGGCGCTCTCTGGCCCGCCGTCAATCAAGGTAAACATGTGGCGACGGCGCTGATAGGAAGCGGCATAAACTGTTTCCGGATTCTGAGGGTCGATGACTACCTCGGTAACACCGGTGTTCTCGCTGATATTGAGAATGTTCTTCCAGGTCTTTCCGTTATCAGTGGTTTTGAAGAGACCGCGATCGCCGCCCGGGCCCCACAAAGGTCCCTGGGCGGCCACATAAACGACATTTGAATCCTTGGGATCGATGGCGATGCGGCCGATGTGCTCAGACGATTTCAGTCCGACATTCTTCCAGGTCTTGCCACCGTCATCTGAACGATAGAGACCATTGCCGTACGAAACACTGCGTTGGCTGTTGTTCTCGCCGGAACCCACCCACACGGTCAAAGGATTTTTCGGGTCCAGCGCGATCGCGCCTATCGAATAAGATCCTTCCCGGTCGAACACTGGCGTCCAGGTCGTTCCGTTGTTGACTGTCTTCCACACTCCGCCCGAGGCTGAAGCCACAAAGTAATGCGCTGAGTTATTCGGATCGACTGCGAAACCAATCACTCGACCAGAAGTGAAAGCCGGCCCGATGGAACGAAATCTCAATCCATTGAATGTCGGCGTCGACATCGGATCGCGCGGCCGATTTTCGTCTTCAGCGGCGGGCTGCTCAGGCCTTCTCGATGGCTCGGGCCTGGCCGGCTCTGGTGAAGGCTGCTGCCTGGCGGGGTCCGGCTGTGCCGGGACAGAAAGCGGCAGCACTACCATCATCAGGGCCAGTAGGACCAAACGCGTAAAGGGGGTCATCGAACGGACAGACGGGAACATCAGAAGTAATCTCCTTTTAGTTTGCTCAAAATCCGCGCTCCGCACCGGTGAGAGTCTCTGATTAAGCTTAAGGCCGCGAGCCAGGCAGGAAGTCAGTCGCGCCATAGTCAGTTAGAAGCAAGTTTAACTCTTGGATCGCTAAGTCTCGTCATCAACCTTTAAGAGGCTGGCTGGTCGCCGCACACTCTCGTTCCGAAAGTAATTTATGAACTGCCTCGATGAGTGCGTCCACATCGGGCTTTGGGACATATGCGTCGGCACCTGCCGCAATGGCCTCGAGGCGGTGCACCTCATACGCGTCGCCTGTATAGAAGATGCAAGGCACGCCGGGCGCGAGGGCATTCAACTTTACGCATAGTTCCATTCCTGTGCCGTCCGGGAGGCGCTTGTCCAGCACATACAGATCGAATTCGTGTTTTCGTGCGAGTTCCAACGCCTCTTCCATGCTGTGCGCGGGATGAACCTCATAGTCCGACTGTGAGAGCAATAGCTTGAGCATTTCAGGTGTGTCTTCATGGTCGTCCACACACAGGATTCGACACTTAACTTCTGACATACCAACCTCCGGATCGGGAAAACTCTCAACTCAATTTGTGCGAATGAAACCGAACGAATCAAAGGAGAGCGGATTATAGTCTAAGCCCAGTCTTCGGCGCCAGACCGCTGCGACGGCAATCCTTGGAATTGGGTATTCGACTGGCCACCAATCTTTCGATGTGCTGGGGAGAGGCTTGAAGCATGAGTGCGGAAGAAAGGCCAGGACTCAAATTGCCAGCCAGGAGTAAAAGTGTGTTGCTAGTATCCGGGGCGTTAGCCCGACCGTTAGGGAGGGTTCCGAAGTCCATTAATAGAGCGCTCCCTGACGGTCGGGCTAGTGCCCCGCATCACGGAAGTTTAATTGACCAAATGAAACGCCACCTTTGCGTCCTCAGGATCGAGGATCGGATGATAAGTTTTTCCGTAGTTCGCAACGATCTTATTTACGTAGCTCTGAGTCTCGGGATAAGGGGGCACGCCCTGATACTTATCGACGGATCCTTCACCAGCGTTGTACCCAGCGAGGGCAAGCTTAACATCGCCGTCGAATCTCTTTAACAGCCACGCTAAGTATTTCGTGCCGGCCGCAACATTACAAGCCTCGCCTTTGAGATCCTTGCAAGCGAATCTTTTCGCCGTCGCCGGCATCAGTTGCATCAGGCCGCGCGCGCCAACGGGAGACGTCGCGTCGGATTTGTATTTCGATTCCTGCTTAATGACCGCGTGAATAAATCGCGGGTCCACGCCCTCGCGCTCGCCGGCGCGAAAAATGATCCAATCCAGGTCGCAGTCCCCGGAAACCGGGATATCAGCCGGTATCGTCTCAACTTCTTCCACTGAACTGGCGGCCACGTCGGGCGCAAATACGGGACTGAAAAAGAGTCCGGTAAAGTTTGTCAGAAAGAAGAGAGAAAGGATGCCAACGGGCGCGAATTTGGCAGAGCGCAAGTGGAGGATACGGGGAAACTTCATCAGTGGTTCTCCATGTGAGCGATGGCCGGACGGGCCATCAATTAAAAATTCTAACTTCAGCTACGCATGGTCGCACTGACTTACAAAGAACGTATTGAACTTGCAATCGAGGACCGTGACTAAGATGGAGATTTGATTGTGATCGTTGCTATTTCTGTGTCATTTGCGAGGGTCAATGTGACGTACGAAAGTGAGGCAAATG
>WNFR01007864.1_pt1 | contig 10817 bp, 12 predicted proteins | sample 5400221 | NCBI WGS metagenome assembly WNFR01 (sample SAMN13153357, study PRJNA577476) | soil metagenome | isolation source: 40 cm soil under Madrone tree | place: USA:California | collected 2016-06-14 | reverse complement strand
GCAAGCGACATCCGCGCGCGCGTGGCGCGCGGCGAGTCGCTCGACGCCCTCGTGCCACGCGCGGTGGCGAACTATATCGCCGAGAACGGGCTCTACCGTTAGATGGACATCCGCAAGAAGCAGCGCGTGGTGGTCGACGCGCTGGAGGACATCAAGGGCCGCGACATCCACGTCTACAACACCGCGCGCATGCCTTCGATGTTCGAGCGGGTCGTGATCGCGAGCGCCGAGTCGACGCGCCAGGTGAAGGCGCTCGCCGACAACGTGCAGGAAAAGGTGCGCGAGAGCGGCGCGCGCATCTACGGCGTCGAAGGCGAGGCGAGCGGCGAGTGGGTACTGGTGGATCTCGGCGACGTGGTCGTGCACATCATGCATCCCACGGTGCGCGACTTCTACAACCTGGAGGAAGTCTGGGGCGGCAAGCCCGTCCGAATGAAGAAAACCGCCACGCGCGCAGACCTCAAGGCGCCGGGGAAGAAGAAAGCGCGTGGCAAGACTGCACGTCGTCGCGATCGCCGCTAGGCTGCCCGCCTGGGCTGAAACCGCATGCACCGAGTATGCGCGGCGCATGCCGAAGGGCTATGAAGTCGAGCGCATTATGGTCAGGGATGAGAGCCGCCTGCGCAAGGCATTGCCCGCATTGGTCCGAGCGGGCGCGCGCCTGGTGGCGCTCGATGAGCGTGGGCGCGAGCTCACGACGGTGCAGTTTTCGAAGCTGCTGGATGCGCCGCGCGCCTTCGTCATCGGCGGCGCCGACGGCCTCTCGGAGGCGACCAAGAGAGACGCCGAGATAACAATGCGCCTCTCGGCGATGACGCTGCCGCACGCGCTCGCGCAGCTGGTCCTGCTCGAGCAGCTGTATCGCGCTGCGACTTTGCTCACCGGGCACCCCTATCATCGTGCATAGAATCGCGGCATGGCTGGTCCGATAGAACGCGGCATCTACCTCGCCTCGCGCAGCCCGCGCCGCCGCGAGCTGCTGGCGCAGATCGGCGTGCGCTTTCACCTGCTGCTTTTCCGCTCCCGCCCTGGCGAGCCGCCCGACGTCGACGAGACGCCGCTCGCAGCCGAAGCCCCGGATACCTACGTCGTGCGCCTGGCGCGCGCCAAGGCCGAGGCCGGCTGGCGGCGCATGCTGCAGCGGAACCTGCCGCAGGCGCCGGTGCTCGCCGCCGACACCACGGTGGCGCTCGAGAGTCGCATCTACGGCACGCCAGCGAGCCGGCAGGAGGCCATGGAGATGCTCCAGCATCTGTCCGGCCATACGCACGAGGTGCTCACCGCCGTGGCGCTCAAGCACGAGGACTGGCTGCAGAGCGCGCTGTCGCGCTCGGAGGTGCGCTTCAAGACGCTTTCCGCGCGCGAGATCGAGCTGTACGTCGCGAGCGGCGAAGCGGACGACAAGGCGGGCGCATACGCCATCCAGGGTCGCGCTGCGCGCTTCATCATCGAGCTGCGCGGCAGCTACTCGGGCGTGATGGGGCTCCCGCTCTACGAGACGGCCCAGCTCCTGGACAAGCTCGCCGCGCGCCGGTGAGCGAAGAAGTCCTGATCAATGTCACGCCGCGGGAAACCCGCGTCGCCGTGGTCGCCGCAGGCGTGGTGCAGGAGCTTCTCATCGAGCGCGCGAGCGGCCGCGGGCTCGTCGGCAACCTGTACATGGGGCGCGTCGCGCGCGTGCTGCCCGGCATGCAGTCGGCGTTCATCGACGTCGGCCTCGAGCGCGCGGCGTTCCTGCACGTCGCCGACATCTGGGAAAACCGCGAGCCCGGCAGACCGATCGAGAAGATCCTCGCCGAAGGCTCGCCGCTGCTGGTGCAGGTGATGAAGGACCCGATCGGCTCGAAGGGCGCGCGCCTTTCGACGCAGGTGTCGCTCGCCGGGCGGCTGCTCGTCTATCTGCCGCACGACCCGCACATCGGCATCTCGCAGAAGATCGAGGACGAGAACGGGCGCGCGCAGCTGCGCGACCGGCTGAAGGAGCTCGTGCCGGCCGACGAAAAGGGCGGCTTCATCGTGCGCACGCTCGCCGAGGCGGCCGCGGAGCAGGAGCTCGCCGCGGACATCGCCTACCTGCGCCAGCTCTGGGCCACGATCCGCGAGCGCTCGCTCGGCGCCCAGCCGCCGGAGCTCCTCTACCAGGATCTCTCGCTCGCCCAGCGCGTCCTGCGCGACATGGTGAGCGCGGAAACGCTGCGCGTGCTCGTCGACTCGCGCGAGAACCACCAGAAGCTCGTCGCCTTCGCGCAGCGCTACATGCCGCTGCTCGCGGCGCGCGTCGAGCACTACGCCGGGGAGCGGCCGCTCTTCGACCTCTACAGCGTCGAGGACGAGATCGAAAAAGCGCTCTCGCGCCGCGTCGACCTGAAATCCGGCGGCTACCTGATCATCGACCAGACCGAGGCGATGACCACCATCGACGTCAACACGGGCGGCTATGTCGGCAGCCGCAACTTCGACGACACCATCTTCAAGACCAACCTCGAGGCCGCGCAGTCGATCGCCCGCCAGTTGCGGCTACGCAACCTCGGCGGCATCATCGTGCTCGATTTCATCGACATGCAGAGCGAGGCACACCGCGCCGCGGTGCTCGAGGAGTTCAAGCGCGCGCTGGCGCGCGACCGCACCCGTGTGACCGTGAATGGCTTCACCGGGCTCGGCCTGGTCGAGATGACGCGCAAGCGCACGCGCGAGTCGCTCGCGCATGTGCTGTGCGAGCCCTGCCCCACCTGCGGCGGACGCGGCGAGGTGAAGACCGCCTTCAGCGTGTGCTACGAGATCCTGCGCGAGATCCTGCGCGAGGCGCGCGCCTTCAACGAGGCGCGCGAGTTCCGCATCCTCGCATCGCAGAGCGTGATCGACCGCTTCCTCGAGGAGGAAGCCCCTTCGCTCGAGATGCTGTCGCAGTTCATCGGCAAGCGCGTCACCATGCAGGTCGAATCGAGCTACACGCAGGAGCAATTCGACATCGTACTGATGTGAGCACGCTCACCCTTCGACAGTGCAGCGCGGCCGATGTGCCGGAGCTGTTCACGATCATCAACGACGCCGCGCAGGCCTATAAGGGCATCGTTCCCGCCGATCGCTGGCACGAGCCGTACATGCCGCGCGAGGAGCTCGAAGCCGAGATCGCCGCGGGCGTTGCCTTCTGGGGCGCCGCGCGCGATGGCCGGCTCCTCGGCGTCATGGGCATCCAGGACCGCGGCGAGGTCACGCTCATCCGCCACGCCTACGTGCGCACGAGCGAGCGTCGCAAAGGCATCGGCGAAGCGCTCCTGCGATATCTCGAGACGTTCACGCCGAAGCCGATCCTCATCGGCACCTGGAGCGCCGCGACCTGGGCAATACGCTTCTACGAGAAGAATGGCTATCGGTTGCTGGCGCGGCCGGAATACGAGCACCTGATACGCAAGTACTGGCGCATTCCGGACCGGCAGATCGAAACCTCCGTCATCCTCGCCCACGCCCGCTGGAAGTCGTGAGCGAGCTCTGCTTCACCGCGCCACGCGCGCTCGCGCGCATGCTGCGCGCGCGCAAGGTCTCCGCCACCGAGCTGATGCAGGCGTTCATTGCGCAGATCGAGCGCGTCAATCCGAAAGTGAACGCGATCGTCACCTTCCTGCCCGAGCAGGCGCTGAAGGCCGCCAAGGCGCTCGACCGGCGCAAGGCGTTCGACCGCCCGCTCGCCGGACTGCCGATCGCCTACAAGGACCTGCTTCCGACCAAAGGCATCCGCACCACGTTCGGCTCGCCGATCTACGCCGACCACGTGCCCACGGAGAACCATCTGCTCGTCGAGCGCCTTGGCGCCGCGGGCGCGATCACCCTCGGCAAGACCAACACGCCGGAATTCGGCGCCGGCAGCCAAACGTTCAACGCCGTATTCGGCCCGACCCGCAATCCATACGATTTGTCCAAGACCTGCGGCGGCTCCTCGGGCGGCGCCGCCGTCACCGTGGCGTGCGGCATGCTGCCTTTCGCCGACGGCAGCGATGTCGCGGCGAGCCTGCGCAACCCCGGTAGCTTCTGCAACGTGGTCGGCTTTCGTCCGACGCTCGGCCGCCTGCCGGCATGGCCCGTGCCGAACGCCTGGGATCCGCTCAGCGTGCTCGGCCCGATCGGCCGCACGGTCGACGATGCCGCGTTCTTACTCGCGACCATGGCGGGTCCGGACCCGCGCGCACCGGGCGCGTCCACCGAACCGGGCAGCGTCTTTATGCGGCCGCTTACGCGCAAGTTCCGCAGGACGCGCGTCGCTTGGAGCCGCGATCTTGGCGGCCTGCCGATGGATTCGCGCGTCAGCGACGTACTGGAAGCGCAGCGCAGCGTCTTCAACCGCCTCGGCTGCATCGTCGAGGAAGCCGAGCCCGACCTCGCGCCGGCGACCGAAGCCTTCCACACGCTGCGCGCGCTCGCGTTTGTGCAGCGCTACGGTCCGCTGCTGAAAGAAAAGCGCGCGCAGCTCAAGGGCACCATCGTCTGGAACGCGGAGCAGGGCCTGAAGCTCGGCGCGCAGGAGATCGCGCGCGCGCAGGCGTTGCATACCGAGCTTTTCCACCGCATGCGCACGTTCCTCGAGCGCTATGAATTCCTGCTCTGTCCCGTCAGCCAGGTGCTGCCGTTTCCGGTAGAAATCGAGTATCCGACCGAGATCGCGGGGACAAAGATGGACAACTACATCGATTGGATGAAAAGCTGTTACTGGATCACGATGACGGCGCATCCGGCGGTCTCGGTGCCGGCCGGCTTCACGCCCGAGGCCCTGCCGGTCGGCTTGCAGATCGTCGGCCGCCATCGCGATGATTTCGGCGTGCTGCAGCTCGCGCACGCATTCGAGCAGGAAACGCAGTGCTGGAGGCGGCGCCCGGCGCCCGCGGTGGAATAGCTTTGGCCAGCCGAGCGTTCATCCCCATCAACCCGAGGAGACGTCATGCATAGATGGATAGCAGTCGCAGCGGTCACGCTTTCGCTCGCCGGCACGGCGCGCGCGGCGATCAAGGAAGAGCCGGTGACGTACAAGGACGGCGAGACCACGATGAAAGGCTTTGTCGTCCATGACGACGCGAAGAAGGGCAAGCAGCCCGGCATCGTGCTGGTGCACGAGTGGTGGGGCATCACCAAGCATATGCACAATGAAGCGCAGCGCTTCGCGCGCGAAGGCTACACGGTGCTGATCGCCGACATGTACGGCGACGCAAAGACGGCCGACAACCCGAAAGACGCCGGCGCGCTCGCCGGCAGCGTGATGAAGAACCCGAAGGTGATGGAGTCGCGCTTCAACGCCGCGCGCGAGACGCTCGCCAAGCAGCCGAGCGTGGATCCGGCGCGCATCGGCGCCGCCGGCTACTGCTTCGGCGGCGCGGTGGTGCTGAACATGGCGCGCGCCGGAGCGGACCTCGCAGCGGTCGCCGGTTTCCATGCATCGCTCGGGCTCAACACGCCGGCGCCCGCGCCCGGGGCGGTCAAGGCCAAGGTCCTGGTGCTAAATGGCGCCGATGATCCATTCGTGAAAAAGGAGCAGTATCAGGCGCTGGAGAAGGATTTCGACGCGGCGAAGGCCGATTACAAAGTGATCCAGTATCCCGGCGCGGTGCACGCCTTCACCAACCCCGAGGCGACCGAGCTCGGCAAGAAATTCAATCTGCCGCTGCGTTACGACGCCAAGGCGAACCAGGAAGCGAAGGCGGAAGCCGACAAGCTGTTCGCCGCTACGCTGAAGAAGTGACGAGGAGCCCATGAAGCGAGATCTGCAGAATCCGGATTTGAACAGCCTCCTGCCCGACGTGCAGGTCGACCGACGCGGCTTCGTCGCCGCTTGCATTGCCGCCGGCTTCGCCGTGGCGGCCGACCCGGTGCTCGCGCAGGCGATCAAGACGCCGATGGACGGACTGGAGGGTGGGGACATCAAGATCGGCGAGACGCCCGCTTACTACGCGGTGCCCAAGGGCGGCGGCAAGCACGCTGTCGTGCTGGTCGTGGCGGAGGTCTTTGGATTGCACGAGCACATCAAGGACGTCGTGCGGCGCGTCGCCAAGGAAGGCTATTTCGCCATCGCCAACGAGCCCTATTTCCGCCAAGGCGAGCTGTGGAAGATCGAGGACCTCAAGCAGGTGATCGCCGGCGCGAACCAGCTCTCCGATGAGCAGGCGTTCAAGGATCTCGACGCCACCGTGGCGTGGGCCGCCAAGCATGCGCGCGGCAATGCCGACAAGCTCGGCATCACCGGGTTCTGCCGCGGCGGCCGCATGGTGTGGATGGAGACGGCGCATGAGAAGCGCGTGAAGGCGGGCGTCGCCTGGTACGGCGGCCTCGGCCCCGCCGAGCCGGTGATCAAGACAACACCGCTCGACGTCGTCGACACGTTGAACGCGCCCGTGCTCGGCCTTTACGGCGGCGCCGACCAGGGAATCCCGCAGGAGCAGGTCGAGAAGCTGCGCGAAGCGCTCAAGAAGTCAAAGGACAAGAACGCGCAGCGATCCCAGATCCACGTTTATCCGGACATGCCGCACGGCTTCAACGCCGACTATCGACCGAGCTATCGGAAGGAGGCGGCTGCGGACGGCTGGAAGCGCATGCTCGCGTGGTTCAAGCAGCACGGCGTCGCCTAAGAAGCTGTGCCCCCGCTTTCGCGGGGGCGACAGCCGTCGTCAGTCGGCGTAGACGCCGGCCTTCTTGATGAGCGGTCCCCACTTGTCCATTTCGGACTTTACCTGGGCCTGCAGCGCGGCCGGCGTCGCCTTCTCCGGCGGATAGGTCGTCGCGCCGAGCTCCGCGAAGCGCTGCTTCACCTGCGGGTCCTTCACGCCCTCCTGCAGCGCAGCCACCAGCTTGTCCATCGCCGCTTTCGGTGTGCCTTTCGGCGCGTAGAGCCCGTGCCAGATGCTCACTTCGAAGCCCTTCAGGCCCGACTGGTCGAGCGTCGGCACATCAGGGAGCGATGGCACGCGAGCCTTCGTCGTGACGCCGTAGACCTTCACCTTGCCGCCCTTGATTTGCGACGTGGTGTTGGTGGTCTGGTCGCAGAGCAGATCGACCTGCCCGCCGAGCAGATCGTTCATCGCCGGGCCGGTGCCCTTGTACGGCACGGTGAGGAGATCGGTCTGGATCGCGCTCATGAAGAGCATGCCGCAAAGGTGCGATGCGGCGCCGATCCCGGCGTTCGCGAGCGAGACCTTGTCCTTGTTCTTCTTGATGAAGTCGAGCAGCTCCTTGAAGTCCTTCGGCGGCAGGTTCTGGCGGCCGATGAGCGTCATCGGCACGTCGTTGATCAGCCCGATGTACTCGAAGTCGCTGAGCGGGTTGAAGCGCAGCTGCCGATACAGGAACGGCGTGGTCGCCATGCCGATGTGATGGATCAGGAGGGTGTAGCCGTCGGGCTTCGCGTTCTTCACGAGCTCCGGCGCGAGAATGCCGCCCGCGCTCGGCTTGTTCTCGATGACGATGCTCTGGCCGAGCGGCTTCGACATCGACTGCGCGATGACGCGCGCCACCGTGTCGGTCGGCCCCGGGGCGAAGGGCACGAGCAGCGTGATCGGGTGCGTCGGGTACTGCTGCGCCAGCGCGCTCGACGCGGCAAAGGCACCGGCGATGGCCAGCGTTCGTATCGTTTTCATGGGGCATCCTCCTGGGCGAAACGGCGATAATACTCAGCGTGAGTGGCGTGGTCGATCTTCGCTCGGATACGGTGACGCGGCCAGGTGCCGGCATGCGTCGGGCCATGCACCACGCGGAGCTCGGCGACGATGTCTTCGGCGACGACCCGACGGTCAATCGCCTGCAGCAGCGCGCGGCCGAAATATTCGGCTTCGAAGCGGCGCTTTTCTTGCCCTCCGGCACGCAATCGAACCTCGCCGCGCTGATGAGCCATTGCCAGCGCGGCGACGAGGGGATCATCGGCGCCGAGCAGCACAGCTATCGCTACGAAGCGGGCGGCCTCGCCGTGCTCGGCTCCATCCACGCGCGCGTGCTCGCGAACCAGGCCGATGGCACGCTCGACCTTGCGCAGGTGGAAGCGTCGATCAGCCCCGACGATCCACACTTCGCCCGCACGCGCCTGCTAGCGCTCGAGAACACCATCGGCGGCAAGCCGATCTCCAGGACTTACATGGAAGAAGCACTGCGCTTGGCCAAGCGCCGCGGGCTCGCGACGCATCTCGATGGCGCGCGCATCTTCAATGCGGCCGTGCATTTCAACACCACGGTGAAGGTGCTGTGTGCCGGTTTCGATTCGGTGTCGAGCTGCCTGTCGAAGGGCCTGGGCGCGCCCGCCGGAACCGTGCTGCTTGGCAGCCGCGACTTCATCGCCCGAGCGCGCCGCGCGCGCAAGATCCTCGGCGGCGCCATGCGCCAGGCGGGCGTGCTTGCCGCCGCCGGCCTCTATGCGCTCGAGCACAACGTCGAGCGCCTCGCGCTCGACCACCGCCACGCGGCGCGCCTGGCCGATGGACTGCGCGCGCACGGCCTGGCGGTGGAGAGCCACACGAACATGGTGTTCGTCACCGTGCCCGCGGAGCGGGTGGCGGCGCTCGCCGAGCATCTGAAGAGCCGCGACGTGCTGGTGCTGCCGGGCGCGCGCATGCGGCTCGTGACGCACCTCGACGCCGATGCGGCCGGCATCGAGCGCGCGCTCAGCGCGTTCGGCGAGTTCCTGAGTGGAGAGGCTGGCGCGCCCGGCGGGATTCGAACCCACGACCCTTGGCTTCGGAGGCCAATACTCTGATCCGCTGAGCTACGGGCGCTGGGGAGCCGCAGGATAGCCTAGAATCACCGCTTTTCTCAATAAGACGATCCTTGGCCAGCCACGATTCGCATTCGTCGTTCGTCAAGACGCCGCAGCAGCTCATCGTCGTCATCGTGCTCGCGTTCGCGTTGCCGGTGTTCGGCATCGTCCTGCTCGTGCAGCTCGTCACCAGCGAGCGCGGCGCGGATCCGAACGCGCTCACGGCCGAGTCCGTCGCGAAGCGCATCCAGCCGGTTGGTCACGTTGAGTTCGGCGCGGGTGGTAGTAACGCCGCGGGCGGCAAGAGCGGCGAGGAGGTTGTGAAGACGACGTGCGCTGCCTGCCATCAGACGGGCGTCGCCGGCGCGCCGAAGATCGGCGACCAGGCCGCCTGGGCGCCGCGCATCAAGGAAGGCCTGAACGAGATGGTGAAGGACGCGATCAAGGGAATTCGCGGCATGCCGCCCAAAGGCGGCAATGCGTCGCTCTCGGATGACGAAGTCGCGCGCGCGGTGGTGTTCATGGCCAACCAGTCCGGCGCCAAGTTCAAGGAGCCGGCGCCGAAAGCGCCGGCGCAAAAACCGGCAGCAGTGGCTGCCGCTGCGCCCGGGACGGCGGCGAAGCCCGCGGCGGGGGCCGCTGATGGCAAGAAGGTCTACGACAGCGCGTGCACGGCCTGCCACGCGACCGGCGTCGCCAATGCACCAAAGCTCGGCGACAAGGCAGCATGGGCGCCGCGCATCAAGCAGGGCATGGATACGCTCGTGCAATCGGCCCTCAAGGGCAAGGGCGCGATGCCGCCGAAGGGCGGCAACGCGTCGCTCTCGGACGCGGACCTGCGTGCCGCGACCGAGTTCATGGTGTCGCAAGCCAAGTAGGTTTGGCCGCCGCCGCGCTCCTCTTCATCGTCGATCCGCTCGATTCGCTCAAGGCGTACAAGGATTCGAGCGTCGCGATGATGCGCGCGGCCCAGGCGCGCGGCCACGCGATCTGGGCGGCGGAGCAGACGCAGCTCTACTGGGCGAAGAGCGGCGTCTCGGCCGAGGCGGTGCGCATCTCGCTCACCGACAACGACGAAGACTGGTACCGGCCGCACGAGAGCGAGACGCGGCCGCTGAAGCGCTACACGGCGGTGCTCATGCGCAAGGACCCGCCGTTTGACCTCGAGTACGTCGCGACGACCTGGCTGCTCTCGGCCGCGGTGCGCGAAGGCGCGCGCGTCTTCAACTCGCCCGACGCCATTCGCGACCACAACGAGAAGCTGGCGATCGCCGAATTCGCGCCGTACGTCGCGCCCACGCTCGTCACGCGCGAGCCGGAGCGCATCCAGGCGTTCATCGACGAGCACAAGGACGTGGTGCTGAAGCGTCTCGACGTCATGGGCGGCGAGAACATCTTTCGCGTACGCACGGATGATCCGAACCGCAACGTCATCGTCGAGGTGATGGCGCAGGCCGGCAAGCGCATGGTCATGGCGCAGCGCTACATCCCCGAAATCAGGACCGGCGACAATCGCGTGCTCCTCATCGACGGCGAGCCGGTGCCGTTTGCGCTCGCGCGCATCCCGAAGGCCGGCGAATCGCGCGGCAACCTCGCGGCCGGGGCGCGCGGCGTGGCGCAGCCGCTCAGCGCCCGGCAGCGGGAAATTGCAACCGCTGTTGGGCCGGCGCTCGCCAAGCGTGGGTTATTGGTGGTGGGCCTGGACATCATCGGCGACTGGCTCACCGAAGTGAACGTCACCAGCCCGACCTGCTTCCGCGAGATCCAGGACCAGACCGGCTTCGATGTCGCCGCAATGTTCGTCACCGCGCTTGAAGCGAGGATGAAGTGATCGGCGTCTTGCTCGTCACGCATGGCGAGATCGGCACCGCCATGCTCGCGAGCGCGAGCCAGATTCTCGGCGGTGCGCCGCCGCAGGTGGCCACCCTCTCGGTCTGGCGGCACGACGATCCCGACGACCTGGTGCTGCGTGCGCGCGAATTGGTCGAGAACATCGACGCCGGCGACGGCGTGCTGGTCCTGACCGACATCTTCGGCGCGACGCCCGGCAACGTCGTCTCGCGCCTGCTCGACGACCACCACATCGAAGGCGTTTCCG
>WNFR01022222.1_pt1 | contig 10818 bp, 11 predicted proteins | sample 5400221 | NCBI WGS metagenome assembly WNFR01 (sample SAMN13153357, study PRJNA577476) | soil metagenome | isolation source: 40 cm soil under Madrone tree | place: USA:California | collected 2016-06-14 | reverse complement strand
CGGACGCCAATATCTTGGTGAGGGTTTGGGCGCCATAAGTAATACTGGTTATCTTGCTGTCGGGCGTATTCGAAGTGGCGTTTATGGAGACGCCTACGATCAGGAGGCGGTTCGTACCGCCCGCGATTGTGGTATGGGAGAATGAGAAGCTGAAGGCCCCTGCGCCGCCGGTCACCAACCGAGTCCCGGTACTAACCGTGTCCACTAATATCTGTGCATGCACTGGAACCGTAGCTAACAACGACAAGAAAACAAAAAGAATCAGCACCGGCAAGAACATGCTACGAACACTTTGTGAGAGGTTTCGGCGCGCCTCAGCCGCGAAAAACCTTACCCGCGATCCTCGGCCCTCCAGCGAAACTACGCCGCCGGTTTTCACGCACTCTTTTGCGACGACTTTGCCCACAATATGCTCCCCTCGAATTGCTCCGTCTGTGTCCATGCCCGCATCTCCGCGCGTGACGAAAATTCCTCGCTGCTTCCGAATAATTCTGTGCGCCTTGAACTCTGATCCACTCTTGAACAAAACAATGTCGCCAATCTTTAGCTTTGTCGTGTCAGCCGCCTGAACGTACAAGAGGTCACCGTCCTGAATCACCGGCAACATGCTCCTGCCTTTCGCTTCAAACCGAAATCTAACGCCGCGAGCCAGCAACTCAGTTGCTAGCCGTCCAAAGACGTGAGACTTCGTTTGCGATTCACTCATGGAACCCGAGTACGGCTTCGATCGCGCTCGCATCCGGAACGAAACTAAACTCGTAGCAGGCCACCGAATTGAGAATCCGATCCAGAAATTCGACCGTCCTCTCAAGCGCAGGAGCACTGTGAAATGGCGGGAAACAGCGCGCGAACAACTCACCCGCAGCCTGGGACCGTGACATTGGTGTAATTTTGTTGCTTTCGCCGTGCTGCAGAACAAAAATTCGGCTGATCTTCACTGCACCTTGCTCCGCAAATGCCGCTTCGCCGTGCCAGGGAGTTCCGTACATCCACAGTTCCCCGTGGTGAAGCCGCAGAATGAGACGGTCGTCGCTCAGAATCTTTGGGTCACGCGACAATTTCCAGAGCAGCGTACTGGTGCTTTTCCCAGCTCCCGAATGTCCCACAAAGAGCTGCCCTCCGGCCTCGGAGTCCACCAGCCCACAGCCGTGGACCTCAACTCCCAAACCAGTGACTGCCAGGTGATTTGTAATTAGCAGTTCATCCGCGGGATATTCGAGCGGATATACCGGCGCATAACGTTCCAGCAACTCACGGTTCAAAATAATCTGCGCCGAACGGAACGCCTCGTCGACGTGCAGTCGTTTGTAGGGACGAGGGCCCAGGATTGGGCTGGTGAAATCAAACACAAATTCTTTGCCATCGTGAGACAAGCTCCACAACGCGCCGGAGTCGAAAGCCGTCTCGCCTATCCACGGGCGCAGATGCCGGGCCCACTTAACACTGACTTCAATGTCAGCATGGTTGTCGTAAGCGCGGAATTGATCGAGTTCGCGAGTTAGTTGGACGTCATCGGGAGAAGCTGCGCTTAGTGATAGCGATACTCCACCGATTCGAACACAACCGCGATGTGCCCAGACGGGCTGCACACGTCCGCGTTGTTGTCCCGCTTCAGCAAGCATGAAGTTGCCCCTCGGTCAAATCCTGCTTTGCCGCTAAGAACCCACAGAGCTGCAGCCGATTCCCGCAACATTACAGCTCCCGCCGACCGGTCCCGCCGATGAGGAATTCTTACAGCTCCCCAGTACTGCCTCTTCCGGTCGTAGGCTGATGACTGTCACTGTCGGTGCTTCGTATGCCTTTTTCTCTTGGCGGCCGCTTTCGTCAGTCATGAGAAATCCTTCCTAAATAAAGCTCAGTGAAAAGATCCGCATCCACCGCAGCCTGACACCTGGGCTGAATTCAAAACAGGAAGAAGCGGCTGAGGTACGCTCCAGGCCGCTGGATTCGTTTCCTGCGTTGCAATCCGCCTGGCAGAAGCGGACAGCGCTCGCCGTCGCTCGGCGTTGTCGCAAAATTCACATTCCCCGTGCTGGGGAACATTGAAGCCCAGCGCGGTCGCTCTCAGGTGCGCCACCTCGCAAAGGAAATCCACTGGCGACTCCGCGTCGCCATTCTCCAGCTCTCCGTTAGCCGGACACATACTGCATACGGAACGAATTCTGCAACTTGTGCATTTTGTAGGCCGTGTGCTCTCACGCAGCCTGACATTCATCAAGAAGTGCTGCCATCCGTCACGCACACTGCCCTTGCGAATGTCATACGTCTCCTGGTGCGAGAGAACGCAGATGCTCATGTTTCCGTAGGGATCAAGGGCAAAGGCTTTCAATCCCCCGCCACAGGAGTAAACGGTTGACCGAGGGCCGAGTGGCGATTTCGTTTCTCGCTCAAGGTTGCTTCGGTGCTCGGCCGCGATTTTTGGCCAGTGCAGATCGAGTGCAACCACTTCTTCGGGAGACAGTCGCACGCCTAAGGGTGCCCGGGAACAATCGATCCGTGGATTGATCAAAGAATCGAACTTAAACTCGACACCCAACTCCTGTTCGGCGAACTCCTTCATACTCGCTACTTCATGCCGATTGATACTCGTTCCCACCGTCTTGAGCTTCAGCGGCAATTGCCGTTCGAGCAGCAAGCGGATACCACGGATGCATCGCTCGTATGCACCCGGAACAGCGGTAAGGGCCTCGTAGGTTTCTTTGGTCCGGCCGTACAGTGTGATTTCAATCGCGAAAGGCGGAAAATCGCGCAGGTAATCCGCGATCTTCTCGTTAATTACTGTTCCATTAGTGAATAGCGTAATCAGAAATCCTTTTCGCTTGGCGTAGGTATAAATCTCGAGAAAGTCTTTGCGCGCAAAAATCTCGCCGCCGGTGAAAAGCAGCCATAACGTGCCCATGTCGGCAAGCTCATCGAGGATCCCGAAGTGTTCTTCCTTCGTCAATTCGCGCTCGCGCGCGCCCAGATCGCCCATTGGTAGATTGTTGTAACAGTGCTGGCATTCGAGAGGACATCGCCGGGTGACCTCGAGGGAAACCTCTAGGGGCACACGTTTCTGGTCAAAATGATTGTGCAATGACAAGCTGAATTCACTGTAGGAAGAAGAATTCATGAATGCGCCGCCGCTCCAATTGTGCTGATCAGGCCCGCGGCAGACATCTCAGCGAGAAAAACTTCCACGTCCCGCTCGACGTGCTGCCGGTCACCCTCGAAGTTCTGTTCGATAATCTGAACGATCTCGCTCTTGCTGCGCGGGCGCGCAATCGTCTGCCAGATTGAGCTGGCAACTGCGTTCAGACTGTAAATGGAAGCGAGATCTCCAACGCCTTTGCGCACGGGAACGATCAGGGTTTCGCCCGCGATTACGCGCGAGACTACGGCGTCCGAGCGAATATACAACTGCATCAGGTTGTCCCCTCCGCGACGAGAGTCCTTCTCAATCTGACTATCTTGTTTCTAACCCTAGCAGAGTAGATTCAATAATTTTGTTAGCTATGTAGGTTCTAGAAATGTAACGAAAACACGAAGAAACCGTCGTGAAGATATTGCGGGCAAGACCGTTTGCGCGAGACTGGGTTTCAGAGAAATCAGAATCCTGGGGCCTTCTCCAGATTCTTGTTGCAGACTCCGTTCGTCGGTTGGGGAGGTAGGGTCGGCGGGGTTAGGAGCGGGGGCGCTCCGGAAAAATTAAAGAATTCCATCATGTTGTCCGCGTTCGCATCGCGCAAAGTCAGCGAGGGAACATTAAATGTGTCCTCGATAAGGCGCAGGATCGAGGTGTAATCCCGACTGGTGTGCGAAACAAAACTCGGCTTCGTCCAGGGCGAGACGACGATCATGGGCACTCGGAATCCGCTCTGGTTGAAGTCACCCGGCTTGTCGCCAGCTCGCAGCATGGGAGCGATTGTATCGGGCTTCACTTCCCTGGCGGGCAGCACGTGATCGTACAAGCCGCCCCCTTCGTCGTAAGTCAAGATCATCGCGGAGTCGCGCCAAGAAGGACTCTGGATCAGCGTGTTGATAATGCTCTCGATGAAAATTACGTTTGGCAAAGTCAAGGCATTCTGGACGTCGGTTTGCCAGGACGTGATCGGTACGACTTTTGCCGCATCGCGTCTATACGTCGAGAATTGCTGGATAAATGCAGAGGTAGCGGCATCCTGATAGTAATAGCGCCAGCTAACACCGGCTTGATCGAGGTGATCGAAGATGGTTGACTGGGTGAACCCTCCGCTAGGAGGAGTTGGGGGAAGCGTGTTTCCGAAAGATGTCGCGGTAAAAAGATAAAGGCGGTTCGGAACAGTATTGGACAGCAGCGGAGAGAAGAATCTGTCGCTGGTGGCAAATCTTGCCGCCAGTTCGTAGTAATAAGGAAGATCGCTCTGGTCGTAGTAGCCCATGGCGCGGGTTCCAGTCGGATCAATTGTTGACGACACCGACGTAGTCGTCCACATGTACCCATCCAGCTTGCCGCCATCCACGTCAACATGGCTTTCATTCCAGGAAGGACTCAGGTTTTCGGTACAGACTGTCTGGTAGTGGAAGGGATGCACGGGTTGTCCCTGAGTGTTCGTCAGGGTTGAGTTCAAATTGATTCCGTCGACATCATTTTGCAAACCCAGCGATGCCTTGTACGGCCCAAGCATGCCAAAGTAATTGTCGAATGAGCGGTTTTCCTGCACAAAGAAGATGATGTGCTTAAGGTTCGACAGCCCGTTGGTTGCGGCCGTGACCGTAATATTGAACTTCTGCTTGAACACTAAACCCGTGCTGTCCTGCGCCTGCACCGCGAGGGAATGTGTCCCGACCGCGACTGAATTCACATAAACATCCAGGATTGCAGAGTTCGCGATGTTGTATTTTCCGACTCCATCAATAAACAAACTCATCGACTTCATGGGATTGGAGTCAGTCGCGGCCGCCACTACGTGAAATGGCTGGCTCACGACCGATCCACTCACCAGGGAGCAAATGGTCACCGTCTGGTTTGCGGGATTCAGAGCGCAAGGCGGTTGCATAGCGACCGGCACATTGGTCTTAAATGATCTCCCGCTGGTATCCCAACCCTGGACAGTAACGAGGTGATTGCCCGCTGCGAGATTCATGAAGGTGTCCAGAGTTGACGCTTTTACTGAGAACGTTAGCTTGTTGTCCACATAAACCTGGATCGTAGTTACCGGCAACGTGTCCGTGGTACCCGCCACTACGTGCACCTGACTTTGCACCAATGCGTTTGGCGTGGGCGTACATACTGTCACGGAAGGACTCGTCTGACTCAGAGGACAAGGCGCGACGGCGTACGCGTTGCCGGAGGCTGCGCAAACCAACCCGAGCAGGACAGCGCACAACCCAAGTGTCGTAACCGGACGAAGATTCATGGGATCCTCAAAATTCAGCAGAACAGATGAGTACGTTAAGGAGAGGAGACTTACCCCAGGTAGGTTGCCTTACTTAAGCCTTTCTACAATGGTATTTACCAGCGCAGTCCAAAAGTAACCGGAACGAAGGTTAGGTTTGGCCCACGGCTGGTGAACATTTCGTGGTAGCGGGCTTCACCGAAGGCTTTGAGCCCAGTCGACCCAAGCCGGAATTCGAGTCCGCCACCCGCGTTGAATCCACCCTTGTAAGTGCTGAATGAGGCGACCACTTGGTCCACAGCTACGATGGTGGGAAAGCAAAACCCAAAGAAGAAATCACAAAAAATAGCGCTTGCGTTCGCCGGCCGTGTGATTGTCACCCCTCGATGATAAAGCCCATATCCACCAAGAATGTAAGCGTCCACTGGACTATGCGGAGCAAACCTAACTACCGGAGTAAACGTCAGCGACCAAACGTCGGCGTGGCCGTTGGGTTCGGCAAAGCGTGCTAGCGCCTGCCGAGTCAGGTCCCACCGGTTGTAGGTAAAATCTAGGTCGGCCAGAAAATTGGAGGTCACGTTCACCCCGCCCCTGAAACCCACGTTCCAGCCGGTAGTGAAATTTCTGCCGGCATCGCTGGTGGGAACGGAAAACCCGGCTCCCCCGCTCACATTGAACCAACGATCGTCTTGTGCGGACACACGAATCACGAAGAGAAAGCACATTGAAAAGACCAATATCTTGGGGAGCGCTGCAGGGACTTGCATTGTCTTACTCCGTGCGTTTTGTATTTTTTTGGATGCCTCCTCCTTCGCTGCTGGGTTAACTTATTTGTAAACTGGCCGGCTTCATTGGGCCACGATTCATACGCCAGCCTGCCTCTATACTGCTTCTGTGCAGCTCGTACGAAATCTGCTTGTCACGCTCGCGCTGAACTCGTGTGCGCTCGCCAGCGGCACACAAGCGGTACCGTCGGTTCGCTGGACTGCGGGCGCGCCTGGCTGCACGTTTCAGGAAGGACAGGATGGCCGCTACTACTACGGCCTCTCTTCGGGAGACTACGAGATCACTCTGGCTCTCGATCGCCAGGAACTGGAGAAAATTCCCCATCGCGCCACACCCATGCTCGGCGTTTATCTCACGTTCCGATACAAAGGTAGCAAGCAATTAGAAGTTCAGCAGAACCGCTTCACGCTGGAGTTTGTTAAGCATTTTCAAGTCATACAAAGTTCGTTCGACCCTGACGACATGCTGAAGCGCCTTCAGCAAAATGTTGACGATCTCACCGACGAAATCGAGCGCCATCAAATAAAAAAACATCCCGAGCAGAAGCAGCAGAAGGAAACTGAACTGCAGGCGCGGCTCAAGGACTACACCGAGATGATGGACTTCATCAGCACCCGCGCATTGCATCCTGTGAGTCTGGACGCATCCAACTCGTCCGTCGGCGGATGGGTTTTTTTCGGGATACGACACAAATGGATCGGGCCATGGCGCAAGCCGGAACAATTCATATTGCGGTTGCCGGTTGAACACATCGTTGTCGAATTCCCGTTCATGTTGCCGCCAGAGCCGGGGAAAGTTTTATTGCGGAGAAGATCAGAAGAGTAGTCTCCATTTCAGCCCGAGGGCATGGCTCCTCCCGGGCGCGACCGCCACTGCGTGCTCTAAAATGCCGGCTCAGCCTTACCACTGGTTACCCCAGTAACCTGCGCCGGTACTCTTTGCTACTGACTCCGGCTGGCCAAAAAATTAACATTCAACCACACGTGAAAATCGCGAGCCAGCAGTCCCTCGGTCGTTACCAGATCGAGGCCGAGATCGGTCGTGGCGCTATGGGAGTGGTGTATCGAGCGCTGGATCCTAAAATCGACCGTATCGTGGCTATTAAGACGATTTCTCTCGCGGGACAGGAACCCGAGGCCGAGCAGGAATATCGCGAACGGTTTTTGCACGAGGCCCGCGCTGCCGGTCGGCTCTCGCATCCCGGCATCGTCACAATCTTCGATTCAGCCGAAGACGCCGAAACTCACGAACCGTATATCGTGATGGAGTACATCGCCGGCGAGCCCTTGAGCAAGATCATGTCGGGCCCCAGCCGGAAGCTGCCTTTGACGGCTGCTCTTCAATTTGCACAGGAGATCGCTGAAGCTCTCGATTATGCGCATTCGCAAGGCGTAGTACACCGCGACATTAAACCAGCCAACATCCTTGTTACCGCTGATGGCCACCCCAAGATTGCGGACTTCGGCGTCGCCCGCCTGAATCAGGAGCTCATCACTCAGGCCGGACAGATTGTCGGCAGCCCTGCCTACATGTCCCCCGAGCAAATGAGTGGTGGCGAAGCGGACGCGCGCTCTGACCTGTTTTCGCTGGGTGTGATTCTCTACAGCATGATCACTGGGTTTCGCCCGTTCCAGGGAAATAGCGCCCAGACGGTGTGCTTCAAAGTGCTGAATGTCGAGCCAGTGCCGGTGACCAGCTTCCAGCATGATGTGCCGGCGGGACTCGATGCCTTGATCTCGCGCGCCATGGCGAAGGACCCGGCAGAACGTTACCAAAGCGGCGCAGAAATGGCGCGTGACATCCACGCATTTCGCAACACTGACACGTCACTTGCCGACGCGACCGCTTTCTTCGCCCGAGCAGTTCAAAGAGACTTGAGTCCGGCACAGTTGAGTAGCGGCAATCGCAGGGCCGGACATGACCAGGGGTTCTCCTGGCAATTTTCAGCAGCGATTCTCGCCCTCATTGTTGCGGCCTCAGTTTTCGTGTGGTGGGAGTCGCGATCCTGGCAGACGCCGCCTGTAGCTCAGGTGCAATCAGCGCCCGCACTGGTAGTCCAGCAGACTAGAGCGGAAACGGTTGCTCCCCCGGCAAAACCACGAGTTCGCAAAGTATCTCTCGCGAGAAAATCGGCAGTCGTTCCGCCTTCAACTGCAGCCGAGCCACCAACAGCCAGGATGCAGATTGAGTTCGAGCACCACTTTGCCGAAGCCAAAGCCTCCGTCTGGGTAGACGGTCGTATGGTCTTCGACCAGAGTCTGCACGGGGGTGATCAGCACCGTGGTTTATTCCGCACGGTTGTTCTGAACCAGGTCTCCACCTTCCAGTTGGCCTCGGGAAGGCACCTTCTACAGGTGCGCGTGATATCGACCGGAGGGATCTACGATCAAACAGAAGTGATTGAGGCCGAGCTTTCTCCGCGGTCGGAACATGTGCTCCGCGTCACCTGTGACACCAGGCGAAAAATGCAAGTAGTTTTTCAATAACTCGTTAATACAAAAAAGCAGCCCTTTCGGGCTGCTCTCGATGTTGCCCCATCAATAAAGCGCTAGAACCTGAACTGCGGGCCGAAGGTCACTCGCAGGTTGTTGAAAGTTCCATTGTTGAGGAAAATCTCGTCGCCCACGTCTAAGCGCAAGCCAAAGGGGCCCCAGAAGCCTTCGACACCGGCGCCTGGATAAAGCGCGAGATGGGTGCCACCACCCCCGACGCCCGAAATAGTTGTAGCCACCGTGCCTGGAGTCACTGCGGCAGAGCTAGTGGTGAAATTGATAAAACCCACCTTCCCGGTGACAAAGAACTTGAACGGTCCGGGGGTTTCGAACTTGGGTCCGAAGAGTCCGGTCAAAGGACGAAACGTGGTGGTGACAAAGGTTACACCCGGGACACAGGTGCCACTGCACTTACCTGTGAAACTGCGTTCGAAATCATAGTTCATCTCACCTTCGATCTGAACGTGAGAACTCGCGTGAAATCCAGCTCTCGCCCCAAATCCCACGAAGTTAATATGCGGACTTGTGGGACTGAAATTGAAATAATCGGCGAATATACCCACGGAGGCATGATCGTAGTCTTCTGCCATCAGCCACGACGGAGCAGCGATGATGGTGCCTAAAATGACCAACCAAAGAATGCACTTCATTCAATACCTCTTCCTTTTCTCAGAATCGTTACCGCCCGCGCCTCCCCAAAAGGCAGCAACCGACAGGGTAGCAGGCGTAAAGTTGGATGCAACGTACCTGGGGTGGGTTGGGTTAGGAGAGCCAAGCTAACCCCTAGGTTTTTCAATGTATTTCGCGTGTAAGATGGCCGCCAAATAGAGCGATCCCGGGCAGGAAGAACCCGAACTGAAGTAGGACCTCCCACCCTCTATTCTCAAAGGGGTGGGAGTTAGAAGGTTTACTTACCCGCTGGTCTTGGCGAGCTGCTACTTGCGGTCGTATCGGCGGGGTCTCTGGGGACCATCGATACCACAATGTACTCGCGCTCCTTGTCGTCCAAATCCTCAACCCGCAGCAGCATTTTGTCTTTATCCAGCCGGAACTGTGCTTTCTCCCCTACAGGCAGCAGTGCTGGGTGTTTTTCATCTTTTGGCCGGATCCGATAAATCAGGCTGTCTGTTTCCAGCGCGTACTCCTGGCACAACAGCTCTCGAGTCTTCATGTGCGAGGAGTCGGTACCGAGCATTTCCCCGGCAATGCTTTTACCGTTCTTCTCATCCATGCCGCATTTCACTGATTCCATCTTCAAAAGCTTGCCACTATGGTAGTGCTTAGGTTCTTTGGCTGACGCCACGGCCGCGAGCAGCAAAATCGCCAGCACGTTTCTCAGTCGCATTTTGGTCCGTCTCCAAAGGGCTATTTTTCACAGCCCAGTTTTACGATTATTGTTGGGTTTGGAATGGATCGGAAGGTTCCTTATGGACTAACACCCTTGTAATCAGCAAGTTCATGTATCTCACGCAGGTCGAAAGCGACTTACGCAACTCTGTTCGATAGAATACAGTCTTTGCCCGATTGCTTCTGGGTTGCTCCCGAGTCCATGATGCTTTTGGTTCAAGCCGAGCCGTGATCCTGTGAGCCGCCCTCCCCGCGCTATCGCAAGGCAGTCGGGTCTATCCCCAACCAGTTGTGCGTCCACTGCTGCTTTGCATTGAAGACGATCAGATTTACCTTCATTTGCGCAAGGCGGTCCTGGAACGGGAAGGCTATGCCGTTATAGGCGTGACGAGTGCTGATGAAGCTCTGCAGACCCTTCGCGAAGCGCCGGTCTGTTGCACCATCGCCGATCACATGCTGAGGGGCACCACCGGCGTTGAAGTCGCAAGACAAATGAAACGAATCAAGCCCGATGTTCCCATCGTTATTTACTCCGGCACGATTCCACCGGGCATGCAGGGTATTGATGTTTACATCAACAAAGGGGAACCGACCGCGACCTTTCTCTCTATCATTCGAGACCTCGTAAACCGCTCCTGCCAGTAACTCCGAGTTCTTCCAGCCCCTTGTAACCCGGCCGCAGATGCGAAAACTTTTATCCTCTGGTATCTTCCACCAGTCAAGCAAAACTCACCTATGGCAGAATCGCTCACCGCGCCCCCAACCCCGTTCGACACTCGATTTTTTGGCCATCCCCGCGGGCTTGCGACGCTCTTCTTCACCGAGATGTGGGAGCG
>WNFR01007861.1_pt1 | contig 10819 bp, 8 predicted proteins | sample 5400221 | NCBI WGS metagenome assembly WNFR01 (sample SAMN13153357, study PRJNA577476) | soil metagenome | isolation source: 40 cm soil under Madrone tree | place: USA:California | collected 2016-06-14 | reverse complement strand
TGTGGTTGTGGTACGGATCGAGAATGACGATGAGCTTGTCGGTCGTGAGCGAATTGAACGAGCCGTTGTTTCCGTTCGAGTCGAGAAGCTGGTCGCGCCGCGCAAGGGGAGCGCGAATACCGCGAGCGCCCAACGAGTCGTACATGCGCGCGCCGATGTAGATCGCGCGCTCGTCATACAGGATTCGCAATTCGGTTCGCTGGGTCGCCGCGACGCCTTCAATCGGGTTCTGCTCCCGAAGCTCGGTAATTGGAGTAGCCTTCGCCCACGCGCTCTCATCGAGCTTGCCATCGATGGAGATCGTTCCTGTGACTGACGCCGCGGACGCGTTTGGCAGCGATGCCGAGCTGGCCGGAATAGTCTGCGCTCGAAGTTCCGTGCTGCCCGTGCCAAAAATGAACAAGGCCGCACCGATCAGGCGGGGCCAGGTGAAATAGGACTTTGTTGACATCAAGGACCGTTAGGGGACTGTGGTGCCAGTTGGACAACTATACATACGAGTTGGGTTTGGATTCCGTTTCGTTGTTGCGGTGACTATTCTGCGCAAGCGCGCGCATCTTATCAAATCGCTGTGAGGCGTGGCATTCATTCCGCAGCCCAGGTAGCTCCGCGTGACGTTCACTCTGGAAACAAAGAACACCGTAGCTGACGATCAGCCTTCGCTTGACGAGCTCGAGGCTGCCGCCGCGCTCATCTACCAATCCATGCCGCCGACCCCGCAGTACCGGTGGCCGCTTCTTGAAGAGCGAGTCAGCACAACCGTCTGGGTGAAACACGAGAACCACGCCCCCACTGGTGCATTCAAAGTGCGAGGCGGTCTCGTATACCTCGAGGATCTCTGCCGCGCTGGTGTCAAACCAGAAGGAGTGATCTCCGCGACGCGAGGAAATCACGGCCAATCAGTGGGATTTGCGGCTCATAAGTACGGTATACCGGCGGCGGTTGTCGTACCCATCGACAACAGCGTCGAGAAAAATGCCGCGATGAGAGCGCTCGGCGTCGAAGTCATCGAGCAGGGACATGATTTTCAGGCTGCCGCCGAAATCGCCGATGAGATTGCGACTGACCGTGGATGGCACAGGTTCCCATCCTTTCACCCGTTGCTGGTACGTGGTGTAGGCACGTATGCGGTGGAGCTTTTTCGCGCCGTCCCGGATCTCGACACCGTCTACGTTCCGGTGGGAATGGGCAGCGGCTTATGCGGAGTCATCGCGGCGCGAGATGCTCTTGGACTTCGCACGCGCGTCGTAGCAGTCGTATCGGAGCGCGCACCCGCATTCGCGCTTTCCTACGAGCAGAATCGCATAGTCTCTCACGAGGTAAGTACCCGCATTGCCGATGGGATGGCGTGCCGGACACCCGTGGAACCAGCGCTCGCTATCGCGCGACGAGGTGCGGAGCGCATAGTCAGGGTAAGCGACGACGAAGTTGAGTCAGCGATGCGGGCCTTGTTCGCGGACACGCATAACACGGCTGAAGGAGGAGGTGCGGCTGCGCTTGCCGCGCTGCTTCAGGAACAGGAGAAAATGCGCGGTCGCAATGTCGCCGTCATCCTGTCGGGCGGAAACGTCAACTCCAGCCTCTTCGCTTCCGTCTTGAAGAGCACGGAGTAAACCCGTCGCTCAACCCCCGACTGAAAACAGCCCGTTCGTGGCGTCTATTCTGATTTTCCCGAATTGCGCGATGTCGCTGCCCAACACGCCATCACAGTTTATGAGGCTGAAATAGACAGGACCGTAGACGATTACACTCGGCAGGTGAAAGGTTTTCCCCGCCACATCCAATGTCAGTGAGGGAACGACCCGATTCGTCTGTTGACCAGTCTTCGCAATGCCGAATACACGAGCGTCGGAAATACTCGTTGTCGCTCCCACTCGCTCGAGTGTCGAGGCATTTAGAAAGCTTGATTGGGCGCCCGTATCAATTGTGAAATGGAGCGTTCCGCCAAGTTTTGTGCGAACGGTGATCAACGGCTTACCCACCCACACCAGATTCTGCGCTGTCGTTCCCCTTGTCCCGAGATTTTCTGGCCGCCCGAGCGTAATCCTCCGGTTCTCGTAATCCATCAGGACATTGAACTGTCGGATGATATCCCAGCCTATGATGCCATCGACATGCAGGCCTGCCCGCGGGACTCCATCACCAGTGACTCTAAGCCTCATGAGAGAGGCATCTATCACTATCGCTGGACTGTTGGCGAACACGATCGGACCGAGCTCCATTCGTTTCACGGTTGCCGGCCTCACTGGCACAGCTCCCGAAAATGTTCGAACGGTCAGGGTATCCGGAGAAAGTATCGCGACGTTGGTTTCGGATGCTACGTCTGAGCTCAGCACAGTGATGCTCGACCCTGTATCCACCCAGAACTCGAATTCCTTTCCGTTTATGCTCACTCGGATGGTTGGAGTTCCCAATATTGTTATCCCTAGCGGAAGTGAAACCGGCGCCAGTGGAAAGCTCGTCGTTTGCGGGTCCACGCTCGCGAATGCATGCCCCCATCGTTCCAGGTCGGAGGTATTCTGGTGCTCAACGAGCACCAGGCGCGAGCTGGCGGTAAGGTCGCGAAGCGTTGTCCACTTGTGCTCGTACAAGAGTGTGCTGGCGAGCATGATTTGAGATGCAACCGCCACGTTTACATCCGCGCTTTGCCTGCTCGCATACAGGAACGTGCTCTCGGCCTTCTCCTGCTCTCCGGCCGCCAACAAAGTGACGCCTTCAGCAAAGCTGATTTCCGGCTCACTTCGCGCGAGCCCGCGTAACACATCCAGGTTTAGTTCGCTGAGCGCTGCCCAGTACTCTTCGAAATAGATCTGGGGAGGGTCGCGCTCTGCTGGGTACGATGATGGACCAGGCGATGCAGCGACAGGAGACAGAACGGACAGGTCTTCGCGAAATCCACTGTCTCGCGCTGCAAGTTTCGCGTGACCCGGGCCCTCGCTAAGAATACTGGCGGTTTGTAAACAGCCAGTCAGCAATCCTACAAGGCTGGCGACCGTCCAGGCGTGAGCCTGCGTGCGATAGAATCGGACCCAGCTCTCCAGTCCCGGCGCGCCAACGGAGACCTGATGCATAAACGGCCCTCCCCGGAAGGAATCGGAGTCCAGTGTGCTGGTGGGCCGTCGCTGCTATCTCCGATAACAGGGTTTGACGCTCAATCGATGAAAAAGGTTGTAATGGCTTGGATAATGGCTATTGAAAAGCCCGCCGGACCAGCCAGATTCTGCGCACGTTCCCCGCTCGCGGAGAGGTCCGGCTATGCAAACCGACCGACGCATCCACTCGATCGATATTACGCGCGGCGTCGCGATGGTCCTCATGGCCATCGATCACGTGCGCGTCTATGCAGGCGTGCCAGCTGGCGGTCCGAGGCCCGGGGTCTTCTTTACCCGCTGGATCACCAACTTCGTCGCGCCAGCATTCGCCTTCTTGTCCGGCACGTCTGCGTACCTGCTCGGCCAACGATTAGGGAATCGCGGAGCACTGTCGCGGTATCTCGTCACCCGAGGGCTGATACTCGTGCTACTCGAGCTCACGGTAATTCGAGTGGCGTGGACCTTCAACTTCGACTTCGGCCACTACCTCCTGGCCGGCGTCATCTGGATGCTGGGGTGGTGCATGGTGCTTCTCGCCGCGCTCGTCTGGTTGCCGATACCGGTTATCGGAGCATTTGGCGTGGCGGTGATCGCTCTTCACAACCTGATGGACTTTCTGTCACCAGTGACACTCACCACGCTGCAGGGAAGCTCGCTGAGCTGGCTCTGGCAGATTCTCTACTTCGGCGGACCGATCCAGCTTGGGCAAAACGGCCCAACCCTGATGGTCCTCTACTCCATCGTGCCGTGGATCGGAGTAATGGCGGCAGGTTACGCTTTTGGCGCCGTGATGACACTGGAGTCAGGGCGTCGAAACAGGATTTGCGTCGCACTCGGCGCATCAGCGATCGTACTCTTTCTGCTGCTCCGAATGATCGACGGCTACGGCGATCCGCGTCACTGGCATGCGACCGCACCGACGCCGATGCCCACTGCGTTTCGTTTCATCAACACGACCAAGTATCCAGCATCGCTGCAGTTTCTGCTGATGACACTAGGACCGACAATTCTCCTGCTGCCGCTCGCCGAGAGAGCACGCGGTAAGATCGGAGAGATCTTTGAGATTTTCGGCCGGGTGCCGATGTTCTACTACCTGATTCACATTCCGGCGATTCATCTCGCGGCGGTGATTGTCTCTCTGGTGCGCGAAGGAAGAGTCGACCCGTGGCTCTTCACGAATCATCCGATGATGAATCCGCCGCCGCCCGAGGGTTACACCTGGAGCCTCGCGCTGCTCTACGCGATGTTCCTGGTCGTCGTCGCGGTGCTCTATGTGCCGTGCCGCTGGTATGCGCGAAGAAAGGCGACCAATCCGGCACCGTGGATGCGCTACATCTGAGCGTACTAAGAGGCGCCGGTCAGAATCGAACTGACGAATAGCAGATTTGCAGTCTGCCGCCTTACCACTTGGCCACGGCGCCGTGCCACAAAGTTACCGGGTCCTGAGTCCCCAGAGCAATCTGGCGGCGAAGATGCCAAGCGCCAACCCTGCGCCGAGAATGAGAACGAGTACGATGACCGCGATCGCCATGAGCCCGAGCACATTGTGCCGCTTGGGCGGAGTACTTCCGGTCGCATCCAGATGACGCTCCAACAGCGCGACATTCATCAAGTTCGACTTCCATGCCGCGTCGAACAGATCGCCAACGGCTGGAACGGCGCCAAGTAATGTGTCGATGCCGACGTTTGCCAGCATCCTTGCCAATGTGAAAGCCGGCACCTCTGCCCTCACCGCTTCCAGAACGATGTAGCCTGACAGCACCGCGCCAATCAGATCGCCGATTCCCGGAATCAGTCCAACGATTGGATCAAATCCGATCTTCCACGGAGTCCCCGGAATCGAGATGGAGTTGTCGAGCAGCTTTGCCAACACCCGCACGCGTCTGGTCCGGCTCGCGGGGTCATCGGCGAGAATGCCCCGCCTCGCTGGAACGACGACTCGTGGGTTCGTCCTGCTCACCGTGACACCTTCGCCTCGAGCGCCGACATCCGCGTCGGGCCCGGATAAGGCTTGTCGCCCTTGATCGCGCCCCACAAAATGCGATTGAACAGATCATCGTTCGACATGTCCGCCTTCTGCAGCACCAGCATCTTTGAAGCCTCGGCCAACGCCCCACGCTTCGGATTTTTTTCATCGAGCGGCACGCTCGAAGCTAATGGCGTATACGGAGTAAGATCGGGCGTGGCCTCCCAGATCTCACGCAGTGGCCGGCCGTAGTGATCGAACTGGGACATCCTTCCGAGCCCCAAGATGTCCTCGATCGTCGCCACGACATCAGTGGTGTTCGCGAATCGATGAAAGACTTTCCCACGGTTGTATGCCGAGATCACGAGTAGCGGCGAGCGGTGCGAATCGACGTGGTCGGTGCCGGCCTGTGCGTCATCCTCGAGCACGAACACAACCGTGTTCCTCCAGAACGGGCTCTTCGACAACGCTTCGATGATTCTCCCGAGCGCGAGATCGTTGTCCGCCATGTAGGCCCGCGGGGTTGGCTTCCCGGCTTGCCCACCGGAGGTATGATCGTTGGGAAGTGTCATGATCTCGAGCGCCGGCAACTTCCCCGCTCGCACGAATTCCTGAAACTCCCTGAGCCAAACGTCGGCGCGCGCCTGGTCGGGAATGTCCAGGTTCCATCCCGAATACGCGGTGTTGGTGTGGCCGATCAAGGCAGGCTTGGTTGCCACGGTGGTCACGCGCACGTTCGGCCCAGGCGTTTCGTCCGATTCGCTGACGAACTCGCCGTAGTTCCTGTAGGTGATCCCCGCTCTGTCCGCGAGATTCCAGAGATATCCGTTCGCTGCCTCCGAAACATCATCATCCGGAATGACGTTACGATTGGTTCCCTGGTAGTCGTAGGTCCTTCCCCGAGAGGAGTAGTGCGATGGTATCGTCTTTTCCGAATAGTCCGTAACGTAGGCCGACATCGACCAATTGTGGCCGTCCGGACTCACTTCGGCGTTTACGAAAAACCGGTCGAAAATTCCGAATCGCTCCGCCAGAGCGTGATGGTTGGGCGATACGCTGCGCGGAAAGAAAACGAGCGACTGATCCCCATCGGCCTGAGTGAAATCGCCAAAAACCTGGTCGTACGTCCGGTTCTCCTTGATGATGTAGATCACGTGCTCGAACGGCGGATATTTCTTTTCCGGATGCGTGGAATTCCAGCCGTTCGCTGTAGCGACACGATTGGAGAATCCGTCAAGCTCTGCGCCGCCTGTCCTGACAGCGGGAACGATCGTGAGCATGCCGTTGATCTGCCCGAGCGTATAGTCCGGAGTGTGCGGAGGCATGGGCTGGTCCGGCTTCCATGGTCCGGGATTCGGCGCGGTGCCACGCCCCTTGCCATTGAGGACGATGAGATCGTTCCCGTCCGCAGTGATCGCCGAGGGATACCATCCAACGGGAATTCTTCCCGCCAGCACGTCGTTGCCCGCCGCTCCTGAGACTCCGGAGATGGCCGCCGAAAGATTGAACACCGCGACTGCATTGTTGTCGGCCTCGGCAACGAAGAGTCTCGTCCCATCCGGCGAAAGCGCCAGCGCGTTGGGCGTGCTGCCCTCACCTGTCGCCGCGGGCGAAGCATCGCTGAGCGTGGCCACAACGCGCTGATTGCGGGTGTCGATCACACTCACCTTGTCCGTACTCCCCGAGGCGGCGAAAAGCCGCGTGCCATCTGCGTTAAGCAACAACGCCGACGGATGCCTTCCCACCTTGATCTCTCGTCCGTCGCCCAGAGCACCGTTTGCCCCCGCCGGAAATGCCGACACCGTCCACCCGTTCCACCCGGAGACATAAACGGTTCCGTCGGACCCGGTCAGGACTCCGTAGGGATATCGTCCCGTCGCCAATCGCTGTACGACACGTCGCGCGGCGAGATCCACGACCGCGAGTGAATCCCCCAGGTTCTCAGCGACATAGAGCGTTCGTCCATCGCGCGAGATCGCTATTCCCGCCGGATACCTGGTACCGCTCTTTCCTTTCTCCTTCACCGCCAACGCAATGGAGTCCGCGAGCGTCGCCAGTCCATCACGCCACTCGAACCGGTAAATCACGTCCTCGTTTCCACCGGACACATACAACGATTTTCCGTCCGGGCTGAACGTGATACCGAGAAACACAGCCGGAAGCGGAATTGTTTGCAGCACGCGCCCGGATGCCCGGTCGACAACCTGGATACCTTGCTCCCTCCAGCCGTTGAGGAGCACGATCACGCGATTTTTTTCCGGCGACAGCGTCATCGCCAGGGGCATCGAGCCCAGATCGTGCGATACGCCGGCGGGATCGAGCCGCGCCCCGGTTGGAAGACGCTGCGGTCCCGACGGGTCCTGTGCCGAGATACCAGCTTTGACTTGTGGAGACGGCGAGCCGCACGAGCTCGCGATGAGCGTCAGTGCGAACAGACGGGTGAGTGTCGAGTTCATTCGGCGAAAGATGGCATTGACACGCGATTCTGCCAGTCTGATAATCCGCGAATGAGTACCACTTTGGTAAAGCCCCGGATTGTCCCCGCGAAGAAGAAAGACATCCCGCTGATTCATGAGCTCATTCTCGAGCTCGCCGAATACGAGCGCGCCCTTCCGGGGGAAGCGCCCGTTACCGAGAAGGATCTGGCTCAGACCTTGTTCGGCAAGCAACCCGCCGCGGAAGTCCTCATCGCCTTCCTCGGCGACGAGCCTGCTGGGTTCGCCCTTTTCTTCCACAACTACTCGACCTGGCTTGGCAAGCGTGGAATCTATCTGGAGGATCTTTTCGTCAGACCGCCCGCACGGAAGCATGGAGTCGGCTTTGCTTTGTTACGCGAGCTGGCGCGCATCGCAATCCAGCGTGATTGTGGCCGTTTGGACTGGTCTGTGCTTACCTGGAACGAGCTTGCGATAAACTTCTACAAACGGATCGGAGCCAGGCCGATGGACGACTGGAAGACATTCAGGCTTACTGGTGATGCACTCGCCCAGGTAGCCGGCGCGGAGAAATGATCTGATCTACGGTCGTAGACCGCGGCAGCTGATCGTCGTCTGGGGCGTGTCCCTACTGTCGATCGCCCTGATCTATTGGCTCGAGCTCAGTGCGCCGGCTCTGCACGAACTCCTGATTCCCTTTTATTGGATCATACTTGCTCTCGCGTTCTATCTCACATGGCGATGGCTGCGATCGCGTTCGCGCAAGGATCGGAGAGGACGGGATCGCAGGCGCGTCGATCGCCGCGATCAAAGCGACACTACTTCGTCCTGAGAATCGATAGGGCGAAACCCGGCGGCACCGGCGCACCACGTGAAGCAATGCGGCCGCCTCCAATTGTATTAGCTGCTACGCCAAAGCGCAGGTAGGCGGCCGAGCCATCCACAATCCCGACCGAGGTGACGCCGGCCGGATCGATCTGCTGAGTAGCCAGCGCCCACACGCCTTCGTTGACGGCGGAAAAGCTTGCTCCCGACTTCCGTTGTTCCTTGCGCGTTTCCCGACACGAGAACGACGCTCGCTGGAGGTCCAGCTTTCGGGCCGGAGGCATCCCCGCACGCAATCATCTGAGCGATGACCGTGGCACCAAGGAGCGCAATCCATCCTGGAGCAACCCGCGTCTCTGCCGTAACGAACTCTACGCCGAATGTCTGCCTAACCCGGTTCCACCCTATCGGGATAAGCTACCGGTGGGAAACACTCGCCGCTTGCCCGCTCGATGACATCCGCCGCATGGTGGGTAACGCCCACCGTTGGAGACTATCCCGCTCGAGGTTCGTCGCGATCCCCGGATCCTGAAGGACGAGCTTTACGCTCCGATCCCGTGCTGGGCCGACTCTTCGTCTCGTCGCCCACGTCGGAGAGCTCGGAGACTTTCTCGATGAAAATCTGCGTCAGCTCATCGACTCTGTCGCGGACCATTGTGTCGCTTGCGCGCGAGAGGGTGGCCGCGCGATGTGTGACGTCGTCGATCGCTACGCGCACAGTGGTCGCGCCTTCCACCGCGAGCAGCCGCGAAATTGCAACCGACGGGGCGACCGCTCCCGTCAGACATTGCACAAGAATTGCCCGAATCGCCGGCGGTTGCAGGCCTTCTGTAAGACGAGTGATGGCTTCCGCTTCCATTCCGGTCCGACTGCTCATGTCAGTGCGATTTGAGATAGACTGGCAATAGCTCGATCGACGCGTTGATTCTCTGGCACAACACGCGCCAGTCGGTTCGGAGCCACATGCGAAAAACACCAAATGGAGGACAGTAATGGCTACGCGAAAACCCTCAGGCCGCCGGAAATACGGTAAGGCGGCCTCGAAGCGCGTCGAGAGCGCGATGCGTCGGAGGAAAAAGGGAACGCTCAAATCCGGCAGGAGTGGGAGGACCGTGAAGAGCCGGGAGCAGGCGATTGCAATCGGTCTGTCCGAAGCTCGAAAGAAGGGCGCAAAGGTCCCTCGTAAACCCGCCGGACGAAAGCGATCGAGCCGCTGACCGGCTAATGATTAGGTAAGTAGCTAACTCGGCTGCTGCTTCCCGTGCAATGCGCTTCCCAAATGGGGGGTTCTGATCCGGAGCGCATGGCCTGGCGTGGGAACATCGTGGGTCCAAACGGGAAGCACGACCGAGATCAGAAGCCTTTCAATATTTGGCCAGGTAGTTATCGAGCTCCCATGACGAGACCTGCGTGATGTATTCCTGCCACTCGAGGCGCTTCGCAGCCAGAAACTGCGTCGCGATGTGCTCGCCAAGGGCTTCGGTGATCACATCGTCCTTTTCCAACTCGTTGCACGCTTCTCCGAGGTTGTGGGGCAGGTCGTCGATCCGGAGGCGACGCTTCTCCCGGTGCGACATCTCCCAGATGTTGGAGTTGACCGGCTCGCGTGCATCGGCCTTGGTCGCGATGCCATCCAATCCAGCCGCCAGTTGCACTGCGAGCGCGAGGTATGGATTCGCGGAGGGATCTGGAATTCGGAGCTCGATCCTGGTCCCTGGGCCACGACGATCGGGAATGCGGATCATCGGCGACCGGTTGCGCATCGACCAGGCTACGTTAATTGGTGCTTCAAAACCCGGGACGAGTCGCTTGTAGGAGTTGACAAGAGGGTTTGTTATCGCGGTAAAGCCGCGCGCGTGTCGAAGCAGTCCGCCGATGTAGTGAAGCGCCGTGGCTGATAGCTCCCACTCCGAGTTTTCGTCCCAGAAGGCGTTATCCTTCCCCCGGAAAAGCGATTGATGGGTGTGCATGCCGCTGCCATTCTGTCCGAAAATCGGCTTGGGCATGAACGACGCCGTGAGACCGAAAGTCCGGGCGATGTACTTCACCACGAACCGAAACGTCGCGATGTTGTCCGCTGTCTTCAGCGCCTCGCCATATCTGAAATCGATCTCGTGCTGGCCATGCGCGACTTCGTGGTGCGCCGCTTCCACCTCGAATCCCATTTGCTCGAGGACATCGACAATCGCGCGGCGCGCATCCTCGCCCAGATCGGCTGGCGCGAGATCGAAATAGGATCCTACATCGTGCGTGACAGTTGAAGGCTCCTCGTCCAGCCGCGGCTTGAACATGAAGAACTCGGCTTCCATCCCGGCGTTCATCGTGTAGCCAAGCTTGGCGGCGCGTGCGATTATTCTTTTGAGCACCCCGCGAGGGTCTCCGGCGAAGGGTTTGCCGTCCGGAGTATTGATGTCGCAGATCAGCCTCGCGACCCGACTCTTCTCATCGCCCCAGGGAAATATCTGAAACGTGCTCAGGTCCGGAGCCAGCAACATGTCCGA
>WNFR01007859.1_pt1 | contig 10820 bp, 5 predicted proteins | sample 5400221 | NCBI WGS metagenome assembly WNFR01 (sample SAMN13153357, study PRJNA577476) | soil metagenome | isolation source: 40 cm soil under Madrone tree | place: USA:California | collected 2016-06-14 | reverse complement strand
GCAAAACCCCAACCGCTTGGTCACCAAGGAGGAATTGCTGCAAGCCGTGTGGGGCGACACCTTCGTGGAAGAGGGGAACCTGACGCAATACATCTCCCATTTGCGCAAGGCGCTGGGTGACAACTCGGAAGACACTCGCTTGATCGTGACCATCGCTCGAAAGGGATACCAGTTCACAGGGAATGTCACTGTCACCGAAGCCGCAGACATCGCAAGAAAACCAGCGGTTTATGTCCCTGCGCCGCGGGCTCGGCGCCACCTTCTGGCCTGGATGGCCGCAGCCGCGTTGATTCTGATCGCTGCCTCAGGAATCTGGATCTATTCGCGCGTCCGCGGCAACGTTGCATTTTCTGCTGCCGACACTGTGATCCTTGTTGTCACAAATCGGACTGGCGATCCCGTTTTCGACGATGCACTGTACACTGCGTTGCGTGTTGGACTGGAGCAGACGCCCTATCTGAATGTGCTCGCTGATGACAAAGTCCGCGGCGCCATGCGGAGTCTCAACCTCCCACCTGGTGCGAAGTTGACGCCCGAGATTGCACGCCAAGTCTGCCTTTCGACAAACAGCAGGATGGTGGTGGCGAGTTCAATCGCCGACGCAGGCAACGGTTTTCGTATCGAGATAGCAGGGATTGATTGCCAGTCGGGCGCAACCGTCACGCGAGTCCAGGAGGACGCCGTCAGCAGAAATGAAATCGTCCGCATGCTGGGCCTCTCCGCGGCGCGATTGCGAGCTGCCTTGGGAGAATCCCGACCTTCAATAGCACGATTCAATAAGCCGCTAGAGGAAGCCACAAGTTCCTCGCCCGAGGCCTTGCAGTTTTTGACTGAGGGCTATCGGCGCCATTTGGCAGGGAACCCCCTCGAAGCTCTGCCGTATTACAAGCGCGCGACTGACACGGATCCGGAATTTGCGCTCGCCTACGCAGCTCTTGGACTTGCTTATTACCTCTCGGGTGATTTCGCTTCATCGGAAGCGGCAGAAAAGAAAGCTTTCGAGCTTCGGAATCGTATGACGGAGGTTGGTCGCTTTCATGCCGAGAACATCTACTACGATGCCGCGACTGGAGAAGAGGAAAAGGCTTGCTCTGTCGCATGGGAGTGGGTGCAGACTTTCCCCCAAGACTTCATTGCCCACCATAACTTTGCCAATTGCTCAGTCCAGCTAGGCCAGCTCGACCGCGCACTCGCCGAGTTCCGCGAAGCAGCGCGTCTGCTTCCCAGTGTGTGGAGCTATACGAAGTGGATATCAGTGAGTATTCAGGCCGACCGCTTCGATGAAGCCGCGACAATCTTCAACGAGGCAGACAAACGCAATTTCGACGACATCGAGTTGCGCCGCCTGCGATTCCTGCTTGCATTCTTGAAGAATGACCAGCGTGCGATGCAGGAGCAGTTGGACTGGGCCGCTGCCAGGCCGGATGCCGCGCCCGTACTGCTCTACGAGAGGTCGAGGGTAGAGGCATATTACGGACACTTCCGCGAGGCTCGCATTATGAGGGAGCAGGCTGTTGCGCATGGGCCTTCTTCGTCGTGGAACGCTGGCGCTGGAGTCGGCAAGATTGTCCCCGCCTTACGAGAAGTTGAAGTCGGCAACATCATCCCCGCTCGAAGGGAAGCGACGGATGCCGTCAGGAAAGGGCTCGACCCCGACGGGCAATTAGCCATGGCGTTGGTCTTCGCGCGCGCAGGAGACATTGAGCAGGCGGGAAAACTGGCGGACACGGTCAGCCAAAATGCTCCATTGGATACCGTTGTTCAGAATTATTGCCTGCCCACGATCCGGGCTGCTACGAAACTAAATCAGCACGACCCCGCGGCAGCCGTCGAAATCCTGCGTGGCACCGTGAAGTACGATTTGTCGGTGGCGCCTTGCTTTAACGCTCTTTATCCTGCCTATATTCGGGGGTTGGCCTACCTTGAACTGGGCCAGCCGCGCTTGGCGGCAGCGGAGTTCCAGAAGTTGCTCGATCACCCAGGAATCGTTGGAAGAGATGTGACCAGCCCGTTGGTATGTCTGCAGCTTGGCAGGGCCTACGAGATCATGGGTGACCAGGCCACGGCCCGCAAGTGGTATGAAGAGTTTTTGACTATCTGGAAAGACGCCGACCCCGACATCCCTATCCTGAAGCAAGCCAAGGCAGAGTACGCGAAATTGCACTGATATCTGGCAAATGGACAGGCGGACTTGTTAGTGCCCGGCAAGTCCGCTTCCGGAACCAGTCCGACGAAGCGTTCGAGTGGCTAGACCGAGCTTATGCCCAACGTGACGGCGGCCGGATCGGAACGAAAGTGGAGCCCCTATTGAAAAGGTTGCACAAAGACCCGCGATATGCCGCGTTCTTGAAGAAGCTCAACCTACCGACCTGAAATATGTTGCCATACGAGCAATTTCTGCAATTTCTGAGAAACGTGAGCCCTCAAGTTTCCCGATGGGGCCTGAAGTGATTCTTGTTGATTTTGAGCGACCGAATCTTCGATTCCAGCGTGGACCGTGGGATGCCCAACTTGGCCGCGGCCCCCGTGGGTCCGAACACCCGCCCGCGACTTTCTTTCAGGGCGGCCTCAATCATGTCTTTCTCTTGCACGAGGAGTCTCCGAGGGAGCTCAACTTGCTGTTTCGACTCCGGTGTCAGAGGCGGCGTCTGCGGTAACCAGTTTTCGTCGATCGAGAAAATCTCTGTTTCGCAAAGTATCACCGAACGCTCGATAACGTTCTGCAGTTCGCGAATGTTTCCCGGCCAGGGATATGACTGAAGCAATTCCAGCGTCTTCTTGTTGACCCGCTTTATGTTCTTGCCAGCTTTTCTCGCGTAGCGATCGATGAAGTATTCCGCCAGCAGAGGAATGTCCTCTCTTCGCTCTCGAAGGGAAGGTATGTCAAGCGGGAAAACGTGCAGCCGATAAAACAAATCACTACGGAAGGACCCAGTGCTCATGGCGGCCTGCAGGTCACGGTTCGTGGCTGTGATCACCCGGACGTCAGCGCGGATTCGACGAGTGCCGCCAATGCGCTCAAACTCGCGCTCCTGTAAAACACGCAGTAGGGCAACCTGAGTCTCAGCCGGAAGCTCTCCGACTTCGTCGAGGAAGATCGTGCCTCCATTTGCTAGTTCAAACCGACCCAGGCGTTGCTGAGTGGCGCCGGTGAAGGCGCCCTTCTCATGGCCGAACAACTCAGAAGCGATAAGATCGCGAGGGATTGCTGCGCAGTTCACGCTGACGAACGGACGCGAGGCCCGATTTGACCGACGGTGGATTGCGCGTGCAACTAGCTCTTTGCCGGTGCCCGTTTCCCCTGTGATAAGGACCGTAGAATCACTTGGCGCGACTTTGGAGATGCGCGAGAGAACACTTTTCAAAGCCGGAGATGTTCCAACGATCTCCTCAAACATGGAGGCATTGTCGATTTCCTCCCGGAGGGCGACGTTTTCCTGCTGCAGTCTCTCCTCTGCTCTTTTGCGATCGTCGATATCTATGGAGGCAGCATAAAAACGCTTAATCTGTCCCTTTTCGTCCCGCAATGGAACACAACGGGTGAAGAACCAGCGATAAGTTCCATCACCTTTGCGCAGTCGCAGCTCCATCTCCTCAACGGAGCCGCTAGAAAAAGCACGATCAAAAGAATCGAGCACCCGTTTCCGGTCATCAGGATGAAAGTACACACCGCGATCAGATGCCTGCTGCCACTCTTCAAGACTAAGGCCGATGTAATCGAGAGCAACGCGGTTGGCATAAAGGCGCTCGTTGTGGGGTCCGTACACCGCAATAACTTGAGGCGCCAGGTCCAACATCTGCCGGAGCTCCATTTCACTTCTGCGCAGTTCCTCCTCTGCTTGTTTACGTTCAGTGACGTCGATCACAGTGCCCACAAATTCAACGAGATGGCCGGACGTGCTCAGAACAGGATGACCTACGACGTGAATGTCCCTGACCCCTTTGTCCGGATGAACTATTCGGTACTCAAATTCGAAGTCCACTTGGTCGCGGATGGCTTTCTCAAAGTGTTCCCTGTTCGCCGCCCGATCATCTGGATGAACTCGCTGGATGAATTCTTCGAATGACGGTAACGGCGCACGCGGATCATACCCCAACACGCGGATGAACTCCTCGGACTCGTACGAATTTTTGTTGGTCGCCGGGTTCCATGCCCAACTGCCGGTTTGGCTGAGCCTCTGCGCTTCCGCCAGGTACGCTTCACTGCTCCGGAGGGCTTCCTCGGCCGTCGTTCGCTCGGTGATGTCGGTCACCGCCCCAACGAACTCGCGATTGCCGGATGCATCCTGTAAAGCGTGAGCTATCGCGTGGACGTGCTTGACTCGTCCGTCAGGCAGCAGCAAACGATAGGTATGCTCGAAATCTGTCGCCCCCCGAGAGGCACCATCGATGACCTTCAGAAAGTCGGCCCGGTCCTGCGGATGGACGCGCTGCGTCACTGAATCTATTGTTGGCTTGACCGCGCGGTCGTACTCGAAAATGCGATAGGTTTCGTCTGACCAGACTATCTCGCCTGCGTCAGGTTTCCATCCAAAGCTGCCTGTGTGACTGAGTTTTTGGGCTTCGGCCAGGTAGGCTTCGCGGCGCCGGAGCTCCTGAGTGAGAAGTTCGTGCTCCGTAACGTCCATGACAGTGCCGATGACTTCCGTGACTTCACCCGAGTGCGCAACAGGATGAGCAACGGAATGGAGATACCTTACCGTTCCGTCCGGAAGGACGATTCGGAAATCACCGTGCGACTCCGTCCCCTCCTTGCCACTAGCCTCCATTTTCGCCCGCTGCTCAATCTGTGCCCGATCCTCAGGATGAACCCTTTTCAAGAACTGCTCCCAAGCGGGAGCGGTTTCTTGCGAGCTGTAGCCGTAAACGCGAAAAATCTCTTCCGACCAGAACAGAACGTCGGTCCGCACATTCCAGGCCCAACTACCCGTGTGGGCAAGACGCTGCCCTTCGGCAAGATAAAACTCGCTTCTTTGCAGCTCCTCGGCGTTGCGGCGGAGCTGTTCTTCCGCCGTCTTGCGTTCCTCAATGTCCAAGCTCGATCCATACCACTTGACGATGTTGCCGTTTGCATCGCGAAGGGGCACTTTCCGGTGGAACATCCAGCGGTATTCTCCATCCGCCCTGCGGACGCGAGTTTCGTATTCGAAGACTTCTCCAGTCGCGAGGCAGGCTCGCCACTTGGCCACAATCCCTTCACTGTCCTCGGGGTGAACGAAAGCCGTCCAATTCCAGCCGGTCACTTTGTCCAAAGTGACGCCCAGATATTCCAGCCAGGGTTTATTGAAGTAATCGAGGTAACCGTCGGGCCTGGCGGTGTGAATCAGCGCAGGAATCGAGTCGACAAGTACTTGAACATCTAACGACCCGGATTCCTCTCGTGGAGAGACCATGGCGCGCATCATACACCTGCACAATCGGTCTAGCGATAAGGTCGATTGAACCGAGCTTTCCCTGCAGTCCCGAGACCTACCAGGATTCGATTCATGGCGGAGTGCTTTGATACACCCTTTTCCCCCGAAGTCCACCTTTGAAATTGCGATGCGTTTTGTCTAGGCGCTCGCCAATTGTCGAAAGTTCGGCGTTGATTCAGGTACGAAGAGTCTCTCTTTTCAACCACTTGCAATTGGAACGTCGATTGCGTACTACGTTGCACTGAATGCGATGTCCACGAGGAACCAGATGCTGAGGATCACGAGAAAGGCAAACGGGGAAGTGGTCTTTAAGGTTAGCGGTCAACTAAGGGCGGAAAACGTGGCGGAGATGGAGACACTCATTGCGGCAGAAACAAAAGGCAGACGAATTGTCTTGGACTGTACAGATCTAAGGTCGGTAGATGGGGAGGCCGTCAAATTTCTGGAGAAATGGGAAGCCGACTCGATCAAGCTGAAGAACTGCGGCCTTTACATCCGAGAGTGGATCAGGCGAGAGCGGCTGGAAAGAAAATCTGGCAAGAATTCGGAGAGATGAGCAACCAAATGGCCCCAATGACTGGAGATTGTCTGTAGAAGGAGCAGTTATGGTCACAGCAACACAATCGGCCCACGAAAACGAACTGAGTGCACGCCTAAGGAAAGCCGCAGATCAGGGGCTCTCTGCAACTTTGGATGCGAAAAAGAGGAGTTCCACCGCGTGCCACTTCGAGGAGGCATTGCGGACAAAAATCGTGGGGCAGGAAGAGGCCGTGCAAGCGCTCGTCGATTTTTATCAAGTGTTCTGCGCCGGTTTGCATTCTCCCGGGCGCCCCGTCGGAAACCTACTGTTTCTGGGACCGACGGGTTCCGGCAAAACGCGCACGGTTGAGGCCGCAGCGGAGATTTTGTTCGGCGACAGTCGAGCGGTGATCAAGGTGGATTGCGCGGAATTCCAGCACTCCCACGAAATTGCGAAATTGATTGGTTCGCCGCCGGGATATCTGGGGCACCGCGAGACGCACCCGCTGATAACGCAAGAAGCGTTGGCCGCAAGCCACGGCGATCACTTGAAACTGAGTTTTCTGCTGTTCGACGAGATTGAAAAGGCGAGTGACGCGTTATGGCAGTTGTTGTTAGGGATGCTGGACAAAGCGACGCTGACGTTGGGCGATAACCGGAGAGTGGATTTGTCGCAGACGGTGATTTTTCTGACATCAAACCTCGGAAGCGGACAGATCGCGGATTTGGTGCAAGGAGGAATGGGATTCGTCCAGCCGAACGACAAAGCGACAACCGGATTGCACGAGAAAGTGCAGAGAACCGCGGTGGAAGCGGCGAGGCGGAAGTTCTCGCCGGAGTTCATGAATCGCCTGGACAAAGTTGTGGTGTTCCATCCCCTGATGCGCGAGGAACTGGATGAGGTGCTGGATATCGAACTCGGGCAAGTACAGAAGCGGGTTCTGGACTCGACGACACGTCCCTTCCTGTTCCGAATTACAAGCGAAGGCCGGGAGTTCCTCCTGGAAGAGGGAACCGACCAAAGGTACGGAGCCCGCCACCTGAAGCGGGCCATTGAGCGTTACATGGTGTACCCAATAGCCAGACTACTGGCCACTGCACAAGTGCATCAGGGTGACGCACTGGTTATCGATCACCACCCTGGCGAACAGGGGCTTGTTTTCTTAAGAGACGCGGAAAACCGGTCTGCCGATCCAAAGATTGACTTTCGCTTGGCGAACTCGGGACAGCTGATGGCTGCGGAAGCTCGAGTTTAAGTGGCGTCCACAATTTACTAGAGATGCCGAGGTTACAACGATTAAAAACAGGAGCACAGCATGAGCACAGCAGCAGATTCAGTCATGGAGCTTACTTGGAACCCAGAAAGCTCACCAATAAATGCCCCCTATCGTGCTGATGAACGGACGGCGCGCAAGTCTCAACGCACGGAATCCTCGTTCCTAGATACGATCGTAGGGCACCGCGGCAGCCTACGCTCCATTCTCAGCCAGGTGGAGGCCGTCGCAGGCACGAATACAACCGTTTTGATCACCGGAGAGACCGGCACCGGCAAGGAAGTCATCGCGCGCGCGATTCACGAGCTCAGCCCCCGCCGGAACCGAAGTCTGGTGAAGGTGAATTGCGCGGCAATCCCCGCCGGCCTTCTTGAAAGCGAGCTCTTCGGACACGAGCGCGGAGCCTTTACGGGTGCCCTCAATTCTCATGTAGGCCGCTTCGCGTTGGCGGATCGCGGCACACTCTTCCTCGATGAAATTGGAGACATGCCACTAGAGCTTCAGGCCAAGATGCTGCGCGTGTTGCAGGAGCGTGAGTTTGAGGCAGTTGGCAGCACGCGGACAACGCGAGTCGATGTTCGCGTGGTTGCGGCAACCAACCAAGACTTGAAACAGATGGCTCGGGATCGTGAATTCCGCGAAGATTTGTACTACCGGTTGAACGTTTTCCCGATTTATCTGCCCCCACTGCGCGAAAGGAAAGCCGATATTCCAGACCTCGTGGAGTATTTCGTTCAGCAGTTCGCTGCTTCGATGGACAAATCGATCGAATCGATTCCTCAGGAAACCATGGGCTCCCTGGTGCGCCATTACTGGCCTGGCAACATTCGAGAGCTCCAAAACTACATCGAGCGCGGCGTCATTCTCTCCAATGATGGCGTATTTGAACCAGTGCCTCTCGAAAGCTATCAGCCGCCGGAGCCCGAGATTTCAAACCCCACCCTCGAAGACAAGATGCGTAGAGAAATTCTCGCTGCTTGCCAGCGCGCCAATTGGAAGCTCGGAGGTCCGCGAGGGGCAGCTGCAAGGCTTGGCCTGAAGCGCACCACTCTGTTTTACAAAATGAAGCGCCTTGGTATTACGCCGCCAGCAGACCATTCGCAGGATTAGGCTGAGAATCCAAAGTGCACCTCCGTTTCCCACTGGTCTTCGCAGTTTTGTGTGGGGAGGGTGCAATCACTGTACGAGATGAAGTGTATTGTCACGGCCTTGGCAGTCGCTTCAAGGTGTTGCCACGACCATGACTCAGATGCTAGGCAGTGCATGGACGGAAGCGCGTCATTCGGGCGCGACGCCCATCGCGTGAATGAACTCGTCGTGCGCCTGCGAATAGTCCAGCTGTGACTGGAGGAGAAGTGCCTTGGCGTCGTACTCCTGGGCGGTCGCCATTGCAGCTTGCGATTTCAGCGCGGCCCCTTGCAGGAATTCCTGCTGCACCACGCGGTTCGACTCGGTGCGCAGAGCCACAACCTCTTCCGACACGTTCAGCATCTGCTGCGTTCTTTCGAGTTTGTTGTAGGCAGTGTGCACGGCAAGTTCGACCTCGTCCGTCAGCCTCGCCAGATTCTCCTTCGCTTGAGCCAATTGCGCTTCACGTTCACGCTTCACGGATCGCTTTCGCCCTCCGTCGAACAGGTCATAGCCGAGATGAATGCCAAAGGTGCCGAAACTGCGGGCCAGGAATGGGACATTATTCTGGTAGCTGTACCTGCCGAACGCCTCCACATCCGGGACCCAAATATCTGTCTTGGCCAGGCGAACCGCAGCTTCCACTTTCTCCACTTCGGCACGAGCTTCTAGAATTTCCGGATGCGATGCAGTTGCAGTCGTAACGCATTCCTCGAGCGGGCAAGTCTCCAGAGGCTCTGACGAGACAGGATCCAGATCCAGAACCGTTCTCAGAGGCAAGCCCATCAGATCATTCAGTTTCAGCTTGAGGTCAACCAACTGAAGGTCCGTAGTCAGGAGTTCTTGCTTCGCTTGCAATAGTTGTGCACGGCTCTCGATCGATTCCTGTTCGAGCGAGCTGCCAAACTTCACCTGTTCGATACGCTCGCTCTCGAGGTCCTGCGAAGCTTTTATCCGTGCCTCCGTGGCACTGCGGTGCGCTTGAGCGATCAACACTCTGTAATAAACCTCGTGTACAGCAAGCGCGACGTCGTTTCCGGTAAGTTGCGCCTTCTCCCGTGAGGCTTTAACTTCGGCTTGCGCGATATCGTTTGCCCGCTTGATCTTCAGGAGCGAGGTTAGTGGCTGCGTTATCTGCGTTCCACTCGTTGTCAGGTTGCGGCCGCCTTGATTAATGACGCTGCTCGCAGCAGGAATCGGCGTCCCCCCCGCTGTACCCAGGCTGCCGGGGGCAATCTGAATCAACTGCGTATCCGTGAGACGCAGAAAACTGCTGTCGTTGCGTATAGATGGGAAATAGGAACCCTTCGCGGCCTCCTTCGCGTGTTGTTTCTCATCGACCGCGTAGCCCGCAATGCGGACATTGTGGTTGTGCTTGAGGGCCAGCTGAACGGCTCCCCGCAGTGTAATGTGGCGTGACGCCGCAGTACTGCCTGTTTCGTCGGCCCAGCTAAGAGAGAAACACAACGCCGTCGCCATAAACAGAAAAAGTGCTTTTCGCTTCATTATTTCGACTCCTTCTCGAGGGCCAGTGTCCGCTGGACCGTGCTGAGGTCGCTGTAGTTCAACGGTGATTTGCGCAACAAAGCGACAAGAGTCAGCGCGCACACGCAGCTCCAAGCGATCAGCAGGAAACCATCGATAATGCTCAGGCTGAATGCCTGAAGACGCATGCGGGCTGCAATCAGATCGACCGCGCGTGCGCCGGCAGTCACCAACCCGGACGACTTGGCGTAGAGACCTGCGGTCATCCCATGAATGTTCTGATTTGTTACCCAATCCCCACTGCTGACGTGCAATCCCAGCAAGTTCGAGTGCAACTTTTCGCGTTGCGCCAAAAAATGGCCCATGTAGATGGCGCCTGCGGTGCCGCCGAATATACGGATGGTGTGAAAGAAAGCCGAAAAGGTAAGGACCCACTCAGGTTTGGCCAAAGCCCCTGCAAAGATCGCTTGCAGCACGATGCAGCCGACAAGTCCGATGAAAGCAAACGCCTGTCCGACGCCGGTAAGCAACTCGGTGCGGTAGAAGTTCTCGGCCGCCCACGTGCTGCTGTATTGAGAATTCAACCAGGCAGCAAAGGCAGTACAGGCAAGGCCGCTGGCGAGGAGGAGGCGTGGATCAAATTTGCGAAGCAACAGAAGTGCAGCCGTCAACGCGAGGGGAATAAGTGGCACAGCACTCCAGATGATCGCAGGTCCGATCTGTTCGGGTTCGAACCCGTGGATGGCCAGTGCCTGCGGGACCAGAATGATCGTCGTGCAAAGAGTGAAGCGGAACCAGAAGAGCAGGGCTCCCAGCAGCACGGTGTTCCACTTCAGCAGATAAGGCAGCGCCACCAGAGGATTCGGACCGCGTAACCTCCGAACCAGCGCGCAAAGCAGGAAGAACGCCCCGGCGGCGAATAATGCGTTGAATACTCCGGAGCGCCACCAGTCGAGCCTTTCCCCTTGTTCGCAGGCGACCAGCAACATGGCGAGACCCG
>WNFR01007856.1_pt1 | contig 10820 bp, 8 predicted proteins | sample 5400221 | NCBI WGS metagenome assembly WNFR01 (sample SAMN13153357, study PRJNA577476) | soil metagenome | isolation source: 40 cm soil under Madrone tree | place: USA:California | collected 2016-06-14 | reverse complement strand
ACTGCAGCCCAGTCGGCGTCGCGCTGGAGTAGCAAGGTTCGTTCAGAATCCAGATCCATGTTGTCTCTCCTCACAGAATTAGAAGCGATATCGATAGGTTTTTTCTGCGTTCGTTTACGGAATACGAACCGATCGTTCTAAGCCGCCCATTAATATATTACCGTTGCCGGATCGGCTTTAACGGCCGGGACATGCAGTTTCACTGCCGCCGCGGACGCTGCGGATTTACGTGGAAATAACTTACGCCGGTTGATTATGAACGTAGGGATGAAACAGGCGGCTGCGATCGAGGTCCAAACGACGGAAACGAGACCAAGTTCTCCCGTGGCCTCGATCGCAGGGATCGCGAAAATGGCGCGGACAAAGACGAAGACCATGGCAAAAGGGTAACTGCGGATCATCCATTCGCGATTAGGTTAACTATATTTGAAATGTCTGAATGAGGAAATTCATCTTTTCCCCGATGTGCCATTCTCCCGTTGTGTGATTTAGTTCCTAATCAATTTTCACTTCAAAGTAAACCCCGACACTTCCATCTTTATATCTGCCCGGACATCGCTGTCTTTCATCCCCTCGATAAGCACGGCGACGGGCATTGTTTTATTCGGCTCAAGCTCAGGCTGACGCGTCGGTATCACAACAACTGTTCGTTCTTTTACAGGTTTTTTTTCCAGGTCAACGACGGCGGCATGCAACTCCAGTCCTGTTATTGTGCGACCGGTGAAATTTCTAACCGTGGATTGCAGTGTCATTACCCAATCGCCCAGAGTGCGCTTCCCTTCCGTCGCCTCAGGCTTCTCCAGCACGATCTGATCGTGATACTTGTCCCAATCGGGCGACCCGGGCCGAATTGCATTTGCAAGGTGATTTGTGTCCGTTCCAGCAGTTGTCGGCGAGGATTTTCGCAGCCAGAAGAAGCCACCAATAATCAAAATGGTAACAATGCCGATGACAACCCAAACGATTTTAGTGGACGAATCCGTAGTTCCCGCGTTGTGACTCTGCGTCGACATAAACCGACCATCTCCCCAAACATTAGACATTCAAAATCGAATTTTGTTCCGTTTAGTTATTTAAACGTGCGCGTCAGACATCCTAGTGCCAAAATACCGATTTATCAAACCTTTATTTTGCATCGGATGCTTACGGCTCAGTTCTTTTCCTAACTTGCTTTGGAACGCAGCGACTTCGCATCTTTCATTTGGAGCACTCGCGCATCTGTAAGCGAACCTGTTCCTGTCCTCTGCCGGATCACACGTGGCAGCGTGATCTTAAAGACGCTACCCCCTCCCGGGGTACTTCTAACTTCGATCTTTCCTTCAAGCAGATCGGTTATCTTCCTGGTGATCGCCAGCCCTATACCTGTACCACTGTATGACCTTGTCAGGCGGTCATCCACCTGCCGGAACTCGTCGAAAATGTATTTCAGGGCATCTGCGGATATCCCAATGCCCGTGTCCCGAACTTCGATGCTCCAGCGTTCGTCATCAATCGTTGAGGCAAAGACCGAAACGCTCCCCACCGAAGTAAATTTCACGGCGTTGCTTACCAGATTCGACAAGACCTGTTGCAACTTGTGCGAATCGGTCATCACCTGTTGGCATGTCGGCGCGACGTCGAATTCCAACTTCACCCCTTTTTCCGCGGCGGCTTTCGCAAATCCATTCACCACCTCGTCGACCAGTTCGTTGATATCAACCCACTCCAAACGAAGAGCCGCGCGGCCTGCCTCCAGGCGCGAATAATCGATCAGGTCATTTACCAGTTCCAACAGTGATCGAGCATTCCGCTCCATCCGAGTTACGGCATCTTCCTGCAGTACAGTAAGGGGCATCCGCGTGTCACGGATTAGTAGCTGGCAAAGCCCAAGAATCACATTTAATGGTGTTCGCAGTTCATGCGTCACGTTGGAGACAAATGCCGATTTCAGTCGATCATGTTCTCGTAATCGGGCATAAGCTGCGACCAGTTCTTCGTGTCTTTGAACCTCTTCGGTAATATCGCGAAACACCGCAACTGCGCCGTCCAATTCGCCAACTTCGGTTTTCATGGGTGCAGCACTCACTGCAAGCACCCGTTCCTCACCATTCCGGCAGCGTATCTTAAACTGTTCGTTAGCAATAGTTTCCTGTCCGGCCAGCGCACACCAAAACGGCGAATTTTGAACAGGAATCGGTAACTCATCGATTCCACATAGGCCGATATCCTCAATCAATGCCTCGGCGCCGTCTCGGAATTCTTCAGGCTCACGCGCCAGTATTCGCATTCCTGCAACGTTTATTTTGTATCTCTTGAATGTGTCAATAATGACCACACCCTCGTTCATCTGGTTGATAACGCTACTTAACTCGGCAGCGCGGGTTCTCTCAGCAGCGAATGCGAACGATGCCATCTTTTCAGCCTTAACACGCTTCGAAACTTCGGAAAGCACTATAAAAAGGTCGCCGTTTGCACCGCTCTGCTCCGTAATTGGCCAAATCGTTACATCAAAGAATCCGGTTGCCTCGCCCTCTTCGCCTTCGGTCTCGACCTCCCGCCTTAAACTTAATGGTACGCTATAATTAACATAAGGCTTCCTCGTCCGCCTGACATCTGCAACGATTTGCTCCAGCACCCACAAGCCCGGTGCCGCCTGGTACAGCCCGTCCCCGTTTATCTCAACTGCTGGCCTGCCGAGAAAACCCGCAAAAGTTGGATTGGCCTTCTTTATACGCAGGTCGCAATCGACAACTGCAACCCCCAACGGCAGACCGTCCAGCGTCTCCTGGATAAATGCACCTTGAGCCAACACCTCGTTAAACTGCTTTTGAAGCTGCGAAGCCATTCCGTTAAAGCTTGACGCAAGATCGCCAACTTCATCGTCCGTTTGAACAGATGCTCGTGTAGCTAACTCGCCCGCCCCCAGCGTCGAAGCCGCCGCAGCCAGATCTCGCAGCGGATTCGTGAATCTCCCAACTGCCCAAATGCCCAAAAGCAATGATGCCACCAAACTTATGGCCCAGGATGCGGCCAGTACGAACCGCGAATAACCACCATTCACAGGTGCATCATTTGCGGGAATCCCCACTGCGACTGTCCATCCGGCCAGCGGTGTCGTTTTAACTCCCGTAATCCTTGATATTCCATCGGACCAACGAACCGAACTTATCCCTGAAACGGGTTGTATTAACTCGGGAAACAATTTGGGTTTCTCCGGGTTAGGAACCACATGCCCATTGGCGTCCAGCACGGCTGTCACCGCCCCCTGAATCGAGTACGTGTGTTGATCCAAACGGTGATACAGGTCGTAGGCCTCAGCGGTTGAAATTTCTCCGGAACTCGTCACGTTTACAGGGTGCGATTCGAGCCAGGCCGAAAGCGCCCCTGCTCCCGCCGTCGTCCCTACCTGAGCCAGCGTTCTCACTTGATCATCGAGGCTTTCCCTGTAAGAACCGAGCTGAAGCAAACTGATTATCAGAAAGGGCAAAGACAACACCACCAGCATTACCAGCAGTTTTCCACGGATGCTTCGGATCAAAGGAATCCTGAGTGCGAGCGATCTACCGCTTGGGAGTGAACTTGTCGGAGGAGAATTTTGTAGCATTTCGGAACTTGTACCGTCGACTAGTTTTTCGGTTCGATCTTCAGAGCGTGCCTCCTCGATCGACGTCGGCTTGTAGAACCGATCGGAAACGTCCCGGGCACCATCGTTGTTAATGTCTTGAATCACAACACACTTCGCCGATCCAAGAGACCTGAAATCAACTTACGTGCCACGTTTTCCTACAACCCTAAAGCAGGACGCAATAAAGCAAAGACCCAACTGTCTCGGGTAAGGAAAATTGAAGCCAGGCTATGGCTAAATTATCGCTAAAATTGTTTGGACAAAAATTGTATGTGTGAGGTCGTGACAATTTGACCCTTATTCGAATAGACTTTTTGGACCGTTATTCGAATGGACTTCGACTCTTTGGCGCTCCCTGTTCACCGGACTCCCCAAACAGACGTGTTTGTTCCAACCGCCTCAGAAACTTCCACCATTAACCGCCCTCCACGCCAAACTTCTTCCCCTTCCCCCTTCCCCTTTCCTTGCTCACGTTTTTGATCCAACCGCCTCAAAACCTCCGCGAATAACCGCTCTCCGCCCCAAACTTCTTCCCTTCCCCCTTCCCCTTTCCCCTATGCTTTTAAGGGGTTCGGATTAGTCTTCGTAACAACTCTTCCAATTGGTCGAAATCGATCGGTTTTGTCACGTAATCGTTACATCCGGCTGCTAGTGCTTCGGCATGAAAATCGGAGGTATCATGGGCGGAAACAGCTACAATTGGCACATCTCTCAAACCTGAACAGGCTCGGATCCTGCGGGTCGCCGCAAGTCCGTCCAGCAACGGAAGACTGAGATCCATAAGAATCAACGACGGCTGTTCCTTGACCGCCAAATCAACCGCTTCTTCACCATTGACGGCTTCAAGCACTTTGTATCCGCTCATTTCCAGCAGTCTTCTCATCATGAAGCGATTATCTTCAAAGTCTTCTACAACCATCACGGTCTTTTTTTCCGGACCGCTGTTTAAATTCATTTCGACGTTTCTCCATTAGGTCTGTGAACGGATTCCAATACATAAAATCGAAAGATTTCAACAAAATAATTGCAAGATGTGCATTGCTAGCATACGAATTTCATTTCTGGTACCATATCGCATCGAAACACGACACTGAAATATAATGAATATGGGTTTATTTCGTACACCTTTATCGGTTATTTTGGCCACAACGTACATGAAGAATCCCTTCGAGTAAAGGTGGCAAAAGAAAGCCAAATGAAACCGCTTTCAGCAGAAATCAGCGATTCCGCGGCTCTGGAGCAGTTGGGCCGGGCCTGTGTTCAGGTGGTCCACGACCTGAAAAATCAAATGAACGGTCTCAAACTGTATGCCACGTTTCTGAAAAAGCGTCTTGAAAAGGCCGGCAGACCGGTTGACGAGCAGGAAACTGTCGTAAAACTCATTGCTGGTCTTGAGCGCGCCGCTACGGACATGTCACTCCTTTCAAGGTTTGGCAAGCCCCTCGAGCTCAAACGGCAAAAAGGTCTAAATCTCGTGAAGGTGGTTGAACGGCTCAATGAATTCGAAGGATTACGGGTCAATATTCCTGGGAATTGCGCTGATTTGAGTGTTGAGGCTGATCCGATCGCACTTCGCGAAGCGTTGAAAACGATAACTCTGGGCGCTTTTGGCCTGCGCACCAAAAAATCGTCTGATCAGGCTTCAATTACGCTTTCGACTGATTTTTCGGCAAATCCCGCAATTGCAATTTTAGAATGGGATGGTATAAACGAGAACGATTTGTCTGACCCCTTCAATTCGTTCACAGGTAGCGAGGGTATTCGAATGTCGTTCGCAGCGCGCATTATTGCCGAACACGGCGGTGGCGCGTCCAGAGAAGCAGATCGGCTCTTTGTCCGGTTGCCGCTTATGGATACGACAGTCGGCTCTTCCTCCGTGATATTAGATCATTTATCGTAAACAAAACAATGAAACATGTTTAAGGAGATAAGTGTGCCCAATAAAGACGCACGTATTCTGGTAGTTGACGACGAACCATTGATGGCGGATTCACTCCGGCAGAACCTGGCGGAAGAGGGATTCGTGGTTGACACCGCTGCTACCGGAGCCCAGGCAATCGAACAGTTTGATGTGGGCGGGCATCAGCTCGCCATCTGCGATCTCCAACTCCCCGACATGGACGGGTTGGATGTTTTGCGCCACATCAAAGAGGCAAGACCCGCGACCGAGGTAATTGTTGTCACCGGCTACGGCACGGTTGCGAGGGCCGTCGAGGCCACTAAGGCCGGTGCATTCTATTTTGTTGAAAAGCCTTTCGACTTCGACCAGATGCTTCCCCTTGTCGAAAAGGCCCTCGAGCGCCGCGAGTTAAAGGCCGAGACTGAAAGCATGCGAAGACAACTTTCAACGCGTGCTGAGTATTTCAATATCATCGGCGCATCCAAGCAGATGCAGACGATTTATGAAACAATAGAATCGGTTGCAAAGTCGGACGCTAACGTCCTCATCGTCGGCGAATCCGGTACCGGCAAGGAGCTGATTGCGAATGCAATTCATTACAATTCGCTCCGATCCAAGAAGCCCTTTATTAAAGTTAATTGCGCGGCATTGCCCAAGGAACTAATTGAATCGGAACTGTTTGGCCACACAAAGGGCGCATTTACGGGTGCACACGCTGATAAGGAAGGCCTCGTCCAACACGCCGCCGCGGGCTCGCTGCTTCTCGACGAAATTGCCGAGATGCCAGTCGAACTCCAGCCAAAACTATTGCGCGTTTTGCAAGAGCGCAGTTATCGCAAAATAGGTTCTGAACGAACTTACGCTGTTGATTTTCGTTTGATTTCCTCGACCAACAGGCCACCTGCGGATGCAATTCGGGATGGTGTTTTGCGCGATGATCTTTTCTATCGCATCTCGACAATTACAATTCATGTTCCGCCTCTGCGCGAGCGCACGGATGACATCCAATTGTTAACCGACCACTTCCTGAAGCACTACTCCCAGAAGTACGATCGCCAGATATCGGGTGTTTCACAGGCCGCGTATCAACGCCTGTTTGCCCATTCCTGGCCTGGAAACGTTCGCGAACTGCAGAACGTCATTGAACGAGCGGTTCTACTCGCAAAATCAGCCCGGATCGAACCCTCGGATTTGCCATTTGAGAACGGTACGACTCTTGAAGGTTCAGCCACTAACTCCGGCTGGGATGTGCCTCCTAATATGACTCTTGAAGACATCGAAAAGCTGGTTATAGAAAAAACGCTTCAACGAACGGGCGGCAATAAACAAGCTGCGGCGAATCTTCTGGGGATTTATCGTCCTCGGCTCTACAGCAAAATTCGAAAATACAAGATCGAAACCGGAAGCCTGGCAGCTTCCTGACCGGACCCTGTCAATCATTTTGCTTAAACGAACGCCTCCGGCCCTCCGGTGGCGCATTTTCAGTATTACCATATTTCCAACTTGGCAATTCCAATTCACACCACGAACTTCAAAGGGCGCCGTCCACAACAGACAGCGCCCTTATTTACTATTTACTATTTACTATTTACCATCTCGTATGTGGCCACGCTCGTTGGTGTTTCAAAACATCGAACCTTATAAATTTGCACCCTGTCATCTGAAATCTTCGATGCAATCCGATCCAGGATGAATTTCGCCAGGTTCTCAGCGGACGGATTTAGTTCATCATCAAACGGAGGCAGCTCATTTATGTTTTTGTGATCCAGATAGAGTACTATTTCGTCCGCCGCCTCTTTGAGTTCAACAAAATCTACTAACAACCCGATATTATTTAGTTCGCTTCCCCTTGCGAAAATCTCAATTCGGTAATTATGGCCGTGCAGATTCTCGCACTTCCCCTTGTACCCTCGAAGCTGGTGGGCGCTGGAAAAATTGCGCTCAATCATAACTTCAAATATTCCAGGCATGATCTATCTCCATTGTGACAATATTTTGTTCGTCCATGAATGCTTTAACTTCATTAATATTCGACGTGATGCGGCAAGGTGGAATGCTTTGAATGAACATCCTGCCATACGGTTTTGTTGTCAGCCTTGGGTCCAGCACCGCCAGCACCCCCTTGTCGGTTGCACTGCGAATCAATCGCCCAAGCCCCTGCTTTAAACTGATGATGGCCTGGGGAACGCTGTACTCGTAAAAACTGCTTCCACCGTTTTCTTCAATATGGCGCTGTCGGGCGGCGACAACCGGATCGCTTGGGACAGCAAATGGCAATTTGTCGATTATGACGCAGGATAACTGTTCGCCCCGGACATCCACACCCTGCCAGAAGCTGGCAGTGGCGAACAGAACCGAGTGCCTCGTTTGCCGGAACTTTTCAAGCAGTCCGGCCTTCGACGCCGTACCCTGAAGAAAACATGTGAAATCAACTTCGTCCACCACTCGATCATACAGGGACTGCATCCCTGCAAAGCTTGTCGATAGTACAAACGCACGACCCGTCGTCGCCTTCAATATGCTGATGACCTGCTGCGCCGCAGCGTCCGCCCATTGCGGAGACCTGGGGTCCGGCATACCCTTTGGCAAATAAAGAACAGCCTGTTCCTTATAGTCATAACTCGAGGGGGCGATTAATTCGCCGGCATCTGCAACGCCAAGACGCTCCTTAATAAATCCGAAAGTCCCGGCGCTCGTCAATGTTGCTGAAGTCATCACAACGCTCTCAACGCGTCCAAACAGTTTATCCTCCAGCAAGTTGGAAACGTCGATCGGCGACGCCCTCAAAAATACCCCTCGTCCACGTCGTTCAATCCAGTAAACATACAACTTATCGTCGCCTGCAATAATGAATTGAAGATCAAACCTTAACTGGCGCACTCGGCGCACCATGTTTTCGATATCGGGCGCTTCCCCGGACATCGGGTCAAGCTGTGTCTCAATCCTCGCCAGTGCACCGTCCAGCCCAAGATAAGCTTCCCCGAGCGCTGTCGGCTTTACCTCGCCCCCGCGCTCCTTTCGCGCAAACGTGCCGGGAATGATCACCGCCCGTCCGTCCTCACTTCTTGACGCCTTAAAGCCCATCCAGAACTGGTCCGAGAATCGCATGATCCGAGCAGCGGCTCTCGTCAGATCCTTATTAGCGTCAACATTTGTTATCGCCAGGTTCGACATGTCGCGAATCAGATCCTCGATCTGATAGCTCGAAACCTGTGCTCCGAAATACTCCGCCGCCACATCCTCGATCAAATGAGCTTCGTCAAATATCACGGCCGCGTAATCCGGTAACACCTGCCCGTATTCGTTTCCACGAAGCACCAGGTCAGCGAAAAATAGATGGTGGTTGACAACCACAATATCGGCATCAGATGCACGCTGCCGCATTCTTGTAATAAAACATGGATCAAAATCCGGACATTTTTGACCGAGACATATTTCGGATCTTGCGTCGATGTGTCTCCAGAAACCCAGATTCTCCGGCAGCCCGGTCAATTCTGCACGATCTCCCGTCTGCGACTGCCTTACCCACTGACGAACCTCGTCAAAGTAATCACGTTCGTCCAGGCCCTCCAGAATAGGCGTACTTTCCGCATTCTTGATCCGATGAAGACATGCGTAATTGCTTCTTCCCTTCATGTAAGCAGCCGAAAATTTCTTCGGCAATACACGTTGCAGAAAGGGAATGTCCTTTTCCATCAACTGTTCCTGCAGGTTCTTGGTTCCTGTCGAGATTACGACGCGTCCGCGTCCTCCCAGCGCTGCCGCCACCGCCGGCACCAGATATGCGAGCGTCTTGCCAGTCCCGGTCCCTGCTTCAACAATCAAATGTTTCTTATCATCAAAAGCACGCAAAACCGCCTCGGCCATCTGAACCTGACCGGGGCGGTATTCATATTCTGGATGTGCCCGCGCGATTAAGCCTTCGGGGCCAAAAATTTCCTTCATTCAATCCAATTCTAAAGCGCTATTCAGCATTCACCACCACTGGTTCGACAAAGGCCTTCTTAAGCCGTTTCGGATATAACGGGAATCTCGCTGCAAGTTCTGCAACTCCACTTCGAACCTTTTCGCGCACACTCTCTGATTCCGGCTCGTTTACGATCGCTCCGATCAAGTTCGCGATTTGCCCCATCTCGGCTTCTGCCATTCCGCGCGTGGTCAGCGCTGGAGTGCCCAACCGTATACCGGACGACACGAAAGGCGAATTCGTATCGAACGGAATCGTGTTCTTATTTACCGTGATATTCGCTGCTTCAAGTGCCTTTTCTGCCACTTTACCTGTGATGCCCTTGCCGCCGTTGAAGACATCTACCAGGATCAGATGGTTGTCTGTACCTCCGGAAACCAGCCGCATTCCGTTTGCTTCCAAACCTGACGCCAGGGCCTTGGCATTGTCGATCACCTGCTGTTGATATGCTTTGAAATCATCGCGCAGAGCCTCTCCAAATGCGACCGCCTTCGCCGCAATGATGTGAACAAGCGGCCCTCCCTGAACCCCTGGAAACAACTTTCTGTTGATCTCCGCTGCATATTCGTTCCTGCAGAGTATCAAACCGCCTCTGGGACCGCGCAGTGTCTTGTGCGTTGTTGTCGTTACATAGTCGGCATGCGGAATCGGCGAGGGGTGCAAACCTGCTGCCACCAGCCCTGCGATGTGTGCGATATCCGCAAACACCCGCGCGCCGATTCCCTGTGCGATTTCACCTATTCGCTTGAAATCGATAGTTCGCGGGTACGCTGAGGCACCGCAAACTATTAACTTCGGTTTGTGCTCTTCCGCGATCCGTTGCAGTTCGTCGTAATCGATCTGCTCGGTTTCCCGTGAAACTCCGTAATCGGCCACCTTATACGAAAGCCCCGAAAAATTCATCGGATGTCCATGTGTCAGGTGGCCGCCATGTGACAGGTTCATCCCCAGAATCTGGTCTCCATATTGAATTGCCGCCAGGTAAACAGTCATATTTGCCTGGGAACCGCTATGGGGTTGGACATTCGCGTGTTCGGCCCCAAATATCTGTTTCGCACGGTCGATCGCGACCTGCTCAACCACGTCTGCAAATTCGCAACCGCCGTAATACCGCTTCTTCGGGTACCCTTCGGCGTACTTATTTGTAAAGACCGAGCCCATTGCCTCCAGCACCGCTTCGCTAACGAAGTTCTCAGACGCGATCAACTCAAGCCCGTTCGATTGCCTTGCAACTTCATCGTCGATTGCACCTGCGATTAGGGGATCAACCGCGGAAAGCGGGGCGTTAAACTTTTCGTTCATCATCTCTCCTGTTTCACTAGTTCTTGCTGTTCAATCTCACGTATCTT
>WNFR01014357.1_pt1 | contig 10823 bp, 17 predicted proteins | sample 5400221 | NCBI WGS metagenome assembly WNFR01 (sample SAMN13153357, study PRJNA577476) | soil metagenome | isolation source: 40 cm soil under Madrone tree | place: USA:California | collected 2016-06-14 | reverse complement strand
CGGGGTCACCGCGGCGCGTCCGGCAGCTGGTAGGCGAAGACGGGCTCGTCGATGCGGTTGACCAGGAGCAGCCGCCGCATCTGGGGGTCGAGCTGACCGCGCCCGAAGGTGCCCTGGCCGTTCTCGGCGGTGGGCGTCACGCCACCGCTCGGGAGTGCCACCGCCTTCCCGGAGCGCGCGTCGATCTGCCAGACCACGCCGCGATCGACCGTATAGAGCAGCGGCGCGAGGGGATCGGCCACGAGCACCGGGCCGCCCTTCGCCATGTTGGGCCCGATGATTGGGAAGTTCGAGATGCTGGGTGACCGGCTCGTGGCGTCGAAGACCTTCGGCGGGTTGAAGGTCGTGTTGCCGGCCGCGTAGAGCCGCTTCGTCACTGGGTGGTAGACGAACGTCGCCGCCGCATCGGAGCCGTTCTGGAACGCCGACGCGACCGTCCAGCGATTGCGCTCGGAGTCGTAGCGGCAGACCTTGCCGTCGCTCGACACAATCCAGATGGCCTGGCGGCTCGGGTCGCAGGTCGCCATCGCCGCCACGTAGCCGCTGGGGGCATCGGCCAGGCGGGTCCACGCTTTCGCCGCGAGATCAAGCATCCACGCATCCGTTCCCGGGCTGCCCCAGCCGCCGAGGCTCCAGTGCGAGCCCGAGTAAACGAACATGCCGCCACCAGCGCCGACCCAAGGCACGTACGTGATACCGCTGTAGGTGTGCCGCGAGGCCGGGGTCCCGTCGGGGTAGGCCGCCGGGCCCGCGGTGATCGCCGGCGGCGCGGGGCTCGGCGGCATCAGTAAGCTCCATAGGCCCGAGTCCGGGTTGAAGGCCATCACCTCGTTGCCGGCGTAGTCGTGGTGACCACCCCCGAAGGCCAACATGCGGCGCCCCGCCGCGTCCCAGATGGCGCCACTCCACGCCACCATGAAGTTCACGCGGTTGCCCTCGGGCTCGAACGGGAGAGGAACTTCGCGGACCGTGTTTTTCGAGATGATCGACCACTCCCCCACCGCGGTCGACGACCCCGCCGCCCGACCGCTTGGCGCCGTGCCCACAGTCGCAGCGGCAGTGGCCATGGTGACAGTCGTGATAAACGAGCGTCGATTCATGTTGGATCTCGCCGATCGTAGAGGCTGGAACCGCAGCACGTCAAGGCGTTGCCCTGCACCGGGCCGATCCCCATCTGGCACGGCGTTGGCCTGCCTTCCACCCGTTGCCGGCCTACTTCCGGTTCGACCCACGCGGGTCCACGGTGTCGGGGAGGCAGAGGTATCGGAGCACCTGGCTCGCCCCTCTGCCGTCAGGGCCGCGAAGCTTGGCGATCACCGGTCCATAGACCTCGGTAAGCATCGGTTCACCCCGCGTAGCCCGGTCGGTGTCGTCGTCCCGGACCCGCGCATAGAGGCCGGCCTGGCACGAGTCATATGTCGTCGCACCCTGAAGCACACGCCAGGACGATTCGGCGGGCGTGGACGCGAATCGTTCTTCCATCCACAGCACCCACGCGCAGTCGGCCGAGGCCGACGTGGCGAGGACGTGGAGGCAGAGGAGGGCGAGAAGGATGCGGTCGTAGATGGCAGCATTCATTACTTGGACTCCTGGCTACTGCGACGTGCCGAACGCGCCGGTTTCAGCGCCGGGTGGTCAGCCGCGGGGAGGGCTGCCCCACATGAATGTGGGCGCCGGACGCCGAGCCCGGGATCGCCCCCCACGCGGCGATGAACGGGATGCCCGCTGCACGTAGGTACTCCATGAGGGCCCGCCCCTCCGGACTGTCGGGATGCACCGCCACGTCGAGAGCGTTGCGGTGGTCGAAGCCCATGCGATCGTGGAGCGGCGTCTGGCCGAGGGCGCTGATCGGCAGGGCCCGGCCGAACCGGCTCACGAAGAACTGCTGGAGCCGACCGAGGTCGTGCGTCAGCGACCACGCCGTGGCGCCGTTGTACCGCACCAGGCCTGCCGTCTCCTCGTAGCCGCCGCGCGGCAGCGGAGTCAGGCGCGCGAGCGCCTCGGCCATGCGTGCCTCCGACAGCATGCGGTCGGCCTCAGCCATCGCCCGCTGTGTATCCTCCACGTTCGTCCGGGCGTCGTTAAGCGCCTTCTGGCCGTCCTCGAACTCCCGCTTGGATAACACTCCTCGCTCGTAGAGATCCTGCCTCAGCTCCGCCAGCTCGCTGCGGCGGGCCAGTTCCTGTTCGTGGATGACGAGCACGCGCCCGAGGGCGGCCTGGTAGCTGATGATGGACGAGATCACCGCGGAAGTGGCCTTCTCGAGTCTGCTGGGCGCCTGGGAAGCCTCAGGACCAGCCGTCTTGTGCCCCTGGCCGGGCGATGTCGTCGGATTGCCGATGCAGGCTGACACCGCCAGAAGGCCTATCAGGCTAAAATATCGACGATTCCGCACCCTTGCCCCGCTAAGCCTCCAGCTCTGAGGACAGTTTTCGTCATGGAGCCTACGGTTCCGTGGCGCTACACAGGGGATGAAGACCCATATGCAGTTGATTTACTTCGCTCGTTGGGTATGGCCCTCGCTTTGCTTCGTCACTGGAGCGAGGCTTTCACAATGCCAGAATCCGCGGAAAAGCACCACCTGGACGGCCAACCCGCCAAGCGTTGGCTCATCGTCGTCGCGCGCGGGCAGGCCGATCTCTATGCGCACCTAGTCCAGGCCTTCTCCCGCGATGCCAAGGTGCGCGTGATTCTCGACCGCCGCAAGGACGACTCCCGGAACTCGCCGCAGGTCGCCCATCGCCTCCGGACCCACGGGGCGGTGATCATCCGGGGGGCGCAATAGGAAGAACTACCGGCCCTCGCCCCGGATGAGTACGATGGTTGGAGGGGGAAAGGCCACCGTGATCACTGGGCAGGATCGCCGTCGGTTCCCGCGCATGCGGACCGCATGGCCGGTCATCCTCGAAGCAGCCGACGGACGGGTCGGCGTCGGCCAGATCATCGATGTGAGCCTAACCGGCATGCGGGTGAGCACCGACCTCGATATCGAGCCGGATACGCCGCTCATGCTCCGCGTGACGCTTCCCAAAGACACCGGGCGCCTCGAGGTCCTCGTCAAGGTCGCGCGTCGAGACCCACGCGGATTCGGCGTTTCCTTCGTCACGCTCGGCGAGGGCGAGGCCGAGCGAATCGCCCCGTTCGTGGCGCCCGGTGATATCCGACGCTGGGCGCGCCGCGTGGCCGTCAGCCTGCCGATCCGCATCGAGACCAGCTCCGATGAGGGCGACACGTTGGCCGGCCGGACTGTCGACCTGAGTACTTCTGGGGGGCGCGTGACGGTCGAGGGCCAGCTCACCGTGGGGGATGTCGTCGTCGTCGAGCTGCCGGGTCCAGACGTAGGAGGCAGCTTGCGCCTCCCCTCCCTAGTCTGGGAGGTTTACACTGGCGGCGCCGTGGTAGTCTTCGCGAATCTGGCCCGCGGTGAGTATCTGAAGCTCCGAGACTACCTGGGCCACTTCGCCTAGCACCGCCCCTTCCCCGCCATGGGGCAAATCTGGGTGACAGCGAGGGGGTGTCTTCCTGACAATTATTGCGCCATGCCCGGGCAGCCATAATCGTAAGTAGTTGATTTAATACCCCATCCAGTCGTGGCATTGCTGTTGCTAGTTCGGTGACGATACTCAGATCTGCCCCCGGCCGAGTCCTGCACGTGGGCAGAACGGTTGTCAGGGCTTTGCGATGGAGGGCGGACCGACCGGGGGCTAGAATAGTTCACCTGCCCAGCTCCCCAGGCAGGGACCGGTGAGCTCTCGATAGGTGCGACAGGAGGAAATGCGTCGATGACCAACTCGGCCGATCCCACCGCCAGGAGCGAGACGCGGCATGCGCTCGCTAGCTGGGTCGATGAGATGCAGGACGTGCTCCGAACCGTCACGGCTCTCATGGAGGACAACGATCGCCTCCAGTCAGTGGCGGACTCCGCTCAGCGCGAGCAAGCGGAGCTTCGCGAGGAACTCGGGCGACTGCGCGCGGAGGCGCAGCAGCAGCGCGGGCTCGCCGAGAGCGCCCAGCGGGAGGTTGAGCATCTGCGCTCGGAGGTGGTCGCGCTCCAGGCCGAGAGCGATCGCCTCAAGACCGAGCAGGTCGAGGCCGGCGAGTCGGCGGCCAAGCTGCTGGGCGAGATGAAAGACCTGGTCAACCAGGTAGCTCACAAGTTTCAGGGCCCCTCCAAGTCGAGCCCGTTCGCTCGCGATCCCCGCCCGCCTCAGTCCTGAGGCGCGAGACAGCGAAAAGCCCGTGACGTCGAAGGGCGACCAGCCAAAGCCGGTGGAGCGCGCGGGCCGCTCCGTCATGAGCGAGGTTCGCTCGCTCTTGGACGGGCTCGTCGCTGCGCACTTCCAGGTAGTCCAGCAGGAGCGCCTACGCGCCTTCCGGGAGATGGCGGGCGAGGTCGCGCACGACTTCAACAACACACTCTCTGGCATCCTGGCGCGCGCCCAGCTCCTCCTCGCCGACGTGCAGGATCCCGACGTCCGCCGCTCCCTACGCATGATCGAGCAGGTGGCGCTCGAGGGCGCGTGGGTGGTCCGGCGCTTCCAGGACTTCAGCCGCAGCCGCCCGGCCCGGCCTTTCCAGCCGGTTGATCTCAACCAGCTCGTCGATGAGATCGCCGCGTCCGCCCGCTCGCGCTGGACGCAGCAGCTCGCCGCCCGCGGTATCAACGGCGAGGTCCACTCCGAGCCCGGACCGGTGCCGCTCGTGCCGGGCGACATGGCCGAGCTTCGCCAGGTGCTCACCGCGATTGCCCTCAACGCGCTCGACGCGATGCCGGAGGGAGGCAACCTCACGTTCCGGACCGGAACCGAGGGCGGGCGCGTGTACTGCCAGATTGCCGACACCGGCATCGGTATGACCGAGCAGGTACGGCTGCACATCTTCGACCCCTTCTTCACGACCAAGCGGGAGAAGGGCAAGGGCTTCGGCCTGAGCGGCGCCTACGCCATCGTCGACCGGCATGCCGGCGAGATGAAGGTCGAGAGCGAGCCCGGCAAGGGTACCGTGTTCACGGTGTGGCTTCCGTCCGGGGCCGAGACCAGCGCGACGAGGCCCGACATGGCCCGCCAGGCCGCCAACCCGCCTGCCCCCGAGCCGCCCCCGGCGCCCAAGTCGGCTCCCGGCGCGAAGATCCTGGTGGTCGACGATTCCGAGGAAGTCCGCGAGGTTCTCCGCGAGTTGCTCAGCCGGCACGGGTACATGGTCGTGACCGCCCCCGACGGCGAATCCGGCCTCGTCGAGCTGGAGACGCGGGCCTTCGACATGGCCATGGTGGACCTGGGACTACCCGGTATCTCGGGACTCGAGGTGGCGCATCGGCTCAAGCAACGCTGGCCGGCGACCCGGATCGCACTGATGACTGGCTACGGTGACCGGATGGGCCCGGATGACGCGCAGTCCCGCGGGGTCGACTTCGTCCTGGCCAAGCCGTTCTCGCTCGACCAGCTCCGCTCGGTCGTAGACCACGCGCTCTCACAAAACTCCGCCGAAACGTCAAGGCCTGCCTAACAAGAAGTACGCCAGGCAGCCCAGAATAAGCGCGGCCGGCAGCGCGATCACCCACGGCCAGGACCTGGCGGGCCGGCTGGGCATGGCCCGGGATCCGAGGCTGCGGCTGGCTCCGAAGATCCCGAGCCAGATGAGCCAGGCCAGGCCCGCGCACGCGATCAGGATGTCCAGCGTCTCATCGCTCACCTCGACCGCTCCCGCCAGCGCTGGAAGACTAGCGCTTGTACCAGGGATAAGATCGGCAGTGTCACGTCACTGAGCAAGTAGATCGAGACGAAGTGTCCGCTCAGCGAGCGAACTCCCAGGACTATCGCCGCGCCCACCACCAGATTGACCAGCAGGAAGAGCACGCCGAGCCCGAGGGACTCCAGTACGTCCCGCATTGCTCCCGCCAGGGCCGACGGATGCAGTCCCTCGCGTCCCACACGCGCGAGATAGATCCCGATGGACGTCAGGCCGAAGATGAAGATCGGAGCCAGCATGCGTGCGTCCGGAGTCACAGCCGGCCCGTGATCCGGTAGTAGGCGAGGCCGCCCAGCTCTGTAGCGATGTCGCGTAGCAGCCCGAGCCGGCCTTCGGGCAGCGACGGGCCGGTGGCTGCCGTGGGTGCCGGCAGCACCGTGAACCCCGCGCGCTCCATCACCGCCCGCGCCCGGGGCATGTCGATGGGATCGCCCACCAGGAGAATGCGCCGCCGGCCTCGGGGAAGCAGCAGCTCCCCGATCCGCTCGGCCTCCTCGCGGGTGGTATGCACCGAACTGACCTGCATGATGACCGTGGCCGGAACGCCCAGGCCCTCCGCGAGGACGGCTCGCGCGCCCGTCTCCTCACCCGTGCCGGACAGCACGAGCAGCGGCGCCAGCCTCTCCCGGTACAACTCGATTCCGTGCATCAAGCGGCGCAGCGACCGATTGGTGAGCACACCGTCACTGTCGGCGCCTCCCCGACCCAGCACGACGATGGCATCCGCTGGCTCGATCCGCGCCGCGCCCGCCATCCAGACGTTCAGCCAATTCGAAACCGGAGTGAAGGCCGCGACAACGAAGACGAGGAGCGCGGCGAGTCCGAGAATCCGCAAGCCCAGACCGGCACCCCTCATAGCGCGTCTTGAAGAGATATGTAGACCCGGAGGGCTCTGAGTCCCCTCCGGGTCCAGATCGGCAATGGTGGCCGATACTGGACTTGAACCAGTGACCCCCGGCATGTGAGGCCAAGTGCCAGTTCGACTACATCTTTAACTTAGCGAGTTTCCTACTCGGGTTCTTTACCTCCCCTGCACGTTCCGGCACGATGACGGACCAAGTACGGGCAAAGTGAAACACACTCGACGGGCGATCACAACCTACTTGTAGGGACGCGGCCTCACCGCCACACCCGTCCCATTCGTTTCTGCACGTCAGCAATCTCCTCCGGGCTCGCCTCCATGAATCGCAGAATGGTCTCCCACTCGAACTTGGTAATGTCCTGCGGGTCCGGGACCTCGTCGCGGTACACGTCGGCTAGTACGTCCTTGAGCTTGATAGGATCATGCTCGGCCAGCTTGGCGAGGATGAACGTACCCTTGGTCGAGGAGGAGCCTCGGGCGGCTTGATAGGTGGGCTCGTCCCACCAAGGGTCGAGATTCAGTAGCATCCTATCCTCCTTGGTCGTGAATGTTGAAGCGATCTCCTGAGAAGGTCTTTGTCCTAACACGGATGATGGCGAACACATCCCGTTCCGGCTCGTGTTCCTCCGGTGGAAGAAACAGCCGATCAGTCGTTACGTTCAATTCGTAAATTACTTTGTCGTCCTCCAGTAGCACAAAGAAAGGGTCTTCATTGTCCTCGGGCTGTTGTCCCTCAACCTCCGAACACTGCTGCGGCATCCGGAGTCCATCGAGCAATGTTTTGGTGCGCCCGTCAATGTCGCCAGCACTTGTGAACAATCGACGCGGCTGATCGCGGCGCAGGATCAGGATGTCAAGAGCGCACGCAGCATCGGTTGGGTGCGCTTACTGCGTGGGGTTCAGCGGCGAGCTTTCTTCAGATCCGCTATCATCCCGCCTCATGGAAACCGCGTTGTACTACACCCTCAGTACCATCGCCCAGACGTTAGCGGGCGCGTTGGCCATCCTCGTGGCGGTGGTGTTGTTCAAGTTGTCCGCGCTCGCCAAGGAGCACGAGGCGTCGGCTGACATCCTTAACCAGCACAGCGTTGACGCGGACGTAGTGGATATCGCCGCGTGCTTCATAGGTCTTCCATTCACACCGCGACTGGCCAGCTCCCCGTGGGCCCCGTGTCTCCTCGTGTTTACGGTGGGCCTTGGAATTGTCTGCCTACTGCTCTACGTCTGGCTCATCGTGGCCATAGTGCGAAAGCCCGCTGGGTGAGAGCCCGAAGGGGCGGCCTTCGACGAATCCCAGCCGCGCTCTTCGGCATAGCGTCGGATGCTAGGGGAGGAGTTCTAGGAGGGGGCGAACTGGCTAAAGTTGCGTTGCCGCCACGAAAGCTTCTGACGTTGTAGCTGCGTGATGGCCACTTTGCCGATCCTGAGAATGTCCTCAAAACGCGCCTTCACGCCTTCGTGTTGCCCGATCAACTGCTTAACGTCTAGGGGTAAGCGTCCGTGCCGGTCTCGGAGATAGCGCAGATCCTGACAGACGCCCTCGTACAACTCACAAGTCTTGACCACCGGCCCCGTGGCTTCACCGAGCAGCCCCACCCGCGAAAGATGCGCCTTGAAAATCGGGCATGCCGTTTCCGGGAGTGCCAGATCGATAAAGCCGTCGGACTTCACAATGTGATCTGGCTCAGACAGATAGACAATGATTCGGTCACACATACCGATGTAGTCGTTTCGCCTTATCCCTTCGACGCAGAGCGATATCTCCGCTTCCAGGGCGGCCGCGATGGCCCTTGTTTCCTTGCCCCGGGTGTACATGTCTTGAAAGAACTTCGACAATCCGCCGCCCACTGCACCTGCCAGGAGCGTGATCAGGTAGCTAATCACAGGTGGCTCACCTCGCTGGGATCGTTATCCTTTCCAGTCTAAGGCGAGGCGATTGTTTCGTTCCCTGTTGTTGGGGTTCGTCGAGCAGTTAGCCCCCGTTTACACTGTCTTCTGATGCCTAGCCGAGATGAACTCCGAGCCATGACTACTCAGTACTTGACCGACCTCGCCAATGCTGGGCGCCTTCGGCGGTATCATCAACGCCACGCTCGTCACCAGCGCGATCTTCGAGGCGCTGGTGATGGCGACGTAGGAATTACCGCTCAGGGACTTGCTTGAATGGAGGCGGCGGATCACTAGGTCGGTCTCGCAGAGGCGGAGATCAGTCGATTTCGCGGCCCAGCGCCCACGCAACCACCGGATCCACCCAGAGACGGTCTGGCGTGTAGAAGAGCGCGTGCCCCCCATGTTCAATCCGCTCTGCCGGAGTTAAAATCTGATTCCTCGATGAGGCGCGCTCTTGCCCTTCTCGGTTCGGCGATGTTTCTGGTGATTGCACCGGGCACCCTCGCCGTCTACGTCCCCTGGACATTTACGCGTTGGCGGATGGGTCCGCCGCTGCTGGGCTTTGTGCCGTTGCGAATTCTGGGCGGACTGATGATCGCCGCGGGGCTGCCGGTGCTCCTCGATTGCTTCGCGCGCTTCGCCATTCAAGGCCTGGGGACACCCGCCCCGGTTGCGCCGCCGCAGCGGCTGGTTGTCACTGGGCTATATCGGTACGTGCGAAATCCCATTTACGTGGCCGTGGTATCGCTGATCTTCGGGCAGGCGCTGCTTTTCGGCAGTGTTTCCCTGCTTGAATATGGGCTGGCAGTCTGGCTGGGGTTTTTTGTCTGGGTGCTTCTCATTGAGGAACCGACATTGCGGGGCAAATTCGGCAAGGAATACGAAGACTATTGCGCGCGAGTGCCGCGATGGATTCCGCGATTCCGAGCTAGCAGCTAGTAGCTAGCGGCTAGCAAGCTAGCAGCTAGCAGCTAGTTCCCCGCCGCTCCAGGCCGCGTGCGCGGTCATGTACACCTTCGGCTGGCGACTCCGCGAAGTGCTCAAGCTCCAGCGTCGGCAACTCGACCTTCAGGCCGGGACGCTGACGCTGGACGTGGGCACCACCAAGAACAAGGAGGGTCGGGTTGCCTTTCTGACGCCCGAACTCAAGACCCGCCTGGCGGCCCAGGTGGAGCGCGTCAAGGCCTGGAGCGCAAGCTCGGCCGGATCATCCCTTATCTCTTCGTGCATGAGGTCGGGGCCCAGCAGCAGTCAGTCGGCAAGCGGCACGTGGCCGTGGTCGGCGACCCGATCCAGAACTTCCGCCGGGCCTGGGAGACGGCCTGCACGAGAAGGCCGGGGCAGCCGGGATGCTGCGTCACGATTTTCGGCGGACCGGGACGCGCAACCTGGTCCGCAGTGGCGTGCCGGAGGCCGTGGCAATGCGAATTACCGGCCACAAAACCAGATCGGTCTTCGAGCGCTACAACATCGTCAGCAGCAGCGATCTCCAGGAGGCCTCCCACAAGCTCGCCGCGCACGCCGCGAAGTAGTCGACGCTCGCGCCCTCCCGCCCCCGGGTCTCACGGCCCGGGGGTTTTACTTTGTCCGCGACGGGCCAAGTGGAGCGCGTGGACAGTTCGACGGGCTAAGTACGGACAAAGTAGAGGCCAAAAAGAAGGGCCGAGGCGAAAACCCCGGCCCTAACTTCGTGATTGTCATGGTGGACGATACTGGACTTGAACCAGTGACCCCCGGCATGTGAGGCCGGTGCTCTGCCAACTGAGCTAATCGTCCGTGGCCGGGATTCTAACTAGTTGCGTCCTTTCTGTCCATCGGAAACACCCACTATGCTAGTGGATTGTGCTACGGCCAGCTTTGCCGCGTCCTCGCGAAAGCGCTCAGGCGCCTCCTTCAGACCAGCACGTCGAATCTTCCTGCTCCCGCACTGTGTCATCGAGCATTCCGTCCGTCACCACAATGGGGTGCGGGGCGTCATATCGATCGAGCATCGTCTGGACGGCGAACGCCTCCTCGCGGAGTTGTGTGCGGGCCGAGCGCCAGGCACTATGCCTGACGAATTCCCGCCTCGCCCGGACCCCTTGGACCCAAGGTCTCGACCGTCAACTCGGTCGACGAGCACGACACCATCGGGATCGAGGGCAGGCCCTAACGGTAGGGATCGATCCTCTCCGCTACTTGTCGGGACACTTGATCATCGACCCACTCTCCGCCGTACCTCCTCCCCCGTCCCTGGCCGCCCGTAGGTGAGGAAGTTGACCGTGGAAGGCGCTCAGGAGGAGGAGTCTCGACACCAAGGTCCCGAGGACTTGGAGACCACGCG
>WNFR01007847.1_pt1 | contig 10826 bp, 8 predicted proteins | sample 5400221 | NCBI WGS metagenome assembly WNFR01 (sample SAMN13153357, study PRJNA577476) | soil metagenome | isolation source: 40 cm soil under Madrone tree | place: USA:California | collected 2016-06-14 | reverse complement strand
CGCAAAATATTTTCGCGGTCACGGGTTCAGCGAAAATCACGCTCCCGGCAATCACGGCCAGGAGCGCCTCCAACCCTAGCACCACGACGTAGCTCGGTCCCAGCGCTTCGTGCTTCATCGCCCATGCTTGCAACAATGCGCCGGCGCTGAAAAGCGTCACGAGCCCCAGCGTGGGCAGCAAGCGCGTCAATCCTTGGGAATATTTCATGAACGTGCCGCCCGCCACGTACAGCGCGGCGGCGACGGCATAGAATGCGATAATCTTCATATCCCGAGTTTACTCCTCGTCTGAAAGCACCAAAAAAAAGGCCCAACCTGGACTACAGATCGGGCCTTCTCTTATCTGCGCGCGATGCTTCTGATCAATCGGTCAGTCAAATTTAAGCAACGGAATATCCTTCGCCGCCGGTGACGGCTTGACGGTCAAGAGGTAAGCGTAGATATCCGCCAACTCCTGATCGCTGACGAATTCTTTGCGGTACGCCGGCATGTCGAGGCGCGGCGTGCGCACCTGGAGCGCAAACGCCGGGTAAGGCAGCGAGCCCGGGGCCAACTTCGGGCCGGTGCCGCGGTCGGCGCCCTGACCAAGTGTGCCGTGACAGGTGTAGCACATGTACTTCATGAAGGTCTGATGGCCGCGCTCCGCCGAACCCGCCGGCGGCGTTTCCTGCGCAAGCCCAATGGACGTGATCAAGAACAACAGCACGGTTGAAATTAAGATACGCATCACAACTCCTCTTCAGCGTCCTTGAGACACGATGTCAACAAGCGCCGGCTCACCGCGCTTCACCACTGCGAGCGCGCGCGACAGCGCCGGTCCGATCGCTGCAGGATCATTGATCGGCCCCTCCGCGAATAGGCCCATCGATTGCGCCAGCTTGGCGAAATCGATATTGGGATTTTCGATCGTGGTACCGATCGCCGCCGTATCCATGCGGCGATTGTGCAGGCTCGCCATTTTCTGCAGGTGCATCACTTCCTGATGATAAGCGCGGTTATTGTGCACGATCATCAGCAACGGAATTTTGTGGTGCGCTGCGGTCCAAAGCGAGCCGGGCGCGTACATTAAATCGCCGTCACCCTCGATGGAGACGGTGATGATGCCCTTGTCACGATTGGCGAGTGCCGCGCCGACGGCAGCTGGAGCGCCGTATCCCTGACCGGCGCCGCCGGACCCGCCGATAAAATTATAATATTCCGTGGCCGGCCATAGGTTTTTGTTCCACTGCACGCTGGAAACGGCAACGCACCATTTTTCGTTCTTGATCACGTTGTACAACTGTGCGGACGTGCGCGCCGTGCTGCACGGCGTCGCATCCCAGCCCGGACTCGCCTCCGCACGCGCCCGGTCCTTCATGCGGCGATGGTCTTCGCGCAATTTGGTCGCGCGCTCGGCTATCGCGGCGCGCTGGGACATACCCGTGGCGCTCTTTACCGCCTCGATCAATGCCGGCAGTGTCGCCTGGGCATCGCCGGAGATCGCTAGATCCACCGGCATAAACCGCTGCATATCTTGGTAATTCGCTTTCGTCAGTGTGTCGCCGAGAGAAATATGAATGATTTTGACATCGGGTTTGGACAGGCGGCGATACTCATGGTGCGGATCGCTGATGGTGTTGAACTGTCCCCACGGATCGGCGACTTCCAGCATGAGAACCACGTCAGCCTGGCCCACCAAAGGGCGCTTGTCCATGTTGCGGCAGAGATAATGCGTCGTTGGAAAATTCATGCGCCCGCCGATGTCCGCCACCGGAGCGTTTAACGCTTCGGCCAACTCGACCAGGCGTTTTATCCCTTCTTGCGAACGACAAGCGCGGTCAGCCAAGATTACGGGGCTATTTGCCGTCGCCAACATCTTGGCCGCCTCGGCTATCGCACCGCTGTCACCTTGCGGTGGGATGGACATCGTAAGTTTGGGCATTCGCAATTTTTTTTCGTCTTGCACCGGCTGTTCCGCTAAATCGCCGTCGGCGGTGATCAGCACGGGTCCCATCGGGGGTGTGGTGGCAATTTTGTAAGCACGCATCACCGACTCGGCGAAATGCTGCAACGATACCGGTTGATCGTCCCACTTGGTGAAATCGCGATGGATCGCCGCCGGATCTTGCACGCAGTGATACCACTCGACACCGGGCCGGCGCGTGTTGGCATCGAGAAAATTACCGGCGAACATCATCACCGGAACTCGGTCGCACCAGGCGTTGTACACCGCCATCGTCGCATGCTGCAGCCCCACCGTCCCGTGCGCCAGGATACCCATCGGCTTTCCCGACGCCTTGGCATAACCGTGCGCCATCGCCACCGAAGATTCTTCATGGGTGCAGGTGAGGAACTCGGGTTTCTTATTGCCGCCATAATTGATGATGGATTCTTGCAGGCTGCGAAAACTCGATCCAGGATTCGACGCGATATACTCCATGCCGGTCGCTTTGATCACATCGACCATATAATCCGAGCCGGGTCGACCGATGATCTTATCTCTGCTCGGCGCTTTCTCTCCACCGCCGTCTGAGTTTGATTCAGCGGCTTGCGCCGGCGTATCCGCTGCCGCCATTTGTGTGCCCATCACCGCTGCTGCGGTTGCTGCGGCTCCTTTTAGAAATGCACGACGATCGAAAGCATCTTTGCCCATGACGTACCTCCGACAACCGAGTTAAATACTAGCGTCGCAATTGATTCTGGAATTGAATTACCAACCGGACCCGACGGTCCGTGCCTCAAGTGGGATAGACGGTAGCCGAAATCGTGCTTTGCTGTCAATGGATACCTTGGCGCGGATGGCCGCGAAGATCAGTCTAAATCACCCAGGGGAGATCGCCGGCAGGACGGGCTTGCGCAATCAAGTAGCACGCGTGTGAAATCGGCCTGAATATATTTACGCAGGGGTTATGCGAAGTCAGACCGGTGGAAGTTTCGACGCGCTCTAAATGCCCGCCAGTTTCAGTTTGTTCTTGGCATTCTTGCCGATCTTATTGCGGGGAAACTTTTCGGCGACATGTTCCAGCAGATCGACGCCCAAGCCGCGCTCTTGGCCGCCTCGTTCGATCAAACTGAAACCCAGGGCGAATAGATCGTCGGGCGCGAGGCTCTTGTCCTTCCTGAGAGTATCGAATACCGGATACGCCGAGTTCCGATAGAGGTCGGTGAGCAGCTCGACGGCGGGATGATTTTTGTGGCTCGCCACTGTGTGCGCGTGCAGCCTTAGCTGCGCCGAGGCGAGGTGAAACTTGTTTTCCGGTTTGAATTCCGGGAAGTCCTTCAGCGGCGTCAAAAATGCGACCGCCTCCTTGTATTTTTTCGCTTTGACCAGCTTGGCGCCCTGCTCGGCGAGCCGAGTGTATGCGAATTCGGCGTCGGCTTTTTTCAACACGTGCAGGAAAGCGGTCTGAATCCGATCATCGTCATCGACCGATTTTTGCAGCCGCTTCCACAAAGCATCCAGAATATCCTGGCGCCACTTGCCTTCGAACGCCGGCAACAGTTCGGCGATGCTCCAGGCTTTGCTCGCGTCCTCGCCGGCGACCAGCTCCTTAAGCAATGCAGCACGAGCTTCGGGAATCTTACGCAGGGAGCTCGCGGCCACGTCACGCCTGCGATAATCCGGATCGCCCAACTGCTCGACCAATGTGCGCACCGTCGCCGGCGTGCCCACGTCACCCATTTTTCTCAAGGCAAATTTTTGCACATCGCCGTGCGGGCTTTGCATCAGCTTGGCGAGCAGCGCGCGCGAATCGTCCGGCAACTCGTGGGCATCGAGCAAATCTAAAGTGAGCCGGGTCACTTCGGTGAACTCGGTCTCTTCGAGCAATGAGAAAAGCTTTGCGTATTCGTCCTTGCGGATATCCTGATCGCGCAGACAGCGCAGCAGCCCTACGAGCGCATGGGCCCGCACTGTAGGGTGATGCTCGGCGCCGATGAATTTAAATAGCCAGCGCCGTGCCTGCGGACGGCCGAGCTGCCCAAGCAAGCGCATGATCGATACCACGGCCGGGCGTTGCTGTTTCTCATCGAGCTTTGCCGCAAATGCTTCCACATCGTCATAGAGCGAGTCCTGCTCTTTGGCATCCATCTCGCGCACCGCGGGGGTCATCAGATCGCAGATGACCCGGTTCGCATCGTCCGTGCCGTCAGCGAGCAGTTGCAACAATCCTTTCATCGCCGCTTTGCCGCGCACCGCCGCGAGGACGCGCGCGGCATTGAGCTGCCACGGACGCGTCGCTTCCGCGATTCCTTGAACTAGCGGCTGGACGGCGGATTGCCCGGCGCCAATCAACGAACGGATCGCGCGCTCTTGCAGCGCTTTGTCCGAATCATTGAGCATCTTCAGCAGCTGAACGATATTCCTGCTCGGCTGCACTTCTTCGAAATAGCGAAGCGCGTAATCTTTGAGCACCGGATTGGGATTTTCGAGCAGAGTGCCGACCAATTTGACCACCGCCGCGTTGTTGGCCTTAAGGGCGCCGAGGACGAGCAGCGCCGCGCAGCGCTGCTCGATCGTCCCTTTCTCGACCAGGGTCAAAATATCCTGCAGAGTGTCGTCCATAATTTTTACTCGACTCTTTATTTACCAAGTTGGTCCGGAAACACAAGTCGACGCGCGTGCGCGCTGGACTTGTAGGGGCGACCCTATGGGGTCGCCCATCCGAAAGGGCAGACACATGGGTCTGCCCCTATAATTGCGCCTTGACTCCTATTCCAATTGGCAGTACGCGAAGATTCAACCACGGCAGGAGGATAAATGTTCTACTCGGATCTTACCCCATTCGGCGTCGATATGGAGCGTCTCGCCAAGGATCGCCTGGCGCGATTGCAAGCGGCGATGAAGCATCAAAATCTCGGCGCGCTGGTGCTCACGGATTTTCTGAATATCCGTTACGCCACCAATACGGTCATGATGCTTGGGCTGCGCGCCACCGGCATTCAACGCTTCGCGCTCATTCCCGCCCAAGGAGAACCGCTGATTTGCCAGCGCGAGTTGGCGCGTAAGAAGCATTTTCGCAGCCTCAGGTTCGATGCTTACATGTTTGCGATGCGGCCACCGGTGGCCACCGAAGATTTCGTCAACCAGGCCGTGCTGGGATTGAAACAGTTGGGCGTCGCCGGGGAGCGGGTTGGCGTGGATTTTTTGAATCTCGCGGCAGTTGACGGCTTGAAGGACGCCGAAATCAATCTCGTCGATGGTTGGCCGGCTATTAACCAAGCGCGGGTGGTGAAGACCATCGATGAGTTGCAGCTGATCCGTTGGACGACCAAAGCCAAGGAACGCGGCTACGATTTCGTGCGCCAAGCATTGCGCAAGTCCGATCCTCCGGAAGATAAACTCAGCCGTATCATGCTCGACTATTTGCTGGATCAGGGTTTCGAAGCCGGCAGCGAGTTCATTTCAATCTACGATTCATCGCTCGCCGACTCACGTCCGCACAACGAACCGATGGGTTCCGATCTGGTCATAAAAGACGGTGACTTGGTCATCTGCGACGCCACCGTGGCCGGACCCGGCGGCTACTACAGCGACTTCGCCCGCACCTTTAGCCACGGCGCGCCCACGTCCGAAACCAAGCAACGCTACAAGGAAGCCTATCATTCGCTGCAAGAGGCGCTGAAGTTTGTGAGGCCGGGCCCATGCACGGAAGCGTTTCGCCATTTCGGCAGAGGCGCATCGGCAAGACTGCCGGGCTTCGACGGCTTTCACGGCGTCGGCTTGTGCATCTACGAGTCGCCCTGGCTGCGCGGCGGCGACCCGGAAAAATACATGATCTCGCTCGAAGAAAACATGATCGTCGCCCTAGAGATCAATCACTATCCGGTCAAGCTCGAACACTTGTTGCGCGTCACCGCCGACGGCGCCGAGATCCTGTCGCAGTATCCCATCGATCCCGAATTGATGCCGGCATAAGAGAACCCATCCCACAGATCACCAAAAAGGCCGCAACATGTCGCGCCCTTTCAGTCACTTTTCCGACGTGTTGAACGATTTGAACAGCTTGAACGTTTTGAACATTCTATTTCCTGCCGAGTTCCCTTAACACTTTCTGCCATTTCGTCGATTCTTTGTCGTATTGCTCGGTGCTGAGTCCCGCCTCGGGATACCAGCGCTTGAAGCCAAAGTCTTTTGTCGGGCTGCCGAATTGCAAATCCTCCAGGATTTTTTGTCCTTCGGGACTTAAGATGAAATCCGCCATCAGCACCGCCGCATGGGGATGCGGCGCCTGATAGATAATCGCGGTGGCACCCGCGTTGGTCGGCACCGCTTCCATCGCCACCCAGTCAATCGGCGCGCCCTTGAGCTTCGACTCCATCGCGTGATCGCGAAAAATCGACGGCGAGATCGGCACTTCGCCCGAGATCGCCATATCCGCCATCGCCCGGCCGGAAATCGCTTGCAGGCTGATATCTTGCGCTTTGAGCTTGCGGGAAAACTCTTCGCCCTTGAACTTGAGCATTGCGCCCATCATGCGCACGCCGGTCTCGCTCGTGGTCATGCCCATCTTGCCTTTAAGCTGCGGATTCAATAGGCCGTCGAAATTCTTCGGCACGGCACTCGCCGCGATCAGTTTGGGATTGAAGCCGACGCCGATGAAACTCTCGCGATTGACGCCCCAGTAGTAAAGTCCATTTCCGGCGCTCTCTTTCGCGCGCGCCGGATATTTGGCGAGATGGGGAGATTTATAGACCGCTAGCAGGCCGTCCTCGCGCAGACCTTTGAGTAGCGGCAAAGTCGTTTCAATGGTGTCGACCAGATATTGCCTAGCATTGGCTTCGGCGGTGATTTTCGCCATGAGCTCATTGCTCGCCGCCCGGTAAACATCGACTTTGACGCCCGGATATTTTTTTTCGAAACCTTGCGCCAGCTCTCTGTAAGAGCTTCCGGCGAGAGAAGTGTACCAAACCACTTTGCTTTCGGCCTTGGCACCTGCGACGAGAATCTGCTCGCGGTCCGCGCCGGTATAGGCAACGAGTTCCGACAGTTCGAGCGGTTTAACTCTTTGGGCTAGAGTACTGTCCTCGAAACAAGAGGACCAGACGACAATAGCTACGAACAACACTATTTTTTTTAACCTTGCCATGAGTGTTCAATGAGCGAATTTTGCCTAGACTGCGTTACGAATGTTAGATATAAAGAACGCGCTTAAGTGACGATGTATAAACAATCGATTTCTAAATCAACCTCGGCTTGAGCGGTGAAGCCGACTGCACACTGAACATCTTTTTTGACGGCGCAGGACTTGAGGATTCAGCCGGCAGTCTTGAGAAAATTCGGGAAGAAGCGCTGATTGTCGGCAGGTTCGGCTTTTAAGTGAGCCAACGACTCTTATAACTTCAAGATCGCGATTGGAGGTTTGCTCAAATGAAAAATCTGGTTGTGATGAGCGCATTGATTCTTGGCGTTTCCATAACCGGCGCCTGTGGCGGAACCCGGGGGGAATTTTACGAAGATCGTCCGCTGGCTCAGCAAGATGCCGCCGCGCAGCACGCCGAAGCCGTCGATAGATTGGCTCCGGAAGTCGGAGTCACCCTGCCGCAATTGCGCACTTTGATCGACGCAATTATGACCGTCCGAAGAGATATCCCTAAAAGAGGAGTTGCCGCAGAATATCAACGCCGTACGACGCGTGTTACAAAGCATGAGCCTATCTGATCTGAGGAGGGTCCAGTCAATTCTACCGGCTGTTGAAAGACGCCGGAAAGCCGAAGGAGTGGAATAATTTCGGAAAACAAAACGTGGCCCTTTAATCCATCGGTCCATTTGCTTTGAGAAGTTGATAGATTTTCTCCGCTTTCAAAGGCAACTCGAACAGCCGCACGCCGACCGCATCAGCGATCGCGTTGGCGATGGCCGCCGGCGGAGCATTGTTGGCAAACTCGCCGATCGGCTTGGCGTTATGCGGGCCGACGCCACCGCCCGATGGCACCAAGACGGTTTTCAATTCGAACAGATCGGCTGCGCATGGCAATTTGTAGTCGCCCAGGTTGCTGTTGGTCACCCGGCCTTGATCGATCACGATTTCTTCCATGAGGCCTTGGCCCACCCCCATCACTGTTGCGCCGTCGATCTGTCCTTGGTGCGCTGTTGGATTGATAATCGTACCTACATCGTGGGCCGTGACGAAGCGATGTAACTTCACCGCGCCGGTTTCGGGATCGACCTCGACCTCCGCCACCTGCGCGCAGATATAAGAAACCTCCTCGGGATAGCGATAGTCCTCGTACACCATCACCTGCAGCGGCTCCGTCGCTTGCGCCACGACGCGGCGCAGCGGCACTTGCTGCCCGGGGTCTTGGCTCAGCGAAAACCGCTCGCCATCGAACTCGACTTCCCCCACGGCGCATTCCAACATGCGCGCGGCCTGGCTGAGCATTTTTTCGTAGAGCTGGTCACACGCCAGAATCATCGCGTTGCCGGCGACGTAAGTCATGCGACTCGCGCGCATGCCGCCGTCACGCGGCGCGGTATCGGTATCGCCGATAACGACGCGGACTTTGTCAACGTCGACCTTCATTCGATCGGCCACCAACTGGCGCAAGATCGTATGGGTGCCCGAGCCCTGATCGATGCTTGGGCTGATAATCAAATACCCGCCGCCGGTCTCGGCCGTGAGAATGACTCCGGTGTCGCCGCCGCTGATATGGCGTCCGGAGAGAGCGATACCGCGGCCGCGATTGGGCTTTTTCGGTTTCTTCCAGCCGGCGGCATCCAATGCGCCCTGCAGCACCTCGCGAAAGCGCACGTCGACTATTTTATGCCCGACGGCGTCTTCTTCCCCTTCGCCGATAAAGTTCTTTAGGCGAAACTCGGCCGGGTCCATGCCGAGCTCCTTGGCAATCATATCGGTGTGACAGTCGACCGCGAACGCGGTGGCCACTGCGCCCGGACTGCGGTAGTAACCGCCGGGAACCGTATTGGTGTAAATCTGCATGAACTCGATATCCGCGTGGTCGATGCGATACTGCCCGCCGGCATAGTGCCACGTCGCGAGCGAAGTATTGGACTTGAGCGCGCCGTAGCCGCCGCTGGCATGCGCCGCCCGCATCTGGCGCGCCACAATGCGCCCGTCTCGTTTCACGCCGCTCCGAATCGTGATCACCGTCGGGTGCGCCGGATTGCTCGCCGACAGTTCCTCGGCGTAGGTCATGACGATCTTCACCGGCTGCCCGGTTTTTTGCGCGAGAAAATAGAGAATGGGTAAATCGACACCGTCACCCTTGCCGCCAAACTCGCCGCCGACGTTGACGACGTTCATCCGGATGCGCTCCTCGGCCACGCGCAAACATTTGGCCAATTGGCTGCGCACGCCGAAAGGGTTTTTCACCGACGCCCAAACTTGAATGCGCCCATCGGCTTCGATGGCGACCGTCGCCGCGTGCGGTTCGAGGTAGCCTTGATGTCGCGCCGGAACGCGGAAGGTATGTTCAAGAACGAAGTCGGCTTCGCGAAAGCCTTTGTCGATGTCGCCCTTCTTCCACGACAAGCGCGTTAGGCCATTATGCAATTCCGCCGCGAGAATGTCTTTCGGCGCGCCTTCGTACTGCCCAACGTTTTCATGCAAAAGCGGCGCGCCCGGCTCCAATGCTTCGAGCGGATCGAACACGGCGGGCAAAGATTCGTAATCAACGTCGGTCAGATGGATCGCTTCTTCCGCGGCCTCTACCGTCTCTGCCGCCACCGCTGCAACGCGATCGCCGACGAAACGAACCTTGTCCCAACACAAAACCGGCATGTCGCGAATCTGCTTGCCGATCAGAAAACCTTTGACGTCCGCACCGGTGATGATCGCCTTCACGCCGGGAACTTTTTCCGCCTGGGAGGTATCGATGCGCCGGATGAGCGCATGCGGATGCGGACTGCGCAGGATTTTTGCCCAGAGCAAGCCGGGAAGCTTCACGTCGGCGGCATAAATCGTTTGGCCGCTAACTTTGTCGCTGCCTTCAGCGCGCGGCACCGCAGTGCCAACTATTTTTACTTCAGCCATATGGTTGCGTCCTTTGTCGTTTGCCAATTCGCAATCCGGCGGGCAAATCAAATTGTGTGAATGTTCCGCTATTAATACGCCGGAGCGCCGAACGTCAAGGCTGGCGGGCTTCGAGTGTCGATCATTCCGTAATCCTCTGCTAAGCTATCGGTATGGGCTGGCAGGATAATCTTCTCGATGCTCCACAGCAGATTCGCGATTTGATCGGGCACACCAAGCGTATCGCGGTGCTCGGCATCAAAACCGACGCGCAAGCCGACCAACCGTCAGTCTATGTGCCGATGTACCTGCAGAAGGCAGGTTTCGAAATTATTCCCGTGCCGGTTTATTACCCGGAGGCCACAGTTATTCTCGGCGAAAAAGTCTATCGCAAGTTAATCGATATTCCCGGCGACATCGACATGGTCGATGTCTTTCGCCGCTCCCATGATGTCGCCGGTCACATCGACGACGTCCTGGCGAAGAGACCGAATTCAGTTTGGCTTCAATCCGGCATCCGCAATGACGCCGCCGCAGAGATCTTTGCCAAGGCGGGAATCAAAGTCGTGCAAGATCGCTGACTGATGGTCGATCACCGGCGGTTCGCCGGTAGTTAGATTGTAGGGGCGACCTGTCCGAAAAGATGAATACAGGGGTGATGGTAGTTGAAAACTTTTGAAATTAAAAGGTTAGCGGGGCGGAAGTAGACTTTTTCGAGACCGGAGGGAGACGAGGTTAAGACTGTGAATCAACCATTGTTTCAGGGAACGGTTGATTTTGTTGGGAGCGAAGAGATTCGAGGGCGAGTCGGAGCGTTGTTACTTCCCGAGAATTTCTCGGGCGCGGCGCTTTGATGACCTTATAACAGAACCTGAG
>WNFR01011450.1_pt1 | contig 10828 bp, 10 predicted proteins | sample 5400221 | NCBI WGS metagenome assembly WNFR01 (sample SAMN13153357, study PRJNA577476) | soil metagenome | isolation source: 40 cm soil under Madrone tree | place: USA:California | collected 2016-06-14 | reverse complement strand
TATCCATGGTGGTGCCGGGCGTGAGATCGCGCGGGCCAAAACCGTTGGTCGCAAATCCCCGCACCATGGTCGGGCCACCGAAGAAGCTGTTCATCAGCGGCACCTGCTGTCCACCCCATCCGGTGACGTAGCCACCTTGTGCGCGGACCATGCCGACTAGGTCGCTGTTGATCGATTGGTAGTAGCGGACGTCTTCGGTGGTCCGTAGGAATTTCACGTCGCCACCGAGGCCGGCCAGATCCTGACTGAGTTGCGACTTGATACCGCTGGTCGGACTTTTTGTGTTGTCCAGCGTGCTGTAGCTCGCAGTGCTGCCGACCGCCGAGACCCACGCGGGTCCGCTTGCGGCAGCCTGCTGGATCGCCAGTGATGGCGGCAAGCCCGAGGTGGTCGTGCCAAGCGTGACATTCTGATTATAGATCGAGTAGCGCAACTGCACGCCAAGCTGTTCGGTGACGGGCGTGCCGAACTGCAGCGTCGAGCCATAGGTGGTGCTGTTATAGGACTGATAGCTGGTCACGTCGCTCTGCCGGCCGAACAGTTCGATCCCGGCCGAAACCCTGGTGCCAAGAAAATACGGTTCCGACGCCTTCAGGTCGATCCCGCGCGCATACTGACCATAGGTCACGGAGGCCTGGATGTTCTTCCCCGTGCCATAGAGATTCCGCTCTCCCGCCTTGACCTCGACGAGCGCACCGTCGGTGGTCGAGTAACCGCCCGCAATGTTGAAGTCGCCGGTCGACTGGTCGACGGCCTCGACATCGAGCACGATTCGATCGTGCGCCGAGCCGGGTCTGTTCGAGATCTTGACCGTTTTGAAATAGTTCAGATTCTTCAGGCGCCGCTCGGCCCGATCGATCAGAGTCTTGTTGTAGGGATCGCCTTCGGCAATGTCGAATTCACGCCCTGGTCGATCACGAACGCGACATCGATACGTTGCGCGGCGGTGTCCCGCGTGATGTGAGGTACCGCTTGGGCAAAGGGATAGCCGAGCTTCGCCATTTCGATCGCGAGAACTTCGGTGGTCTTGTCCAGTGCGTTGCCGTCGAACACCGCGCGGGAGCGGGCAACCGGCAGCCGCTGGAGTTTGTCGGAATCCAGCTCCGGAATATTGCTGACGACGCTGACATCGCCGAAATGATAAAGTGGGCCTTCGTCGATAACAAACGTCAGCGTAAATCCCCTGGCTGCGGGCTCGTATTCAGCCCCGACAGTTGGCACGATGGCGTCGGCGTAGCCCTTGCCGCGATAATATAGCCGCAACTGTTCCTGGTCCTGCGCGATGCGGTCGAGGTCGTAGACGTCGCCGCCGGTGAGGAAACTCAGCATATTGGTGGCAGAGCTCTTGATCACGGCGTTGAGCTGGCGATTGCCCAAAGCCCGATTGCCCGTGAAGTTGATTCGCCGCACCGTCGTCTTGCCGCCCTCGGTGATCGCGTAAACGAGATCGACGCGGCCGTTGCCGCGGTCGATGACCTCCGGCACCACGCTGACGTCGTCACGTCCGACATGGCGGTAGGCCTCGATGATGCGGCCGACATCAGCCTGCACCGCGGCGCGCTGCAGTGAGCCACGCGGCTTGGATTCGACGGCGGCGGCAAGCTCGGTGTCCTTAACTTTCTTGTTGCCTTCGAATGCGACGCGATCGAGCACGGGCGCCTCGGTCAGATGCACGACCAGCTGTTCGCCGGCGCGGTCGATTGACACCTTGTCGAACAGGCCTGTTGCGATCAGGGCCTTCAATGCCGCGTCGCGCGAGGCATCGTCAAACCGTCCGTCGGGCGCGGCATGAAAATACGACCGCACCGTCGCAGTGTCGACGCGACGATTGCCTTCGACGGTGATCGAATCGGGCGAAGCCGGCGCAGTCTCGGCCGCAACCGGCGTCGCTGGAAACAGTCCGAGCGCGGCAGCCAACCACCAGCCGACAAGGCGTGGCGATCGCCAGTGTTGCGTGATGCGCTCGATCTTCACGTCCCGCCGGTCTCCCGTCTGACTGGTTGCGATCGAATTGCCAGCGCAGGGCGAAAGAATGTCACACGTGAGGTTAGATGCGGGCCGATACCTTACGGGCCGCCACAATTTTTAGCGCGTTGCTTGACCTGCGCGTTCTCAGAATTGTCGCAATGGCCGCTGCATGCTCCGCGGCCAGGAGAACCAGAGACGTTCGCGCTGTGACCGTTGCATGCGCCAACGCTCGCCAGGAGCATCACATGCGTTATGCAGCCCTCGTTGCCGCCTCGCTCATGCTGATCCAGCCCGCCTATGCGGAGAAGACACCGGATATCGATCCGCGCGCTTCGCTCGGCGTGGTTCAGCAATGGATCTACAATTACCGGGCTAATCCCGACTACGCGCATGTCGCCGCAGCCGTGCGCGTGCTGTTTCATTCGCAGAGTTTCAAGGAGCCGGAGAACGCCGGTATCTATCTGGGCTTTATCGCCGGCGCGATCGGCTCGAACCCCGAAAAGGCCGAGCACCTAATCGCCGGTTTCTTTCCGGTTCCTCCGGAAGACGAATGGGTCGTCGTCCGCGCCATCGCCTATTCGGGATTGCCCGACTGGAGGAATATACTGCGCAGGGTCGCGCCGCGAATGCCGGCGCGACGTGTGATGATCGACAGCTATCTCGCGGGCAAGCTGCCGACCTTGACCGACATTCCATTGGAAGAAGCAAAGCCCGACATGCTCGACAAGCTGCGCAGCGCGCTCACGCGCAATCCCTTCGCCAAGGAGGACAGGAAACTGAACACGACCCTGACGTTTGCGGGCAATCAGGACCTGCTGGATACGCTATGGGGATATTATTTCGCGACTGGCTCGCATGTTCCGATCCAGCGCATCATGCAAATGCTGCCGTGGAGCAAGAGCCGCGACACCGTCGACAAGCTGACGGTCGGAGCCATGGCGCGCTACACGCTGGCGAGCTACGCGATCCGCGACGCCGGTTTGCGCGAATTTCTGCGCAGCGAATTTGCCAGACAACCGGCGTCGGTCAAGGCGCCGCTCGGCGAGGTAGTGGAGGCGGCAGACACCGTGCAAATCGCGGCGCTCCGCAAGGATGCGCTTGCCGCGGTCGACGAACTCAAGACCAAGGGCTCGGACTCCAGGCGCAATCTCGACTTCTGGGGCCAGGTCGGTGTCGGGGCGGTTGCGCTCGGCTGCGTCTCGGCCGCAGCGCTCGGGCAAGTTGCGGTCGGCATCCCCTGCGTGATCGGCGGTTCGGCTTCACAGGGGTTGTTGTCGTTCTGGGAAAAGCAGCAGTGAGAAGATAGTGCCTCGGGGAGGACCCACGATGCGATCCGCAACCTATGCGAGCAACGATGCCGGCGTCGACGCCTTATCCTCCGGTAGCGGATACGCATTCCGACTTCCATCTGATTTGATGTGAGGCCGTTTCGGCCGCGGCTGCACTGGGCACCTCGCCTAGGCCGTGTCGCACGCGTTGTGGTCCCTCGCTGCGGTTAATCCAGCCCGGCGCGGCGAAAGCCTTCCAGATAATGCTCGCGGTCGGAGTCGAGCTTCCATGGCAACTGGGTCGAGATCCAGGCAAGTGAGATATTGGGTTGCGTCCGGCGTAACTCCTGAAGTGCAGCTTTGGCGACGTCGATCTGACCGGCCATGCCGGCCGCGACTGTCAGCACCCGGTATGCGCCGCTGAGGTCGCCGCGTTGACGAGTCGCTTCGCGCGCCAGCGCGATCGCCTCGGAATAGTTCTTCCCGACGAACTGGGAATAGGCGGCGACGCCATAATAAATCGCGGAAGAGGGGTCACGCGGGCTGAGACGGATGGCGCGCTGGGTCGCCACATAGGCGTCCTGCCAGCGCCCGGAATACGACAGCGCCAGGCCGTAGTAACCCTGGGCCAGCGAAAAGTTTGGGTTGAGCTGCAGCGCCAGTTCGAACTCGGCCAGCGAGTCATCGAGACGGCGTGTTGAAAAATAGACGCTGCCGAGTGCGGTATGTGCCCACGAATCCTCGCTGTCGGCGGCGATCGCCGCAAGTGCGGCACGCTCGGCGACAGGCGCCGCCGTTGCAATATCCACCCAACCGAGATGGACGCCGAACATGTGATTGGTGGCGAACAGGGCCAGCGCCTGGCCGTAGTTCGGATCAATCGCAATCGCCTTTTCCAGCAAGACCTGAGCCGCCGCACTGTCGCACCGCGTCACCCGCCAGTGATGCGACAGCGCCCGCATCACCAGGTCCCACGCGTCAACGCTGTTGGGCGGTTTACGCCGGCTGCGAAAATTCTCCGCAACGTAGATCTGCGGCTCGATCGCCGTGACGATGGCATCCGTAATCTCATCCTGCACCGCGAATACGTCGACGAGGTCCCGGTCGTAACGTTCCGCCCAGATGTGGCTGCCGGTCGCGGTGTCGTTGAGCTGCGCGGTGATGCGCACGCGGTCGCCGCTCCTTCTCACGCTGCCTTCGACGACGTAGCGAACGCCAAGCTCAGCGGCGACCTGTTTCATGTGCACCGCCTTGCCCTTGTAGGTGAACGAAGAGTTGCGGGCGATCACGAAGAACCAGCGCAATTTCGACAGCGCGGTAATGATGTCCTCGCTGATTCCGTCGGAAAAATACTCCTGCTCCTGGTCGCCGCTCATATTGTCGAACGGCAGCACGGCGATTGCCGGCCGATCCGGCAATTGCAGCGGCGGCCGCAGTCGTTCGTTGACGTCTTCCGGTGACGTGGCAGCCGGCCGATCGCTGTTCGGTTGGCCGTTCACGGAGCCAACGAAACGAAGGCCCTTTCGCGGTATGGTCCGGATCAGCTTCTGTTCCTTGCCGTTATCGCCGATCGCGCTTCGGGCGGCGTTGATACGGCTGTCAAGCGTCGAGTCCGACACGATCCGGCCGCCCCATACCAACTCAATCAGATCATCCCTGCTGACGACGTGGTCGCGGTGCTTCAACAGATGAACCAGCAGGTCGAACACCTGCGGTTGCATCGCAACAAGCAAGCCGCCACGGCGCAACTCGCGAAGGGTGGTGTCGAGAACATGATCTTCAAAGTTAAATTTCACGTGCGTTATCGCATCTTTTCTCAAGAAACAATCAAGTCGGTCTCAGGGAGAGATCAAGCGTCAGGCAAAGTCTTGTGGTCGCGTTTCCGGCATTCTGCACAAATCGAAGTTGCGATCCCATTGCCCCTGGCGGAGTCAATTTTATGACCGAAACCCGAGTCATTAGCCCGGCCGTGCCGGGAAATCGGATACTACGATTCACTGCATTTCTGTTCGGCGCTGTGTCCTACATCACATTTCTGGTCACGATTCTGTATGCCATTGGCTTCGTGGAGGTGCTTGTTGTGCCGAAAACCATCGATACCGGCGCAGAATCGCCGGCTCTTGAGGCGATCGCCATCAATTTCGCGCTAATGTCGTTGTTCGCCGTTCAGCACAGCGTCATGGCGCGCAAACAGTTTAAACAATGGTGGACGCGATTTATTCCCAAATCCGTAGAGCGCAGCACTTATGTGCTTCTCGCCAGCCTGACGCAGCTTTTGCTGTTCTGGCAGTGGCGTCCGCTGCCGGCCGTCGTCTGGCATGTCGAAGAGCCCGAAATTGCCACGGCGCTCACTGGATTGTCATTCCTTGGCTGGGTGATCGTGTTCACCAGCACCTTCCTGATCAATCATTTCGAGCTGTTCGGATTACATCAGGTTGCCAATAATCTCGTTGGCCGGAAAATGCCCGTGCAGATCTTCCGGACGCCGCTTTTCTACAATTTTGTGCGGCACCCGATTTATCTCGGCTTCATCATCGCGTTCTGGGTCGCGCCGACCATGAGTATCGGGCACTTGCTGTTCGCGGCGGTGACGACGGCCTACATCTTCGTCGGCATTCTGCTGGAAGAGCGCGATCTCGTCGACATGTTCGGCGACGAATATCGCCGCTACAGACAGCAGGTATCGATGCTGCTGCCCTGGCGCAGGACGATCTGACCAATCCCGAATTGTCTGTTGGAGACACATACCATGAAACATACTGGAACTTGCTTTTGCGGCGCGGTCGAAGTGCAGGTCACGGGAGCGCCGGAGGGCATGGGCTACTGCCATTGCGGCTCCTGCCGTTCGTGGTCGGGCGGACCGGTCAACGCCTTCACCTTGTGGAAGCCGGAGGCGGTGCAGGTCACCTCGGGCTCGCAGCACGTCGCGACATTCGAAAAGACAGCGATGAGCCAGCGCAAATATTGCACGAAATGCGGTGGGCATCTGATGACCAATCATCCGACGCTCGGACTCGTTGACGTATTCGCCACGACAATTCCGACGCTTGCCTTCACGCCCGGCGTTCACGTCAATTATGCCGAGACGGTGCTGCCGATGCGGGACGGCCTGCCCAAGCTGAAAGACTTTCCCGCGGAGTTGGGTGGCTCAGGTGAAATGATCGCCGAGTAGGGAAATCAGTTTCCGATAAACGACAACGACGCGGCGAGCACCAATCGCCACGGGCTGACCGATCAATTTCCGCCGCTCGATCTCTGGGTAGGACCAGGATCGGGCGGCGGTCTTGTGGGACTGAACCTTCGAAGTGCCCGAGAGCCAGGCCTCCGCAGCAGCTCCCGGAGGGAAGAGCTATGTCAGCGGCAGCTCCCGCCCTGCAAAATCCGGGTTTGGCGTTACCTGCGGGGTTCCGGTAAAAGGCTTCCGAAGCCGCATTTTGCGGCAAGGGCGATCAGTTCCGCCTGACAAAATAACAAAGGGAAGCGCCTGACATGACTGCCAGACCGCAATTGCCGGAGCGCACGCCGCGCGCAAAGGGCGAACCGACTGCCCTCGATGGTCTGCTGGTCGTGGATTTCACCCGCGTCGTTGCTGGTCCCGCATGCACGCAAACGCTCGCGGATTTCGGCGCCGAGGTCATCAAGATCGAAAACCCGGACGGTGGCGACGACACACGCGCCTACGAACATGCCGAAATCGGCGGCGAGAGCGCGGCTTATCTCAGTCTCAATCGCAACAAGCGCGGCATTGCGCTGGACTTCACCAACCCGGCGGCGCTGGAGGTCGCGCGTGAGCTCATTGTGAAAGCCGATGTGGTGGTGGAGAATTTCTCCGGCGGCGTGATGAAGAAATTTGGCCTCGACTATGCAGCGGTCGCGCCGACCAATCCGCGCCTCGTGTATTGCTCGATCTCGGCCTACGGCCGTAAGGGCGCATACGCCTTGCGTCCAGGGTTCGATCCGGTCACACAGGCCGAAAGCGGCTTCATGTCGCTGAATGGTTTTCCCGACGGGGAGCCGGTGCGGACCGGCCCGCCGATCGTCGACATGGCGACGGGAATGTCGGCCTGCAACGCCATCCTGCTTGCGCTACTGGCCCGCGACCGGCTCGGCCGCGGCCAGCACGTCGAGGTCGCGCTGATCGACATCGCCGTGGCGATGACCGGCTTCTATGGCATGGCCTATCTGATCAGCGGCGCGAACCCGGGCCGTTTTGGCAACTCGCCTAACGGCTCGCCCACCGTCGGCGTCTATCAGGCGTCCGACGGACCCCTCTACATGGCTTGCGCCAACGACCGGTTGTATCGCCGGCTGGTCACCGAGGTGCTGGAACGGCCCGATCTCGTCACCGATCCCGAATTTGCTCACCGGAAGAACCGGACGGCCAACAGGGAAAAGTTGCGAGCCATCATTGCCGGGGTCCTTGCCAGCGACAAGCTCGAGAACTGGATGGCGAAGATGAAGAAGGCCAACATACCGGTTGGCTATCTGCGCACCGTCGAGGAGGGCTTCAACGCGCCGGAGGTGCGCGATCGTCATCGCCTCAGCCAGATCCCGCATCCGACCGCGGGCGCCGTTCCCAACATCGAGACGCCGCTCAATATGAGCTTGACGCCCACTATCGATCCCATTGCAGCGCCGCTACTCGGCGAGCATACGAAAGACGTGCTGCGCAAGACGCTCGGTTACGATGACCGCCGGATTGCGGCGTTGGCCGAGGCGGGTGCATTCGGAAAGAGCGGGAATACCGGTTGACGGCGGCTGGTCGGGTGGACTAGCGCAAGCGCAATCCGTCGCCGTCCTTCCGATGGAAGCATCCGCGCCATTCGCCGGTGATGCCCGAGCCTGTCAACGGGCCGCGCCTTGCGGGAAACGGTTGCGCCGACCTCCCTACAATTGCGAACACCCGCCCGATAGCGGACGCACACCACCGGGTATCGGCCTTTCAGACCATCCCGGGATGTTACGTTAATACCGCAAACCGTTGTTCAGAGAGCCAAATCGGGCCGTTTCGGCCGTTCAGTTCGGCTTGCTGCGCAGGTTGTTCCTTGGCATACTTTCAACTTCGTCGGGTTCTGCCCGGTCAATCTCGAGGCGAGCCATACGAAGTATCAAGGTAGCTGTCGTCAGGCCGAGACGTTCGGCCTCCTGCGCTGCGGTATCGACTCTCTGGGCCAAGCCCTCACGTTTACCTGGGTATGCCATTCCTGTTCCTCACCTAAGGTGCGAGATGAAAAATCCCACATATGTTGCAGAGCTGCAGAAGAAACTCGGAGCCCCATCGAGCGAAACCGTGGAAAGCCTGCGGCTGTTGAAGGCTTTCCTCAAACTTGCGCCCGACCAGCGTTCCGAAATCATTGAACTGGTCGAACGTTTGGCGACTGACCCGTCGCCGAGTGATCCCTCATTGTCTTGAAAACATCGTTTGCCTCTTAAGCGTCCTCGTTTCAGTTGCTGATTGGATTGGCGGGCGGGCGCGTCGCGATCGCATAGACCGCGCCGCCCTCCAGCGCTTCGGATTGGTGAAGCGTACCGGCGGGCAGCAGGATGGTGTCGCCGGCGCCGACGATGCGCTGGCCGCCGTCCCACATGAAGTGCAGCCTGCCGCTGATGATCACCAGGATCTCGTCCACGGGATGGGTGTGGAAGCGATGTACCTTGCCCGCAGCGTCGTGCTGCAATTCGATACTGCCTTGCTCCGGGAGCAGGTTCAGGATTGCGGGATCGATGGCAAATTCGGTCTTGTGACCTTCGATGATCTGGGTCATGCCGCTTGCTCCTTGTTTTCGATGTGAGCCGTCTTCGTTTGTGCGAGCTTGGCAAAAGGACAGCCGCCCGCCACCTGATTGTCGTCATGCAGGAAGTATTGCTGGTACTCGCGTCCGTCGGTCGCGCCGTAACGTCCAAGGTGCGGCGAGGGACTCGCGCTGTCGTAGGGAATTAGCCGTTTGCGCACTTCCGCGAATGCGGCATTGGCAGCCTTCTCGGTTCCAAGAATCTTCTCGAACACCCATCGTGGCTGGAAGGTAAGCATGAAAGCGCTTGATCGGCGGCTTTGCCGCATCACATGTGCGGGCGTCGTGCAGACGACGAAGATCGGCTCCCCTGCGAACGAGAACTCCCACATCGGATGATCGATCTGTTCGGGAATCTCCTCGGGCCACCGGCTCTTGTCGAGTCGCGCCAGCTGGTCGAGCGTCAACCACATCTTGCGATAATAGGCGTCGAGCGTTTGTACCGGGCGTGGCCGGGTAAACACGATCAGCGACGTGTTGGGCCCGTACGATCTGGATTCGGCAACATATTGCGCAAGTTGAACACCGAGCACTTCGACGTCATAGGGATCAAGGAACAGATAACGCAACTGGTCCTGGCGATGGCCGGTAACACCGAAAACACAGGGATACGTTTAACGTGACTAACGATTGATCAATTTGCCTCTCATCAACAACGGTCCGGCGATACCCGGCAGCGACATCAGCAGCAGAATCCCGATCAGGGTGCCATAGCCGGCATCGCCGATCGCAGCTGGGCCTTGTGCAGCGTCGGTTCCAGCAAACCGGCTGGCGGCAACCATGGCGAACCCGATGACGGGTTGCGAGATGCCTGCGAAAATTCCCGCCGCCGTCGTATTCACCGACGCGCCAACGCCGATGAGGTCCGCGGTGTAGAGCTTCTTGGTGCATTTCAGCACCAGCGGTACGGTCCCCCCGGCGACAAGTCCGAGTGCGGTGAACACGATGGTGACATAGACGAGGCCGAACGCATGCGCGACCGGCGGCAACAACATCGCGATCAGGATCATCCGCAGCACACAGATGCGGATCAGCGCGCCGTCGAGCGCGGCCGACGCGCGGTCAGCGGTGTGGCCGAGAAAGATCGAGCCGACCGCATTGCCGATCATGAAGGCGAGCAGGGGAGTTCCCGCCGCCGTCGGCGAGATGTTGAAGAAATGCGCAACCATCGGAATGCCCCAGACCCCCGACAACGTCGTGACCACCGCGAAATGGGACGCAAAGGTCATGGCACAGCCCCAGTTCGCGATATGCGACAAGGATTGCCGGGCGGCGACGACAACGCTTTTCAGCGTCTTGTTGCTGCGCGGCGCCGGATCAGGTTTCAGCGCGACCTTGGCGAAAGCAAGGTTGGCCAGACCAACGCCGGCGATGAACAGGAAACAGGCGCGCCAGCCAAAACCCGTGACCGCCGCCGCGAGCGGCGTTGTCGCGAGGACGCCGCCGACGTAGCCCGACACCTGCGAGATGCCGGACATGACTCCGAACCGCTCGTCGGTGAAGCTCAGTGCGACAAGCTTCAACAGCGCGGTGAAGACGAGGGCGTCTCCACAGGCGACGATGAGACGGGCGGCAAAAACGTCGAGCAGGTTCGGCGCCAGCGCAAATGCGGCACTCCCCAGCGAAGATGCCGCCATGCTGCACAGCACCACCCGCTTGACGCCATAGCGGTCGACAAGAAGGCCCGCCGGAATCTGCATCAACGTGTAGCCCCAGAAATAACTGGAGGCGAGCATCGCGACGCCGGCGGCGTCGGTGCTGAAGTCATGCATGAAGTTGAGGCTGACCGATTGCGGCGAT
>WNFR01007845.1_pt1 | contig 10829 bp, 16 predicted proteins | sample 5400221 | NCBI WGS metagenome assembly WNFR01 (sample SAMN13153357, study PRJNA577476) | soil metagenome | isolation source: 40 cm soil under Madrone tree | place: USA:California | collected 2016-06-14 | reverse complement strand
AATTTCATTTCACGCCGACAAGCGCGTCCTGGCTCAATCAGGTCGAGGTTTGGTTCTCCATCCTGCAGGGGCAGTCGCTCAACGGCGCTTCCTTCACAAGCCTTAAGCAGCTCCAGCAGCATATCGACGCCTACATCAACGCATACAACGAAAAGGCTGAGCCCTTCGTCTGGGCCAAGAAAAAAGTCCGTCAACGCCGTTTCAAAGGCCGCCGTATCACTCAGCTCTGATTCCGGGTACTAGCCTACCCAAAATGCCAGTCGCTGGTCTCGGTCAAGAGATCGATGAAGGTGCGCACCTTGGCCGACAACAGCCGCGACGTCGGATAGACGATGTGGATCGGCAGCGGCGGCACCTCGAATTTCGCAAGCACGATTTTGAGCCGCCCGGCCTTGAGCGAATCGGCCGCCTGATAGGCCAGCAGCCGCGTCAGCCCACCGCCCTGCTCGGCATAGTGGACCGCGGCATCGGCGCTGTTGGTCGAAAAGCGCGGCGTGCAGGCAACGCGAAGCTCGCTTCCGTCCTCGATGAAGCGCCAGTCCGGCGACGCGGTCATGGCGCCGAACTGGATGGTGTCGTGCGCGGCAATGTCCGCAGGCCGCTTCGGCTCGCCGCGGCGTTTCAGATAGTCCTTTGCGGCCACCACGATCCGCCGCATCTCGCCGACGTGACGCCCGACCAGGGTCGAATCCGGGAGGTGACCGATCCGGACCGCAAGATCGACGCCGTCCTCCACCAGATTGATCACGCGATCCGACAGGCGCAGATCGACCGACACCTCCGGATAGCGCTTCAGATAGGCCGTCACGACCGGACTGACGTGAAGGCGCCCAAATCCGACCGGCGCGGACAGCACCAGCCGGCCGCCCGGCCGGGTCTGTTCGCCTTCGGCCGAACTTTCCGCCTCCTCGACATCGGCCAGGATGCGCCGTGCGCGCTCCAGATAGCGCGCGCCGGCATCGGTCAGCGTCACCTGCCGCGTGGTCCGCTGCAGCAGCCGCGCCCCGAGGCGATCCTCCAGCGCCGCAACCAGCCGCGTCACGGCGGAAGGCGACAGCCGGAGCTTGCGCGCCGCAGGAGCAAATCCCTGCAGGTCGGCGACGGCGACAAAGGCCTGCATGGCGTCGATCCGGTCCATAAGTATTATTTCATATCTTGCAATAGTGAAGTGTCAATTGGCCTGATTGTTTAAAATCTGAAAGAGTCCACGTTGAGCGGCAAGGAGACCGCTTTGGCAGTTCGGATTTCAGGGGGTTCAGACGTCAGACCTTCACACCTATTCCAGCGATGTCGCGTTCACCCCGGCGGTGAAGTCGATCCAGAGCCGAAAGGGTTCGCGCGAGGCCTATGCCCATGTCGAGCAGCGGGGCTGGCGCACCGAGATCGATGCAAACCTCGCCGGCTTTCTGGCGGAAGCCGACAGCCTGTATTTTTCGACCGCCAGTTCGGACGGCCAGCCCTACATCCAGCATCGCGGCGGCCCGAAGGGCTTTGTCAAAATCCTGGACAAGAACACGATCGCGTTCGCCGACTACAGCGGCAACCGGCAGTACATCACGCAAGGCAACCTCTCGGAAAATCCGAAGGCGTATATCTTCGTGATGGATTATGCGCATCGCCGCCGGGTGAAGATCTGGGGCGAGGCGCGCGTAGTCGACGACGATCCGGCGCTGGTGCAATCGCTGATGCCGCAAGACTACAAGGCGCGGCCCGAACAGGTGATCCTGTTCAGGATCTCGGCGTGGGATACCAACTGTCCGCAGCACATCCCGCAAAAATTCGACGCCGCGGATGTGGCGGCGGCATTGGCGACGCGCGATGCCCGCATCGCCGAACTCGAGGCTGAGCTCGCCGCCTTGAAGGGCGGGGTATCCAGCGGGCAGCCCCTCTAAGACGACCACAAAAACCATCGTCGTCCCTGCGAAGGCAGGGACCCATAACCACCGATGCCAGTGGCTGGAAAAGCCGCCTACGACAGCGCCTGTTCCGTCGGCCTCGGCGTATGGGTCCTCGCTTTCGCGACGCTTTTGCGGGGACGACAGGCGACGCTCAGGCCGCCTGCTGCAGCGGCGCCCAGGCGAATTCCGGATAGTATTGCAGCATCATCCGGTCGACATAGGCGGTGAGATTTTCGAATTTTTCGGTCCGCTCCCGCAGTTTCGACTCGAAGAACGGCGTCAGGATCCCGGCCAGCGCGCCGAAAGCGGTGGCATCGGTGCCGCAGGGCGCCTCTCCCATCAGATACGGCTTGTCGCCGAGCTGGACCGACAGCGCAAACAGCGAGCGAATCGCAAGGTCGACATCCTCTTCCGGGGCGTGGCGGCCGAGACCGCTCAACAGATAGTTCTCGGCGACCCGGAATTGGGCGTCCTCGCGCAGTTTTTCGCGCAGGTGCTCCGGCGCGCCATCGAAGAAATGCGCCGGCCCCTTGGCAAAGTTTTCGCCATCGACCCAGCGCGCTCCGACCAGCGCCCAATAGACGTGGTGCTCGATCATCCGCTCGAACGCCCAGGCCTGGGCACGCGCCTGCAGACTGAGAGGAGCGTCGAAATCGTAGCCGTATTTGCCCTCGATATGCGCGCGAATGAAGGTCGAATCGGCAATGCTCTCGGCATCATCGACGATATAGGGCAACTGCCCCTTGGGAGAGTTGGGCGGCTTCGCCTTTTCCTTGCGATAGGCCAGACCGGCCATCTTCAACTGGACCTCGGTCTTGGTCACAAAGGGGCTGATTTCGGGCAAGCCGAAGCCCGTGCCAAAGCCATGGAGGGTAATCATGTGGAGGCTCCCGATCTCTTGATATGATACCCGACCCTAGCGCCCCCCTGCTGCCACCATGGTGTCAGCATGGGCGGTCTCCGCCGCGAAGCGGGCCTTTTGCCCGATGCGGCGGGCGGCGTTCAGGACCATGGTTAGAAGGCGCTCATGGCCGAACGCCCACATTGCGCTGAATGACCGCAAGGCCAGCGCTATCATCACCCAGCGCAGGTCGCCGGAGGCAAAGTGAAAGGCAATCAGGTGCTCCAGCACAAAGGTCTGAGTCCGCTGGAATCCGAGTTCAGCAAGAATCATCATGGACAAATTCCCTTCAATTGAGGTGTTGTCCCGGTATAACCGCCGCCTGCTGCCAACATGCTGTCAGCAGCAGCGAGGCCAACCGCAAAAAAGAGACGTGTCATGCGACGTGCCGACCGGCTGTTTCAAATCATCCAGGTGCTCCGGCGCACCGGCAAACCGCTGACGGCGGATGCGATCGCGGCCGAGCTCGAGACCTCGAAGCGGACGATCTATCGCGACATCGCGACCCTGATCGAACAGCGCGTGCCGATTCGCGGCGAGGCCGGCATGGGCTACATCCTCGAAAAAGGCTTCGACCTGCCGCCCTTGATGCTTACCCCCGATGAAATCGAGGCTTGCGTGCTCGGTGCACAATGGGTGGTCGGCCACGCCGATCCCGTGCTGGCGCGCGCCGCCCAGGATCTGATGGCGAAAATCGCCGACACGGTCACCGAGCGCTTGAGGCCGTTCGTGCTTGAGCCCGCCAGCCGCGCCCGCCCCAGCTGGAACAGGGAGCCCGACCGCATCGACATGGTGCGGACGCGGGCGCAGATTCACGAGGGCAAGAAGATCACGCTGAACTATCGCGACGAGCACGGCCGCGACTCCGAGCGCACCATTTGGCCAATTGCCGTCGGCTATCATGAGACGGTGCGGCTGTTGGCGGCGTGGTGCGAGCTGCGCAGGGATTTTCGCAGTTTCCGCACCGACCGCGTCGTCGAGGCGGTGTACCACGACGAAAAATACCCGGAACGGCGCGATCTGCTGCGTGCCCGATGGCGCAGGAGCCTGGTCTGGGAGGCCCCGAAAGATACCTGATGGCCGGCCACTTCATTCCGCGCTAGAGCAGGATCATGGAGAACAGCGGTCCCGCCGTCGACGTCGAAAGTCCGTGCCAAGCCTGCGGGGCCTGCTGCAGCTATTCGCAGAACTGGCCGCGCTTCACCACCGAGGATGACGCAGCGCTCGACCTGATCCCGGAAAAATTCGTCAATGAAAGACTGTCGGGGATGCGCTGCGACGGTGATCGCTGTTCGGCGCTGTCAGGCAAGGTCGGTGTCGCGACGTCCTGCACGATCTATGCGGTGCGGCCCGAGGTCTGCCGGACCTGCATGCCCGGCGATGCCGAATGCGCGATGGCGCGGCGAAGGCATGGATTGGCGGTGCTAACCGTCGTCCCTGCGAAAGCAGGGACCCATACCGCGTGATTCATCGGTGAGGCGCTGTGGCGGACGCCGGCTAAACCAAATGGCTTTGGTGGTTATGGGTTCCTGCTTGCGCAGGAACGACAGCTACGCCGTCACAGCTTCCGCGACGTCCTCGTCGTCGACATCGTCCTCGACCGGCGCGAAGGTCGAGAGCGGCTTGGTCGAGAGCGTGATCGGCTTGCGGTGGCCGTAGGACGACGGCGTGGAGCGTGCGGCCGGTGCACGGGACAGCGCGTAAAGGGTCGAGCCGACGCGGCCGCCCAACTGGATCAAATCGCGTTCGCTGCAGCTGGCCGCGATCGCGAGCGCCAGCGAATGCAGATGGCTGCGGCGATAGCAGAACAGCGCCAGCATGGCCCGGACTTCGGAAGAAACGCTCTCCACGAGGACCGGCAGGCCGTTGGCGTTGGCGCGGTACATTTCGCCGAGCAATTCGACCCGGACCGGGCAGAAATCGTTCTCGAAGGCGTCGCGGCTTGAAAACATTGGAGTTCCCCCTGGTGCGGAAGATGCAGTGTAATGTTCTAACGAAAGGTTAACCAAGGACGGCAGTAGTTCCCGGGGTGTTTGCGGAGTGCTTGCCAGTTGCAGCCGAATCGGAGCCGCGGTGCCGCATCTGATTCGCGGGTCAGATCGCATGAGCCTTCATCCACCGCGCAACGGCCTCCCCGATCGCCGGCCCGGAATCCTCCTGGATGAAATGCGAACCGCTGCGCGCTCGCGGTGCATTTCCAGGCGAAACGTCAGGCTCCCGGCTTGCGATCCTTCAATCTGGTCGGCGGCAGCCTCGGTCAGTTCCTTGTAGGCTCTCGCCGCTTCAAGCGTTTCCTGCGCCACCCGCCCTGAGACCAGGAAATGTCTTTCACCATCTCCGACCTGCGCCAGTGCCCGGAATTCTTCGACACCGTGGCGAAACGTATCTGGGAGGCGTGGTGGGAAGCCAGCGGCACGCCGCTCGACTATATTTCCGGACGTCTGTGCGAAAACATGGACGCTGCGCCGATTCCGTTCGCGCTGGTCGCGCATGATGGCGGCATATTCCTCGGAACGTCGTCGGTGATCGCCTCCGACCTCGCGGAGCGGCCGCAACTGACGCCTTGGGTCGCCGCCGTCTGGGTCGAGGAGGCCGCGCGCCGGCACGGTGTCGGCGCAGCACTGGTCGATCGCTCGGCGCAGGGATGTTTTTCGCTGGGCATCGGCCGCGTCTATCTCTGCGCGCGGCCGCGGATGACGGAGTTTTACGAAGCGCTGGGCTGGACCATATCCGAACGAAAGGTCGGGCCGCACCAGATGAGCGTGTTTTTCCGGGACGCTTAATTCGCCGCCATGTAGATCGACAGGCCGAAGCCGGTGAGATGATGCAGCGCCTGGTCGACGCCGATCAGCGTCCAGAACCACGGATGCTCCTGCTCCAGCGTCACGCCGAAGCGCGACGCGCAAATCCCCTTGGCGCGGTCGACCGTGATGTGAATGGCGAAATCGATCAGCGCGACGAACCAGAACCGCGGCGCAACGATCAGGATCAGCGCCATCGCCACGCCGAGATGCACCAGACAGTGCGCCAGCAGCGGCATCGCCCAGCCGGTTTTTTGATCCTTGCCGATCGCCATCCAGGATGTTTGCAGCACGAAATCGGCGATGACGTGCTTCACCGTGAGAAGCAACATCCAGCCCACCAGCAAACCAACCGGGACCGACGACGACATGGAAGGAAACAACAAAGCTGACGCCCTTTGCTGGGACTGACGAGGTGGCAAAAAAACCGGTGGTCTAGGCGGTCAGCTCAATTTTCTTCTGAAACCCTGACAAATCGAACGTTGCCGTTATTTATGGCATCTCCCGAAGCGGAATGCACCTGTAGGTCGTACGAAATACATATGGTGTGGCCGAACGGCGATACCACGGCCACGCGCATGGCTATCGCTGGTAAGGTTACCTCCGGGGCCGGTTTGCAATCCGGCCGGGGCGGGATACTATTGCACGCTGGCAAATTATCGTTCTTTTTTAGGCATTTACGAATTCCTTCGGACGGCCTGCGGCGCTGCGATGGCGGCATGACGTCCCCGACAGGGTGTGAGCCATGAGCGCCGAAGCCCAAACGCCGAATCCGGAAACGCCGCCTCCTCGCTCGCGGGTCGTCAAGAGCAACCGCTCGCAGATCATTCTGTTTTCCATCCTGACGCTGATTCTGACCGCCGTGACCGTGTGGGGCGGCCGGGCCTGGGTGCGAAATTCCGAAACGCTGGTGTTCGCCGTCGGCGAGGCCAACGGTCCCGAGGCGCGTTTCGCCGCCCGGCTCGCCGCGCTGCTGAAGAACAATTCGTCGCGGCTACGGCTCAAGATCGTACCCAACGGCGACAGTGCCAAGGCGCTGGCGCAGTTCGACCGCAGGGAAGCCAATCTGGCGATCTTGCGCACCGACGCCAAGATTCCGCCCCGCGCGCGCGCGCTCGCGATCCTCGAACACGACGTGGTGCTGGTGCTCAGCCCCGGCGGCAGGAAGATCAAATCCGTCGCCGATTTGAAGAAAAAGAAGATCGCCGTGCTTGCCGACGGCGAAAACAGCGTCGCGTTCGTCCGCACTGTTCTCGAACTCTCCGACAATCCCGACGCCGCGTCCCGGGTCCAGATGGCCCCGCCCAACACGACCTTCGACAAGCTTTTTGCGTCAGGCTTCGGCGCCGTGATCGCGATCGCACACGCCTCGAAGATGATGAAGGACAAGAGCTACGAGCAATATGCCAAGCACGGCGGCTTTACCCTGAACGCGATCGACGCGGCGAAAGCGCTGGCCAGGAAATATCCGGCGCTCTCCGAGGAAACGGTGGCGACCGGCATGCTGTCCTCCTCGCCGGCGGTCCCCGACGACGACGTCGATACCATCGGGCTCGAGTGGCTGCTGGTCGCGCAATCCAGGCTGTCGACGACCACCGCGGGCGACCTCGCCCGCATCATCTACGAGAACAAGGCCGAGCTCGCGCTCGACGACGGCTTCGCCTCCAAGATCGAACCCGCTGAAACCGACAAGGACGCCTTTATCATCGCGCATCAGGGGGCGGCCGAATACATCAACGACGACACCAAGTCGTTCATGGACCGCTACAGCGACGTGATGTATCTGGGTGCGGCGGCATTGAGCGTCATCGGTTCGATCTTCGCCGGCATCTACACCAAGGTCACGCGGGTCGCGCCCGAGAAGGCCGGCGAGCTTGCGACCGCCATCCTCGATATCGGCGAGCGGATGGAGCACGCCAAGACGCTCGATGCCCTCGACGAGCTGCAGGACGAACTGGAGGGGATATTACGCGGCGCGGTGATAGGCCTGCGCGACGGCACTATCTCGAGCGACGGGCTGGACACGTTCAAGCTCGGCTATGAATTCGTGCGCGACGAGATCAGCATGCGCCGCGATCATCTGAAGCGGCACCCGCCGTCCCAGGACGACAAGGTGGTGGCCGTGAAGACCGCGCAGAGCGCGTAGAGCGGACTCCGGCTCCGCAAAACGAAAATGCCGGCGTATCGCCGGCATTTTTTTCTCCTCGAGCGTACCGAACATTCAAGCAGGCTTTACGCATGTTGCGAGAGCCAAATGTTGATGTCGGCGGCCGTTTGAAGCAGCTCGATGCGTTTTATGACGGCATCGCGCTCGCTTCCGTGCGGCAACTTGGCGGCTTCGGCCTCGAGCCTTAGCCTGTGTTCTTCCAGCCGTTGCTCGAATGAATGCGGCTCAGATCGTTTTCTCATCGGACAATCCCGGCGGTTGGAAACCGGGGCTGTTGGCCCAGCGGTCGAGCTGTTCGATGACCTTCTCGTGGCTCGGCCGCCGCGGCTTCGGTGCTTCCGGCTCGTCGGATAGTTTGCGGGGCAGTTTTACGGGGTCTGTCATGGCGTTGTCCCATGACAGAAAGATACGTCGCACAAATCCGAAATCAAGAGCTAAGTTATTGTTTTTATTGGAGTATTTTGCTAATTTGACATTATTGTCTCAATTGAAGGAACCGGCTGCGACCTATCTCGTTTAGCAAATTACTCAATTGTCTAACTTTGGGTGCGTCACCATGAGCGAGATGCGTGGAGAGCGACTGCAGGTCATGCTGTCTCCGGAGGAACTGGCTTTAGTCGATGATTTTCGTTTCAAACACCGCATGCCAACCCGGGCTGCCGCCGTCCGCGAACTCCTAAAGCACGGACTCGGCGTCGGCGGCGCCAACGGCGGCGCCGGCATCAAGTCCAGCAATTACGGCGTCTTCAACCGCGGGCCGGATGGGCACACGCAGGGCGGCCCCGAAGCGGCGGAATAGCTACGGCGCGTTGGCTGCAAGCGGAAGCGTCCAACCGCGAAAGAAAAACGGCCCCGGTGCTGCTGCGCCGGGACCGTCTTTACTGCCGAACACGCGAAACTCGCGATTGCACGAACACGCGAAACCCGCGGCGTGGTCAAACGATCGGCACGCCGTAATAATCATTGACCGCGCGCGTTCGGGTCAGGTCACCCCAGTTCCACTCATTGTCGTTGCCGTATTTCGGCGCGCCGCGAAGCTGCTTTTCGGTAACGCCGGTGACGTATCCGCCGAGCCGGGTGTCGTATTTGAGCGACTGCCACGGCAGCGGATAGTGATCGTTGCCGAGTCCCACGAATCCGCCAAAGCCCAACACGGCGTACGATACCTTGCCACTCGCCTTATCGATCATCACGCGCTCGATCGATCCGATCTTGTTGCTGTCAGCGCCGTAGACTGCCGTGCCTTCCACCTTGTCGCTACCAATCAAGGTTCCCGTCTCGTTTGTGTCGTTTGCCATTTGATGCCTCCGTTTTTACGCGATGAGATCGTGCAACAGACAGCAAAGGCGGTTGTTCCTGCGCCGGCATTCCTTCATGTCTTGCGGCGTTCGACGGCCTCATCGCTGAGCTTGGGATCGCGGGTAGCTTCTCGCGAAGCGGAGTGCTTCGGATCGCTCTTGTGAACCGTTTGTGCCCGTTGCTTGTCTGCGGGCTGCTCCTGGCCCTTCTTGTCCTTGACGATACCCTGGTTGGAATGGGTCATGGGTTGCTCCGTCACAGCCCGGCGGAAAGTCCGCTGGGGCGCGTAGAGATGACTCCCCGCAACGCCAAACGTTCCTGCTTTGACACGGGCGTTCCACGACCCGGCGACGTGCACGACAAGCCGAAGGATTCAACGTCTTGTATCGAGCGGACCGCCCATCACCCCGCCGCGGCGTTCGTGCCGGCCGGCACCCGCGCCCGGATCTCCGCGATCTTGCGCTTCAGTGCGGCCTGGCGTGGATCGGGCGGCGCCGCCGCACGCGCTTCGGTTATCGCGCCGGCAAGATCCGACAACGCGAGCACACCGTCGAAGGTCGGCTTGGCGAGGCCGTCGATGATCGCGTTCCAGTCCGCGACGCCCTGGCGATAGGGGTCGCCATAGCCCTCGATCATGCCCGCGGTCTGCACGATCGTGGATGCGGCCGCCGGCTGCTTCGTCAGGCTGCGGTCGATCATGTGCAGCCAGCGTTCGACCCAGACCCGTTCCTTGGTATAGCGCACCGAGTACCGCCGCCACCGCTTCAGCGACGCCTCGAGCTTCAATCGGCGAATTCCCAGCCGGCTTGCGGCGCTGAAGCTGATTGAAACCGGCTTGTGCAGCCAGCCCACCCATTCAAGCGCATCGAGCACGTACTCGGCGACAATGGCGGGGAGCGCGCTAATCAGTTCATCCAGCCGGAATTTCCTGACATCGCGGGTTGATTGAAGCTGCGGATTGCCGGCGGCGTCGGTGATTTCGGCAAGCTTCAATTGCGCGATCCGGATCGGATCTTCGTACGTCATGCGCGCAGCCATCAGCCGCGCGATCTCGCCCAGCATCGCATCATCGACGCCGCGGCGGCCGACGAACCGCCGCAACCGGTCGACATAGAGCTGCGCGTACGCCGTACTCTGATAGTCGATGAGCGTATGGATGGCGTCGCTGGCCACCGGCGCAAGCGCTTCCGGCAATCCCTCCGGGAGAAACGGCGGCGTATCGTCCTCCTCGCCGATCAGATCGGCGAACAGATAACGCAGCGAAGACAGAACGCCGTCGTCTGACACTGTCGCGCTCCCAGTACTCAAGCCGGCTTCGCTTCGGCGTTTTTTGCAATCTGTTGCGCCAACCGCTTTTCCAGCGCGTCGAGGTTCTGAAACAGCCGGGCGCTGGAGAGACGAAGGAAGTAGAAGCCGAAGGCGGGATTCTGCACGTAAAGCTCCTCGACCTTGCTGTAGCGGACGCTCAGGATGCGACCGGCCTCGACGCATTCGAGCGACTGGGTTCGCGTGTTCGACGGCGACAGCATGCCGAGTTCGCCGACGATGGCGCCGACCGGCAATTCGATGCCGGACTCGACCAGCCGGAACCGGCCGCTGACGATATAGAGCATGTCTTCGGCCTTCTCGTCCTTGTAGAACAGGACTTCCCCGGCCGTGCAATTGCGCTCGGTCATGAACGGCTTCAGCCAATCCATCGACAGATCGCTGTTGACGGACCTCTTCACGTCGCGCACGAGCTGCAGCATCTGGTGCAGCCGATA
>WNFR01019685.1_pt1 | contig 10830 bp, 14 predicted proteins | sample 5400221 | NCBI WGS metagenome assembly WNFR01 (sample SAMN13153357, study PRJNA577476) | soil metagenome | isolation source: 40 cm soil under Madrone tree | place: USA:California | collected 2016-06-14 | reverse complement strand
TCTTCAATTGTTCCGCGCCGCTGATATGAATAGCCGATGGGATCACGTCGTTGCTCGATTGGCCCATGTTGACATGATCGTTCGGGTGCACTAGGTCGCGCGCGCCAATTGGCTTGCCGGCCAGCTGCGCACAACGGTTCGCGATCACTTCGTTCGCGTTCGTGTTCGTGCTCGTGCCGGAACCGGTCTGGAAAATGTCGAGCGGAAAATGGTCGTCCAGTTTTCCATCGACGACTTCCTCGGACGCTTGCACGATCAGCGCGCTTCGCTCGGCATCGAGCAATCCAAGATCGTGATTGGCTTGCGCGGCCGCCCATTTAATCAAACCGAGCGCTCGAATAAAAGGCCGCGAAAATCGATAGCCGCTCACCGGAAAGTTGAGCACGGCACGCTGAGTTGAAGCGCCGTAGAGCGCGGATTCGGGAATGGACACTTCGCCCATCGAGTCCTTTTCCATCCGCGTCCGGCCGCCGGTCATGCCCGATAGTTCGCGGAAACTGGTCGCTGCTGGAATGTCGGATGGGCCTGGCCATTCAGCTGGTCGGCCTTTTCAAAAACCGTGATGAACATCGGCGGGAGATTTTGCAGGAAATATTCCGACGAAGCGCGGTCGAAAAGTTTGGCGTGCTGCTTCAGTTCATTCGTAACCTGATAAATAATGAACCTGCCGCCGGGCGCGAGCGCGTCGTGGGTTTTTTGCAGCAAAGCGCGTTTCTTGTCGAGCTTGAGAATGCTGAACGGAATACCGGAAAGAATGTAATCGCAGTTCTTGATTCCGCGCCGGCGTAGCTCCGACGGTAATCGCGCAGCGTTCTGGTTGATTACATGCACGCGCGGATCTTGCGCGAATTGTCGTTCCAAATCGCGGGAAAAAGCCGGATCCAGTTCGAATAGGAGTAACAGCGCGTCCGGCCGCATCCGGCGTGCGATTTCGCGCGAGTGCACCCCTTCGCCCGGCCCGTATTCGGCAATGACTTGGGCGCGATCGAAATCGATTTTGTCCGCCACCCGCTCCACCAACGCCTTGGAACTGGGCATGATGGACGCGATTTGAAATGGCCGCTGCAAAAACCGCTTGAAGAACAAAGCGCTCATCGGAGTTCGAATAGTCACCCTCACGCCCCGTGTTGTCCAGTCGCTAGTGTCAGGCGCGAGTCATCTACCCTCAGGGCAAAGATCGACAATCCCCTTCGGGCGAGGCCCTAAAATATTCCTTTGTCCAGCTCGGCTAAAGAGATATTGACATTGATTCTAGAATTTATAATGCTTAGCCCAAGCGAAATGTCTTGCCCATTTTCCCGCCAATTGGTGATTTCCTCCCATGCATAATCTCCTCACGGTCAAGGAAACGGCCAAATATCTCCGGATACCGTTACCTACCGTCTATTATCTCGTCCAGCGCGGCCAGCTCCCTGCCATTCAGATCGGCGGCCGCTGGCGAATCAAGAAGTCCTCCCTGGACAAGGACATCTTGAAAGAAGATAAGGCCGGTCAACCCACCGTCCTCGTGGTCGACGACGATGAGAGTTTGCAAAACCTTTTCAAAGTCTTCCTGCGCAAAATCGGCTTCAGCCGCGTCGTGGTCGGCACAGTCAAGGAAGCGCTCGCCGCGATTGAGAAACAAAAGTTCGATTTGGTCTTTCTCGATTTAAAATTGCCGGACGGTCCAGCCGACGATGTTTATGACACCCTTAAAGAAGAGCAACCGGATTGCCCCATCATCGTCATTACCGGTTATCCCGACAGTGCGATGCTCGACCGCATTTTGTCCAAAGGCCCCATCACCGTTTTGAAAAAGCCGCTCAAGGTCGAGCAACTCAAAGAAACCGTCCGCATTCTTGGCCACAGAGACGCTGTCAAACTGGCCGCGTAGCCGACAATCGCGAGATCGACACCTTGCTCGCGGCCGTCGCTTGCCAAGACATTCGCCGCGCCACATAATTGCCTCCCGATTTATGCGCGGTTAGCTCAGTGGTAGAGCACTACCTTGACACGGTAGGGGTCAGAGGTTCGAAACCTCTACCGCGCACCACTTTCTCGCCACGATTCTAGACACCGAGGCAGTCCTGCCCTAAACATCTCCCAGGGAAACTGTTGATTAGTATGCGACTCGCGCTCCTCTTCTGTTTGCTTCTTTCGCCGGGCTCATTGTTCGCCCTTACGCCAAACATTCCCGCCGGTACTCTTGTTTCGAAAAATGTGATCAGAACGCGCGACGGTCTGTTACAGAATGCCGTCGTCAACGCGCCGGACCCGGTGATTACGGCCATCGCGCGCCAACAACGCAGCCGCGGTGTTTACGTGGTAGAAATTAGCGTGGCACGCGGAATAGTCGATAACGTTCGGGTATTGCAAAGCAGCGGCAATAAAACTCTTGATGACGCGGCGATTGAAGCGCTGCTCAAGTGGCGTTTTCGCCCCCGATCGGTTTACAAGGTGACGGTCCCGATCGACTTCGGACCTTTCGGGCGGATAAGAATAGGCTCCTGATCGAATACGCGTGTCCGATAACGATAGCTCCAAAATTGTGTCGGCCGCAATCACTGCGGCCACAAAAACGGTCCAATCACTTGTCGATCTTGACGCACAAATCGCAGCGGCTGCGGATTTAATTATAAATTGCCTAACGAGTGAAAATAAATTGCTCGTTTGTGGCAACGGTGGGAGCGCGGCCGACGCGGCGGATTTTTGCACCGAGCTGGCGTGCCGCTTCATCGAGGATCGGCGGCCTTACCCGGCGCTCAATCTCGCGCAGGGCGGCAGTTTGCTTACCGCGACCGGAAACGATTACGGGTTCGAAGAAATTTTCGCGAGACAGGTGCGCGCGTTCGGAAAATCTGGCGACGTGCTCATCGCGATCACTACGAGCGGAAAATCGACGAATATCCGACGCGCGCTCGAAGAGGCGCGCGATCGCAAGCTAAAAACAATCGCCCTGCTTGGACGCGACGGCGGATTGACCATCGGCATCGCCGATGTCGATCTTGTCGTAAAAGGCGATTCGACCGCGCGCATTCAGGAAGCGCATAAGTTCATCCTGCACGTCCTCTGCGAGATCTGCGAAGCGCGCTTGCCGCGGAAATAGTCAAGGCACACCCGCCGACCGCCGCGCTCGCGCGAGCACGGTTGGAATGGGCCATGCTTGATATGACTGTATGCACTTGGTGCCGAACCATATGCCCGAGGAGCGGTTGCTCAGCTCCATGGACGCGGAGGAGAGCGAACAAACTGAGGAGGTCTCTGAGTCGCCGTTCGTTTTGAAAGGCGCCGGCGTTTTCTCCGGCAACGGCCGTTGGATTTATATCGGACTGATTGCCGGTGCGTTAGTTTTCTCGATTATCGGATTCATCTTCGTCCGGCACGGCGCCAAAAACGATGAACGATCTCACTTTCCGATGTTTGTTAAAGCCGGCACTCGCAGTCTCGCCGCGTCGCCAGATTCCGTCGCAACGCCGGCGCCAGTGATCGTGCAACTGAACGCCGATATGGTCCGCGTGACCGCAATTGCGTTGGGCCATCCACGCCTTGCTGTGATCAACAACAAACCGGTAGCCGAAGGAGACACCATCGTCGTGCATGCACCCACTCGCTCTGTCGCTCTTACACTGCGCGTTGTTAAAATTTCCGATGGCCGCATCGATTTTTCCGACGGAACGCAAGTCTTCACTGCGCAACTGACCGTGGTTCCGCCGACTCGAGCCACGCCGCAGTAACGCCTGATTTCGGGTGCTGATTTCCCGGCTTTTCAAGCGCTCGGAATTCCGTTAATCCTGTTGGTCGATATGAAAAGAACTTTCTCTCTTGTGGTGGTTCTCACTGTGGTCGGCGCAATCAACGCGTTCTGCGCCGGCGTCCGTTACGATGCCAATACCTGGCGCGGAGTGCAGACATATGATGTCCGAACCTTGAGCAAGGATTTGGCTTCGCATGCCCGGCAACTTGTTGCCGTGAAATTCAATTTCCGCGGCAAAGATATTCGCCACCTCAAACCGAACTGGTATCAAGGTTCCATCTGGCAAACTGATCCGGACAAGAAAGGCAAGTTCACAGATGTTCGGGTCATGGTCGCGAAGAACGATTTGGCCGCGTTCAAATCGCTTCCGGCCCAGGCCGCGCCGTCCGCGCCGGAATTCGTCCTTTACGGCCGGGTCGAGCGCGACGCCGAGGCCAACTTTCTGTTTATTCGCCTGGTCGGCCGCAACGCGACAGTCGACGCAAGTGGTAACGCCACCGTCAGTTGGTAAGTCTGAGTTCTGAAATTCTGGTTCTTTCCGAAATAATCGTTTGTATTTCGTCAAAAGCAGACGATGCTAGGCGCCTTATTGGATTAGTTCTGTTCTATTCGTTGCATGGTAGATCGTCAGCTGAGAATTCCTCAGTGGTGATTTGAAACCCGATTCCCGGGAACGGCTCTGAAGCTGGCAGTTTTTCCAACATCAAATCATAATGAAACTGTACGTAGGAAATCTCTCTTTTGAGACTACTGAAAACGATCTTCAGGATCTTTTCGAACAACATGGCAAAGTCGGCGAAGTTACGCTGATGATGGACCGCATGACCGGCAAATCGCGCGGTTTTGCGTTCGTCACCATGAATGACGGCGCGGAAGCAAGCGCCGCCATGACCGCCCTCAACGGCAAGGAACTCAACGGCCGAACACTCAACGTCAATGAAGCGCGCCCTCGCGAAGAGCGGCCGCGCCCACAAGGCGCAAACCGTCCGTTCGCGGGCAATCGCCGGTAGATCCGGAATTGATTGCGCAGCCGGTCCCCGAAACTTTCGGGGCCGGTCTGCATCCGGTTCGCACGAAATGAATTCAGAAAAAGCAATCGAGATCGAGGGAACGATCAGGTCGGTTCTTCCCGGCACCATGTTCCGCGTCGCGCTCGCCAATGAACACCTAGTCCTCGCTCATATTTCGGGAAAGATGCGCAAACGCTTTATTCGGCTTACTATTGGGGACCGCGTTAAACTCCAGATGTCGCCTTACGACGTCGACAAAGCGCGCATTGTTTACCGGCTCTAATCAAATGAAATTCTTTGAAACAGCATCCCCGCGGAAAATAAAAACCGGCCCGATCATCAAACGTCTTCTCGTCCGCTGTCCTTCCACGGCGAAACTGACGCCGACCGGCCAGACCATTGAAGAAAACCTGTGGGCGGCGGCCAAAGTTAAGACGCCGAAATTCACCTGCCCGCATTGCCGTCAAGTCCACAACTGGACAAAAAAAGACGTCGTTCTCGCACGCTAGCAGACGACAGGTCAGGTGATCGGTAGCGCAGGCTCGCTTTGCGCGTGATTGAATTTTCCGCAGATTAGGCCGTGAACGCGGCGTCTGCGAATCCCGAAAAATCGCTTTTAACCCGCCTGGCTCGTTGGGCCGCGGAGTTGGTTTTGGTTTTTGTCGGCGTTTATGCGGCGTTTTGGCTGAACAACTATCAGCAGCACCAGCAGGAAGCGAAACGGCGCGATCAGATCTTAGCCTACTTGGAGCAGCGGTTGAAGGATGGGATCGAGAGCGCCAAAACTGAAGGAGCCAAAGAAGATCGACAAGTGGCCGACTTTCAACGCGCTCTCGCCGCCGGCGAAATGCCGCCGCTGCGCCCTTTTTATTTCTCGACTGATTATAACCCCGGAGATATCGCCACCTTACTCCAAACCGGAGGCATCGAACTGCTCGATGTGAAAACACTCACTGTTCTACGTCAACTGGAATCGATAATCCGCGGTGACTTGAGCAAGATGGCCCATTTCGAAAAACTAAGTGACGAGTTGATTGCGCCGAATCGCGACCAGGATATTTCGTTCTTTTACGACCCGACGACAAAGAAACTTCGGAAACGCTTTGAAGATTACCCGGAAGCATTACAAATGGTCGCAACATTCTTTCGCGATGCGGAAAGGACGCAAACTGACTTGCTCAAGCAAATCCAGGCCGAACGACGGCGTTAGAAGTATCAACCGCGCCCTAAATTGCGCAGCTCGTTGAGCACCAAATTTCCTGTTCGCCGGCCACGATTGCGCAGAAACCTCCAGGCTCCGGCGTCGACGAAATAGGTGAGAAGGATGCTATCTCGCGTCCTTACTTCTGGTCCAACCGGTTCGGCCGAATGCCACGTATCGTCTCCGACCGCAAACGCGTAGCCCGTGTTGGGCGCGAATGGCATTTGTGCCTTCTTCGGTTTTCTCCCATCCGGGAGCAGCTCGTGAAAGATCGTGCCGATGTGCGTCGCCGAATTGTCCGGCGGAAGATAGAGCTGAACGGTTATGCCTTTCCAAAGGCTATCGGTATGTTTGAAGACGCGGTATCCGGGAATGTCGCGGGTCAGGATCGGGACCGGGTACATTCCGACCTTCTCAAAGTTTGCGCCGAATCGTCGCTTTAAGCCCGGCGCAAGCCGCTGCATGAAGATGGCCTTCAGGTCTTGGGAACGGAGGACGCAGCCGACCGCGTCCCAGACCGCGCGCTTTTCCAGAGGCAAATGCCGGATGTACTCGGGAAAGAGATCGATTTTCGCGCGAGTCGGTTTCCCGTCAGGCCTGCTGCTTCCGATCTTACTCTTGCCGGACATCGCGCGGTAGTCGCTCTCGTTCGGCATCGCTTCAATCCACCACGAAATCGATCAAATTTTTAACTGACCGGGATTGCTCCATCGATTGCTCTGACTCTTAATCTACAAATCCTCGTCGGCTCGGGAACAGATTTTTGTTTCTCGTTAGCGGCCGCCCCGCCTTCGCCGCTGATTGTTCTCTCAACTCCGTGACCGGCATTTGTTATAAGCGGTCATGAACGCCCCTCGACTCGCAGCATTTTGCGGCGCGATTTTTCTTTGCGCTTGCACCTCGCTTTCACCCCTCCATCAAAACAGCGCCGCTAATCCGCGAAACTCGATTCGAGCCGGCCCGGACTACCAGCTCGCCTTCATCGAGTTCGGCGAACAAGGCTCGTATCAAGACACTTCACAGGCGCAGATTGCGCTCGATCTGATCCAGCATGCGAACAAGCCACTCGTTATCACCTACGTGCATGGATGGCAGAACAATGCCGGTTCGGGAGATGTGGAGCGGTTTTCGGAACTGCTGGAATTGCTCGGCCGGGCGCCGGTGATCCGCGCTCACGGTTTCAACGTCATCGGAGTTTATCTGGGTTGGCGCGGCCAACTCACCGCCGTGCCCATCGTCAAAGAACTGAGCTTTTATAATCGCAAAGCAGCCGCGGAACGCATTGCGAGCAACTTCGATTGTTATGACGCCATCGCGGCAATTTCAGAAACGGCGCGCAAGTACCACGATAAAGGTAGCCAATACACCATCCTGCTCGGCCATTCCTTTGGCGGACTGATCGTCGAGCGCGCGGTTGCGCACGCCATCAATGCGGAAATGCACGCACATGCCGATGCCGAGCGCGTTCGGCCGGCCGATTTGATTTTGACCGTAAACCCGGCCTCCGACTCGATCCTTACCCGGCAGATGATTGCTGCGCTCTATAGTCTCAGGACCGAGGACACTCGCCCCTTCCTTGTCTCCATCACCTCGAGCAGCGACGCCGCCACCGGGCTGGCCTTTCCTATTGGAAGTTCGATCGCCGCAGCAAGCAAAGTCTTCAACAAAGTTCCACCGCCAGGTCCACGTTCCGATGTCGAAAGCGAACGCCGCTACTACACTTCTACGCCGGGCCACAACACGCTGCTCATCAATCACGTTACGGAAAACATTCATAATCCGATTCACTCGCCCGGCGATCGGAGCGCGCTGGAAACAAACTTGACGCATAACCTCAGGGGCGATGTGTTCGCGCTGGACGCGCCAAACAAAATGCTCGACCTCTGGCAAATAAAGCCGGTCGGCGACGTCGATGTCCCTTATTGGAATGTGAAAGTCGACCCGAGCATCATCAAGAATCACGGCGACCTTTGGAATCCAAAAGCGGAAGCGATGATGGCCGGCATCTTCCGAATGGCCAATCCAATGCTGAATCCGAAAGCCAAGCAACCAGCCAATCTGCAGCGCGCCCCAGATCGGACCCGCTTACAGTATCGACAGAATCAGGCGCGATGAACTTCACTGTTCCCAAATTGCTGCTGGCTGCACTTCTTTGCGGGACCGCATTGTTCGCGGCAGATTATCCGGTACCCGCAGAAAGCGATTACACCATCCGCGATTTCAAATTCGCGTCGGGCGAGACGTTGCCCGAGCTGCGCATTCATTATCGAACGCTCGGCCAGGTGCAAAAGGATGCGCAGGGCAAAACGCACAACGTCGTGCTCATCATGCACGGAACCACCGGCAGCGGCGGGCAATTTATCCGGCCTGAATTTGCCGGCGAACTTTTCGGAAAAGATCAGCCGCTTGACGCGACAAAATTTTTCATCGTGCTTCCGGACGGGATCGGTCATGGCAAATCAAGCAAACCAAGCGATGGCATGCACGCGAAGTTTCCGCGCTACGGTTACATCGACATGGTGGAAGCGCAGTATCGTTTGCTCACCGACGGACTCGGAGTAAATCACGCGCGCCTCGTCATGGGCACGTCGATGGGCGGCATGCACACATGGCTATGGGGCGAAACGCGTCCCGAATTCATGGACGCGCTCATGCCGCTGGCCAGTTTGCCGACGCAAATTTCCGGACGCAACCGCGCCTGGCGACGCATCATCATTGACGCGATTCGCAACGATCCAGCATGGAACGGCGGCGATTACAAAACGCAGCCGCCGAGTCTGCGCACCGCCGCGCAAATGCTCTGGTTCATGAGCAGTAATCCGGTCTTGCGCCAAAAGGATGCGCCCACACTCGCCAAAACGGACGAAGTTCTCGACAAATTCGTTGAGCAGATCGCAAAAGACGATGACACGAACGATGTGCTCTACGCGCTGGAAGCGTCACGCGATTACGATCCCGGACCAAACCTGGAAAAAATCCGGGCGCCGTTGCTTGCGATCAATTCCGCGGACGATCTGATCAATCCGCCGGAGCTCGGTATTCTCGAACGCGAGATCAAGCGCGTCCCGCACGGTCGCGCAATTGTCATTCCGCTCAGTGATAAAACTCGGGGTCACGGCAGTCACACGCTGGCTGCTCTCTGGAAAGAGGAATTGTTCAAGCTGTTGTACAAATAATAAGATCGACAGTTAAACGGACGCGGTTGAAAGCGAAGGGCGCGCAGGCGACGTTACCTGTCCGATGGAATCAACTCGCACGATCAGGTTGCGCTGGCTGCACGGCACGGTCCACGACGTGACGCACCAGCTGGCGGGCTTGCGGTTTTCGCGCTCCGGCCCGCATGCCTGGCGACCGGCGATCAACGCCTATCGCTGCGAAAAATGCATCACGATTTGTGTCGATCTTGCCGGAGTCGAGCGCTCCGATATCGACCTGACGATTGAAGCTCGGCGTTTGTCGATCCGCGGGATCCGGGATGTGCCCGGGCCGCGAGGCAAGGAAGATCCCGCTTTGCAAATGATCGCGATGGAAATCGATTACGGACCGTTCGAACGGGAAGTGCGGCTGCCAGACGAAGTCGATGTAAAAAAAGTGCGCGCGGAGCAGAAGAACGGCTTGCTCTGGATCCATTTGCCGCTGAAAAAATCATGAGCGCAGAATTATTGGAAGCACTTCAACCCGGCGGCGGGGCCAATCAGCTGCCATCGTATGGGCCGGCGATCGGCGGCGCGGAGCAAATCCAACCACCAAAGATCCCCGAGACATTGTCGATCTTGCCGTTGCGCGGGTTCGTCATTTTTCCAGGGACAGTCGCGCCGCTCAATGTGCGCCGGACCGGATCGATCAAGTTGCTCGATGAAACTTTGCCGCTGACCAAGGTGATCGGTTTGATCGCGCAGCGCGATGAGAGCAAGGAAGATCCGGAGTCGCAAGACCTCTACACCGTCGGCACTGCGGCGATCGTGCTGAAACTTCTGCGACAGGCCGACGATCACGTCATCGCGCTCGTGCAGGGTCTGCGCCGGTTCAAGCTGCACAAGATTATGGCGACACAACCGTATCTGCGCGCGGAAATTGCGCTCCTGGATTCAATTGCGCTGCCGCAAACGAAAGAGTTCGAGGCCGAATTTCGAAACCTGCGCGACTCGGCTGCCCAACTCCTCGAGTTGACGCCGGAAGCGCCGGAGGGGACGGGCACAATTGTTCGCAGTATCGAAAGCGCAGAACAGTTGGTCGATTTTCTCGCACCAAATCTGAATGTCGATGTTGCGCAAAAGCAGACAATTTTGGAAGAGCTCGATGTCACGAAACGGTTGCGCGCAGTGCAAACGCACATCGCGACGCAGCTTGAGATCGCACAGATCCAACAAAAGCTGCAGAAGGATGTCGCTTCGCAATTTTCCGATGCGCAACGCAGGGCTTATTTGCGCTCGCAACTGAAGGCGATCCAGCAGGAACTCGGCGAGGGCGATGCCGGCGCCGATCAACAGATTGCGCAGCTACGCACACGACTCGAGGAAGCGAAACCGCCGGCCGACGTGCTGGCGCAAGCCGAGCGCGAATTGAAACGGCTCGATTTCATTCCTCCAGCGAGCCCGGAATATTCCGTCATCGTCACGTACGTCGAGACGATCGCGGAACTTCCGTGGTCGAAATTGACCGACGACAACATCGATCTCGACCAGGCCCAACAAATCCTCGATCGCGACCACTACGATCTCGAAAAGGTGAAGCGCCGTTTGATCGAATATCTGGCCGTTCGCAAATTGAATCCGAAAGGACGCGGACCGATTTTGTGTTTTGTCGGCCCGCCCGGAGTCGGCAAAACCAGTTTGGGTCAATCGATCGCCGACGCGCTCGGTCGCAAATTTGCGCGCATGAGTCTG
>WNFR01007844.1_pt1 | contig 10830 bp, 11 predicted proteins | sample 5400221 | NCBI WGS metagenome assembly WNFR01 (sample SAMN13153357, study PRJNA577476) | soil metagenome | isolation source: 40 cm soil under Madrone tree | place: USA:California | collected 2016-06-14 | reverse complement strand
GTTACTGGGGCGTAAAACTTTCGATATTTGGGCGGCGTTTTGGCCGCAACATGGCGACATTTGGCCCAACGTCAACACGGCCACTAAATACGTCGCCTCGAACACCATGACTTCTTCCGAATGGCAACCCTCGGTGTTTTTAAACGGGGATGTTGCGAAAAAAGTCGCCGAACTCGAGCAAGGGGAAGGACCCGATCTGCACATTTGGGGAAGCGGTAATCTGCTCCAGACGCTTATGAAGCATGATCTGGTCGATAATTTCTGGTTGATGATCTATCCGATAACTTTGGGCGAGGGGAAACGTTTGTTTGCCGGGGGCACGATCCCGGCCGCGTTCAAGGTGACGGAAAGCATTGTCGGCTCGACCGGTGTCATTCTCGTGAATTACGAACGTGCGGGCGCAGTCCAGACCGGAACGATCGCGCAATAACAACTTGGGTTCGCTGTCGATTTTCTCTGGACGCGACGACTACAGGATCCAGCGCGCAAGGCCTCAAAAGTCTCAAAAGCGTTGGACCAGGAGAGGAGTCAGGACAATTCAATGAGAAATCTAATCTTCGCAATTAACATTACCCTGGATGGCTGCGTCGACCACACCAAGCAAGTTGCTGATGACGAGACACATGAATATTTTGTAAAAGGGGGAAGGACCATGACAAAGATCCGGGTATTGAGTTTGTTGGCCGCAGCGGTGGTTTTTGTTGCAGTTGAGCCGGCTCAATCGCAGGTTTCGACCGCTAAAGTGACCGGCGGAGAAGTGCAAGGCGCGGTAGCCGGCAATGTGTCCTCATTCAAGGGCATACCTTTCGCGTCGCCACCCGTAGGCGAGTTCCGCTGGAAAGCGCCGCAACCGATCAAAGCGTGGAGCGGAGTAAAGAAGGTCGATGCATTCGCCCCCGGTTGTATGCAGGATGCACGTCTGGCAACGATGTTGGGCGGGCCACAGAATTTCAGCGAAGACTGTCTCTACCTTAATGTGTGGACCGGCGCAAAGAGCAAGACGGAGAAGCTGCCGGTAATGGTCTGGATCTACGGTGGTGGGTTCGCGTTGGGAGCGACTAACACCCCGCTATACGACGGAACCAAGTTCGCTCAGAAGGGAGTGGTGCTGGTAAGCACCGCCTATCGTGTCGGGCCTTTTGGATTCCTGGCACATCCGGAACTCAGTCGTGAAAGCGGCAAAGGTTCGGGAGTGTATGGGCTTCAAGACATGATCGCCGCGCTTCGCTGGGTTAAAGAGAACATCGCCCAGTTTGGCGGCGACCCGTCTCGCGTAACCATTTTCGGAGAATCGGCAGGCGGCATCGCCGTGAGTATGTTGGCAGCGTCGCCGGCTGCGAAGGGACTGTTCCATCGTGCGATCTCTGAAAGCGGCGGCTCGTTCGCTCCAGTACGATCCGGAAATGAAGCGGCTCAGATGGTTCCCGCGCTTAAGATGGCTGAAGCGGCGGGCAAAAGTTACCTGGAAGGCCTGGGAGCGAACGACATAAACGCAGCGCGCGCGTTGACCGCCGAGAAGATCCAGAGCTCGGCGGGCGGCACGCTCGGCCGTTTCTGGCCGGTAGCCGATGGCTATGTGTTGCCCGGGGATCAATACGAGATATATCAAGCGGGCCGATTCAACGATACACCCGTGCTGATCGGCACGAATTCAGATGAGGGCGCCTTGTTCATTCAAACTAAAGTTACACCGGCTTCATTTGAACAGCAGGTGCGCGCGGACTATGGTCCACACGCAGACGCTATTCTTAGGACGTACCCTCACGCGACCGATCGAGAAGCGCTCAAGGCGGCAAAGGACATGTTTAGAGAGTCGGCGTTTTCCTGGCACACCTGGTCCTGGGCGCGGCTGCAATCACAAAAGGGTAAAGGAAAGGCATACGTTTACTATTTCGATCGTAAAACACCCGTAACGCCTGATGGCGCGAATCATGGCTCAGAGATTTCCTTTGTGTTCGCCAACCCGGGTGTCTTTAGCGGCACGCCACAGCCTGGGGATGCAGAGCTTACGAATCTTATGCAGACATATTGGGTGAACTTCGCCAGGTCGGGCGACCCGAACGGCCCCGGCTTGCCGCCGTGGCCGGTGTTTACCGCGGCAGAGCAAAAGACAATGTTCTTCGACGCAAACTCGAGTGCGCGGCCCATACCGAATCTGGATAAGCTGAAAGCGCACGACGGCTACTACAGCTGGAGGCGCGAAGAAGCTAAGCAAAGGTAAAAGGTTACGAACTAGACTAACGACTGTGATCATGCGTACGATGCCGGCCTGACTGGCCGGTGTCGTGGCGCCGCGAGGCGGGTCAGCATCCCTGCTTCCAAGTGGCATTACCTGGCTCATCGAAAACCGAGGACACCCGTAAATTAAACAAAATCAGATAGGACTCGAAGGAAACCGAGCATGAGAAAAATTATTGTGTTTGAACATATCTCCCTTGATGGTGTCATACAAGCCCCGGGCGGGCCGGACGAAGATACAAGCGGCGGCTTCGCGTATGGCGGGTGGGAAGCGCCATATGATGATGACATCCTTGGAGCGGCCCTGCAAAAGCAGATGAACATGCCATTCGACCTGCTGTTGGGACGCAAAACCTTTGACATCTGGGCGGCCTTCTGGCCTCAACATGCGGATGGTTGGCCGGGCGTCAACACGGCGACCAAGTACGTCGCCTCGAATACCCTGACTTCCCACGAATGGCAGCCGTCCGTCTTTTTGAACGGAGACATTGCAGAAAAAAGTCGCCAAGCTCAAGCAAGAGCAAGGGCCGGATCTACACGTTTGGGGAAGTGGCAATCTCCTTCAGACGCTTATGAAACATGATTTGGTCGATGTGTTCTACCTGATGATATATCCGCTGACGTTGGGCGCTGGAAAGCGGTTGTTTGCGGGTGGCACGATTCCGGCGGCCTTCAAGGTGACGGAAAGCATAGTCGGCTCGAATGGCGTCATCGTCGTGAGTTACGAGCGTGCAGGCGCGATCACAACCGGAAGTTTTGTATAAACATTCGGCCGGGTGCCCCGGGCTTTTGATCTTGCGGGCATTACCAACACAGTGAGTGCCCCGTCCTTCGCGCTCTTGAGGGGCGGGTACCACGACCGCACGCAACGGGGTTCTTGCAGAACGGACAAAAGTTGCGTCGGCAGCCTCGCTACCCGCCCCCTCGACAAGCTCGGGACACCCTCGAGTGCAACTTCTCGCCGACACACGAACACATCAGTGACCCACAGATTCCTCTGAGAGTAAAAAAATGGAGTAGTGCTGTCGATTTTCAGTCTCTCAAAACGACTATCTGATAACAGAACGATGAGCTACGGTTTTCTGAGTCGCGGGAAACAAGGAGGAATCGATGAAATACATCTGTTTGGGATACATCGAGCCAGGAAAATTCGAAGGGATGACCGAGGGCGAGCGCCACGCGACGTTCGACGAATGCTTTGAGTACAACGACCATCTGCGCGCCAACGGACATCTTGTCGCCGAAGTACCTCTTCAGTCTCCGGAGACCGCGTTGACCCTGTACTGGAAAAACGGCAAAGTCGCGACGACTGATGGCCCCTATGCGGAAACCAAGGAACAGCTTGGCGGCATTCAAATCCTTGAGGCGCGAGACCTCAATCATGCCGTTCAGCTTGTCTCACAGCTTCCAGGTTTTAAGTATGGACTTGGACCGGTTGAGATACGGCCGGTTATGGATTTGAGCGAAATCATAAAAGAGAGCGAGCAGCGGCGACGGCGAGAGGACACCTCGCGATGAGGGCGGCCTCGAGGGAACGTTCGTTTAAATTAGAATGACCCGAAACGGGTGTGAAGCTAGGGAATGACTGTATCGCCTGGGAGACTGACTTTCGGAAAGGAAGAACAAAATTATGTCATTCGTTAACGATCTGAGAATTGCATTCCGCTCGCTGACTCGAACCAAAGGGCTTGCGCTCACGGTGGTGCTGACGCTCGCGCTTGGCATCGGCGCCAACACCGCCATCTTCACGCTGGTGCGCGGCGTGCTCCTCAAACCGCTCGTGAACCGCGACGAGGACCGGCTGATCTATATCCGTCAGAGCGCCCCTGGACTCGGCGACGAAAACACAACTTTCTCCGTCCCCGAAATCGATGATTTGCGCGCCGGCGTCAAGACCCTGAGCGCCTTCGGCGATTTCTCCACAATCGGGTTCGCAATGGTCGGCCTCGGTGAGCCGCGGGAAGTTCAAGCTGGCGTCGTCGGCGGGACCTACTTTGAAGTCATGGGCCTGCACCCCGTTCTCGGCCGTCTCGTCGAACCTCAAGACGACGGTCCCAAAGCTCCCGGCGTAGTGGTTATCACATATCGTTTCTGGGCGAACAATCTTAACAAAGATACTTCGGTGATCGGCAAAACCGTGCGGCTTGGCAGCGTCCCTGCCACCGTCATCGGCGTACTTGAACCCTGCGTCCCGTATCCGCAGGAAACGGAAATCATCGCCAATGTCGTCACCAGCCCGCACCATCTCTCCGCCACCATGGTCACCGGCCGTATCCATCGCATGACTGAGCTCTTTGGCCGTCTCGCTCCCGGTGCCACGATCGATCAAGCTCGCGCAGAGTTGCGATCCGTCTACGGGGCCATGACCGAGGAATATCCCGAAGCATATTCGCCCAAAGCGAACTTCCAGATCGGGGCGAAGCTGTTTCGCGATCAGATCACCTCAGACGCTCGGACCGTGTTGCTGGTGCTGCTCGCAGCCTCAATACTGGTGTTCGTCATCGCGTGTTCCAACGTCGCCAACCTGATTCTCACGCGGACGGTTCGCCGCGAAGGCGAGCTGGCCATCCGTGCGGCACTCGGCGCCAGCACGGGCGCGCTACGCCGCATGCTGCTGGCCGAAAGCCTTCTGCTTTGCAGCGCCGGTGCTGCGCTCGGTGTAATCAGCGCGTACCCGATGGTGGCTATCCTGGCCCGCTACGCCTCGCGTTTTTCCATCCGCGCGCTCGACTTGACAGTCGATTCCAGCCTGCTGTGGTTGGGAGCCGCGCTGGCGGTCGTGGCGGCGGTGATTCTGGCGTTTGTCCCGCGCCTGCCGTCGGCCGATGCGTCCAGTGGCCTTAGCCTATCGAGCGGCAGCGTGCGGATCACCGGCAGCACGAGCCGCCGCCAGCGAATCTTCGCGGTTACACAAATCGCGGCATCCTTTGTGCTGCTGGCCGGCGCCAGCATGTTGATCACTACGCTGATCGCACTGCAAACGGCGCGGACCGGTATCGATACCCGCCGCGTTCTTGCGATCAACGTCCCCGTTATGTCCTACGGGAAAACGCCGCAGCAGGTGATCGATTTCTACAAGGAATCGATTCGCCGCGTGGATGCGCTACCCGGCGTGAAAGAGACCGCTTTCGGCCTGATGGTTCCCTGGCGCGATGCCGCCGCAGGCGTCGGCTTCCAATTCTCCGCCGACGGTCACGGTCATGCCGCGGGCGAAGAGGATCCTCGCGGGCAGTGGCGTGTTGTCTCTCCGGGATTCTTTGCGGCTCTCGGCGTTCCCATCCTCACCGGTCGTGATTTCAACGACCTCGACGGCCAAAATAAAGATAAAGATCCCGTGGTCATCATCAGTGAAACTCTCGCACAGCGCATGTTCCCTGATCAGGATGCTATCAACCGGCATGTCTATTGGACGGATCCCGTGCTGAAATTCGCCCCGGGTTTCAGCGCCACCCCGCACCGCATCATCGGCGTCACCGCCGATATTGACGACGTACACGTCGTTCCCCAGCCCATCCTTACCATCTATAGCTCATTTGAAGAAGGGCTAATGTTTGGCGGTCGCCTGTTCATCCATACCGATGCGGATCCTTATTCGCTGGTTACGCCGGTGACGCGGATCATTCGCGATATGTCCGTTGACCAGCCCATCGAGCGTGCCGCCACCCTCGAAGACGTCCGCGCGGAAGTGCTTACGCCGGACCGTTTGAACTCGCTGGTGTTTGGCGTGTTCGCGGTCGTCGCGTTATCGATTGCCTTGATTGGCGTCGCAGGCGTGCTCGCGTTTTCGGTCAGCTCGCGGACGCGCGAATTCGGCATCCGGCTGGCGCTCGGATCGCAACCGCGGGATCTCCTGCGCGGCGTCATCGCAGAAGGTGTCGCGATGGCAGTGGCCGGCGTCATTGCAGGCGCGGCATTCGGGTTCGTGATGGCGCGTTTGGCGAGCAGCTATTTCCTCGACGTGAAGATGCCGGGCGTCTTGCCCGTGGTCCTTTCTGCGTTCGTGCTGCTGACGGCAGCGATCGTCGCGTCCTCGGCGCCGGCCGTGCGCGCTGCGCGCACCGACGTCATGAAGGCTCTTCGCGCCGAGTGAAATGCACAGGGCAATCCGCCCGGCACTAAAACCGGTGACAAGAGGGTCTCAAATCGCAAGCCCGACAGATCCATTCATTCGCTCATTTCTAGCAGGGACTACGGCCCGCTTCTTCTTCTGCTGATCGTACCTCCGTCCTGAAGCCGCATCCAAGTGGCCTCCGTTTTGCTCAAACATGACTGCGCGCCGCCGCGACCTCGGCAGTTACATTCCGCGTGAAAACCAAAATAACAGGAGCGAAAGAACTGTGATTAATCGACCGTGAATCTGCCAGATCGAGTCAGGGCCTAAGGCGGGATACGCATTTGCGATATCGCAAATGCGAGGGGACGAAAAGCGGTCTCGGAAGGGTGGCGCGAAGAAACGATGGGCAGGCAAAAGCAATATCAAAAAGCGACTCTTGTACGACTTACCGATGACGAGTATCGACAGCTAACCGACCGCGCCAAGCTGTCCGGTGTCTCGATTTCACGCCTTCTTGTTCAGCGTACACTCGCCGACAAAGCGGTTACTAACGAAGACAAAGAGCGCACCGAGAGGCTCATAGAGCAGCGCGATTGGGCGATCACTCAGGTAGTTAGGGTGGGCTATAACCTCAACCAGATTGCGCGGCAATTGAACGCACAGAGAGGCACAATCAGTACAAGGAGAATAGAACAAGTGCTTAGAAGTGGCAGACCTTCTGACATGCGCACTCCGTTGTTTGCAAAGGCTCGGATCTCCCGTGTGAGCGAGCTAGAGGCCTAGCTCGCTCAATCCCGGGTGGTCATCGGGACGGCGGCCGAGCGGCCAGTGATATTTGCGATCTGATTCTAAGATGGGAAGGTCATTGATCGACGCGAACCGAAAAGCCATGAGCCCGTCGTCAGTGAATTCCCAATTCTCATTGCCATAGGAGCGATACCAGTGACCCGAGTCGTCGTGCCACTCGTAAGCAAAGCGCACAGCAATGCGGTTCCCGGTGAACGCCCACAGTTCCTTGATGAGCCTGTAGTCCAACTCCCTGGACCACTTGCGAGAGAGAAAAGGGATGATTTCGTTTCGTCCGTTGATGAACTCCGAGCGATTCCTCCATCGTGAATCGATTGCGTATGCCAGAGCTACTTTCCCCGGGTCGCGGGTGTTCCAGGCATCCTCGGCGAGGCGTACCTTTTGAATCGCACTCTCGCGTGTGAAAGGAGGCAAAGGGGGACGTGTTGTCATCTTTGCAGTTGACATGGTTTCTTCTCCTTGAGCCGCTTGACTCTATTGCTTCGTAGTCGTATCGCGTCACGGAATTGCATGGACAAAGCCTCGGACTAATGCAGCGATTTGGTCCGCAGCCGTGTCTAGTGCAGAGTGGCCGGCGTCAAGAACGTGAACTTGAGCGTTCGGCACGTCCTTGCGATCTGGCCGGCGGAAGTCTTTCGGCGCCGGGTGTCGGGAACGTGAACTTGAGCGTTCGGCACGTCCTTGCGATAGCGTTCCGGTTCGCCGAGATCAAACGACAGATCGTACTTACCCCAGATCACCAGCAGGCGCGGCTGTATCTCCCGCATCCATGCTTGCCATTTTGGGTAGGCGTCCACATTGGTTCGATAGTCATAGAACAGGTCGCTTTGAATGTCGGCCTGGCCGGGCTGGCTGAGGAAGGCAAATTCATCGGTCCAGAGATCCGGGTCATAACGTTCCACGTTCGGATCGTTTCCGACATGTCGCGTCCGCGTCGTCTGCAGCGAGAGTAGATTTGTGCGAAGCGCGCTTTCGTTGGCGGCGCGATCAGCCCAGAAGGCACGTCGCGGTTTCCAATTCGCTCCCAGGCCTTCGTTGTGGCCCACCGCGTCTTGAACGATGAGCGCCTCGATCCGTTCGGGATGAACTAAGGCCATGCGAAACCCCCCCGGGCCCCCGTAGTCCTGCATGTAAAGTGTGTAGTGCGAGAGTCCGAGCGCTTCGGTGAAACGATTCATGATCTCGCCATAGTGAGTAGCGCCCAGGTCCTCGCGATTGTTTTGAAGTTCACGGCTCCCTCAGAAATCCTGCGCGGTGGGCCGGATGACGATCTCGTCGATTTCCACCTCCGCCGGTTGCTCGATGGCGTAAGCGATCGCGCGCGCGATCGAATCGGCCGGAATAGCCATTTTGTAAAACTCGCGCAAATTCTCCCTGGTCGCTTCCTCCGAGCTGCTTTCCGGGAGTTCAGTGGCAACCGCGCCAGGCGAGACCATCGTGCAGCGGATATTTTGGGAGTGCAGTTCCATCCGGAGCCCTTCAGTCAACGCGCGCACAGCGGACTTCGTGGCGCAGTAAACCGTTGCGCCGGGCGCGAACACCTTGATCCCGAAAACGGAAGCGATGTTGATGATGTGACCCTGCTCTTGCTTTTGCATGATCGGCAGCACCGCGGCCACCCCGTACAAGAGACCCTTGATGTTCACATCGATCATGCGGTCCCATTCTTCGACCTTGAGCGCCGCCATAGGCGCGATAGGCATGATCCCGGAATTGTTCACAATCACGTCGACCCGGCCGTGCTTGTCCATCGCGCCCTTGACTAAAGCCTCGACATCGGTGCGCTTTGTCACATCGGTCTTGAAACCGAGGGCGCTCCCGCCCTTCGCGATGATGTCCTTGACGACGGCTTCGATCCGTTCCTTCCGTCTCGCTCCGAGCACGACTTTCGCCCCGCTCGCCGCGAGAAGGCGCGCCGTGCTTTCGCCGAGGCCGCTGCTGGCTCCGGTGATGACTACGACCTTGTCTGCTATATTTGACGTTCCCATTTTCTGTTTCTCCTTAATTAAAAGGCAGCAGCGCCAGCTGTCGCGACGGCATGGTCCTGATCGCCGCTACCACCGCTGACCCCGATTGCACCTACTACTTTGCCCTCGCGCTTCAGCGGGATGCCGCCAGCGAAAATCATGATCTTGCCACTGTTTGATGCATGAATGCCGAAGAACTGGCCTCCTGACTGAGAATGCTTTGCCAAATCTTTGGTCTCAATATCGAATGCTCGCGACGTGTAAGCCTTCTTCATAGAGATGTCAATGCTGCCAATCCATGCGTTATCCATACGGATGTGGGCTACTATGTTTCCGCCTTCGTCAGCCACCGCGATATTCATTGGCTGCCCAATTTCCTTGGCTTTCTTCTCCGCCGCGCTGATCACGCGCCGCGCATCATCTAGCTTCACCGCGGACATGGATTCCTCCTTACAGTTGTTTCAACACGTTGTGCGGCGGCCCGAGGTACGGGAACTCGTCCAGCAGATCACCGTGCGGTCCAACCTTATCTGTCACGTTTTGGTTCGCATATATAGAAAAGAAAAGATCGACAACGTCATCGATCAACGTCCGGCCATTGTGCGGAAAGTGCGCCGGCTCGCTCGGATGATAGGAAAGAATATCTGGCAACAACTTTCTTGCAACGGCCTTTGCGTCCTCCGGGGTATAGCCGCCTGTGTGTTCTAACTCGTGCCCGAACACGCCGATGAAGCGATCATCATTCGCTGGCTCCCCGCCGAGGTAAGCCTCCCTCTCCTCTCCGACGAGGAAAACCGCCTGCAATGGTCTTGCACCCCGATCTGCCTGGACCCAGCCTTCCCCAGTCTTATCCACTGTGCGAGCCCAGATTCCCACCTCATTGTTCCCCAGAGCCGAATTGGGCAATTCAATCACGATGCTGCAAACATTTTTGTTTTTGAAGAAGTCGTCGCCCGTGAACTGCATTTGATTGAAATTGCCCATCGCGTCGAAGAAGAAAGGATCGCTGCGCCAGCCGAAGAAAAAACGGAAGTCGCCGACTTCCGTCACCAAGGCTTCTCGCCCGACTGAGACCCGTGCTCCCTGGGCCACAACTTCGCCGTCGTCGCCGAAGCCAGCGGCTCGTGCGCCCTGAATACGGCGAACTGTCGCATTCTGCTTCCCATGTTGGGAAGATGCGAACTGAACGCTGTAACAAATATCCGCAATGTCATCACCGTTGGTGTCGATCTTGATTTCGTACAGCGCGCCTAGCGCGAAGGGTTCCTTCGTCGTCGGCTCCGGCGAGTCCAACCTGAAAGACGGGTGCACATTTAAGATCAGTATTGACTTACCCGGGTCGCCTGGCTTGGGGAACGCATAGAGATCGGTCATGTCGAGTCGGGCATCCCCGCGCGGAAACCCAAAGTTCGGACCGGAGGCATGGTGTGACATTAGTATTCTCCCTTCCTCTTTTCTTGAGACGCTTAGCGCCCGAGCTGACCGACGTAATAACCCAGGCGCTCTTCCACATCACCCGGCCGGTGAAATCCCTGCTCCATCAACTTCTTGATTCTCTCTTGCGCGGCCGGACGCATGATCGAGGCAAAGCACACATCCCACTCCGGTGCGATTTCAAAGTCAGGCGGCAAACTGGCCACGTCGGCGAAGCGCTTGGTCTCGCTGATCGCCCGCTTGTCGAACGATGCGATGCGGGTTGCTAACGCCTCCACAAACGCATCAAGGTCAGCATCCGGCAATGACCGGTTGACGTATCCGTAGCGT
>WNFR01050154.1_pt1 | contig 10832 bp, 9 predicted proteins | sample 5400221 | NCBI WGS metagenome assembly WNFR01 (sample SAMN13153357, study PRJNA577476) | soil metagenome | isolation source: 40 cm soil under Madrone tree | place: USA:California | collected 2016-06-14 | reverse complement strand
TAATGCATGACGGAGAAGCGGTCGTAGTCGGTAAGCGGCCGCCAGTTGTTATCCTCGAAGCAGGTACCGGATTCCGGGCGGGTGTGCTCGTGCCGCCAACCGAGCGTGTGGCCAATCTCGTGGCGCAGGATCCCGACCAGTTGCAAGGCCCCGTGGGGGTCCAGACGGAACGAGGATTCGTCGATCAGTAAATTCCGCTCGGAGCGGTCTTCGTTCGGGAAGAACGCCCGGGCCAGATATTGCCCATCCACGTTGACTGGCCGGATATCGAACACGACGTTGCCATTGGCGGGCGTGCAGTCGGCGTCCTCGGCCGTTACGTGGATGAAATCCACATCCGCGACCGCTTCCCAGGCGCCGGAGGCGGCCTCCATGTCCCTGATCACCTGTTGCCGCCGGTCGCCGAAAGCGCTGCTCACGCAGTAGGTCAGATGCTTCCTCAGGGGCGAATCCCAGATCGCATCCCGGCCGCCTACCCGATGCACGATCAGCGCACCCGGTACTGTCTCGGACGATTCCCCCTTTATGCGTGTTTCAAAGAATTCCCGCAGCCGCTGGCGATCCGAGATCGCGATGTCGCCGCTGACGATGTACTTGCCGCCCGGGAAGGGCTCCCTGTAGGTGGACCGCTCGAACTCCTCGAAGGCCTTGTCCGCCCATTGCCGGCACTCTTCTTTTGCCCTGCGCTCCATTTGCGCCATTGCCTGGGCGACGGTCTCGGGCGTGGCTTCCACCCGCTCCGTTGCCGGACGAATCTGCGTCCCGGCATGACCCTCGCTCGCGCGAGGCTGCAATTCGTCTTTGGTGGTCGGCATCGCGCACTCGGTATCGGCGCTGTTCCCGGCACCGGTGGCGGGCTCACAGCCGGTGAGGAGAAGGAAACTGCAGGCAAGAACGCATGCGCCTGGCAGCGCCGCGAGAGAGTACTTCATGACCCACCTCTCAAACGCCGGGTTTTCCCCTGCGCAAAGTCAACGATTCCTCACTTCTTCAGACAAGGTTCCACTACGACATTGAACAGCTCGACGTTTTCCGCAATCGCGCGCAGCTCCCGCAGGAGCGCGCGCGCTGCCGCAGCGTCCTTTGCCTCGACGCAGAGGCGCGTCTCCCCTTCCAGGCCGATGCGCGTCTCCTTGACCCTGATCACCTCGCCGCGCCGCTTCGCGCCCTCGAGCAGCGTACGTGCTTTCCGAAATACACCGCGCGTCGGTTCAGGCACGCCCTTGCCGCGCGACAGCGCATAGACTGCGAACTCGGCGGTCGATGTCTCCGCCGCCCGTATTTCGTCCTTTGCCCCGGCAGCCTCACCAGACGGGGACAGTGCCAGGGCAAGGATGATCAGAGGCAGAACGATCGACAAGGGACGCAGACAACCGTTCGTGGCGTTCTTGGCTCGTGCCGCGAAACATGGGACCCTCGCATCCTCTTCCCGCATCGTCCACTCCCGGCCCGGCGGCCTGTAAAACGCCGTCAGGATCTGTCTCTCTTTGTCAGGCTTTCTCGACACAAAGTTCGCCGCGTCCCGTGGTCCCTTCGCGCTACGTCAGGTCCTCACGGCCTCGCTCACCCGCGATCTGCTGTTTCCCCGACGGTTGACTGCTATTCCAGCCGAAGCGGCTAGCGTTCTGCCGCGCCGACCGCTGAGGCATAGCGCGATTGCAGATCTTCTGCCTTCGAGACGCTCATTCCAAGGTCGCGTATCAATCCATCCCGGATGCCGTAGATCCAGCCATGCACGGCGAGCGCCTGGGCGCGGGCCCAGGCGTCCTGCACTACCGTGGTCTGGGCGACGTTCACCACCTGTTCGATCACGTTAAGCTCGCACAGGCGGGCGACGCGTTTTTCCCTTGCCTTTTCTCTAGCGAGCAAGTCGCGGTGCTTCTGGCCGACGTCCTGCACGTGGCGCAGCCAGTTGTCGATCAGCCCCAGCTTGACATGGTCGTGCGCGGCGATCACGCCGCCGCAGCCGTAATGGCCGCAAACAATGACGTGCTTGACTTTCAGCACGTCCACCGCGTACTGCAGCACCGACAGGCAATTCAGGTCGGCGTGTACCACCACGTTGGCGACGTTGCGATGGACGAACACCTCGCCGGGCGCAAGACCGGTGATCTGGTTCGCGGGAACGCGGCTGTCGGAGCAGCCGATCCAAAGGTACTGCGGCGTTTGCAGCTGTGCGAGCTGGTCGAAGAAATCCGGTTCGCGCCGGCGCACGCTTTCCGCCCAGGCGCGATTGTTCTTGAGAAGATGACTCAGGTCGTTCATGCGTGAGACCCGGGAGGAATCGCCACGATCTTGTCCGGCTTCAGACTTTGTGACGCTAGATTATAAGGCGTAGAACTCCGCCGGTTTCTCGCACCGCTCGAGATGCAAGGATGGTGGTAAATTAACCCCAGGTTTCTCTTCCGCAGCAAGGCGATCCCGGATCCTTTCCGGGAATGATGCCTCAAGTTGGAGGAATACGCGGTGAACGCTCGAAGCGGTATCCTGCCGCGGCTCGCGGCAAGTCCGTGGTTTGCGGCTGCACCGGCAGCGGCGGCGCTTGTCTATCCATTGCTGCTGGCAGGTCTGCATCGAGGCGGCAGAATGCTGCAGGGCGATGTCGTGGCCGGATCGGCTGTTATCGTGGTCTCGCTCCTGCTGGTGCTGGCGGTTCCGGCGTTTGGGTTTTATACCGCGGTCCGTCTCGGGCGGATCGCGCAGCCCACGATAGCGGAAGCGCGTGCACGGGGGTTCGCGCACCTGGCCTACGCCTGCCCGCCGTTGTTTACGCTGATCGGGGTTCTGCTCTACGTCAATTCTTCTTCGATTTCCGACCTGGCCGTCTGGGCCGCTATCTGGTTGGCCGCGGGCGCCGCGATTCTCGTGTCCGCATCGCGGGACGAAGCTGCACCCCGACGGCACACGTCGACAGGGCTGCGCTTTGCGCACGGCGCATCGGCGGCGGCAATTCTGGCAATCTTTCTCGTGCTGCACATCGGTAATCACCTCGTTGGGCTGTGGGGGATCGAAGCGCACAAGGCAGTGATGAAGATCCTGCGCCACTGGTACCGCAATCCGGTAGTCGAGCCGGCGCTGGTTCTTTTGATCGTGTTTCAGATCCTGAGCGGCGCGTGGCTGCTGCGCGCAAAGCTTGCGCAGCGCGCCGGCTTCTTCGAGACCCTACAGAGCGCTACGGGCGCTTATCTCGGTATCTTCCTCACGTCGCATGTCACCGCTGTGCTGGTGCTTGGTCGCAGTTTTGTCGGTATCGACACCGATTTCTACTGGGCCTCCGGGGAAGCGGCCGGATTGATCACCGACGCATGGAACGTACGGCTCATCCCGCACTACTTGCTTGCGGTATGGGGAATCATCACCCACGCGGGTTGCGGCTTGCGCACGGTGATGCTCTCCCACCACGCGCGCGAGACGAACGCAGACAAAGTTGCCGGGTGGGTCAGCGCGTGCGGCGCGCTCGTCGCGATCGCGATCGTTTCGGCCCAGTCCGGGCTGCGTCTGGGTTGAGCGCCGTTGTTGCAGTAGCGCAGACCGGTGGGTTTGGGACCGTCGTCGAAGACATGGCCTTGATGCCCGCCGCAGCGCACGCAGTGATATTCGGTGCGCGGCCAAATGAGTCTCGTATCCTTTTTTGTGCCGAGCGCGCCTGGCAAATAATCAAAGAAACTCGGCCACCCCGTGCCGCTGTCAAACTTCGTCTCGCTGCTGAAAAGCGGCAGGTGGCATGCGGCGCAAACATAAGTGCCTGCGCGCTTCTCCTTGTTCAACGGGCTGGTTCCCGGGCGTTCGGTGTCTTCTTCGAAAAGAACCCTGTAACTCATGGCGGGAAGCAGGGTTTTCCATTCGGATTTGGATTTCACCAGGGGATCCACCCGGTTTTCCTTCGCCAGGGCCTGCAGTCCGACGAGGAGGACGGGAATGCTCGCAAGTAGTTGGCGTCTGTTCATTGTCTGTCCTTGTAAAGAAATACCGTCGCGGCAAATATACGTCCCCGCGCACCATTGTGGATGCAATAAATCGGATAAAGTGGCGCTCCTGGAAGCGTGAAAACCATACGGGAAGTTCGGTAATAACGAACGAGACATTTTTGCGCTACGGTCCCTGTGCGAGAGAAATTCACTCGTTCTGGCAATCCAAAATGGATCTGAACTGATTGGAGAAATGCATGAATAAGATCTACATATCTTTGCTAGCCGTGTTCCTGGTATCCGCCGGCATCTGTGAACGCGCGTTGAGTCAGGATACGAAAGCGCTTGTAAACGCTGTCGTCACGGCGGCAGACCGCAGCCCTGAGGATCGTGCGCTGGACGCCGGTCGCAAACCGGTCGAGCTGCTCGCGTTTCTGGGCGTACGGCCGGGTTGGCGTATTGCCGACCTGGGTGCAGGCGGCGGCTATACAACCGAGTTACTCCAGCGGGCGGTAGGCAGCGAAGGCGTCGTCTACGGGCAAAATTCCAAGAAATTGCTGGACATGTTTCTGGAAAAGCCCTGGAGCGCGCGGCTCGCCAAGCCGGCAATGAACGGCGTCGTGCGTCTGGATCGCGATTTCGACGATCCCTTTCCAGACGGCTTGCGTCCGCTCGACGCGGTCACGATGGTGCTGTTCTATCACGACACCGTCTGGCTCGGGGTGAATCGCGCGGCCATGAACAAGGCTGTGTTCGCCGCACTCAAGCCGGGTGGCGTATTTGTGATTGTCGATCACAGCGCGCGACCCGGAGACGGTATCGATGTGGCCGATACGTTTCATCGGATCGAGGAGAATGTCGTCAAGTCGGAAGTTCAGGCGGCGGGGTTCGTATTCGATGGGCAAGCCGATTTCCTGCGCAACAAGGACGACACCCGGGATTGGAACGATTCGCCGCGTGCCGCCGGAGAGCGCCGCGGCACCAGCGATCGGTTCGTACTGCGCTTCCGGAAGCCCTGACCATTGACCCAAAAATTATCAAAGTCCGTCGTCTACTGCTGCATGTTCCGGCTCGAGTTCAATTCCCGATGCGCGCGCCTGCAGTACCAATAGAGCGGCGAAGTCTTGCTCCGCAAATCCATGTCCGATGAGAGACTGGATCTGCTCTCTGCTGACAGCCGCCAGCGGCATCGGCACGGCCAACCTCCGGCTTAGGTCGAGCCCGAGGTCCATATCCTTACGCAGCAGCTCGGGCGTGAACGTGACCTTGAAGTCGAGATTGACGAAGGCGGGCGTCTTGTAGCGCGTGAACATCGAGCCCATCACGCTCTTGTTGAGAAAATCCAGAAATGCATGCCGCTCCACCCCCGCCTTTTGAGCCAGCACGGTAACCTCTGCGAGCGATTGTGCAATCACGCCGAGGAAGACGTTGTGGCAAATCTTGACGATGCGCGCGAGCTCGCCTTCACCCACCCAAGTGGAGCTTTGGCCGATTAGATCGAAGAGCGGCCGAGCCCGCTGGTAGGCCGCCTTGGGCCCGGACACTACGAAGGAAAGCTTGCCTGCTGCCACGACTTTCGCGTTGCCGCTGACTGGCGCCGCGAGCAGATCGATGCCGCGTGCCGCAAGGATGGTGCGCAGTTCTGCCGAGCCCTGCAAGGAGATCGAGGAGCACTCGATCAGCGTCAGCGGCATTCGGATGTCGTGCGATAGCAACCCACCGGTTCCTGCCATCACCTGCTTCACGTCGTCCCAGGTGGACAGCATGCAGAACACCACGTCGCAGCCGCCGAGATCCGCAAGTGAATTCGCAATCCTGGCACCGTCCCGCGCAAGCGGCTCCGCCTTGGCGCGGGTGCGGTTCCACACCGTCAAGTCGCAGCCCGCGCGCGCCAGGCGCTGCGCCATTTTGAATCCCATGCGCCCGGTGCCGATCCAGCCTACCTTGGCGTTAATAGGGGTTTGCAACGGGCAGCTCCTGCGCTGGATAAAGCGAGATGATCTGTGGGCCCGTTGGAGTGAGGATCACTTCCTCCTCGATACGGGCGGCAGACACGCCGTCTTTTGCCGGGCAGTAAGTCTCCACGGCAAACACCATCCCCACCTTGAGCTCAATGGGCTCCTTGAAGGAGTTGAGCCGGCTCACTACGGGGCGCTCATGCAGCCCGAGGCCCAGGCCATGACAGAAGTTGAGTCCGAATGCGTCCATCTCGCTGGCAAAGCCGATCTCCTGCGCCTTGGGAAACGCTCTGGCGATCTTGTCGCTCGTCACGCCGGGACGCAACAGGTCGATGGCTCTGTCCATCCACTCGCGCGCTTTGCGGTAGGCGGTACGTTGCGCCGGGGTGGCGCGTCCGACGCTGAAGGTTCGGTAGTAGCAGGTGCGATACCCCATGAACGACTGGATGACATCGAAGAACGCTTGGTCACCCGGCCGGATCAGCCGGTCCGTGAAATTGTGCGGATGGGGCGAGCAGCGTTCGCCCGAGATCGAGTTGATCGCCTCGACGCAGTCCGATCCCATTTCATACAGACGGCCGGTGGCGAGCGCAACGATCTGACTCTCCCGAACGCCCGGTTTGAGCGCCTCTGCGATGTCCTGGTACACGCCGTCCACCATCGCCGCGGCCATGTTGAGCAGCGTCAATTCATCTGCGCTCTTCACCTCGCGCGCCTGTAACATCACCTGCTGACCGTCGCGCACTTCAATTCCCAGCTTCTGCAACTCGAATAGCATGGGGGGCTCAACGACATCCAGGCCCAGCGGCATATCGCCTACGCCTTCTGCGTCGAGGATGGATTTGACCTCCCTCGCGGCATCACGGAACAGGACGAGGTCCGTGCCCACCGCGCCGCGCATGCCGAGCAGTCCGGCACGGCAGTGGTCCTGGTGCAGCCAGGGCGCGTACAGGCGATGGTGTTTCGCCGCCGACCCGAAATCCCAGATGTAAGGCTCGCCGGTGCCGGTCAGAAGAGAGTAGCGCGTGAGCTTGTCGCGGGCCCACTCGCCGATCACGGTGCTGGTCGTGTAGCGGATGTTGTGCTGGTCGAACGACAGCAGCGCGCCGAGCCCGGAACCAGCCAGCGCCGCACGCACACGCGATAGGCGGTAATCGTGCAGCCGGCGAAAATTGACGCGCTCCTCAAAATCAACCTGCGTGTGCCCCGGGGCCTGGATCGGTCTGCTCCAGTTGTGATGGGGATCAATGTCGTCGGGGTGAACGACTCTCGGCTCCCGTGTTTTCTTCTTCGCCATTGTGGTCACTGCTCCTGTTTTGCCGTGTCCTGATTTCGCTCTTCACTCCTTGAACACTTTCTCGCAAATCGGCCAGGTGCGCCGAGCCTCGGACGCGTCTGCCAATGTAGATTACACCCGATCCGCCACCGAACAAGCTGCAGTTCGCCTGACGCGGTAGAGCGGGTGCTTCGCTTTCCCCGCGTGTATATGTAGAAGCTCTCGTCCGCACCTCTCGAGTGCGTGACTAAAGGGGGAGGCATGAAGCTCGGCGTCGCCGGCACCGGCGGCATGGACTTCAACAATCCAACCGGCACGCGCGGTCTCGTCGCTGTGGACAAGGTCGGCGGCAAGGTGCGCCTGTACGAGCCCGGCACGTACCGAGAGATCGCCGCGATCGAGGTCGAGAGGCTGCCGCATGAAGTCGCCATTTCGCCCGACCACCAGATCGCGTACGTCAGCATCTACGGCGCCGGCACCTTTGGCAACAATCCGAACCCGGCGCAGACCATCGCGGTCATCGACCTCGACCGGCGCGAGCAGGTCGACGCGATCAGCGTGGCGCCGTATTTCGCGCCGCATGGGATCATGGTGGCCGCAACCGGGAAGCTCTGGGTGTCGTGCGACGCCTCCGCCAAGCTGATCGTCGTCGATCCCGAAACGCGCGCGATCGAGGAGGCGTTCGACACCGGCTCGTTCGGCAGCCACTGGATCGCGCTGACACCGGATGGGGCCAAGATTTACATCTCCAACAAGACCGATTCGGTCGGCGTGTTCGACGTCGCAACGCGCGCGCTCGCCGCGACCATCGCGCTGCCAAGCGAAAAACAGGGCACCGAAGGCATCGCTGCATCGCCAGACGGCAGCCGCGTGCTGGTCGTCGACAACTTTGATGCGCGCGTGCATGTCATTGACGCGGTGACCGACGCGGTCATCGACTCCATCGCGCTCGCCGGGAACCCGCCGACCAATCCGAAGCACAGCCGCAACGTGCGGGTCCGGTATTCGCTCGACGGCCGCTACGTTCTGACGTCGAACTATGCCTCTGGCGTGATCTACATCCACGACGCCGACGATCTGCGCCGGCAGACGCCGCTGATCGTCGCCAAAGGGCCAATGGGGTTCGCATTTGCACCCGACGGGAACGCGGCGATCGTGGCGAATCACGATAGCGGCATCGCCACGGTCATTGACCTTGCGGAGCGCCGGATCACGGGGTATTTCGACGGCGGCAGCGGGATCGAGACGCTGGCGTTCTACTGAGCGCAGCACGCGAGAGAGGGAGGCGTAGTGGCGGCTGTTGCGGAAACGCTTGCCGGAGCGACACAGGACGGCGGGGGCACGGCGCCCCTATTCGAACTGCGCGACATCAGCAAATCGTTCCCCGGGGTCCAGGCGCTCGACGGTGTGTCGCTCGAGATCCGCGCCGGCGAAGTTCACGTGTTACTGGGTGAAAACGGCGCCGGGAAGTCCTCGCTCATGAAAGTGCTGTGCGGCGCCTACCAGGCCGACAAGGGAGAGTTTCTCTATCGGGGCGAGCGGGTCGCGATTCGTTCCCCGTCGGATGCGCGCGCGCTCGGCATCGCGGTCATCTTCCAGGAATTCTCCCTCGTGCCTTACCTGAACGTCGCGCAGAACATCTTTCTTGGACGTGAGCCGCCCGGACGAATTCCAGGCGGCGTTGACCACGGGAGGATGCACGCACGGGCGCGTGAACTTCTGCATCTACTGGGCCTGGAGGTCGACACGCGTGCGCTGATCCATACGCTCGGTGTAGCGCAGCAGCAGTTGGTCGAAATCGCCAAGGCGCTCTCGCAGGAGGCGCGGATCCTCGTACTCGACGAGCCGACCTCGGCGCTCTCCGGGCGCGAAAGCGAGCGCCTCTTCGCCATGATCCGGCGTTTGCAATCGCAGGGCGTGGCGATGATCTATATCTCTCACCGTCTTGCCGAGGTGTTCCAAATCGGCGATCGGATCACCGTTTTGCGCGACGGGCGCAAAGTCGGGAGCTTGAAGCCCAAGGACACAACGCCGGACGCGCTGGTGGGCCTGATGGTCGGGCGCAAGGTGGACACGACCTATGCGCGCCAATACTGCGAGTCCCCCGGTGAGGTCGTACTTGAGGTCAGGGGCATGGCGGCCGCCAATGGCGTGAACGGCATTGACTTGGTCGTGCGCGCGGGCGAGATCGTCGGTCTGAGCGGTCTCGTGGGCGCAGGCCGGACGGAAGTCGCACGCGCACTCTTCGGCGCCGACCGGGTGACCGCTGGAGAGGTGCGGATCCTGGGCCGGAGCCGGATCGGCGCACCGGATCGCGCTGTGCGCCTGGGCATGGCGCTCGTGCCGGAAAACCGCAAGCGGGAGGGACTGGCACTGATCCGTTCGGTGGGCGACAACATTCTGTTAGCGAGCCTGAAACGCATCTTTCCGCGCGGCTGGTTCTCGCCTGCCGCGGGGGCCGCCGTTGCGAACGATCTGATCCGGCAGCTGCGGATTGCCACGCAAGGCACGCGACAGCTCGTGCAGTTCCTGAGCGGCGGCAACCAACAAAAGGTCGTGGTGGCCAAATGGCTCAACGCCGATGCGAAGTTGTTCATCTTCGACGAGCCGACACTCGGGATCGACGTCGGTGCGAAGGAGGAGATGTTCGCGCTGATCGATCAACTGGTGAAGCGCGGCGCGGCGGTGCTTATGATCAGTTCGGAGCTATCGGAGGTGGTCAAGGTCTGCGATCGGGCGTACGTGATGCGCGACAAACGCATCGTCGGGGAGCTCTCGCGCCACGAGATGACCGAGGACAGTATTCTGCGCCTGGCGATGCAGGATGGCTGATCTCACCTTGCTGCTGCGCGGCTTCGGCTGGGACCGCATACCGGGCGCGGCCTATATGCTCGCCGTGTTGGCTGCGGGCTTCGCTGTGGTCAGTAACGGTTTTGTCGACGGGACCAACCTCGCGAACATCGGAATGCAGTCGACCATCCTGCTGCTGCTTGCGCTGCCGATGACGCTGATCTTGATGACCGAGGGCATCGATCTTTCGATGGGCGCAGTCCTCACGCTCGCGAGCGTCGTGCTCGCCGCCGTCGCAGTCAAGACCGGATCGGTGCCACTTGCCCTTGCCGGCGCCTTGGCGCTCGGCGCCGCGTTCGGGTTCGTGAACGGCGCGCTGGTCGCGTGGCTGAAGCTCCCGCCCTTCGTGACGACGCTCGGAACCATGGGGATCGCCTCGGGACTTGCGCTGGTGATCACGGACGCGCAGAGCATCACCGGGGTGGGCGACGACGTGGTGTTCTTCTATGCCGGCACGCTCGCCGGCGTTCCCGTGCCTCTGCTGGTCGCTGTGGTGGCGTATCTGTGCACGCATTGGATGCTCTATCAGACGCGCTTCGGGACCTACGTCTTCGCGCTCGGCGGCAACCGCGAGGCGTTGCGACTCGCGGGCGTCCGCGCGAATGCCTATCTGATCGGCGTATACGTCCTCGGCGGCGCGATGGCCGGACTCGCCGCGCTGCTGCTGACCGCCCGCATGAGCGCAGGCCATCCGACTGCTGCAATAGGCATGGAGTTCGACGCGATCGCCGCCGTGGCCATCGGCGGGACCTCATTCGAAAAGGGCAACGGCTGGCTTTTCGGCACCGTGCTCGGTGTACTGCTGGTCGGCGTGCTGCGAAACGGGCTCAACCTGCTCGC
>WNFR01015519.1_pt1 | contig 10833 bp, 6 predicted proteins | sample 5400221 | NCBI WGS metagenome assembly WNFR01 (sample SAMN13153357, study PRJNA577476) | soil metagenome | isolation source: 40 cm soil under Madrone tree | place: USA:California | collected 2016-06-14 | reverse complement strand
TACGGAACAATGAAAATCTTGTCGGTCCACGGATCCTTCACCTTGGTGCCGGGTGCGTAACCGCTCACATCGACGTACCTTCCACTGGAATCAAACGGGCTGAACACATAACCAGGCTTATCAGGCACTGCTTTTGCAGTTGGAAATTCCGCCTGGGTGGAGGCACTTCGCGCTGACGATGGCGATTTCGGATTTGCGTGAGTTGTTTCGCTGCGACTCACCCGCGGAGTTGTTCTGGACGAGCTTTGATTCGTTTCCGTCTGAAGGTTCTGCCGGCTCTGCCGCGTTGAAACAGGCTGGCCGGGCTGAGTAACATCCGACGGGATTGCATCTGTCGTTCCGACCATGACCGGTTCGTTACGATGACTTCCCGTAGCGTAGCGCACCGGCGCGCTGGCCACGCGATATGAACCAACGGCGACAGCTCGAGCCACCTTGTAAGAGCCCACCGCGCCGGCGCGCGTCACATGATAAGAAGTTTGTGCGACGTTGCGGGTAGCTCCGCATGCGGCAAGCAACAACGCCGTAAACAGCAAGGGTCGTTCTAATATATTCATGTCGTCTCTAACAGATGTGCCGTGATCGCGATCCGTTCAAATCATTTTGTCGCGAGGACATCGGCAACGAAACTTGAGATTTCCTCCTCAGTGGTGGCCCAGGAACACATCAACCGGTAAATGTCGGGCTCAATGAATTTATAAAAACGCCACCCAAGCGCTTCGAGACCCCGCACGAGTTCATCGTCCATCCGGACAAAAACCGCGTTCGATTCAACCGGGAACAGGGGTTCGATTCCCACTTCGCCTCGAAGACGCTGCGCAAGCTGCCGCGCTGCCTGGTTCGCGTGCCGCGCATTTCTCAACCAGACATCTTCATTCAACAGGCCCAGCCACGGTGCAGCGAGGAAACGCATTTTCGAGCCGAGGTGCCCAGCTTGTTTCACTCGATATTGAAAATCACGTGAGGATCGCTTGTCGAAGAAGATAACCAGCTCTCCCGCCGCCACGCCATTTTTCGTGCCGCCAAAGCTGAGGATATCGACGCCCGCCTTCCAAGTGATCGTTTTCGGCGCGCAGCCAAGCGAAGCGACTGCATTGGCGAAACGCGCGCCGTCCATATGAAGCAACATTTGATGCGCACGCACAAAGCCGCCAATCTCTGCAACTTCATCCGGCGTGTAAACCGTTCCGAGTTCCGTCGCTTGCGCGACGCTGATGGCGCGCATCATGTGCCCGTGCAGTTCGACCTGCTGCGCGACGAGTTTTTCTGCCTGTCCGCGGTCGATCTTACCGTCACTGGTGTTTGTCAAAAACAGTCTGGCTCCCCGTGTGTAAAATTCCGCTGCGCCGCATTCGTCCGTCTGGATATGAGCCCGTTCGTGGCAGATCACTCCGTGAAAAGGTTGGCAAAGCTGGGCCAGACCTAAGGCGTTTGCCGCCGTACCGGTAAACACAAAATAAACATCGCAATCGACCTCGAAAATTTTCCGGATGCGTCCACACACCTCCGCCGTCCATTCGTCCTCGCCGTAAGCGGGCGCATACTTTGTGTTGGCTTCCTCCAAAGCTGCCCACGCCTCCGGACAAATCGCCGCCGTGTTATCGCTGGCGAAATGGTACCGAATGCTGTCGGCGCGCATCCCGGGTCTTATTACGCGAGTTTTTCCTCCTGACAATCAGGACAAAGAAATTGCCTGACAGCTCTGAGCCCTGGGCCTCGGAAATCTGCCAGGCAAATCCCGTTTCATTTACTCCTCGAAATTGCGTGTAGAAGTTTCATCTTAGTTTCGAAGACGGCCAGCCAGATGAGTGTGTGTTGCCCCCAAATTTTTCCGCCGGAAGGCAGCACCGGCTGGCCTCTAGCTTTTCAGTTTTTGATCATATATGTGATCGAAAACTGATACCATTTGAGCGTGGTCGCAGCCTGCGAGCGCGGAAATTTTGCCTAACCCGCACGCGCGGACTAACCTTCGCCGATGGCACCCCTCCAGCGGGAAATCGAGCAGCGCGGCAGGCGCATCTTTGAACTGGTCGATAAGTATCCGGAATCGCTTTTCAGCAAGGCCGGGTTCTATCAGCGCCTGATGACGTTCTCGATGCGCGACGAGCGGTTCAAAACCCAACTTTTTCGCTTTGTCGCCGTCCTGCCCTCCTTGCGGCGATCCAGTGAGATCATCCAGCACCTCGAACAATATTTCAGCAATACGAATAATGGTTTCCACGCGCTCGTCGGCACCGGGGTTCGTCTGGCGCGCCTCTTTCCATGGATAAGCGCTCCGGTCCTGCGTTGGAACGTTTCCGAAACGGCTCGTCAGTTTATTGCGGGACGAAATCCCGATGAGGTGATAGCGACTTTGCGCAAGCGGCGCGCGCAAAGAATCGGCTTTACTGTAGATGTTCTGGGCGAAGCCGTTGTCAGCGAAGCCGAGGCGGATGAATATGCAGCGCGTTACGCGGATTTATTGGACAAGCTGGCGCGCGAAACGAACAACTGGGCGGACCCATTAGGCATAAACGCGGAGCTTTTCCCGGTCGTAAATCTGTCGGTCAAAATCTCCGCGCTTTATTCGCAACTGACTCCGGCCGATCCAGCCGATGCTATCGCCCATCTCGGGACCAAGTTGCGTCCGCTTCTCCGGCGCGCACGCGAGCTCGGCGCGTTTATCAATTTCGACATGGAAAGCTACGCGCTCAAAAACACGACTCTGGAACTGTTCAAAACCGTTTTCAGCGAAGAGGAGTTCAAAGATTGGCCCCATGCCGGGATTGTCATTCAAGCATATTTGCGAGATGCAGATCGCGACTTGCGTGATCTGATCGACTGGGGCCGCGCCCGCAGGACGCGTTTCGCGGTCCGACTGGTGAAAGGCGCATACTGGGATTATGAGACAACAAAATCGCGCCAGAACGAATCGAATCCCCCGGTGTTTCTTCAGAAGCCTGAGAGCGACGCGAATTTCGAGGCGCTCACGCGCGTACTTTTCGAAAATGAATCTATCGTTACGGCTGCATTCGGGTCGCACAATGTCCGCAGCATCGCGCACGCACAGGCTGTCGCAGACGAGCTCGGCATTGATCCCAGTCGCTTCGAGTTTCAACTGCTTTACGGCATGGCCGGCCCGATCAAACGCGCGCTCGTAGAAATGGGTTATCGCGTCCGTGAATACTGTCCCATCGGCGAACTGCTGCCTGGTATGGCTTATCTGGTTCGACGCCTGCTCGAGAACACGTCGAACGAAGGATTTTTGCGGGCAAAATTTGCCGAGAACGTGCCGGCCAAAGAATTGCTGCGCGACCCCAGAGAGTTAATCAGACCCGCTGTAGCCGGGATCGGCTCGTCCGCCGTAGCCTTGGCAAAGGCGGGTGATCTCGGCGGGGTCATTTCGTCAGATGGAAAAAATGCTACTTCACTTCGAGCGCCACCCGGCGATATTTTCAAAAACGCACCACTTGTGAGCTTCATTTACAAAGACAATCAGGACAAAATGCAGAGCGCGTTACGCGAAGTACGCAAGCGCTTCGGCGAAAAACATCCGCTCTATATCGGAGGCGAAAAGGTTTGGACCGATAATTTGACGCCTTCAGTTAGTCCAGCCGAGCCGAGCGAGATTGTCGGTTACGGAACCGAGGCAGGAATTCCCGAAGCTGAGCGCGCTGTTAAAGCTGCGCGCGCGGCATTCGAGACGTGGAGATGGACGCCGGTTGAAGAGCGGGCGCGTTTGCTCGATCGGGCGGCCGACATTTTGGAGCGTCGCCGCTACGAGCTTTCGGCGGTCGAAGTTTTCGAAATCGCCAAAGCGTGGTCCGAAGCCGACGCCGATATCCGTGAGGCGATCGATTTTTGCAGATTCTACGCCCAGCAAATGCGGCGACTCGGACGACCTAAACTTACCCAACAGGTTCCCGGCGAAGAAAATTATCACCATTACTGGCCGCGCGGCGTAGCATTCGTCATCGCTCCATGGAATTTCCCAATTGCGATTCTATGTGGCATGGCATCGGCCGGAGTTGTCACGGGAAACACCGTCATCATGAAGCCGTCCGAGCAATCGATCATCTGCGGCGCGATGCTCATGCAGGTCTTTGAGGAGGCAGGCGTTCCGCCAGGCGTATTGAATTTTCTATCCGGCCACGGCTCTGTGATCGGAGCGCACCTGGTTGATCACAAGGATGTCGATTTGATCGCGTTTACCGGTTCGCGCGAAGTCGGACTGAAGATTTGGGAATCGGCCGGCATCACCCGGCCCGGTCAACGCGAGCTAAAGCGAGTGATTTGCGAGATGGGCGGCAAAAACGCGATGATCGTCGATGCGGACGCTGATCTTGATGAAACGATCATGTACTCCATCTACTCCGCGTTCGGTTTTCAGGGACAAAAGTGCTCTGCGCTGTCGCGTCTGATTCTACTCGAGGAAAATTACGATCGCGTGATGGAACGCTTGATTCCCGCCGCAGCCAGTCTGCGCATCGGGAATCCGGAGCAACCGGGTATTATGGTCGGCCCGGTCATCGATGAACCTGCGTACCGGCGGATTCTGGAATACATAGAGATCGGGAAAAAGGAGGCCACGCTCGCGTATCAGGCCAAGGAATTACCGCCGCACGGTTACTTCATTCCGCCGACAATTTTCAGTGATGTGAAACCAGACATGCGCATCGCGCGCGAAGAAATTTTCGGCCCGGTGCTGAGCGTCTTAAAAGTGCGCGATCTCGACGAAGCGCTGGAGGTCGCAAACGGAACCGACTACGCGTTGACCGGCGGCTTTTTCTCCCGCAGCCCCGACAACATCGAGCGCGTGAAAGCGCGACTCGAGGCAGGCAACGTTTACATTAATCGCTCGTGCACAGGCGCGATCGTCGGGCGGCATCCGTTTGGCGGGTTCAAAATGAGCGGCAGCGGCACCAAAGCGGGTGGCGAAGATTATCTTCTGCACTTTCTCGTGCCGCGCGTTGTGACCGAAAACACCACTCGCCACGGCTTCGCCCCTGAACAGACGCCCGAATATCGCGACGAATTTCTCTGGCCGCCGAAATCATGAGTAACTTGGGGACATTGGTCACCGCTCGCCGAAGGGAATCACCGATTCGACATCGCGAAGTCGGTGCGATCGGTATAGTAGATGAATTTAGCAAACTCCGGTCAGCGATTGTCCATGATGCCAGCAATGCGATTGATATAACAAATGAGGATCAGCGGAGGTTAATCTCAGCCGAGATTTTGGCCGAGCATCCTGAAACCGGGCCATCCTCGAAACACAAGCTGAGACAACAGCACACCACATTTAGAGACGTTCTCATCAGGTCCGGTGTAAACATCTTGTCGCCTATTACGGAGCCCGGTGCGTTCTGCCAGGTTTTCACACGCGACCCAGCTTTTGCCATTGGCAACACCCTGTTTGTTGGGAGCTTGCGAGACGCGTATCGGAAACCCGAGACTGCAGGACTGACTGCGCTGCGGGCAAGGTTCTCGAAGGTTGTCGACCTGTCCCGCAATGACGCGAGCATAGAAGGCGGGGACGTTATTGTCCTAGACGGCGCTCGGCGCGTTTTGGTGGGAATGAATCACCACACAAACGACGCAGGTTATGATAATCTTTCCGACGCGCTCGCGAAATCTAGAATCCAAGCCATCAAAATTGCACATCGAGCATTGCATTTAGATTGCTGCTTGGCGCCTTTGCCAGATGGCGATGCGCTAATCGCTGTGCAAAAGCTGCCCGCCCGCTCGCTAGATATTTTACGACACCAATTCCAGCGATTGATCCCACTCGACGCCGACGAAGCCGCCCTTTCCTTGGCAGCAAACATCTTTTGGGTTGACGCGCAAACCGTCGTTTCGGGCGTGAGGACACCAAAAACAAATCAGCTTCTTCGACGGAAAGGATACGGTGTGGTCGAACTGGATTTTTCTGAGCTGATTTCCCTTTGGGGAAGCTTTCGCTGTGTCGTCTGCCCGGTCGAACGCCTGAATCTGATTTGACAGGTCCCGGCCAGTTCTGCTTAACAAGATGGACTGTTTTCCTGTATGGACATTGACGCTATCACGGCCTTGGCTACTTGGGCGGCGGTAGGCGGAACGCTGGTTGCGGTGTGGCGGCAGAATAGAGCGGCGAAAGTCCTCGCGAGGCGTCAGCTTTTTTTGCAGTTAGCGGCGCAGTACGATTCCGAGTATTTCCAGCAAAAGCGAGCGGCACTTGCAAGAAAGTTATCGAACGACAGAACGAACCTCGATTTGGATGACACAGTTCTGGTCTTCTTCGAGACAATGGCACACATGGAACGCGAAGGCATGATCGACAGCGATCTTGTCAAGACCACATTTGTTGTCGATATCTGTAGCTATTGGCCGCTGGTCGAGCATTATGTCCGCCATATTCGAACGGAGTGGTCCGACGATGAATTTTTTGCGGAGATGGAGAAGTTGAGCAATCGCCTCAAAGCCGAGTTGAAGGCTGAAACCCCGAAATCTAAAATTGGGGAGCCTGAAGCATTGGAGCGATTCCTAGAGTGGGAAACGCGACGAGAAACAGCGCGATCGTCGGCCGCCATCCGTTTGGCGGATTCAAAATGAGCGGCAGCGGCACCAAAGCGGGTGGCGAAGATTATCTGCTGCAATTTCTCATCCCGCGCGTGGTCACCGAAAACACCACTCGCCACGGCTTCGCTCCTGAACAGACGCCCGAGTATCGCGACGAATTTCTCTGGCCCAAACCGGAACCGTAACGGCCGGAAATTCGCTGCGGGATCAATTCAGCGGCCGGCCTTTGCTCAGCAATTTCACAACCGTAACGACCATGTAGAGCACGGGCCACGCCGACGTCAGAACGATCAACGCGAACACCGCCATTTCCTTTGCGCGTTCCCGAGCAGCTTCAATGCGGTATTCGCGTCCCAAATTGTAAAAATTCCTGAATCTATATCTCTCCTCTCCGTCATAAGGCGAAAAGTGTCCGCCACGCCAGTGGCCGAAACCCGAATGGAAAAAGTAGTCCGTATGGGGGAATTGTCCCTTGCCGCCCGCGGAAGGATTCCTCGGTTTCATAATCTGTCACCCACAGCTAAGATCGAAACTGCGACTATGATACCATGTTCGAAAAAGGATTCAGCCTGAAAAATAGCTTCAGATCGCGAACGATTTGATGAAATCTTCGTGTGGCATGGGTTCAGAATACGCGACATGAACACAAGCAATGACGAATGCCGTATGTCTAATGACGACGGAATGACGAAATCCGAATCGCGAAGCGCCTCTGCTGGTCTTCGTCATCTGAACATTCGGATTTCATTCGTCATTCGTAATTCGTGCGTCGTCATTGCCTCAGCATTTCATTCCTGCGCCTATCACGCGGGACGGTTGTGGACGCGGCAAATCACATCAGCCATTTCGATCCATTTCTCATATCGCTAGTCGTCCGACGAAAGATCGATTGGATGACAATGGCGGAGTTTTTCCGGCCGCGCGCGCTAGGGTTCTTATTGCGCGCGATCGACGCCTTCCCGGCAGAGCGCGATCGCGCCGACCGCAAGACAATTCGCACCGCAATCGACCGACTGAAAAACGGGCGCGTGGTCGGTCTCTTTCCGGAGGGCGGGATTCGCGATGGCGTGCGTTCAGTGCTGGAAGGGGCGCCGCTTCGACCGGGCGCGGCGACTCTCGCGCACATCGCTGGCGTTCCGATACTGCCATGCGTCATCCTTGGCAGCGATCGGCTCTATTCCGCAAAGCAGTGGCTTCCGCTGAGACGCACGCCGATCTGGATCGCGTTTGGCACTCCCATCTCACACTTCCCAGAGTTGCAAAGATCAGAGGCACGCGAGCGAATTGGATCCCAATTGGCGGCCGCGTTTAACAATCTTTACGCTGAACTACGTAGAGAGCTTCAGCTCACGTCTGATGATCTGCCCCATTCACCGCGAGAAAGGATGAAGCATTGTAGGGCAAGCAGTCGCCGCGGCGACCTTGCCGTGACTGGGATCAGCAACCGCAGCGGTTGGCATGCAAATTCGGAAAATGCGCTGCGGCGTTTTGCTTCGGGAACGGTTGATTCGCTTCTATGCGCATCCATTAATTTCCTGCACAGGCGCCACCGCTTGAACGGGAGTAGTCGCGAGCAGATGGAGCGCTACGTGGTGATGTGCGAGGCGCTTTCGCCGCACCAGTATTACTCCGCCCCGAACGTGATTGCTCGCAACGGTGAATCAGATTCAGAGCCAACGGTCGATGGCATACGTGATTCACGTATGGCAACGCTGTCATGGCGTAGCCCCATCCAAACTGCATTTGCGGCAAACAATGTCGCGTGCGTGGAGCTTTTCCGAACCGATGCACGGAAGTGGGAGCGAACGCCAACGGTGTTTCTGCTGCATGCACTCATGTCCACGAGTTCCACCGGCTATCACCGTTGGGCAGAATCGTTCAACGAACTTGGCTGGAATGCTTGTTTCGTTCATCTGCCCTACCACTTTTCGCGTGTCCCGGCTGGATACTGGAACGGGGAACTGGCGATCACACCGAATCTGATTCGCAACGCCGAAGCATTGCGTCAGGGTGTGGTCGAGCTGCGTCAGTTAATGAACGCGCTGCGCGAACACGGCTGCCGCGAGTTCGGTGTGCTTGCCACCAGTTACGGCGGATGGATCGGCGCGCTGCTCGCCACCGTGGAACCTGATCTTCGTTTCGTTGCTTTAATGGCGCCGATCGTGAACGTCGACCACGCCATTTGGCAAAGCCCCGCTGCGCGTCGCATTCGGCACGAACTGATCCGCGCAAACATCGAGCCCTCTCTCGTTGCCCGGCATTTTCCCCTGAGCTCACCGTTGCACTGTGTGCCACGATGCGATCCCGCTCGCGTTCTTTTCGTGACCGGCGAATTCGATTCGATCGCGCCTGCTGAGCAAATCGCGGCAATCCAGCGAAAATGGCATGGCTCGGAACTGTTGCGCGTTCGCCAGGGCCATTTCGGCCATCGCATGATGCGCGAAACGATCACTCGGCTGAAAGCGCGCGGCGATTTTTAAATCGCAATTTCCCGGGCGACTTCCGATTTACGTGTTCTTATTGACACCGCGCTTCAGCGCGGCGCACCGACGTCCAAAAATCAAGCCGTTTAAACGGCTTATCGGCGCGGTGTGCGGAAAATACCTGGCTAAAGCCAGGTGTTAATTAGATGGCCGGTTGATCCCAACAAATTCCAGGCTCCGGGCGACATGCGGGAGGCGGGCGATCAGCTCCGCGCACGTAATCTCACCCTTTCGGTTGGCGAGATAATCCAAATTAAACCGCGATCTTGGATCAGCGATTTGCTCTAAAAGCTTTGTGCTGAGGAACCGGGCAGATCTCATTTAGAACGATGAATGTAACTCAGGTATTTTGGCTGACTGCGTCAAACAGGCTTCTGGCCTGCAGGATTCGGTGCGGGCTGAGCAGCCGCACAACGAGACAGCCAAAATGGCTGTGTTACTCAGTCCAGCCAATCCATCGCGTCCAGCAAACGCCGAAACTGAGGGTCGTTTACGTCCAACGCCGGCAACCATTCGCCGATTCGTTCGCGTTTCCACCACGCTTTGTCGCCAATTGGCGCAAACTGATAGCGATACAACCGTGCTCGAATGTAATGCGGCGGCGCGTCGGGAAAGGGATTGTTCGCCAGGAGCGACAGCGTGCCGCGATCGTTATGCAAGAGTTTCCATACAAAATGCAGCGTCCACGGATAGTCGGCGGGTGAGGCCATTGCAGCGAACCAGATTTGCCAGTCAATCCGCGGTTGGTACGGCGCCACGAATGGCGGCCAGCGGTTCAGATCACCTGGTTTGGCTTTGAACTCGTATTCCTTCCATTTCGTGTCGTCGGTAATCAGCACGTCGTCGGTTCCCTCAAAAATGATTTCGTCGCGTTCCCGGCCCACTGTACCGAATGCGCCGTAAGTGTTCACAAGATCAAGAGGATCGAACGAGTAGTTCATCAGCTGGCGCCCGGATACGAGATTGAGCACGGTGGGTATGCTCAGCCAGATAACCATTATCGAGAGTACGACCGCGATAGCGTTGTTGATGCGCGACGGCTGCGATTGCTGCGCCGCGTGTTCGGCGCGCCTAACGATGGCTCGCGGTAAGAAGTGGCGAAGGAAACTATCATCAAAGCACGCCAGAAACGGAATGATGGTGAGGTAATTCAGGAACGAAAGATTGCCGCTGATAATGAGAAAAATCTGAAACGTCACCAGCAACACACCCGCGACGTGGCGCGCCAGTCGGGGCCCAAACGAGAACCACGGCACGACGAGTTCAACGAAATGGTTCCACGCCGTTTCAAATTTGAGTAACCAATGCGGCGAAAAATGCAGATAACGGCTGATCGGGCCCGGAATCGGCTGCGTCTCGTAGTGATAATAGAGGCACGTAAGATCACGCCAGCATGGGTCGCCGCGCAGTTTGATCAGGCCGGCGCCAATCATGATGCGAAACCCGAGCCAGCGAAAAAGCCAGAAGACCAGGATGGGCGGCCTGCACTTTGGAAACGGCCGTCCATCGAGCAGTGGACAAAGAAAGATCGAGAGAAAGCCAGTCTCGAGCAGTTGAATCTCCCAGCCGTAACCGTACCAGATCTGCCCGATGTGAACGATCGACATGTACATCGCCCAAAGAATGCCGAGGATGATCGCATTTGCGTATCCGGCGAAAACAACAAGCGAGAGCGCGAACCCCGTCCAGGCGAAGACCACCATACCGTGATCGGAAATGCCGAACCAAAAGAGACTGGGCACTCGCAGCACGCCGGCAGTGCGTGAACCAAGTTGCGTTTGTACGCTCGCAAGAAAATGATTCGCCGGAGTTA
>WNFR01007841.1_pt1 | contig 10834 bp, 8 predicted proteins | sample 5400221 | NCBI WGS metagenome assembly WNFR01 (sample SAMN13153357, study PRJNA577476) | soil metagenome | isolation source: 40 cm soil under Madrone tree | place: USA:California | collected 2016-06-14 | reverse complement strand
ACATCAGCCACCGGCGAATCGTGCGTGCAACCAAACAAAGGTGAGATGTCCAGGCGAGTTTGCGCGGTCGGTTTCCACGCGACGGTCGGGCCGATGACGAAGCTGTTCACGGCATCGCCGCGCGTATCTTTCGTCGTGACATTCCTGTATAGCATTTCTATGCCGACTTTCAGACGTTCGTTAGGCAAGAGAACCGGCATCATCGCAGCCTGAGAGAAGCCCCATTCGCGCCCGCGGTCGCCGGTGTTCTCTTTTTCAAAGAACCAGTTCATGGCCCACTCGACGTGCTCGCCGAAATCCTGGGCGAGGAGCAAACGAACTTCGTAGGCATCGGGAACTTTGGGTGGTCCGCCCTCTTCCTCCTCCTCTTCTCCGCCTCCTCCCGGGGGAGGTGGAACTTCTTCGTGTCGAATGGTGCCGACACCGAATTTGTATTCGGCGAAGAGTGTTGGATTGAGCGGAATCTTGTTCCAGTCAGCAAGAGCCCACCGCGTTTCCAGACTCACCGTCTGTGCGCCGCCACCGCCATTAAATCGTTCGAACCCTGATTCCGCTGCTACATTAAAACGATAGGGCAAACCCATTTCCACCTCTTGAGTGAAAAGATAATCGGGTGGCCCGTGGCGGAACCCCGCGCCCTCAAAAAGTTCGCCGAAGAAAAATGACCATGGCGGCAACACGTAGGCATTTACTGCGTTGGAAAAACGGCTGCGTGAAAATCCGGGAGGCGCTCCATAAGCGCTGGGCACTTCCTCGCCCGTGACAACAATTGCCTCTTCTGTTTGCGCCTGCGCGAGGGCCGAATGATTAACGGCAGGAGATATTAAACATGCGCATGCGATAAGCGGAATGCGTCGCCGCGCAAGTCTGTGGGAAAAAAGTGTTGTAACCATGTGTAAATTTCCATTCTTAGGTTCTTGGCTCAGAGCGATTGGCCGACGGATCATTACAAAATTGTAATGCTTGGCAAGATAAATTTTTGCCTGTAGCCGGAGTCGGTGATCTCGGCTCGGAACGAAACGACAGCACGGGCCTGCCGGGATCATCCAGCAGCTGTCGGACTACAGTTTCTTCGGAAAAGTCAGCGTGACCGTTGTGCCGCGATTCACTTCGCTCTCGATTTTGGCCGACCCGCCATGAAGATCGACAATCGATTTCACCAGTGCCAGACCCAATCCGGCGCCGTCGGAGCTGCGCGATGAATCGACGCGATAAAAGCGATCGAACAAGCGCGGCAAATGTTCGGGCGAAACCCCGCGTCCGTTATCTCTTACGACGACTTCGGAATGCGCCCCGTTGACGGCGATCAAGATTTGAATTGTGCCTCCGTCGGGTGTGGAGCGCAGCGCGTTATCCACGAGGTTACTCACGGCGCGACCGAACAAAACGGGGTCGCCATAAATTTCGCCTTCGCCGCCGCAATGGATGGCGATATGTCGATCCTCCGCGATCGTTCGATAAAACGTCGCGATCTTTTCCACCGCGGCGCGCCCATCAAACTCTCTCCGCTCGATTGGTTCGCGGGCCGCGTCAACCCGAGCGACGAAGAGCAAATTGTCCACGATTCCGGAGAGCCGTTCGCATTCGGCAATCGCGGACTCGATGACTTCGCGATACTCATTGGGGGTGCGATCGCGCGTTAGAGCGACCTGCGCTTCGCCAAGAATATTCGCAATTGGTGTGCGGAGTTCGTGGGCAAGGTCGGCGGAAAATTGAGAGAGTCGTGTAAAGGAAGCTTCGAGCCGGTGCAGCATGTCGTCGAAAGCGACCGCGAGCGGCTGGAGCTCGCGCGGCCAGCCGGTCTGCGCCACCCGTTCGTTTAGATGAGTCGGCCCAGTGCGTTCAAGCGAACGCGTCATTTCTCCGAGCGGACGTAAACCATGCCTAGTAACCGTGATTGCGATTAGAGCCGACGCTAGAATGCTGCCCGAGAGCATGACGATGAGCAAAACGCCGAATTCTCGTTCGACTTGTTCGTCGCTCGACCGGTCTTGCGCCACCTGGATCGTGTAAGTCTGTCCGGCGGAGTCTTCATTTATTGTGATCAAGGAAAACAACTCCGCGTCAGTGCGATAATCCTTTGGGCTGCGAACAGGCGACGTCGAGTTTTGCGCTCGCGGAAAAATGTCGGAAGGAAGCAACCCATTCATTCCGGGCGTCTCTGCCACGGTGTGGCCTTCCGAATCGAGCACTCTGATCCAATAAGGAGCATGCTGACCGGCGCGGCGGGCTTTCAATTCTTCGCCGAAAAGTTTTGGCCCGCCTTCGTTGAAGTCGGCGCTCAGAGCGGAGACCTTATCGGCTAGCACGGTATTGTCTTCGGTGAAGGCGTGCCGAATAACGATCCAATAAAACACGCCGAGCCCGCAGCAAAGCAACAGCGCCGCTGCCAGCGTAAAAAATAGGACAAGCTGCGACGCAATGGAACGGGGTTTAGTTCGTTTTGAGGACATAACCCACGCCGCGGATTGTGTGGACCAGTTTCGTCTTGAACGGATCGTCCACTTTAGCCCGCAATCGGCGCACCACGACGTCCACGACATTCGTGTCGGTCTTAAACCCGATCTCCCATACCTGTTCCGCGATTTCGGCGCGCGATACAACTTCACCGGCCGAGCGAACCAGATGGGCAAGGAGAAGAAACTCCTTCGGCGTGAGATTAAGCGGTACGCCGGAACGAACTGCCTTGTGCCGCTGCATATCGATTTCCAAATCGTCGATGCGTAAGTGTTCTTTGTGTCGCGCTGGAGCGCGCCGCAACAAAGAGCGCACACGGGCCAGTAATTCTGGGAACGCGAACGGCTTTACCAGATAATCGTCCGCGCCCAACTCGAGTCCTTTCACCCGGTCGCGCACGCTGTCGCGGGCGGTAAGAAAGAGAATCGGAGTGCGCATCCCGTCGCGCCGCAGTCCCGCGACGACTTCCCAGCCGTCTTTCCTTGGCAACATGACATCGACGACAAGGAGATCAAATTTGGCCGCGAGCGCGAACTTCAGACCTGTTTCACCATCGCGCGCAAGATCGACAGAGAAGCCGGCTTCGCGAAGTCCTTTGGCCAGAAAAGCTGCCGTTTTCCTCTCATCCTCGATTACCAGAATTCGCATCGTCCAAGTCTATAAAGCCATCTTTCGGATGGAACGCAAAAAGGCCGCCCGCTTCAGACGGCTTTGCGCTAGTCATAGGATTCGATTCCGTTAAATCCAAAGCCCACTTAGCTAGCTGCCAACGTGCGACAATTGTTAGCTTCACTCACTGGAGAGCCGAGAGCTTGGCTACCACATTCTGGCTCGCACTTCGTTGACTCGCGAGGCTCAGCAATTGTCGAGGCTTGTTTTACGGATTTGGTGGATGAGTTGGCTTAGGCTTTGGCGTCGGTGTCGATGTCGCTGTAGGCTCTGCACAAGCGACATTGCCGACCACGGCGTACTTTGACGGCCAGATGGCCATTGTCCCTCTGCCCTTTAACAAACGTATGATCTACCAGCAGGGTCGAGAGCTCTAGATTTTAAGTTTCGCTCGTATCGCCAGTGAACTTCCGCGGCGACGGCCTTGATCCACCAAAAAGCCGCAGAATCATGCGGAACTCTGCGGCTTTAAGTTTGCAAATCAAGCTTTCACTACTCTCTCTCGACGACGAGGACGCGCTTAACCGTGCCCCTGCGGTCAAAGTCGAGATGCACGCGCGTACCCGCTCGGATCAGATGCGGATCGACTGCTCTGCCATCTTTATCGACGTAGCGAACTTTCCTGCCGAGCACATACGATATCGGCTTAGCGTCGGGCGAGGACTGCACAACGATCGGCGAGGGGGGGGTAGTGGTTATCTGGCCGGGCGTGAATGCGGTCACCGTTCCGACTGTAACCGCTCCGGTGGTCATTTGCGTGGTCGCTGGCGTGATCAAGGGTTGCGTCGTGGTCGTTTGTCGGGTCTTGGTGGTCTTTGTTTGCGCAAACGCCAAAGGTGCAACCATTGCGCAAGCAAGAACAATAGTCGTTCGTCTCATGTGTTCTCTTTCGTTGAGTTGACTTTCTCTGGCTGTTTCGGGGCGCGCGTTCCTTTCGGATGCCTCGATCAGGCCCAGAGTAGGACATTGGACTCGGATGCAGAGGAAAGTGTCGTGAACCACCCTGATCTGGATCCCGCCGAGGATCAGCGTTAGCCCCAGTGGGGTTGACCGCTGGCCTTCAAGCGGCGCACACCGGCCGCGAGATCAACCATCTTGCGTTTCCTGATCGAGAATAGCCACAGCTCGCGTGTACACGGCCTTCGCTTCCTCATGTGAGTTGCCGACCGCCGTCAGCCCCATTCTTCCCAGCTCCCCAAGAGCGCTCATCATGTGAAACACGACGCCTGTCTGCCGCGTTTGACCGAAGTGCAAGCCGTGCCGCACAACAATATCGAAAAGATCGTCCGGCGTCAGAGTTCGATAACGCGGCGACTCCACGTGATCGCTGGCCACAAAAAATTTTTGCTTTCCGTTGGGGGCGGTAAAGATCGCCGCTTCCGGATCGTATGTGCCGTCAGTGAGAAATTGCAGAGTCAAAAAGGGATGAGTCGTTCCGCCTTTTCTCAAATTGATCTCGATCGCGTACGGGTCCCATCTTCCGTTCGAGCGCACTACTACAAAATCCAAAGCGAAGCGTCCGATGACTCCTTCTTTGGCAAGACGATTGCCAACCTTCGCCGCTTCCCGCGTGATCAGCGAAGCATAGGCGCTGTCGGCCGGGAAGACGCACCCCAGGTAACTTTGCCCTGATGGACCGCCCAGCATTTGATCATGGGTGGAGAGCAATTCGACCAAGCCCAGCGGAGTGATGCGAAGCTGCACGCTTGGGCTTCTGAACTCCTCTCCTGTAATTCGCTCTTCGACAATTCCTTTTCGTGCTTCGAGCTTCTTCATATAGTTATCGTAGGTAACTCCCTTAAGCTCGAACTGCATCGCCTTAAGCCGGTCCTCTAGTGCAGTTCGCTCCTTCGAATCACCCGACGGTGGAAGCTCGCTTAAATCGACCAGGGCATTGCCCTCGCCGGAAACACCTTCATCAAGCTTTACCAGGACTTGCTTGATCGAAGGCTTTTTCGCCCGCATTTGCCTGATCGCTTCGACGACCTCGTCTTTGCTGGCAAGATTCTCGTGACCCAGAGGATGCGCGACAGCTTCTTCCAGAAAGATTTTCCGGCACCCGCTTTTTGTTCCCAAGGGAAAAAATTTTGGATCGGCGCCATACATTGGGATACCGAGCCGCAGCGCCAACTCTTTCTCCCTGTTAGTTGTGTTGAAGGGGACAAGGTGGGCGCGATCGGGATCGGGGATCAAAGAACGTATCCGCTCTATCAGGCGCGGTCGTTCGAGCAGCTTCTGGCTCAGCGGACGTACTGAACCGTCAAGGGGCGAGGGCAAAAAAAGCCGCGGACGCGCATGACTCGGGATAACGCCGGGCAATAGATCGAGATAATAGTCGATGATGTTTGGAAGAATCGTTTGCGAAGTGACATAGATCAGCCGGGCCCGCGGCTGACGCAGCAATAACAATAGGAACAGATACCGTTCTTCATACGCTTGCACGACTGCGCCCGCCCCGACCAGGTCGATGGACATCGATGGCACTACAACAATCGTTTGCGGATCTTGATTGAAAGCCTCGATCGATTTCCATAGGGGCACCAGCTTCCTCTGCAACTGATCAAATTGAGCCTCTAACTCAGCACCGGGTTTTGTTTCACGCATAAAGAAACTATTCGCCCAAATCTTTGTTCAAATTGAAATTAATCAAGATGCAGCTTGGTTTCGCTCTGTATTATATCGACTTTGCGGCCGATAGAGCCAAAGGCGTTGCCTCAACGCCGGCGGCGTCCGAATGAATATCCACGATGCGTACGGCCGCCGCCGATAGCGCGTTTGGCGCCGGACGTTTCGGGTTCAAACAACGCCGTGTACAGATACCGGAAGTTTTCCAGCTTTAACCGCGGAATTTTCTGGCCGATGAAGCGTTCGATTGCTTGCAGCGCCGGGAGCTCCTCGCCATTCATAAGGGTAAAGGCGTCGCCGACATTTTGAGCGCGGCCGGTGCGCCCAATGCGATGCACATAATCCTCCGGATGTTCAGGTACATCGTAATTGATGACGTGGCTCACGCCGGCAATGTCGAGCCCGCGGGATGCGATATCCGTCGCTACCATCACTTCGTACTTGCCGCTCTTGAATCCTTCCAGTGCTTCGACTCGTTCCCGCTGGGTGCGGTTGGAATGCAATACCGCGACGGAATGCTTTCCGATTTTTAATTGGCGTGCGATGCGATCGGCGCCGTGTTTGGTCCGGCAAAAAATGAGGGCGCTGTCGAAGTTCGTGCGCTCCAGGAGTGCCATGAGCAGATCAAATTTTTGTTCGGCGGCCACGGGATAAGCTGCGTGAGTGACCGTTTCCGCCGGCGAACGGCGGACGCCGATTTCTACCAGTTCGGGATCGCGCAGCACCCAGGCAGCGAGCCGTTCGATCTCTGGCGGCAACGTTGCGGAGAACAAAAGTGTCTGTCGATTGGTTGAGATTTTTTCAACAATGCGTCGCACGTCGGGCAGGAAACCCATGTCGAGCATACGATCGACTTCATCGAGAACGAGGATGTTGACTTGGCGCAGATCCATCGTGCGCTGCTCGAGCAAATCGAGCAGGCGACCCGGCGTCGCGACGAGAACATCGACACCGCGTTTCAATTCCTCGCGCTGTTTGCCATAACCCACGCCGCCGTGCACGAGGGCGGCGCGCAGATCGGTAAAGCGTCCATAATCGCGAAAGGCTGTCTCAACTTGCGCGGCAAGTTCGCGCGTCGGCTCGATCACCAGACTTCGAAACGCGCCATGCTTCGCGAGCAGCGTCAGAATAGGAAGCGCAAACGCCGCAGTCTTTCCGGTACCAGTTTGGGCAGTGCCAATTAAATCCTTGCCTGCAAGAATGGTCGGGAAGGCTCGGAGTTGGATGGGCGTCGGCTCGACGAATCCCATCGCTTGAGTGCCGCGCACGACCTCCGGTGACAATCCGAAATGATTAAATGACACGCGCAGAACGTAACGCCTCGCACGAAGGGACGCAAAGGAACGCGCAAAGGCTTTAATCAACCGCCCTTATGGAACGTTGTGACCCCTTGTGCGAGAATCGAGGACACCCTGGAGGATTATTTGAATCTATTCGTGGCGACATTAGGCTCGTTCCGATGAGAATAAAGAGAGGAACGGAATTATGAATCCAGTCGTTGCGTCGGACAAACTCCCGCGCACTGAGGTTTGGGCAGAGGATGACCAAGCGGTTAGATGGGCTGGCGCTTTCGCGGTTTACGGCGGGTACCGCGGAGCGACCGCGTCGTCGACGATCGTATATGAGATTGAACTGGGCGCACGGCTGGGCTGGCACACCGACGCCACTGAAGAGACGCAATATATCATCGCCGGCACGGGCACGTTGTATATGGAAGATGGCAGCACTTATCCAGTCGGGCCCGGCAGCGTCTTTCTGCTCCCGACGCCGGTCCGACACGACCTCACCAATACCGGTACGGAGGCACTCCGGGCGGTCGCTTTCTTCGCGGCAGCCATGTTCACGCAAAACTTCGACAACGTGATGCTGCCACCGAAATCCCACATTCTTGGTACCCCCAATCGCGACGGCTAGGCACAGCGGCGTGCAGCCCACATGCTGCTGCGGGGGGTTCGTTTCAGCTTTCCGCGCTGATACCGGGAACTTCTATGGGCTTATTGGCTCCGATACGCAATAATAATTCCGGATAGCACGCCTCGCGCCAGACTCATCGCGTTTCATGAAAGAATCCGGTCATCAAAATCAAGACGCGCCGCTAAGTTATCGCGGCGCACGGCGCATTGTCGGGCTAGTCTTTTTGCTCGTTATCGTCTGGTTCGTTCTGCGCTCGCTTCAATCCGTGGTGTTGCTCTTCGCGATCGTTTTTCTCCTGGCCATGGTTCTTAACCCGATCGTCGCCTGGTTGCAGAAGCATCACGTTCCGCGCCTCGCAAGTGTGATCCTGTTGATGCTCGCGCTTGTTGCTGTCACCGGAACAGTCATCCTCTTTGCGATCCCTCCACTCGCCAGACAAAGTCAGGAACTGGTCCAGAGCGCGCCGAATGTTTGGCGAGGAATTCGTGCGCGCATAGAATCGCTCACTCGAAATTATCCAGCGGTTCGCGAAGCTCTGCCACGTACCGATGAAATCGCCGGGAGAGTTGGCGCGGCCGCCGGAACCGTCGGGAACATCTTGCTAAGATCGACAATTGGTTTGGTCGGCGGCCTCGTTAGTGCTGTGTTCGCGGTTCTATTGCTTATCTTCGTGCTGGCCAACCCACGACCGCTGGTCGCCGCGTATCTCTCGCTCGCGCCCGATCGTTATCGCGAACAAGCCCACCGCACACTCGCGCGACTCATGCGACAAATGATTGCATGGGCGCGTGGCGTCGCCATCAATGGTATGATTACCGGCCTTTCCATAGGTGTTTTGCTTTGGTTGGTCGGCGTGCAGCCAGCGCTCATGTTTGGTGTGTTCGCGTTTTTCGGTGAGTTCCTTCCGAACATCGGCGCATTTCTCGTTTCCATTCCGATCCTGCTCGTCGCGCTGAGCCTGGGTGCAACAAAATTCTGGCTCGCGCTCGCTGTCATCGTGCTGGTTTATCAGATCGAGCTAAACCTCCTTGTTCCGGGCGTGCTCGGCAAAGAGATGCGATTGCACCCGGTCAACATCTTGTTCTTCACACTTGCGACCGGGACAATGTTCGGGCTTCTCGGGGTGGTTCTTGCCGTGCCTGCTGCGGCGCTTTTCCAGATTGCTGTCGACGAATTTTATTTGCGACCGCGTAACCCCGATTATACCGCAATCGATCGCGAAGCAGCGGCTCTGGTGGAAGGAAAGAACTGACACTGGCGCTGCGCTAATCACCTTTTCTTGTCATTCCGAGCGGAGTCGAGGAACCTCTTGCATGAAACTAAGAATCGCACTCGCTTTCGGCTTATCGATCTTCGCGGTCGCAGCCCAAGCTGAGCAAATCGTGCTGACTGGCGCAACGCTGATCGATCCCGCTCGAAATGAAGTTCGCGATCCATCCACAAACACCGACGTTAATATTGATGGCGATCGCATTGCCGGAATAGGCCAAAAGATAAGGCCAGCCCTTGCGCGCGTGATCGATTGCAAAGGCAAATTCATTTTGCCGGGTTACATCGACACGCACGTGCATTTCTTTCAGTCGGGCGATCTCTTTACGCGGCCGGACGTTGTCGATCTAACAAAGGTGCGGCCCTATGCGGATGAAGTCGCGTGGATCAAAAAGAATTTGCCCGACACGTTCGAGCGCTATCTGCGCAGCGGAATTACGTCCGTTGTCGATGTCGGAGGTCCGTTTTGGAATTTTGAAGTGCGCAAGACCGCGAACGCGACTGCGAAAGCGCCGCGAGTTGCAGTAGCCGGGCCATTGATCTCAAGCGTGTCGCGTCCACAACTCGATCTGGGCGATCCGCCCATCGTCAAGATCGACACTCCGGATCAAGCCCGCGAATTCGTGCGCAAGCTCGCCCCGCAAAATCCCGATCTCGTGAAGATTTGGTATATCGTTGATAAGGATCATCCGGTCGATCGCTTTCGTCCGATCGTCCGCGCGACCGTCGAAGAAAGTCACGCTCGCAAATTGCGTGTCGCTGTTCACGCGACCGAACTGGAGACTGCGCGCGCCGCGGTGGAAGAAGGCGCTGACGTACTCGTGCACAGCGTTATCGACAAGGAAGTCGATGATGCATTTGTGAAATTGCTGCAAGATCGACATACGATCCTGTGCCCGACGCTCGTCGTCTTCGAGCGCTACGGCCGCACTTTCGCCAACCGGTTGAATCTGACGCCAGAAGAAAAAGCGTGGGGCAACCCGGAAGTGATCGCGACTCTCGACGTGACGAAAGTTCCGCGAGATCAATTGCCCGATCGTATCAAAACCGCGCTGGCAAAGCCCGACGATGCGCTCGATCGAATCAAAAAGATTTACGATGTGGCACTGAAAAATTTGAAAACGCTTGAAGATGCCGGCGTAACCATCGCTGCCGGCACGGACGCCGGAAACATCGGCACAATTCACGGACCGGCGCTGTTTCGCGAGTTTCAATTAATGAAAGAAGCCGGCCTTACGTCAATGCAGATTCTGCAATGCGCTACCGCCAACGCAGCCAAACTGTTCGGCGGCGACATCGGCACGCACGTCGGCTCTATCGAGAAAGGGAACTTTGCTGATCTCATCATTCTAAAATCAAACCCAATCGACGACATCGCGCATGCGTCTGACATCTACGCAGTGATGAAAGGCGGGGTCCTCTATCCTGCCGCTGCGCTCCTCGAAGCGAAGAAGACAGAGCCGCCCCGCGCGAGCGCGGACGATATTGCGGAACATTACGTGAAACTGGTTTCCGCGATGGATCAGCACGACCCTGATTACGTCGACGCGTTTTATGGGGCCGCCGGAATGGAAAGCCAAAGCGGCCGCCGAGAAGAGGCCGCTCGATGCTATCGCTACTGAGGCGACGCAATTGCGCGAAGCGCTTGGAAAGATTCCCACGCCTGCCGTCCGGACTGCAATGATCGAAAGATCCCGGACGTTGAGCGCGGAACTTTCTAAATTCCTAGGCGAACCAGGACGGATCAGGTAGTGTGATTGTATGGAACGGCGAAACTTTCCGGCGATCCTCCTCGCTGTCATGGGAACAGCGGCTTCCTGCTGCGCGGGGGAGTCGAGCACGCTGGATGAGACGAGCGAAGGCTGGAAGCTGGCCAGCAAGAGCGGAGGGGTCACGCTCT
>WNFR01007833.1_pt1 | contig 10838 bp, 8 predicted proteins | sample 5400221 | NCBI WGS metagenome assembly WNFR01 (sample SAMN13153357, study PRJNA577476) | soil metagenome | isolation source: 40 cm soil under Madrone tree | place: USA:California | collected 2016-06-14 | reverse complement strand
CGCCGCGGATGATCAGCAACACTTTCGCCGCCCCTTCAGAGAGAAACATGGCGGCTTGTCCTGCCGAATTACCGCCGCCAGCGACGATGACTGTTTGTCCCCTACAGAGCCGGCCTTCAAATGCCGTCGCGGCGTAGTAAACGCCCGATCCCTCGAACTGCTCGCGACCGTCTGCGTTCAATCGCCGGTAGTCTGCACCGGTCGCAATGAGGAGACATTTCGCCCGCAGGGTACAAAAGCAACCCTCGACTTGAAGGCTGGCGCGATATTCCTCGCCGTCGTGATAGTCGAGCGAAAGGGCCTGAGAGGGCGTGGAAAATTTTGCACCGAATCGATAGGCCTGAAGCTGTGCGCGATAGGTCAAGTCTCCGCCGTTAATTCCGGTTGGGAAACCGAAAAAGTTTTCGATCAGTGAAGAGGACCCGGCCTGTCCTCCAGGAGCGTAGCTTTCCAGAACGACGGTTTTCAATCCCTCGGACGCCGCATAGACCGCTGCGGCCAGACCTGCCGGACCGGCGCCAACAATCGTCAAGTCGCAGGTAATTTCGCTTTCGCCCTCGTCCGCCAGCGAGCGAAGCAAGCCGGCCACTTGCGCAACTTCGCGGAGCGAGGGCCGACGCAGCGGGGCGCCGGTCGCGCTGAGGAGAGTCGGTAAATCGCGACTCGTTAAATGCAGCCGCTGACAGAGCGCCTGGCCCTGCTCACTTTCGAATTCGATCAGCCGATGCGGAATGCGATTCTTGTCGAGAAAATCATCGAGCTGATGTCCCTCGCGCGAGTCCCGCAACGCGATGATGCGCAGTCCGTCGAACTCGCGGTCGCGCATTAGCCGCCGCCGGCGCATGATTAACGCGTTGACAATGGGGCCGCCCAAACCGGGTAGTTCCGCGAGCGCGCGCCGGATCTCGGCTGCCGGGACTTCCAGAATTTCGGCCTCTTCAGACTTCACGCGCGCTGTGGCCAGCGCGGAGGTGCCTTGCAACATCGCAACATCGCCGATGAAGTCGCGCTCCCTGCCCGTGGCGAGAATTTGCTCCCTGCCTTCCCGCGCTTCAAAGACTTCGGTTTCGCCGCGCAAAATAACGGTGAGCCCGAGATCGCGTTGCCCTGCTTTGAAGATAAACTCTCCGCGCTGCAACGTGCGCCGCTTCCCCAAAGGTTCCAGCAACGCCAGCTGGCGATCGTCGAGTTTCGGATGGGCGATGCTTTCGGTATCGCGATAGAATTGCTCGTCCTTTTCTTCGTCAGTCATGAGATCGATTGCCCCGGCAAATCCCGGAGCAGAGCGGCGGCATTTGCGCACCTTACGCGCACATCTGGGAGTCGGTCAAAAACGGGCGCGACTTGAGCCATCCTCGAATGGCGTTTCACAGAAACGCCATACAAAACTTTTGCGCCGAGACGGAAGCTGACCTTTAGTCGGGTATGGCCGGTTACGAGGGCGAGTCCGAACGGATGTGGGACGAGTATGACTGGGAGCGTTTTCTCCAGGAACAGGATCAAAAAACCGAGAAGTACATGCAGCTGCTGGAGAAGTACCTCGATGATCCGCAGCGGGATGAAATCATCGCCCGTGAAATGGGCTGGACGCAACTGCTGGACGCCAAGGATTGGAGCGCGGAGGTCGATGCGCTACTCGATGAAGACCCAGAGGAAGATGACGATCTCGAGCCGGAGCAGGCAGCGAAATCAGTCGAGACATTCGAAGAGCACAGCCTGTATCGCGCCGCGTTTGCCCTCACAATTTGGATCGACCAACTGTTCGATCAAAAGCCTTTGCTCCAAAATGAGCCGGCGGCGATAAAATTGGCTACGCACTCGGCGCTGGCCAGCGCCAAGCTGGCCGCCGCTCTGAGCGGCGACGATGTCGATGAAATCGGAATGACAATTGCGTACTTAAAGAGAGCGTTGAAGGCGATCACCATTTCGATGGACGCGGCGGAACAGCTTCTATCGGAAAAACTGATTACCAGGGCGCAGCATTCGGTCCTGCAGCAGCGGCTCTTTCAGGTGCGCGATGGAATCATCACGCTGATGGGTGAATATCGCAGCGAGTGGCGCCGCCGTTTCGGCTCCGAAGGCTATCGGAGTTGAATGAAATAGGGCCAGCTCCGTCTAAGGATGCAAACGGAAGCGACTCTGGCTCAGGCCGATGTGTCGGAATTGGACTTGGTAAGACGATGCCAGGCCGGTGATACAGAAGCATTTGATGAGCTGGTCACTCGTTACCGAACACGAGTATTCAGCATGATTTACAACATGGTCCATAGCGAGCAGGACGCCTGGGACTTGGCTCAAGACAGCTTCGTGAAAGCGTGGAAGTCGATCAAACGCTTTCGCGGGCGATCTTCGTTTTATACCTGGATTTACCGAATCGTCATGAACGTAACCATCGATTGGCTGCGGAAAAAACGGGTGAAAGGCGGAGGTGCCGAGTTCGATGACGCAGTCGAATTAAAGCAAATCGATCCAGCGTCCAAAACAGTGCCGAAAGCGGACGCATTGCCATATGAGACAATGCAGCGGACCGAGATTCGAGCGCGGATCGAAAAGGCGATTGCTCAACTTTCGCCAGAGCATCGCGCAGTAATTTTGATGAAAGAGATTGAAGAAATGCAATATCACGAAATCGCGGAAACGCTCGGCTGCTCCATTGGCACCGTGATGTCGCGCCTCTTTTATGCGCGCAAGAAATTGCAAAATTTATTGAGAGATGTTTATGAAAACATTTGAAGAAAAGTGGACTGCGTGGCTGGACGGTCAGCTTAGCGGCAGAGAATTGACCGAGTTCGAAGCTTCGCTGCCGGATAAAGCTGCTGCTGACGCCGAAAAAGCGGAGGCGAAAAAACTCGGCACGCTTCTGAAACGCGAACTCAGCGCGCAAGCGTTGACGAATGACGAGTTTTTTAGCCATCAGGTCCATGAGAGAATAGCGCGCGAAAGTGCCAGCCAATCTCGCGAACGCTATGCCGAGGTTTCCACGTGGTGGACGATTCGTCGCCTGGTGTGGACGGGAACGGCGTCGCTCGCAGTCTTTTTGGTTTTTGCGGTTTTTGTCATCCGTGACAAAAATCCGGCCGAGCCGTCGCAATACCTCACGCAAATTCTAAACGCGCGCGTTGATCCAGTCGTCAGCCCAAATGCGACCGTCTCGATGTTCGAGGCAAAAGAGGACCGGGTAACGGTCCTCTGGACCGAGGGTTTGCAGTCGTTGCCGGCGGACTACGCAGCCAAATAACCGCTCATGGCTCGTTCCCTGCCGCTCTTTACCGCCTTTATCGCGCTGATCATGAGCGCGGCGGCGGACTTGCGCGGCGCGGAGACGGTGTGGAGCGGACTTGTGATCGCAGAGAACGTGGCGCAACCGCAACCGATTCCACCGGAACTGACTCGGATTGAACGGCCTCTGAAACACCTTTTCGGCTATAATCAATTTCAGGTTATTGGGCAGTCGCGCAAGACGCTCCAAACCGGGCAGGAAGATTGGCTGGCCACCAGCAAATTCTTCGGTCTACATGTGGATGCGCAAGGCGAGACTGAAGCCGGTTATGTTTTGAATCTGAAACTTTATAAAGAGAAAGAGCTTTTGCTGGAAACCGATGCCAAACTCAACAAACGCAGTCCGCTAATCATCAAAGGCCCGCAGGTAGGCAGCGGACAACTACTGCTGGTGCTGGTTGTTCAGTAGGTAGGGACGCCGCGCTGCGGCGTCGGCGGGCATCGCGGCGGGATGTGCCTACCGTTTGCGGATGCAAATTTCGACGCACATTGTTTAGTGCGAGAAATGCGTGTCCTGTTTCTTTTTTTTGCCGCTCTATCTTCCATTATGTTTCCTGCCATTATCGCTGCAGAAACACCATTCAGCTTTAAAGACACACCGGGGAAATTGCCGAAAGAGGTCGTTCCGGCGGAGTACTCCATTCGAGTCGTCCCGAATATCGACAAGCTAACGTTCACTGGAACGGAAACGGTGAAGCTGAGCGTTCGCAGCCCGGTGCAGAAGCTGGTGCTGAATGCGCTCGAGCTCGAAATCACGGAGGCGTCTCTCGATGGCAAAATGTTGTCCACCTCTGCAATTAAGATCGACAAGGAAAACGAACTGCTCACCCTCGCGCTGCCATCGGAACTTACGCCTGGAGACCACACACTCGCGCTTGGCTTCTCTGGGAAAATCAATCAGCAAGGACAGGGACTTTTTTACGCGCGTTATCAGGAGCAAGGCAGTGGCAAGAGGAAAATCATGCTCGGTACGCAATTCGAGGCGACTGACGCCCGCCGGTTTTTCCCCTGCTGGGATGAACCGGTTTTTCGCGCGCGTTTTCAATTGAGCGCAGTCGTGCCGGAAAACTGGCTCGCCGTTTCGAACATGCCAATCGAGAGCGAGAAAAAAATCGGTGGCGGAAAAGAGGTTCGCTTTGCCGCGACTCCGTCGATGTCGAGTTATCTGAATGTTTTTGTCGCGGGCGAACTCGATCTGATCGAATCGCGAATTGGCCCCACGCAGATTCGTGTGATCGCAACCAAAGGCAAAGCAGAAATGGGCCGCTACGCGCTCGAAGCCACCGCGCAAATTCTGCAATATTACAACGAGTATTTCGGCGTTGCCTATCCGTTGCCGAAACTGGATCAAATCGCGCTGCCCGGAGGCTTTGGCGGCGCAATGGAAAACTGGGGCGGCATTACCTATTTCGAGACCGGGCTTCTATTTGATCCGAAAAACTCTTCGGCGGAGACGAAGCAAAACATTTATGAAGTGGTCGCGCACGAGATGGCGCACATGTGGTTTGGCGATCTGGTGACGATGGCCTGGTGGGACAATCTCTGGCTTAACGAAGGGTTCGCTTCATGGATGGGCACGAAATGCACCGCGCATTTCAACCCGCAATGGGAGGTATGGCTGCGAAGGAACCTGCCACGCGATCCGACCCGACGTGTCGGTATTGCCAAGGAGCAAGCGATGGAAGGCGACGCAAGATCGACAACGCATCCAATTCAACAGCCCGTTGCCACCGAGGCGGAAGCAAACAGCGCTTTCGATGATATCACTTACAAAAAAGGTCAGTCGTTCCTGCGAATGTTGGAGAGTTTTCTCGGCGAGGATGTTTTCCGCGACGGAATTCGCCGGTACATCGCTGCTCATAAATATTCGAACTCAACCACCGCCGATTTGTGGAACGCACTTTCGGAAGCTTCGAAGAAACCGGTCGGCGAGATCGCGGCTGGTTGGACAGAGCAACCGGGGTTTCCTGTCGTGAAAGTTAAGCGAGAAGGAGAGGGGAAGATCCGGCTTACACAGGAGCGCTTCACGGTCAATTTCAAGACTGCCCCGCCGCTCGAGTGGAAAATCCCGTTAACATATTCGGTCGTCGGAGAAGCGCCTGCGACTTTGCTGATAACCAACAAGATCGATAAGCTGGAAAACATTTCCGCGGATCGAGCGCTCAAATTAAATGTAAACGGTGCGGGAAATTATCGGGTCGAATACGACGATCCCTCGTGGAATTTATTGCTTCAAGCTCTGCCGAATCTGGGCGTTGAAGATCGCGTCAATCTCCTGAGCGACGCGTGGGCTCTGGTTCAGGCCGAGCGCGCACCGGTCTCGGTTTATTTCGGCTTGGTGGAAAAATTGCCTGCATCCACTGAGTTCGCCGAGCGTGAACAGGTCATCAATGTGCTGGATTTTATCAACCGGCTATTCGTTCGCCCGTCGGAACGTGAAAATTTTCAGCGCTACGCACGATCACTTTTGCGTCCGACGTTTGATACGTTGGGCTGGGAACCGAAGGAGAGCGAACCGCCCCCGGCCGGAACCTTGCGGGCGAGCTTAATCAGCGCTCTGGGAGATTTGAATGACGAGCAAATTGTCGCCGGCTGTCGCGAGCGTTTCGAAAAATACCTCGCAAATCCAGCGTCGCTCGCGCCCGATCTTCGGCCGGCTGTCTTTGCGGTGGTCGGGCGTTACGCTGACGAGAAAACCTGGAACCGGCTTCACGAGCTTGGCCTGAAGACGACGAGCATCGAGGAAAAACAAAATTATTACAACGCCCTGGCGGAAGCGAATGACCCCAAGCTAGTGGAAAAAACACTTCCCATTGCGCTGACCGATGAGCTGCCAACGAGCCGCGCCATATTTCTTGTCTCGAAAGTCGCACGTGAGAGCGATCATCCGGATATCGCTTGGGAATTTGCGAAGGCAAATATGAAAGCGCTGCTCGCCAAGGCCGATGCGCTCGACGCGAACAGGTATACGCCCAGTCTATTTACATTTTTTTCAGACGATTCGCTCGCCGACGAGCTAAGAAGTTACGCAAAAGCCAACTTGCTCGCCGCAAGTGCGTCGGAAGTTGCAAAAGCCGTCGATGAAATTCAGTTTCGGATGGAATTCAAAAAACGCTTGTCAACTCAATTGAGCGCGTGGATCGACGATCAAAAATCGCGACGATAAACACGGATGACTCGATGAACCGTGCGTCATTCTGGCCTCTTGCTGTAGCCACGGGCCTGTGGCCCGTCAGGCAACGCGACACTCATTAGCAACGGCTGACAGAGCCGTGGCTACGGACGAAGCGGCAGTTTGCTACGGCTTCGGTTGCGTCTGCTCGCTCTCGGGAGTGATCAGCAGCCGCATCGGTATCATGGATGACTCGACGAAGCCGTGACGCCGGAAAAATTCCTGTGCGAGGTTTTCTGGCCGATCGGTTAATAAAGTAATGCGAAGAAAATTTTTCTGCTTAGCGAAATCGATCGCGTGTTGGAGAAGTTTTGAGCCATAACCGTGGGCCTGATACTGTTTGTGCACCACCAGGTCCTCCAGCACAATGACGAAGCCGCCTTCAGCCGTGCTGATCGTAAAAAGCAAATTGATCATGCCGACGATGGCTCCGTCCCGTCGCAGCACAAAAACGCGACCCCGACTGGGTTGCTCGAAAATCAAGCGCAGACCACGAAGCTGTTTTTCTTTATCGGGCCGGAAGTCGCTCTCCTGAGCAAACAATTCGCCGAGCATTTGCGACAGCTCATCCAGATCGGCCTCCGTTGCCGGCTCGATCGCAATTTTTTCGCTCATCGTTTTCATCGGTTATTTCAAAAATTTATGGCGCTGGCAATCCTGGAATAAAGAACCGATATCGATAACCAATTGGTGTGCGGGATTGACAATGCCTCTCCCGTTCCTACTGTAGCCGCTCTCAAATCCCGCCGAAGTTTATTTTCGGTTTTATGAAACGAACTTACCAGCCATCGAAGCGAACACGCAAACGCCAGCACGGTTTTCGTGCCCGGATGAAGACGAAGGGCGGCCGTGCCACGCTGGCGCGCCGACGGCAACGTGGCCGCAAGCGCTTGCTCCCGAAAGGCGTCGAAAGGCACTACGCCCGCCATACGCAAGCTTAGCTTAAGTTTCGAACGGGCGATTTCGCCGGAAGATTTGTGCGTTGGCGTCGGTTTTTCTACATCTCGGTTTTCCGTCGCGTGAAATCCAATTAACAGATCGGAGCAGAGTGACACAAGAATTGCCGCAGTTCTCATCGCCGTAACGAAGGTTTTACGAGTATGTTACCGAGGATCGTTTTCAAGGTGGGTCATTAGGGGTGAGCATCGCGAAAAAATTCTGAGCGGACATACGGCAGCCTTAATAACAAACATAGAACGAACACCCTACGGTGAAATGCACTGTCCCAATTTTATGAACCGCGTCCCGGCTTTCACCGGTCAACTTCGTGAAACGGTCCTTTGTCTGACAATTACGCTCGGTCTGGCGTTCTCGGGCGCCGCGCAGACGACGCAACCATTCGAAGTCCGTCGGGCGGAAGCCGTCTTTGAAGAATTACCCGTGCTAAATGCCAGCGAAATTCTGCGACCAGAATTTCTCGCCGGACCACATCACAAGGTACGCGAACCGGTTCCGACATACTTTGGGGCAAACCAGTTCACGATCGATTCCGACTTCGGCGTGTTTGAAGCCAACGGCAATGAAATGCTGGTTCGTCGAATCAACGAAATTAATGCAATCGCACAGCTAACGGATGTTTCACGAACAGATGAATACAAAAACGCGCTCGTCGCAGCTGCAAAGAGTCCGGTCGCCGCAGCCAAGAACATGGTAAATGATCCGGTCAACACCATTGCGAATGTGCCGAAAGGCATCATGAAATTCATGAGTCGCGCCGGAGAAAGTGTCAAAAACATCGGCAAGAAAACAGAATCCAGCGCTGCCGAAGGTAGCAAGATGCAGCAACTGATCGGTTTCTCCGACGCCAAACGGAAAGTGGCAATCAAGCTCGGTGTCGATCCTTATAGCACGAACACCGTGCTGCAACATGAGCTCGATGGAATTGCATGGGCATCTTTTGCCGGTGGCGCCACATTTTCTCTCGCAACACTGCCAATCGGCGGCGGCGCAGGAGCTGCCCTCACCGTTACGAATGTCACCAGCTCGTTTGATGAGATGCTCCGGGAAAAATCTCCCACCGACTTAAAAATTATTAATCAAAAAACGCTGCTCGGGTTGGGTGCAGGTGCAAAAGAGACGGAACGGTTCCTAAATAACGGCGCGTTCTCACCATCACAGCAGACGGCGTTTGTTCTCAATCTTAGGTCACTCAATGGTGTCGCGAATCGCGGTGCGTTTGTTCGCACAGCCGGCGAAACAAGCTCCGATGAGTCCGACGCAATTTTCTGCGTTCAAACGGCGGCCCTCATGAGCAAAATCCACAAGGACGAGACCCTCGCTCGCCTGGCAATGGTTGGCGACTTTCCGATTTGCGTCGCCAAAGACGGAACAATCATCGTTGCACTTCAATGGGATTATGCCGCTTGGACGTCAGGCGCGGCCAGCTTCACCAGCGAGGTGCAAAAACTCGCCGCTCAATCGAGCAAAAACGGAAAAGTGCTTGTCGGGCTTTCCGGACAAGTTTCGCCGCGCTTGCGACAGGAGTTGGAAAACCGCGGTTTCGTGGTGAAAGATCGGCTCGTTCCGGGTCCGCTCAGGTGAGGGCGGGCTCGCCATGACTGCGATCCGACTTCTCGCGCCTTGCCAGCGTTTCCAGTTTCGTGCCGCGGCAATACCTGCTTCGCTAAAGACGTCCGTTAAGGCATGCCATCGATATTCCGATTGCAGATCGCGTTTCGCGGATAAAGTTTCACAGCGTCCATTGCGCCGTTTGCCGAAATCGAAAATCGGTAATCTAAAATTACACATGCACCGTTAGCTCAATTGGCAGAGCAAGTGACTCTTAACCAAAGTTGGTGCGGAGCATATGGAGGCGTGTTACCGAATACGCTACCGAAGAAAATGTTCCAGCTGTGACGCCTGATCGGGACAACTGTTGCTCACTGCGCGAGAATTAAATGGGATTTTGATTTGCTACCTTCCACTTGGATTCGAGACAAGAAGCACAGCTAAAGGCGCCCCCCCTCGCGCAAAAAGCAGTTTGGCTTGGACGCCAAGATGTGATTGAACTGCGTTCGCATGAATGCCGAGCAAAGTCGTGTCGCACAAAATGACCGTCTGGGAGAGTGCTGGGACCTTTGGGGGCCGTATCTGAGCGAGCGCGCATGGGGAACAGTCCGCGAAGATTACAGCGCGAACGGCGATGCGTGGAATTACTTCCCGCATGAGCACGCGCGGTCACGCGCCTATCGCTGGAGCGAGGATGGCATCGGCGGAATCTCCGATTTCAAGCAGCGGCTCTGTTTCGCCTTCGCATTTTGGAATCAACGCGATCCATTTTTGAAAGAGCGCTTTTTCGGCGTGACCGGTCCCCAAGGCAACCATGGCGAGGACGTTAAGGAACTTTATTGGTACATCGACAATACGCCTTCGCACAGCTTCATGCGGATGATTTATCGTTATCCGCGAACGGCTTTCCCATACGAAGAGTTGATCGCGCAAAGTGCAGCGCGCTCAAAGACGGAAGGCGAGTTTGAACTTTGGGACACGGGCGCGCTCGACGACGGCGGTTTCTTCGACATCGAGATCGAGTATGCAAAAAATTCGATAGACGATATTCTGATTCGCGCCACCGCGACAAATTGCGGGAGGACGCCGGCGCCCTTATACATTCTGCCGACCCTCTGGTTTCGCAATACCTGGAGCTGGGGCCGGGACAGATGCCGGCCAAACTTGCGCATTGGGCGCGGTGGTTCCTCAGAAATCCGCATCATTGAGGCGAGCCACGAAATTCTCGGCGAGTACCGGCTTTACTGCGATGGCGCGGACGAGCTCCTCTTTACGGAAAACGAGAGCAACGCGGAGCGGCTTTGGGGTGTTCCAAACGTAACGCCCTCCGTTAAAGACTCGATCAATGATTACGTCGTTCATGGCAACAAGAACGCAGTTAACCCGGCGTGCGTGGGAACGAAGGCCGCGGCGCTTTACAAAGCCGACATTTCACCCGGAGAAAGCCGGACAATTCGGCTGCGCTTGAGGAAAATGGATACGGGTGAGCAATCATTCCGCGCATTTGTAAATTTCGATGATCTCTTTACGCAACGTGCGCGCGAAGCCGACGAATTTTACGCGGCGCTCGCGCCCGCCTGTCTAAGCAAAGAGCATTGCGTGATCCAGCGCCAGGCGCTGGCGGGAATGCTTTGGAGCAAACAATTCTATCATTACATCGTGGAGCAATGGCTTGATGGCGATCCCGCCTTCCCACCGCCGCCGGAGGAACGCAAACACGGCCGGAATTTTGAATGGAGTCATCTTCACAACGAGCGAGTGATGTCGATGCCAGACAAGTGGGAATTTCCGTGGTACGCCTCATGGGACCTCGCCTTTCATTGCATTCCGCTTGCTCTGGTTGATCCGAATTTTGCGAAGAGCCAGCTGGATCTCATTG
>WNFR01020041.1_pt1 | contig 10839 bp, 10 predicted proteins | sample 5400221 | NCBI WGS metagenome assembly WNFR01 (sample SAMN13153357, study PRJNA577476) | soil metagenome | isolation source: 40 cm soil under Madrone tree | place: USA:California | collected 2016-06-14 | reverse complement strand
CGGGGTGCGCGAGCTGCCGCGAGCCTGCGCCGCGCTGGCCGCGGGGCGCGACTTCAGCTACGAGCGGCCCGTGGGCGCGGCGCGCGAGCGTATCGTGCGCCAGGTACGCGAGCACATCGATTCGGACAAGCCGACCCGGGTCGGGCAGCATCGCGCCGACATCTGGGAAAGCTGCTGGCAGGAAAACCTGGACAAGTTCGTGCGCGCCGGCTTCGATGCCGAGAAGCTCGTGCCGGACTTCTTCAAGCCAGAGCAGCCGATGCGGCTCCAGCAGGACTACGTGCTGCCGCGCAACCCGCGCTTCGAGCTCGAGTTTTTCGAAGTGTGCCGGGCGTTCCTCTTCGCGCGCTACTTCACCGATGTCGACGCGGTCCATGAATTCGGCTGCGGCAGCGGCTTCAACCTGCTCGCGCTGGCGAAGCAGCTGCCCGGGAAGAAGCTGTGCGGGCTCGACTGGTCGCGCTCGTCGAACGAGATGCTGAACGTCATGGGCCGCAAGCTCGGCCTGGACATCGCCGGCCGGCACTTCGACTTCTTTCAGCCCGATCGCGCACTGACGCTCCCGGGCGACAGCGGCGTGCTGACGATGGCCGCGCTCGAGCAAGTCGGCGCTCGCCACGCGCCGTTCGTGGAATACTTGCTGCGCGCGAACCCGCGCATCTGCGTCAACATGGAGCCGCTCGCCGAGCTCTACGACACCGCCAAACTGGCGGACGATCTGGCGCTGCGCTATCACCGCAAGCGCGGCTATCTCGACGGCTTCCTGACGGCGCTGCGCGAGCTCGAAGCGAAGCGCCGGATCGAGATCCTCGATGTGCGCCGGTTCTTTTTCGGCAGCCTCTATCACGAGGCATACTCGTACGTGGCGTGGCGGCCACTGCTGGAGGTTTGATGGAAGTCAGCAAGACCAAGCTCGATGGAGTCCTGCTCGTGAAACCTCAGGTGTTCGAGGACTTCAGGGGACAGTACGTCGAGACCTACAACGACAAGCTGTACGCCGAGCATGGCATCACGGCGAAGTTCGTTCAGGACGACATCTCGGTGTCGTCGCGCCACGTGCTGCGCGGCATCCACGGCGACGCCCAGACGTGGAAGCTGGTCTCGTGCCTCTACGGCAAGTTCTACCTGGTGGTGGTGAACTGCGACAAGCAGTCGCGCGGCTTCGGCCAGTGGCAGTCCTTCGTGCTCTCCGATGCCAATCGGCTTCAAGTGCTGATCCCGCCCAAGCACGGCAACGGGCACGTGGTGCTGAGCGACCAGGCGATCTTCCATTACAAGCAGAGCAGCTACTACAACCCGAGCGGCCAGTTCACGTACAGGTGGGACGACCCGGCGCTCAAGATCTGGTGGCCGGTGAAGCAGCCGCTGCTCTCGCAGCGCGACGAGCTGGGCCGGTTCGCAGAGTGAAGCCATGATCATCAGCAGAGCGCCTTTCAGGGTCTCGTTCTTCGGCGGCGGCACCGATTACCCCGCCTGGTATCGCGAGCACGGCGGCGCCGTGATCAACAGCACGATCAACAAATACTGCTACATCACCTGCCGCTACCTGCCGCCGTTTCACGACTTCAAGTTCCTCGTGCGCTACTACAAGCGCGAGGAAACCCAGACCCTCGACGACATCGTGCACCCTTCGGTGCGCGAATGCCTGCGCACGATGGGAATCGATCGCGGCGTCGACATCGTGCATCACGCCGACCTGCCCGCGCGCTCGGGACTCGGCTCGAGCTCGACCTTCACGGTGGGCCTGCTGCACGCCCTCTATGCGCTGAGGCACGAGATGCCGAGCAAGCGGCAGCTCGCACTGGACGCGATCCGCGTCGAGCAGGACCGGATCGGGGAGAGCGTCGGCTCGCAGGACCAGACGGCGGCCGCCTTCGGCGGGCTGAATCGGATCGAATTCGGTGGCGCGCGCGAAATCGCGGTGACGCCGCTGATCCTCGCCCCGGAGCGGCTCGAGCGCCTGCAGGATCACCTGATGTTTTTCTTCACCGGCTTTGCGCGCACGGCGAACGAGATTGCCAAGGAGCAGATCGGGCGCACGATACAGAACCGCGATGGGCTCACGCGCATGCGCGAGCTGGTCGACGCCGCGCAGGCGGCGCTGATGGACAAGTCGAACGGCCTTGCAGATTTCGGCCGGCTGCTGCATGAGCAGTGGATGCTCAAGCGCGACATGTCCTCGAAGATCACGACGCCGGTGATCGACGAGATGTATGCGGCCGGCAGGAAAGCCGGCGCGCTCGGTGGCAAATTGCTCGGCGCCGGCGGCGGCGGCTTTCTGCTGCTCTACGTTGAGCCCGAGCGCCAGCCGGCGGTGCGCAAGGCGCTGCAGAAACTGCTCCATGTGCCTTGCCGCTTCGAATTCCTCGGCAGCCAGATCATCTACTTCGCGCACGAGGACGTCGCGTGACTGGCATAATGCCCCGCTAGATGAGCGAGCTCGACAAGATCAACCAGCGCCTTGCCGCATCGGGCCTCGCCCGGCTGCGCGTCGCGGGCGAAGCGAGCCAGCAGGCCGCGGGCGGTCGCGGGCCGCTCAACGTCGGGCTGGTGCAGATCAACAACAGCTTCTCCGGGCAGAACTACCTGCCCTATTCGATCGCCTGCCTGCGCTCCTATATCGGCGCGCATGCGCCCGATCCGGCGCGCTACAGGTTCCTGCCGATGCTCTACAAGCGCATGCCGATCCGCGACATCGTGGCGCAGATGCGCGCTGCGGATGTGGTGGGCTTCAGCGCCTACGTCTGGAACGCGAATATCTCGCTCGAGGCGGCGCGGCGCCTGAAGGCCGAGCGCCCGGACATCGTGATCGCGTTCGGCGGACCGCAGGTGCCCGACAAGCCCGAGGCGTTCCTGCGCCAGCATCGCTTCATCGACATCGCCACCCACAACGAAGGCGAGCGCACGTTCCTCTCGCTGCTCGAGCGGCTGCCGGAGCGCAACTGGGAAGGGCTCACCGGCGTGAGCTACATCGACGCCGAAGGCCGCTTCGTCAAGGCGCCGGCGACCGAGCGCATCCGCGAGCTCGAGGAGGTGCCGTCGCCCTTCCTGAACGGCTCGTTCGACGAGCTGGTCGACGCCAATCCGCAGGAGAAGTGGATCGGGCTCTGGGAGACCAACCGCGGCTGCCCGTTCCAGTGCACCTTCTGCGACTGGGGCTCCGCGACGGCTGCAAAGGTCAACAAGTTCGAGCTCGAGCGGCTGTACACGGAGCTCGACTGGTTCGCGCGCAACAGGATCGAGTACATCTTCGTGTGCGACGCGAACTTCGGTATCCAGAAGCGCGACGTCGAGATCGCCGAGCGGGTCGCGGACATCCGCCGCCGCAGCGGCTTCCCGCAGGGCTTCTCGGTACAGAACACGAAGAACGCCACCGAGCGCGCCTATCTCACGCAGAAGATCCTCTCGGACGCCGGGCTCAACAAGGGCGTGGCGCTGTCGATGCAGAGCCTCGACGAGACGACGCTGAAGAACATCAAGCGCGACAACATCTCGCTCGAGACCTACCTCGAGCTCTCGCGGCGCTTCACGCGTGACAGGGTCGAGACGTATTCCGACCTGATCCTCGCGCTGCCGGGCGAGACCTACGACTCGTACATCGAGGGCATCGACACGCTGATCCGCGCCGGCCAGCACAACCGCATCCAGTTCAACAACCTCTCGATCCTGCCCAACGCCGAGATGGGCGACCCGGACTACCTGCAGAAGTACCAGATGGTCACGGTGAAGAGCGAGATCATCAACATCCATGGCTCCAAGGAAGAGCTCGACGACGACGTGCCGGAGATCCAGGACCTCGTCATCTCGACCTACTCGATGGACCGCGAGGACTGGCGCCGCACGCGCGCCATCTCGTGGATGGCGGCGTTCCTGCACTTCGACAAGATCGCGCAGATCCCGCTGATCCTGATCCATGAGCTGACCGGCATCGCCTACCGCGACATGTTCGAGCGCTTCATGGAGGTCGAGAAAGCGCACTACCCGCTGCTCGCGGAGATTCGCGATTTCTTCATCGAGGAAGCGCGCTCGATCCAGAATGGCGGGGCGGAGTACGTCTACTCCGACAAGTGGTTGAAGATCTACTGGCCGGCGGACGAGTACGTCTTCATCAAGCTGACCGCCGAAGGGCGATTCGACGCCTTCTACCGGGAGCTTGGCGAGCTGCTCGTCGAGCTGGTGAACGCCTCGGAGCGGCTCGTGCCGCTCGCGGCGATCAAGGACGCCATCCGGCTGAACCATGCGCTCGTCAGCCAGCCCTTCGTCAGCGACGATGTGAGCCTGAGCCTCGGCTACAACGTGCTCGAGTTCTGGCGCGGCATCCGCGAGGGCAGCCCGGTGTCGCTGCAACACGGCTCGTTCTCGGTGCTCGTGGAGCGTTCCAAGTCGCACTACGCCGACTTCGACCGCTGGTGCCGCGAAGTCGTGTGGTGGGGAAACAAGAAGGGCGCGTACCTCTATTCAAACCGCAGCTCGGGCAACAATCCCGTTCCGTCCGATCGCCAGCTCGCCGGGCACTTCTAGCCCTCGCGCCGCGCTACTGCCATGCAGTACCGGACGCTAGGCGCCACGGGTTTGCGCGTGTCGCAGATCGGCTTCGGCACATGGGGGCTCGGCGGCGCAGCCAACGGCGCCGTGGCCTACGGCCCGACCCACGATGCGCAATCCGTCGCTGCGCTGCACGCGGCCCGGGACCGCGGCGTCAACTTCTTCGACACGGCGGACTTCTACGGCTTCGGGCACAGCGAGGAAGTGCTCGCCGCCGCATTTGGTGAGGTGCGCGGCGAGGTGGTCATCGCGTCCAAAGGTGGCATGCTCGCCGATGGGTCGCAGGATTTTTCGCCGCGTTACCTCCGCTCGGCACTGGAGCGCAGCCTGCGGCGGCTGCGGACCGACTATATCGATCTCTACCAGCTGCACAGCCCCTCGCTTGACGCGCTGCGCAGTCAGGAGCTGCGGCACGAGCTCGACCGGTTCCGGGCAGACGGGAAGGTGCGCGCCTACGGCGTATCGGCCCGCTCTCCCGAGGATGCGCTCGTTGCCGTGTCCGAGCTGGGGTTCAAATGCGTGCAGGCGAACTTCAGCCTCGTCGACCAGCGCGCGCTCGAATGCGGCCTGTTCGACGCCTGCCGCCTCGCCCGCGCCGCGGTGATCGCCCGCACGCCGCTGTGCTTTGGTTTCCTTACGGGCCGCTATTCGGCGGCGAGCGCTTTTGACCCGCACGACCACCGCAACCGCTGGTCGCCGGAGCAGCGCGAGCGCTGGGCGGCCGCGATGGGGCTCTTCGTCACGGCGATGGCCAAACGACCGGGCGAGACGCCGGCGCAATTCGCACTGCGTTTCTGCCTCTCCTGCCCTGAGGTCGCGAGCGCGATTCCCGGCATGCTGACGCCGGAGCACGTGCAGGAAAATGCCGCGGCGGGCGACCTCGGGCCGCTCGCGCCGGGCGAGCTCGCGCAGATCGCCGCGGTATACCGGCAGCATTCGTTCTTCGTGGGAGCGTAGCGCGTGTTCCACGGAATAAATGCGCTCGTCGCGGGCGGGTCCGGCCTGATCGGCAGCAACCTGCTCGCGCGGCTCCTCGCCGAGGGCGCCAGGGTGCGCGCGACGCTGCATCGCAAGGAACCGGTCATCCTGGATCGGCGAATCGAGTACCTGCGTTGCGATCTCACGCAGCCGGAGGACTGCAGGCGCGCGGTGCAAGGCATGCAGCATGTTTACCTCTGCGCCGCCGTGACTTCCGGTGCCGCCGCCATCAACGCTACGCCGATGATCCACGTGACGCCGAACGTGGTGATGAACTCGCTGATGCTCGAGGCGGCATACGAAGCCGGCATCGAGAAGTTTCTGTGGCTCGGCAGCACGGTCGCCTATCCGGTATCGCGCGAGCCGATGCGCGAGGAGCAGCTGCTCGAGGGCGAGCCTTACGAAAAATACTTCTACGCCGGCTGGGCCAAGCGCTTCACCGAGGTGCTGTGCCGCATGTACGGCGAGAAGCTGGCGAAGAAGATGACCGCACTCGTCCTGCGACCGACCAACGTCTACGGGCCGCACGACGACTTCGACTTCGCCACCTCGCACGTCATCCCGGCGCTCATCCGCAAGTGCGTGGAGCGCTGGCAGCCGCTCGAAGTGTGGGGCGACGGCAGCGAGGTGCGCGACGTCATCTACGTCGACGACATGGTGGAAGCGATGGTGGGCGCAATGGCGCGCCTTTCGTCCTATGACGCCGTCAACATCGGCCTGGGCAAGGGCTATTCGGTGCGGGAAATCCTGAGCGCGATCCTCGAGCTCGACGGCTACGGCGACGCCCAGGTGCGCTACGACCCGAGCAAGCCGACCACCATTCCGTTTCGCCTCGTCGATACCCGGAAGGCGCAATCGCTTCTCGGCTTCCGCGCCAAGACCGATCTGCGCGAGGGGCTCGCGCGAACTATTGCGTGGTATCGCGCACAAGCTAAAAAATGAAGCGTGAGGTGCTCGTGCTTTGCGGCGGGGAGGGTACACGGCTGCGCCCAGTGGTGGGCCCGGCTATCGAGCCGAGCAGATCGCGCGGCACTTCTCGCGCCGGAGCGACGCCGAGTTCGTGTTCTCGGCCGAGCCGCATCCGCTCGGCACGGGCGGCGCCGTGCGCCATGCTTTGCCGCTGGTGCGTGCCGATACCTTCGCGGTCGTCAACGGCGATTCATTTTGCCGCGTCGAATATGCCGAGCTTTTCCGCCTGCACGGGCGCACGGGCGCACTGGCGAGCGTGGTCTTGACGCCGGCGACCGAGCGCACGGACGTCGGCTTCGCCGAGCTCGCGGCGGATGGGCGCGTGGTCAGCTTCAACGAAAAGCAGGCGAGGACGCCGCTGGTGAACGCCGGCATCTATGTCGTCGCGCGGCAATTGATCGAGCGGCAGCCGCCGGGCGCGGCATTTTCCCTCGAGCGCGAGCTGCTGCCGCAGGCGATACGCGCCGGAACCTGCTACGGCCACGTGGTGCCCGGGCCGCTCGTCGACATCGGCACGCCCGAGCGGTATTCGGCGGCGCAAGTGTCATTAAAATCCGTCCCTGATGCCTAAGACAGCGCTCATCACGGGGATCACCGGACAGGACGGCGCCTACCTGGCGGAGTTCCTGCTGGGCAAGGGCTACCTCGTCCACGGCGTCAAGCGGCGTACGTCGCTTTTCAACACGCAGCGCATCGATCACCTTTACCAGGACCCGCACGATCCGGAGCAGCGCCTCGTACTGCACTACGGCGACATGACGGACTCGTCGAGCCTGGTCCGCATCATCCAGCAGACGCAGCCCGACGAGATCTACAACCTCGCGGCGCAGAGCCACGTCGCCGTCTCCTTCGAGGAGCCGGAGTACACGGCGGACTCCGACGGCCTGGGCACGCTGCGCGTGCTGGAGGCGATCCGCATCCTCGGCCTCGAGAAGAAGGCGCGCTTCTACCAGGCGTCGAGCTCCGAGCTCTACGGCCTGGTGCGCGAGACGCCGCAGCGCGAGACCACCCCCTTCTACCCGCGCTCGCCTTACGGCGTGGCCAAGCTTTACGCGTACTGGATCACCGTGAACTACCGCGAGGCCTACGGCCTTTACGCCTGCAACGGCATCCTTTTCAACCATGAATCGCCGCTCCGCGGCGAGACCTTCGTGACCCGCAAGATCACCCGCGGCCTCGCGCGCATCAAGGTCGGCCTGCAGGAGCGCCTGTTTCTCGGCAACCTCGAGGCCCTTCGCGACTGGGGGCACGCGCGCGACTTTGTCGAGGCGCAGTGGCTCATGCTGCAGCAGCCGCGGCCCGAGGACTACGTGATCGCCACCGGCGAGCAGCACAGCGTGCGCGAGTTCGCCGAGGCCACGGCGCGCGAACTGGGCATGCAGATCCGGTGGCAGGGCAAAGGCGCCGAGGAAAAGGGCTACGACGCCGAGGGCCGCTGCATCGTCGCCGTCGACCGGCGTTATTACCGGCCGGCGGAGGTCGATGCGCTTCTCGGCGATGCAGCCAAGGCGCGCGCGCAACTCGGCTGGCAGCCGCGCGTACGCTTCGCCGAGCTCGTGGCGGAGATGGCGCGCGCCGACTTGCATGACGCCGAGCGCGAGAGCCTCGTCCGCAAGCACGGCTACCGCACCTTCGACCACCACGAATGAGCTACACACTGCGCGGCAAGCGGGTATGGGTCGCCGGCCATCGCGGCATGGCCGGCTCCGCCATCGTGCGCCGGCTGCAGGCCGAAGGCGGCGAGCTCCTCACGGTGGGACGCCAGGAAGTCGATCTGCGGCGTCAGTCGGCCGCCGAGCAATGGATGGCGCAGCATCGGCCACAGGCGGTGTTCCTCGCGGCTGCGACGGTCGGCGGCATCCTTGCCAACCACACGCGCCCGGCGCAATTCATCTACGACAACCTGGCGATCGAAGCCAACGTCATCAACGCGGCGCGCGAGGTCGGCGTCGAGAAGCTGCTGTTCCTCAGCTCTTCGTGCGCGTATCCGCGCCTTGCGCCGCAGCCGATGGCGGAGGACGCGCTGCTCACCGGGCCGCTCGAGCCGACCAACGAGTGGTATGCCGTGGCGAAGATCGCCGGCATGAAGCTCTGCCAGGCCTACCGCCGGCAGTACGGCTGCGATTTCATCTGCGCCATGCCCACCAACCTCTACGGGCCCGGCGACAACTATGACCCGGCTTCATCGCACGTCGCCGCCGCGCTGCAGGTCAAGGTGCACGACGCGAAGCTGAGCGGCGCACGGTCGCTCCAGGTCTGGGGCACCGGCAAGCCGACGCGCGAATTCCTGTACGTCGACGAGCTGGCGGACGCAGCGGTCTTCCTGATGAAGAGCTATTCCGATGAAATGCACGTCAACATCGGCACCGGCTCGGAGATCAGCATCCGCGAGCTCGCCGAGCTGATCGCCGAGGTCGCGGGCTGGAAGGGCCACTTCGAATTCGACCCGTCCAAGCCCGACGGCATGCCGCGCAAGGTGATGGACGTCTCGCGGCTGCGGACGCTCGGCTGGTCGGCTCGCGTGGCACCGAAGGACGGCTTCCGCCTGGCTTACGACTGGTACGTGCGCCAGGTTGCCGGGCTACGCGTCAGTGCCTGACGTCAGCGTCGTCATTCCCTGCTTCCGTTGCAGCGCTACCGTCGGCCGGGCAGTCGCCTCGGCGCTCGCGCAATCGCAGCCCCCGCTCGAAGTCATCCTCGTCGACGACGCCTCGCCTGACGGCACAGCCGCGGTGCTGCAGCAGCTCGCGCGCGAGCCGCGCGTGCGGGTCATCTCACTCGCGCGCAACGGCGGCGCGGCGGCGGCGCGCAATGCGGGCTGGGACGCCGCGCGGGGGGAGCTCGTCGCTTTCCTCGATGCCGACGATACCTGGCACCGCCGTAAGCTCGAAATTCAGCAGGGCTTCATGCGCCGGCGCCCGGAATATCTGATGACGGCGCACCGGATGGTGTACGAAGGCGACCCGGCGCGAGTCGAACTCGCCGGCGAGGATGTGCCGTTCACGGAGATCGCGTTCCGCTCCATGCTCTACCGCAACTGGTTCCACACTTCATCGGTGATGCTGCGTCGTGACGTGTCGCAGCGTTTCGCGCCGGACAAGCGCTATGGCGAGGATCGGCAGCTCTGGCTGGACATCGCGGCCGGCGGGAAGCGCATCGCGCGAATCGACCTGCCGCTGGTCACGATCTACAAGTCGTTGTTCGGGGCCTCGGGGCTGAGCGCCGACCTGTGGGCGATGGAGGCGGCGGAACTCGCGACCTTTCGCGGGCTGCGCCGTGCCGGCCTGATCAGCACGCCTTTGCTCTGCGCGCTCATCAGCTGGTCGCTTGCGCGGTTCCTGCGCCGGCTGGTGCTGGTCGCGACCGGGCGGCGCATCCTGCCGGCGCAATAGCACGGCGCGTGCGGGTCAGCATCATCACCGCGTGCTACAACCGCGCGGCGACCGTCGGCGAGGCGATCGAATCGGTGGCCGCGCAAATCCATGACGACATCGAGCACATCGTCGTCGACGGCGGCTCGACCGACGGCACGCTGGAGGTGCTCGAGCGCCACCGCGCATCCCTCGCGCAGTTCATCCCCGGCCCGGACAAGGGCCTCTACGATGCGCTGAACAAAGGCGTCGCGGCCGCCACCGGCGACATCGTCGGCTTCCTTCACGCCGACGACTTCTATGCGCGTAATGACGTGGTCGCCGCGGTGGTCGAGCGCATGCAGTCCCAATCGCTCGATGCGCTCTATGGCGACGTGGCGTTCGTGCGTGCCGACGATGTTGGCCGCGTCGTTCGCGTGTATTCCTCGCGCCGGTTCCACCCGTCGCGCATCGCGTGGGGCTGGATGCCGGCGCACCCGACGCTCTTTCTGCGCCGCGCCGTCTACGGTCGATATGGCGGCTTCAGGACCGACTACCGCATCGCGGCGGACTTCGAGTTCGTGGCGCGCATTTTCTCAACGGGCACGCTGCGCTACGCGTATCTGCCGCAGGTGCTCGTCACGATGCGCCTCGGCGGTGTCAGCACGCGCGGCTGGCGCAGCACGCTGACGCTCAACCGCGAGGTGCTGCGCGCCTGCCGCGAGAACCGCATCGCCACGAATTTCCTCAAGATCCTCTGCCGGTATCCGGCGAAGGCGCTGGAGTTCATCGTCCGGCCAAAGAGCTCATGACGATCAAGTCGCTCATCCGCACCATCCGGCGGGCCTGCGCCTCGCCATCGACGAGATCGGCGAGAAGAAAGGCAAGCTCCCGGGCGAGACCGACGCTCATCCGCAGGATGGGCTCCGGCATTCGCGCTTTGCCGGTTCGAGAACGATTGAACCGGCGGCTCAGGACCGGTGGTAGCGGTCCTCCA
>WNFR01007832.1_pt1 | contig 10839 bp, 9 predicted proteins | sample 5400221 | NCBI WGS metagenome assembly WNFR01 (sample SAMN13153357, study PRJNA577476) | soil metagenome | isolation source: 40 cm soil under Madrone tree | place: USA:California | collected 2016-06-14 | reverse complement strand
TGCACCGTCGCGTATGCGCGAGCCGTCGCCTTCCCTCTATTTGCACTGGTGTTCGCTCCGCTCGCATCGGCTCAGGGATTTCATTTCGGAGGGAAAGCAGGTGTGCCCATCACACAGTACTTTGAGACCGGAGTCGCTGAAGCCCCGACCTACCGCGCAGAATATTCCGCCGCAACACGACGCTACACTACACGTTTGGACCCTCGGCGGAGTGGCGCATCACCCGCGCCTTCGGTTTCGAAGTCGACGCGCTATATCATCGGATGGGGTATGTCGCGATCCTCGATACGTTCTCTACCTCGCAAGGCGCCTCGACTCGGTCGGCAATCGACGTGAAAGGGAACTCGTGGGACTTCCCTCTGATGGCGAAGTACCGGTCAAACGGTGCCATGCGACCATACCTCATCGGAGGGGGCGTGCTGCGGCATGTGGGACCGGTGCGCGGGCGCGGCGAGGTTATCGTCCAGAACTCGATGAGCGCCACGACCTCCCGCACCGTGCTCGATACCACCCAGCCTTCCGAGCTGCGGAAGCGTCTTTATCCCGGCGTGATCGCGGGCGGCGGCGTCGAGTTTGGAGCGGATAGATTTCGCGTGCTTCCGGAAATCCGCTATACGCGATGGACGGCGAACATCTCGGTACAAGGCGGGCTGCTCCGCTTTGAGTCCAATCAGGTCGAGTTCCTTATCGGTGTACTCTTTTGACCGACGCTCAAAACACCCAGATCGGCCCAATCCCAAAGAACACAACGATCGTCTTATTGGTTCCGGCTAATAAGCCCATCTGTCGAATGAGCCCGGTTTTGCGGCTCGAGCGTTGGGATGCGTTGTTGTTGCGGTCGGAATCATCGATATAAAGATAGTTGTTGAAGGAGAAGCGGAAAAGGTGGGATGTATACCTCAGTTGGATCTCGTAGCTTGCCGTAATCGGACTTACTGAGCTGGGGAAGAAAGTGCCACTATATGACCCTGTTTGTCTCGCGTACTGATAGCCAACACTAAGCCGGTTCCCGGAAAAGCTGCGTACGGTGTGCTCCACATAGGGCGAAAAGTAGGGATGCCACCCCTGCCCAAGGCTATGTTGGTCTTTCAACGCGTCTTGAAGATTCTGTTTTAGGAAAGGCGTCGGTATGTCGCCAGGCACCACGGATCGGTTCACTGAATCGAACCCGCCGGCGCCGAGGTTGACGCCGACGGTTAGCCGGCGTAGCGCACCGGGAAGCGTAACCGCAGGTCCTGCGAAAACAGTAATACCAGGAGAGCCTTGGCCGCCAGCGTACTGCAGTTGCTGTCCGTTCGGCAAAATCACAGTGGTCTGGTAGCTGTAGTCAGCCCAGGGCAAAATGCTGATTCCCAAAACGAGCGCGAGCCGGAAACCCTGCTCAGAGGGCTTCCGGGGTGGCTTCACCTCCCGTGGTTGACCCTGGTCGGGGCCAGGGCTCGATTGTGGTTCTGAGGGCCTCCAGGACGCGGGGGAGAAGACGCAAGCCGTTTGCCATGCTCCACAAATTTCAGCAGATCCCGTGCAGAGCGCCGCAACCAGCAGTCGCCTCCGGCACTTGCCCCAATAGCGCACCATAACCTCACGGGATAGATGCCCGATGGTCCGCACACGTTCCAGATGATTCAGGATCTTTCGGAGGAAGCGTGACCCACCGATTTTTTTTAGAACCGCGGGCGCCTGCGGCGCATCTGCACCCCAGAAACAAATTTGCTCAGGCACCGAACTCGACGGCGAGTTCGCCAACGTGAACGACGATGGTCATGTGGGGCAGCGTGTCAAGCTGCGGCCGATTGCCAATCGGCCTTCGGCGGCGGTTGCCAACCGCGCGCAGGATATCATCCCGGATATCATCCTGGCCCCGCATGAGGTGGTTAACCAGAAGAACTTCCCGCGTCGGCCTGCACCGATCTTTCCGAAACACTCACTTCGGTCAGGCGATCTATAGTCTGTACGTAACGAGGATGTTCGTGCCTTCAACCGGCATCCAGTGTCGCTGTCTGGTCTGGCTCGGCATTCTTGCGATCCTCCTTCATCCCAGCCTCGCACGGGCCCAACAAAAACAGCCATCCAGCCTTTCGACCTCGCAAGAACACGTCTGCGGCTGCCCGGACGGTAGACGGTTCGCGGTCGGGGCAGCGATGTTCGGGAAGAACAGCGCAAGGGTACTGATCACAGGGCTTCGCCCTGAGCACGCGGGAGGCGTCCGGAATGGTGTATTGCCTCAATGCACGGATGTTCTCGTGCTCGGTCAGGTTGTGCGTCTGTTGAACGCGCCGGACGGCCGTCCGTTTCTGAAGAGGGAGAGCCTAAAGCGCGGAGCCATCCGCGATGTATGCCGCACCAAAATTCACTTTATAGAGGCCAAGAAGTCTTACGATTTCTTTGCTGACGATGGAGGCGCCGTTACATTGAGTGAGGAAGACCCCGGCCAAACCAGCGCCACGGCTGTATCCAATTCCTCTGTCTCTTCCGAGCCGCCGGAAGTTGACCTTCCCGAGGATCTGACGGGCAAGGATCTGCTTCAGCTCTTTCGACAACCCGGCGCGTTCTCTCACGATCCGGGTGCTCGTCCACGTGATTCGGCTTTCGACGAAGAAGATCTCAAGGACGGAGCGTACTTCGTTGTGCGCAAGCGCGTGAAGACCTCAGTCGTAACGGGTAACAGTAGCGGAGGCGTTGGCATGGACGTCAACGTGCTGGCGGGAACCCTGGGGAGAATCGAGAAACGCGCGGGCGCACGGTCGGAGCCGCTGTGGGTCGCCGAAGTCCTGCCCGACTCTGCGCCTCCACCTTTCTGGCGATCGCTCGCGTCCCTTCTTCCGCGTTTACGCGAGAACTTCGGCGAGAACCGCGCTCTCACGAGCAACGTTCTCCTGGCATCCAGCCAGATTGTCGAGATCAATCACTTCTTCGACCATTATGGAGTCGATTGGACCCGCTTCGGAGAGCGACCGGAACTCGTCGTCGAGGCTGAACCCGATCCAGGAACCATGCGATTGCCGGAGATTTACGCTCGAACGAAATTATCTCTGGACGAAAATCTGGCGACCGCTCAAAAGCCTGGGATTCTCGATTCGATTCAAGAGGCAGCGCTAGGGTTAATGCTGGTTGTGAAGGATTCGCAAACGCTTGCCCAGGGCATACTGGTACTGGACGAATTCCGGCCCAATGGCTCTCACAGCGCACCACAGCCCGATCTCCTGCGGCGCCAGTGTTTCATCGGGCTGGATCGCCTGGCAAATTCTCCGGAGGCTGGAACCAGGCCGCTTGGAATAGGGCCCCCTGGAATAAGGCCCCCTGGAATAAGGCAAGGGGCGGCGCTATCGGTAACCAGTGTTGACGTGAAAGTCTTTCGTCCAAACAACTCCGTGCAAGTGCCCGCCGATTACTACGCGATCGATCTCGGATTGCTGCTCAAACCCGATTTCAGTTCGAGTCCAGTGCCCCTGGTATGCCGATTCCCCTTGACCCCCATCGATTCGGCTCTCGTGGAGATGGCGGAACGGATCCTTTCCAACCGCTTCGAAATCCGGAGACGTCAGTGAGGCGCGAATGAGGGGTCACGGACATTTTGCCGGACTCGCGCTTCTCGCCATCGGCTGCGGAGGACTCTTGCCCGCTCAAATCAGAGGCGCCGATCAACGGGCTTGTACGTGCAAAGCTGGCCGAAGCATTGAAGCCGGCATGGTGAGCTACAGCGGAAACAGCGATCGGGAATCAATCGTCAGGATCGAGACAGATGTGGACGGTCCAAGCCGGCGGTGCAGGGCCATTTGGATCGGCCGTACTGAGATCCAGCCCACAGGCACTCCGTATCGGTTTCATCTGCAGCGAATGACTCGAAGGGAACAGCGCTTCAATGGCTGCGACTACCCGTTGGATGGCTTTGTTAAAAGAGACAGCACTTACCAATTCGAGTTCGATTCGGATTCATCATCCATTCGCGAAATGCGGCCCGTTGTCCCGTCAAACACTGTCCCATCAAACACGGCTGCGTCGAACGGCGGCCCGGCCCACGGCCCGGATGGGCAGTCACAATCGAACAAGAACTTATGGGATTCCATTACAATCGAAGGTCCAACTGGCCCTCGTACCGCTCGCCGAAGCCCACCTCCCATCGATCCAACCCGGGAACTGAATCGCACGTCATGGGTCCTGGCACGCAAGGAAATCAAAGCGCACTATGTCGGTGTCGTAAAGGACGCCGGTCTAAACGAAAAGCTTGTTGCGCTCAAGAGAACCCGCAAGATCAAGGCGGGGCAGTTGGGTCAGGTAGAGGCCATCAACGCCGGCCATGCCATTGTCCGGTTCTATGAAGGGAGCAGGGTCGAGAGGTTCGGCGAAAAAAAGAACGCAATCAGACACTGGTATGACGAATGTGGCGGACCTTATACGGAAAACAAAGATGACCTGTACACTTCACTCAGAGCGGAAATTTTGGAGGTTTCCGTGGACGACATCATCGAAGTGAATGACTACATGGACCAGGGAAAGAGTGATCGAACGTGACCGCGCAGTGCAGGAGTTGGATGGTATGACACAGCGAACCGAGTTGTGCGCGGTTTTCATTCTTCTCAGCGCGCCTCTTCTCGCACAATCCAGTGCCAAGGAATCTGAACGACCTGTTTTTAAATCAAACGTACGGGAAGTTTCTGTGGTTTTCCGCGTTGTCAATAAGAATAACCAACCCGTCTCCGGAATCACGGCCAAGGATATCCAGATCGATGATGATGGGGTCCCTCGCAACATAACCAGCTTCAAAGGGGATGTCGCCAACGCACAAATCGTCATCCTTGCCGACGTCAGCGGAAGCATGGCTACGGTTTTGGAGCCGCTGAAAGGAGCGCTCTTCACCTTTGCCGAGATCGTCTCGAAAGATTTTGATCGGGAACCCGGAGATGTCTTATTAAGCCTTGTCCCGTTTAGCACCACCGCGACGATGCTCGTCGATCGAACCTCAAATTCAGCCGAATTCAAGGAGGCCGTGCAGCGCCTGCGCCCCAGCGGAAGTACCGCCCTGGTCGACTCTGTACTGGCGACCCTCCAACTCGCCTTCAGCGCCAAAGAAATGCCCAACGCGCGCAAACCGGGGATTTCTCCAGGGCAGAACGAAGGCCCGCTTCGTCCGATACAGTCGTCGAATGTGATTGAGGGTGCCCGTCGCTCCAAGTTCCTCGTGATTTTTACCGATGCCGGGGAAAACGCATCCACTCACCGGTGGTCCGATATCGCCTCGACCATGCTCGGCAAGGAAGTAGTGATTTACTCTGTTGTTTTCGAATCGGGGTCGCCCGACAGCGATGTTTCGATGCTCTCGAAGGTCACTCTTCAATCCGGTGGCAAGCTTTTCCATTCAAGAGCTGAGGAGCTTCAGCGCGTGTACGCCGACATTGCCAGGGATATCCGGAGTCACTATCAATTGACGTTCGCCGCTAGTAACATCGTGAACTCTCGGGTCTGGCGGAACCTGCGCCTGACCACGAATCGCTCCGGAGTGACCATCTTTGCCCGGGCCGGATATTGTCCCGAGGAGCCTTGTCAGAAGGCGGACGGAAGCTTTGTCGGCCAACGGCCCAAGAACTGGAATGAGGTCCTGGCCCTCAGTCGTGACCCGGGCGTCATCTATTCAGTCAGGCAGCGCCTCAGGGAGCTGAAGTTCGAGTACAACGCGGAAACTGAAAAGATCGTAAGAGATCTCGCGGCGAATCCGATTTTGATTGAGAAGGTATGGAGCCCCGATCGAAAACGGTCAGGCAAGAGTGATCCCGGCGTTGTCGCTTATAAGGTCGAAGATGGACGACGGCTCGTAAACATAGACGCGGAGGTTTGTGGGATCACCGTGGATCCGAAAGTCAACGCCGCGCCTCATCCCAACGTGGCCGGCGATCTTGCGGTTCAGCTTTCGAGGGAGCCGGGGCTCAACGTCGTCGACCCCGAAATTCGCATTGCACGCCGGCCCGGTGCAAAGCAAGTTTCCGAGTCAACGGAAGAAGCCTATTTCCAATCGCAAGCCATTTTTTATCTCGACGACGCTTCCGCCCGGATCCCGACGAGAATTCGAGTCCAGTGCAACCGGCCGAATTTCTTGATTAGCGAGGACCTCGTGCAATTTGCGGCTGATGCAGTGGCGCATGGCTTAAAAGTCAAACCCCTAAGAACCTACAAGGCGCCAGAATAGGATCGCCGCGGGCGCGTTTGACTCCGGGCTGTATATACTGGGGCCTTGAACGTGCGGAGTTCGTTCGGCTCCCGGAGGAAATAGGATGGGAAACATTCGACCTGCAGGCCTGTATACCCGTCGCACGGCTCTGACGTTCGCCGTGGCGATACCGTTGTGGTCACAATCGCGAAGGACTACTCAACCCGGAGGAGAAAACATGGGACAGCCCGTTGTGCATTTTGAGATCGGATGCAGAGACCGCACCAAAACGGAGAAGTTCTTCGGTGAGCTGTTCGGCTGGCACATCCAACAGAACGGTCCCGCCTCGGCTATCGATACCGGCAGCCAGCAAGGCATTCCCGGACACATCAGCTCGCTCGGCCATGAACCGCAGCATTACACGATATTTTACGTGGAGGTGGATGACGTCCAGGCCTGTCTGGATAAGGCGGCTTCTCTGGGCGGAAAGACGCTGGTCCCTCCCGTTAAAATCCCGACCGGAACATTCGCCTGGTTTTCGGATCCCGACGGCAACACGATCGGGCTGCTGAAGCGGAACGGGTAGATGACGGATCCAAGGCGCAACTACCAACGCTGCCGTCAGATTGTCTGACGCGTCGACAAGAAATGACTCGAGCCCTCATTTCGAAAGGATGTCGAGAGATCGCTGCGCCAGACCGGTTGTATTCAGCGGCGTTCCGAGGACATTCGCGAGCAGGATGACAGCCAGGCCCGACTTGCGATTCATGTAAAGCGCCGCCTGATAACCGGCAACCGCCCCGCTGTGCCCGAAGACGATGTATTTGTCACGGCGCGATACCTCAACCCCGAGACCGTAGCCGGAAGAAAGCTCGAGATCAGCCTGCACCGGCGTTTGCGCCAGAATGCGTTCCAGACTGGCTGTCTTCAAAACACTCTCCGGACCTTCCCCCATCAGAAACGATGCGAAGCGGGCGAGATCTCCCACAGTTGTATAGACGGCGCCATTGGGTACCTTGTAGCCTCGCCCGTCGTGTTCGCGCTGGGCAGTTTCAGCATCCACCTTTCCACCCCGTTCCATCTGGTATCCCTTCGACAGGTGCGCCAGCATCTTTGGATTCGGCTCAAGAGCGGAATGTGCCATGCCGAGCGGCTCGAAAATATGTTTCGGAACATACGCGAAATACGCTTCCCCGGCCGCGTGAGCCAGAGCTGCTCCCAGAATCGCGAAGCCAATGTTCGAGTAGGACCAGCGCGTGCCCGGCTCAAACTCGTAATGCGTATGTGGAAGTGCTGCGATCAAGACCTTTTCCCAGTCTGAGACGCTCCCCTTCAGATAGGTGGGTAGATCGTCAGGCTCGCGGCCCAATCCCGCAGTGTGCGTGGCGAGCTGGATCAGGGTAACCGGCGGCGCATCGGGAAACCGGCCTTGCACTGTCTTCAGTTCTGGAAGATACTTTTCGGCCGGATCCGAGAGATGAACTTTGCGAGCCTCTACCAATTGTTCCAGCATTACAGCCGTAAACATCTTGGTGATCGAGCCGATGCGATAAACCGTGTCCGGATCCGCGGGCGTCTTTCTTTCCATGTCGGCATTTCCGTAGCTCTTCGACCAGATGAGTTGATTCCCGGACACCACCCCGGCCGTTACACTGCCGATCGGCTGTTTTGAAAATTCCGCGGCAACCATGGAATCGATTTCCGCGAGCTGCGCACGCAAGCTCGCGGCCGAGGGCGGCACGAACCGCGTCGCCGAGAACTTAAGCTCAGGAGCGCCTGGACCCGTAATGCTGCCTGACAGCCGGTCGGCCATCAAGATCAGCTTGGCTTGCAGACTGTTATTCGGACCGGTCGGAAGATCGAAGCCAATCGCATCGCCCTCCACCTTGCCGTTGCTTATTTCGCGCTGGTTTCCGGCATTCGGTCCGGCGGTGCCTGAGAGTGTCGTGCCGTTCTGCTTGAGAACCAGTATCAGCGGTTGAGACCGGGTTTGCCCATCAGGCGTACCGAACTCAATCGTACCCGTCCACTTGCCGGACAAATCTGCGGCTTTCAGCGGAAGGCATAGGAGAATCGAGAGGATAATTTTGATTGGCATTTTGTTCCGGAGGTCGAAGTCATTCTATTACCTTTGTTCCAGCCGGACAACCTTGTTTGGTTCATGCAGGGAATGTGGGGCAGGATGGTATCCTGCGCGGCGGTTGGTTACCGCCGCTGTTCGGGTGTAGATTTAAGCGGGGGCCGATTGACAATCTGATTGACAATCGGCCGCAGCTTAACAAGCTGCCCCACAATGGCTTCTACTGCTACTGGATCTCTATCCCACTCACCAACGACTGATTGACTACCGATTTGAAGGTGATTACGTAGTCGCCGGTGGAACTTGCCGCCTGCGTGAACTCCTTGACTACGGCAGTGTTTTTTCCACCCGCGGACGCAACGATATCGAAATTCGTTAGCACGCCGGCTCCGTTGATGCTCACGTTGAAGGTGCGGGAACCGGTTGTGCTGAAGTAGGTTTCCGCAAAATGCAGCCGCACCGTGTGAATCGAACCAGGATTGAAGCCGGAAACCGTATAGGTGAAACTCCCGGTGCGCGCGGTCTGATACACGGACATTGGCGCCGGATTCGCAACACCGCTCAGGTTGATGGTGTTGGCGTGATTAATTGTTCCGCCACCCGCAAAGTCCGTATCGGCGACGAATGGGTTCACCGCCGGACCACCGGAGTTGATCTGGACGGTGCTGGTGATGGGGCACGCGCTGGTTGTGGCGGTCGCCTGGATCGAGGCTGGTGACCCGCCGGCGCCATCGATAGCTTCAACCACGTAATAGTATGTTGTGGCACAGGACGCTGTTGCATCATCGTAGGTCGTTGCGTTCACTCCGGTCGCAATCTGGTTGGCGCCCGAGGGTGTAAATCCAGATGTCGTGCTGCGAAACACGCTATAGGATCCAACCGCGCAGCCCGAGGGCACGGTGCTGCCGGCCCAGTTGAGGTTGATCTGACTGGTGGAAGCTGCCTGCGCGTTCAGCCCGCTGGGCGCGCTGGGCACGCCGCTGCAAGTGCTGCTTTCGGCAGACGTCACAGTCATGACATCGGCCCGGGCGATACTGGCGCTCGCGATATTGAACATCTGAACCGTGTTCTTACCGGCATTGAGAGGAACTACGATACTCGAGTTTTCGTAGGTCCCAAAATTTCCGGTGATGGGAAAGTGCAGATTGTTCGTGATGACAACACCGTTCACCGTGATTCCCTCCGGCCGATCTGTGACTCCCGGAAAGAGACCGGAGGCGTAGGCATAACGGAAAGTCAACGTGTAATTACCGCTTGTCGGAACCACAACATTGAGGAACGTCGCGGTGGCCTCAGCCGCGTACGCCATGTCTACGACCTGATGATTCGGGCTGATCGAGTTCGAAGTTGTAATGTAGGACGGGAACCAGGAGCTTAACTGCTCGAAACAATCGAACCCTGCGAGCAGGGCGTCTTTGAAGTAATACTGCGTTCCGCCTGCAACGGGTACTCCGGCGACCATGCCGTCTACGCGTGAAGCCGGTGGCCCTGCGGGACAAGGTCCCGCCATCGTGGTGCTAACTCCGAAGGACAACACGGAGAATAGAACTAAAGGTGCGTTTTTCATTTGAATTCCTTTCAGTGATCAATTTACGGGAAGTGCGCTGTTTCAAGCTCAGTTCGAAGCTGTACGATCTTCATCATCCAAGCTGGGTGGTCCTGCGCGAGGGAGCTCGCGTAGTCGAGCGATTCTTTATCACCCAGTGCGATCAGGGACTCGACATAGTTTTCCAAGCTGACAGTGCTCCACGGAGAAATAGACCGGAGCTTGCTTTCGGCAAAATACCAGCGTCCAAACACTTCCCAGGGACCGTTGGCGGTGGATGCCAGGAGTTGTGCGCGCAGGAGCTTTATCTTGGCGAGATCAGGAGAGTGCGATTGATCGTATCTGGTTTGTGTCGCGGCGAACTCCGCCAAATCGGCGAGCCAGACTGGAGGCGGTTCATGCGAGGGTGTGTCGAAGACTTGAACCGAGCAGTCTTTGGATGCGACCAGGAGCGAGGACCCGCTCGGACTAAATATCGCCGTTGTTACCTCACCCCGAGTCCGCAACGGCAGACTGAGTGGTTCGCCGGTGTTCGCGTCCCAGACCCGCGCGGTGTGATCGCGTGAGGCGGTCGCGACAAACCTCCCATCAGGACTGAACACGGCAGCTATAACGGCTTCTGCGTGCTGCAGTGCCGGCGTAACCGGTTGTCCGGTCTTAGCATCCCAGACGCGCGCTGTATGGTCCCAAGATGCGGTCACAATACGCGACGCGTCATGATTAAATGCGGCGGAAATGATCCAATATCCATGATAAAGCGGAACGCCCCGTGATTCTCCAGTTTTCGCGTCCCATACTCTTGTCGTGCGATCCGCGGAAGCTGTCAGAATGGAGCCGCCATCTGGACTGAAAACAGCCGTGAAAATATTGTTCTCGTGCCTTATGGGATTCCGCAGGAGTGAGTTCGCCTTGAGATCCAGAATTTCAGCCACGCCATCGGCGGTCGCCGTTACGACGCGTGAGCCATCAGGGCTGAAATTGATGGAAAAGACCGTTCCGTGGTAGCGGATGAGGGGCGATACCGGCAGTCCTGTTCTGGCATCCCATATTCGGGCCTGGCCGTTATCGGCC
>WNFR01007830.1_pt1 | contig 10840 bp, 10 predicted proteins | sample 5400221 | NCBI WGS metagenome assembly WNFR01 (sample SAMN13153357, study PRJNA577476) | soil metagenome | isolation source: 40 cm soil under Madrone tree | place: USA:California | collected 2016-06-14 | reverse complement strand
TCGATACCGGGCGCGGCGCTGGGAGCGAAGCATGGGCGCAAAACGGGCGTTGATCGTGGACGATTCGAAGTCCGCGCGCCTGTTTCTGGCCCGGGCCCTGGAGAAGTACGACATCGACGTCGACGCCGCGGAGAGCGCCGAGGCGGCGATCGAGTACCTGAGCAGCAACCGCCCCGACGTGATCTTCATGGATCACCTGATGCCGGGTATGGACGGGTTTCAGGCCGTGCAGGCCATCAAGAACGATGCGCGCACCGCCACCATCCCGATCATGATGTACACCTCCCAGGAGGGTGAGCTGTACCTCGGTCAGGCGCGCGCGCTCGGCGCGGTGGGCGTGCTGCCGAAGCAGATCAAGCCGACCGACGTTTCCAAGGTGCTGTACCAGTTGCACCTGGTTCCCGACCGTCGCACTTCCGAGCAGTCGAGCTTCACGCCGCTGAACGTGCGCGTGGGAGGGGTGCCGGCGGAGCCGGGCGCCGCCGTGCCGTCCAGGCCGCTCACCGACAGCGCGCTGCGGGAACACTTCGCGGAGCTGCGCCGCGCGCTGGTAGCCGGCGTCGACACCCAGACCGATCGCATCACCGGGGAGGTGCGCGCGCTGCTGCTCGAATCACTGCCGCCGCTGCCCGAGGCGGGCGCGCCGGCGCCGCGCGCCGCCACTGCACCGTGGGCGTGGTGGGTCGCGTGCACGGCGCTCGCGATGGCACTCGTGAGCACCGCGCTGTGGTGGCGCACCGTGAGAACACTCGACGGTCTCACGATCCAACTGACGCAATTGGAGCAACAGGACGCGCAGGCGCTGGCGGCGGTGGCGCAGGCCGGCGCAGCCGCGGCGACGCCCGCGGCAGCGGCACAGCCTTCCACACCGCAGTCTGCCGCGCTCGCAGCAGGGACGGCCATCCCGAGCGACAGCAAGCCGCTGGGGGTACCGGTGCCCTACGGGGCGGATGCGCTCGGCGGCGCCCGACTCGAGCTCATCAGCAAACTCCTCTACCGGCTGGCGCGGCAGAAGGTGACGGGCGTCGTGGATATCAGGACGTTTGCGGGACGCTTCTGCCTCGTCGGTAACGCGCTGGACGGGTACTCCCTGGCGCCGGAGGAGATGCCGTTTTCCAAGTGTGACGTGGTGGGTAACCCTTCAGACGATGCACTCTCGGGCAGCCAGCGCACGCCGCTCGCGCTCGCCAACCTCATCGGTGACATCCGCAGCTCCACCCACGGCGCGCTCCAGGTGCAGGTGGCCGCCGGGGATGCCGGGAGTGTCCTGGCGCCGTATCCACCGGTGGTCAGCTATCTCACCGCGGGGGAGTGGAACCGCGCCGCCAGCGCCAATAACCGCGTCGAAATTCGCGTGCACTGACGTTGCAGTCCGTCGACGATGACTTCCGGCCGCCGCGCTGGTTACGCAACCCTCACCTGCAGTCCATGCTGGCGAGCACCGCCTGGCGCCGCGGCCGCATCCTGCGCGCTGCCGCGCCGCTGCTGGCTGCGCAGCGCGAGCTGCTGCTCGATTGCGGCGCGGGCGTGCGGCTGCAGTGCTTCCTGTCGAGTCCGGCGCACGCCAGCGGACCTCCGGTGGTGCTGCTGCACGGCTGGGAGGGCAGTGCCGACTCGCTGTACGTCCTGTCGCTGGCGCAACGGCTGTTCGCGCAGCGCTTCGAGGTGATGCGGCTCAACCTGCGCGATCACGGCGACACGCATCACCTCAATCGCGAGCTGTTCCATTCCTGCCGCCTGCCGGAAGTGATCGGCGCGGTGCGCGCCCTGCAGCAGCGCTTCGCGGGCGCAGCGCTGCAGCTCGTGGGTTTCTCACTCGGCGGTAATTTCATGCTGCGGGTGGCGGCGCAGGCGCGTGAGGCCGCGCTCGACCTCGCCGGGGTGATTGCGGTCTCACCGGTACTCGATCCCGGCGAGACGCTCACGGCGCTGCAGCGGGGCTTGCCGGGCTACCAGCGCTACTTCGTGCGCAAGTGGCTGCGCTCGCTGCGCAAGAAACAGGCGGCCTGGCCCGATGCGTACGATTTCAGCGACTTGGCGCGGCTGCGCGATCTGCGCCGCATGACGGCGGAACTGGTGCGCAGCTACACCGAGTTTCCGACCCTGGAGGACTACCTGAACGGCTACGCCGTCACCGGCGCGCGCCTCGCGCGGCTGGACGTGCCGGCGATCATCCTGACATCCCTCGACGACCCGATCATTCCCGTCGGCGGCCTCGCGCGGCTCGCGCGACCCGCAGCCCTGTCGATCACCCTCGCACGTTACGGCGGTCACTGCGGATTTTTCCAGCAGCTCACCGGTCCGACGTGGCTCGAGCGGCGCATCCTGGCCGAACTCGGCTCCGGCGGCGGATCGGAACCCGCGCCGGGGGTTGGGGATGAGCGGGGGGCTGCCGCAGGCGGCGCGCTGAGGGGCGGTTTGCGCGATCGATCCTAGCCACCGCGGCGTCCGGCGCGCTTCTCCTCGAACTGCACCACCGGCTCACCACTGGTCACGGTCACGACGCCGTCGATGATGGCGCCCTTGGCGACCGCGATGCTGCGCGCGACGATGTCGGCCCGGATGACCGCCGTAGCGCCGACCTCGAGCTTGTTCTCGACCACGAGCTTGCCGGAGATCCTGCCGGCGATCATGGCCGCGAGCGCGTGAATCTCCCCGTGCCATTCCGCCGTCACGGCCATGCGCAGCGCGCCGCCGACTCGGCCATCGCCGCGAACGACGCCGCACATCACCAGCGGACCCGGCGTCTCCAGGTCGCCGGTCAGGCGGGACCCTTCCGCGACGAAGGTCGGCGAGTCACCGAGCTGATCGATCAGTCTGCGCTTGAATGTCTCACTCATCCGGTGCTCCCTGGGTGCGCCACGGTCATAATACGTAACGTCCGTCGCCTGAGGATGCCGATGATGATCACATTCCATGCCGGAAGAGTTGCCCTGATCGCGGTTCTCGCGACCCTGGCGGCGGGGTGCAGCCGCGAGCAGCAGGACTGGCGTTCCGCGGAAGCCGCCGACACCCACGAGGCATACGGACGCTTCGTCGAACAGCATCCCGACAGCGAGCTCGCCGCCCAGGCGCGCGTCCGGCTCGCGCAGCTCGCGGAAGAACGCGACTGGGCGCAGGCGGGCAGAGTCGCCACCGCGGAGGCTTACCGGGCGTTCCTGGCCGAGCACCCGAGCGGGAAATGGTCCGAGGAAGCGCGCATCCGCATCGAGGCCTTCGCCCTTGGATCCGCGCCGCGCCTTGCGCCGCAGACACCGGCACAGCCAGGGGGTGCGCCTCAGGGGCCCTCCGGAGTGCGCGCGTTGCAGCTCGCGACCGCGAGGGCACCGCCGGCCGTGCACGAGAGCGGCTCACAACCTGTGGTGGTCACGCAGCTCATCCGGGCGGAGCCCGCGGAGCGAGCGCCAGCGCGCGACCGCAACACGGCCGCCGGGACAGGTGGCCCTTTGTATAGCGTGCAGCTTGGCGCGTTCGGGAGCGAAGCGAGCGCGGACCGCGAATGGCGGCGGCTACAGGGGCGCTTTGGTGCGCAGCTCGGCGGCCTGGCACCCCGTATCGTAGCGGCCAGCAACAACACCTCGGGGCAGCTCTATCGGCTGCAGGCCCCCGCGGCCGGTGAGGCGCAGGCGCGCGCCCTGTGTGATTCGCTCAGGGAACAGTCGCAGCCCTGCGTGCCGGTCCTGCCGCACTGACCGTACGCCGCCTTGGGCTGACGCGGGGCCAATGGTGGGTCCGGTTCGCTCCAAAGTGACAATTCACGTCACCCTGCAAGGGGCGGTATGGAGCCCTAATTAACTGTTTTATATCAGTTTTATGATCTGGCATAGCCCTTGCTCATCCCAGTGCAGCTGCGAACAACTCCCCGTGTTCGCTGCTGCGCGCCGCGATGCGATTTTCCCCCGCCTCGCGGCGCTTTTTTTTCCAGAGGGTGAGCGGAGGGGAGACGGGGCATGCGCTCGAGGGGGATCGAATAGGACACCCCGTCTCCGACTCCGCTCATCCTGCCAAGTCTGCTGACCCCCGGCACGCGGTGACAAACGAAAAGAATTGACCCGACGCATGACGGGGACTCATCCACGCTGGTACTGCGCGAGCGCCCAGCGGGTGAGCGCCTTGACCTGCGGCCGGTCTGCATCCTTCGGCCGACTGACCAGGTAGTAGGCGTCGCGGGTGGCGAGCTCCACCGCAAATACGCGCACCAGAGCACCCGAGCGCAGCCAGGAGTCGCACAACGGCGTGGGCACCAATGCGATGCCGAGGCCGCGCTCCGCCGCACGCACCACCGCCGACATCGTGTCCAACTCGATCACCTGCTTCGGTTCCGGTGTCTCGAGGCCCGCCTCCTCGGCCCAGCTGGCCCACGCAGACGGCCGGGTGCGGTCGACGATCAACGCCAGCGCGCTGAACACCTCGCGTCCGAGGCGCGCGACGCTGGCGAGGTGTTCGCGCGCGCACACGGCGGTGAGCGCACAGGAGAACAGCCGCGCGCTCTTCAATCCCGGCGGCGCCGAGTCGCTGAGCAGGATGGAGACATCCGCGGTGGCCGGATGGCTCGTCGGGCGCGGATCGTGCGTATCCAGCTGCACGTCGATCAGGGGATGCGTCTCACAGAAACCCGCCAGGCGCGGAATGAACAGCTCACTGGCAAACAACGCCGGCAGCCGTACGCGCAGCATCTGCCGGCCGTTGCTTCGCGCGAGCTGCGCCAGGGCACTGTCCAGCGCCTCGAGCAGCGGCTCCACTTCTTCCAGCAGGCGATGACCGGCGGTGGTCAGCTCCAGCGAGCGCGTCTTGCGCTCGAACAGGCGCAGACCTAAGGTCGCCTCGAGCTCCTTCATCTGGTGGCTCACGGCCGAGGGTGTCAGACACAGCTCATCGGCGGCGAACTTGAAGCTGCCCTGGCGGGCAGCCGCGCAGAACGCCCGCAGGTTTCTCAGGGGCGGGGGTCGGGACAAGCGCATCTGGGGGCCACCCTCCGTTGCCGCCTGCATCGCAAAGCAAGTTCCGTGCCCCGCCCGGAAAGGCGCGCGCCCGCGCACCGCGAGCCGGCGATGGGCGCCGTGCATCACGATGGTGCCGGAGCGGGCTTTACGCACCGCCGCGGTGCGCAGATAGAATCCCCTTCCCGCGCGACAACCGGCTCAGGGCGAACATGGAATTCCGTGACTACTACAAGGTCCTGGGCGTGGAGCGAGCCGCCACCGCGGATCAGATCAAGACCGCCTACCGGCGGCTGGCGCGCAAGTACCACCCCGATGTGAGCAAGGAGCCGAACGCGGAGGCGCGCTTCAAGGAGATGCAGGAGGCATACGAGGTGCTGAAGGACCCCGAGAAGCGCGCCGCGTACAACCAGCTCGGCGCCGACTGGAAAGCCGGCGAGCAATTCCGGCCGCCCCCGGACTGGGGCAGCGGCTTCGAGTTCTCCGGCGGCGCGGGGCGCCCCGGAGGCGCCAGGCGGGGAGCAGGCCGGGCGGGACGCAGCCGCGCCGGTGCGGCGGAGGATGGCGCGTTTCACGAACAGGACTTCAGCGATTTCTTCTCGTCGTTGTTCGGTGGCGGCACGCCATTCGCGAGGGCCGGTCGCGGCGCCGGGCGCGATCATCACGCGCGCGTGGGCATCGATCTGGAGGAGGCCTACCACGGCACGACGCGCACACTCGAGCTCAGGCGCCCCGAAGTGAAACCCGATGGCTCGGTGGAGTTACGGACGCACACCGTGCGCGTCACCATTCCGGCCGGCGTCACCGAGGGGCAGCTGATCCGGCTCGCCGGCCAGGGCGAACCGCCAAGCGGCGCAGGTCAGGCGGGCGATCTGTATCTCGAGGTGCACATCCAGCCGCACCGGCTGTTTCAGCTCGAGGGTCGAGACGTGACGCTCACCTTCCCGGTCGCGCCGTGGGAAGCCGCGCTCGGGGCCTCGGTTACGGTGCCGACACTGGGCGGCACGGTCGAGATGCACATTCCCGCCGGTGCCCAATCCGGTCAGACGCTGCGGCTGCGCGGCCGCGGCCTGCCGGGACAACCCGCCGGGGATCAGTACGTGCAACTGAAGGTGGTGCTGCCGCCCGCGAACACACCGCAAGCCAAGGCGTTGTATGAGGAAATGCGCAGCAAGCTCAATTTCGATGCGCGCGCGAACCTGTCGAGGTGATGCATGGTACGGGTGACTCATCGGTTCGAAGCTCATGTGCTCGGCGAAGGTGACTGGATTGCCGCGACCGAGATCTGCCAGCTGTGCAGGCTTGATCTCGGCGCGGTGATGGAGCTCGCCGAGCTCGGTGTCGTTGCGCCGCGCGAAATTCCCCCCGGCCAGTGGCAGATTCCGGCCACGGCGCTACCGCGCCTGCGCGTCGTAGGCAGGCTGATGCAGGATCTGGGCGTGAATGTCAGCGGCGCGGCGCTGGCGCTGGAGTTGCTGGAAGCGCAGCGCGAGCTCGAGCGGCGTATCCGCAGTCTCGAGCGCCTCGCGAGCGATCACTGACTGAAGCGCTCGCCCCCCTTGCGCAGCCACTCTTCTTCGGCGGGCGTGGTGGCGCGGCCGAGCACCCGGTTACGGTGAGGAAAGCGGCCGAACTGCTCGATGATCGCGCGGTGATTCTCGGCCGAACGCGACGCCCCGCCGAAGGGTCCGCGCAATTCCTGGGGCGCCTCGGTGAGCAGTCGCCGGTAGGCGGCAACCGATTCGTCCTGTACCTCGCGGCTCTCGGCGTGCTGCAACGGCATGTAGAAGAACATCCGCTCGATCGCATCGAGCGCGGCGTCAGCGGCCGACTGCATGCCCGAGAGCGTGAGTGCGAGCGCCTGGGCGTCGTAGGCGAAGGCGCGCACGCTACCGCGGAACATGTTGCGCGGGAACTGATCGAGCAGAAGGATGAGGCTCAGGCGCCGCCGCGGACCGTCCGCCCAGCTGGCCAGACCCCCGCTCGCGGCCTGCTCGAGCAGCTCACCGAAGCGCACGCGCATGTGCTCGTCGCGCAGTCGGCCCAGTTCCGTAGTGTCGCCCCCGAACCAGAAGCGGATGCGGCGATTCAAGCCGTCCGCGGACAGCGGCAGCTTGCCGAACCAGAACTCGCGGACGCTGCGCGCCTCGTCCATGTCCTACTCGGGCCTGGTCCGGTCGGCCTCGAACAGCCGTTCCAGCTGCTGCGCGGCCTCGAGCGAGGTGGCGAGGAACTTGGTCTCATCGTCCTTGACCTGGTATTGCGCGGCAAGCGTCGCCTCATCGTGCTGGCGGAACCTGCGCACCGCCTCGCGGGCCTGCGCCGGCGTTTCCCCGAGTGCCTCCAGGACCGAGGCCGCCATCTCCAGGCTCGAGCCGTAGGTGTCGCGGATCACGTTCCGCACGCCCGCGTCCATGAGCGCAAAGGCATGTTGGCGGTTACGCGCGCGGGCGAAAATCTTGAGGTGCGGGAACTGCTCGCGCGCCAGCACGGCGGTACGGGTCGAGGCGTCGACGTCGTCGATCGCCAGGACCAGAATCTGCGCGCTCCCGGCGCCCGCAGCGCGCAGCAGATCGAGCCTTGAGGCATCCCCGTAGTAGACCTTGTTGCCGAAGCGCCGTACGAAATCCACGTGCGTCTGGCTGCTGTCGAGCGCGGTGAACGGCAGGCCCTTCACGCGCAGGATGCGCGCCACGATCTGACCGAAGCGTCCGAAGCCGGCGATGATGACCGGGGTGTCGTGCTCCTCGATGGCGTCGTAGGGTTGCTGCGGCGGAGCGAGCCAGCGTTTGACGAAGGACTCGTGCGCAATCAGCAGCAAGGGACCCAGCATCATCGACAGGGTCACGGCAAGAATGAGCAGATCGGACGTCGCGGCGTCCAGGATGCGCTCGCGCGCCGCGAGCGTGAACAGCACGAAGGCAAACTCCCCGCCCGCCGGCAGCGCGAATCCCAGCCGCCGGGCCGAGTCGGCGCGCTGGCCGGCGAGCCTCCCCAAGGCGGTCACCGCCATGATCTTGATGAGGAGGAATCCGCCGGTCAGCGCGAGCAGCGTCAGTGGCTCGGACTTCAGCAGCCCCAGATTCGCCGACATGCCGACCGCGACGAAAAACAGCCCGAGCAGCAGCCCCTTGAACGGCTCGAGGTCGGCCTCGAGCTCGTGCCGGAACTCGCTGTCGGCGAGCAGCACGCCGGCGAGAAACGCGCCCAGCGCCATCGACAGGCCCACGAGGCTCACCAGCAGCGCGGTGGCGATGACGGTGAGGAGCGCCGCGGCGGTGAACACTTCACCCACCCGTACGCGCGCCACGATGCGCAGCGCCGGCCGCAACAGCAGCCGCCCGCCGCCGATGACCACCGCGATCACGGCGAGGAGCTTCAGCAGCCCCGCCCACCAGGGGCCGCCGGCGCGGGTGTTCCCCGGGAGCGGCGCGAGCAGCGGCAGCAGCGCGAGCGCCGGCAGCACGGCGAGATCCTGGAACAATAGAATCCCGAACGCCGCGCGCCCGTACTGCGTCTTCAGCTGGCCGCGCTCGGCCAGCACCTGCAGCACCAGCGGCGTGGACGACAGCGAAAGGCCGAAGCCGATGACGGCTGCCGCGAGGGGCGGCTGGCCCAGGGCCCAGGCCCCGGCACCGAGCAGCACGGCGCACAGCGCCACCTGCGCGGTCCCGAGCCCGAACACGATGCGCCGCATGACCCACAGCCGCGTCGGCTGCAGCTCGAGTCCGATGATAAAGAGCAGCAGCACGATGCCGAACTCCGACACCTGCATGATGCGGCCGATGTCACCGATGAGGTTCAGGCCCCAGGGCCCGATCACGAGCCCGGCGGCGACGTAGCCGAGGATCGAGCTGAGCCTCGCGAAGCGGAACAGCGACACCGCGACGACGGCGGCGGCCAGCAGGATGGCGGTTTGGGCCAGGGAGATCATGGAGCTGGCGCGATTCTGGCAGGAATCGGCAGCGTCGGCCTCAAAGCGCCACCCCTTGTTTCTGTCCGGCCGGTCCCCATGCCTACGCAATGCTCGATGCCGTGCCGCCGGAGCCCTCGTCCCCGCCCGACCCCCTGGACGCGTATTCCGCCGCGGTGGTGGGCGCGGTCGATGAGGTGGGTCCGGCGGTGGTCAGCGTGTACGTGGGAGGCGCCGCGGAAGCTGCGCGGGCGCGCGGTGGCGCAGGCTCGGGGGTGGTCGTGACGCCTGACGGCTATCTGCTGACCAACGAGCACGTCGTGCAGCGCGTGGAGCAGGCGCGCGTCACGTTCGTCGACGGTCGCAGCGTACCGGCCGTCGTCAGCGGCCGCGATCCCGCCACCGATCTCGCCGTGCTGCGCGCGCAGGCCGGGGCGCTGCCCTACGCGCACCTCGCCGGCACACAGCGTCTGCGCGCCGGCCAGCTCGTCGTCGCGGTCGGCAATCCATTCGGGTTCGAGTCGACCGTGTCCGCCGGCGTCGTGAGCGCCCTGGGACGCTCGCTCCGCAGCCGCCACGGCCGGCTGATCGAAGGCGTCGTGCAGCACAGCGCGGCGCTCAATCCCGGAAACTCCGGCGGGCCGCTGGTGGATGCGCACGGCCGCGTGGCCGGCATCAACACCGCGATCATCGCCATGGCGCAGGGCATCGGCTTCGCCATTCCCGCCTCGACTGCGCAGTGGGTGCTGACGGAGATCCTCACCCAGGGACGCGTGCGCCGCGCCTGGCTCGGTGTGGGCGCGCGCGACCGGCCGCTGGATCTGCGACTGGTGCGGGCGCTGGGCCTGAGCGCGGCGCACGCGGTTGAAGTGCTGTCGCGCGAGAGCCAGGGACCGGCCGCGGAGTCGGACCTGCAGCCCGGGGACCTGATCGTGGCCGTGGACGATCAGCCGGTGGACGGGGTCGATGCGCTGCACCGGCGCCTGAGCCGCGTGCCGCCCGGGAGCGCGCTCACGCTGCAGGTCGTGCGCCGTACGCAGCGGGTGAACATCGCGCTCACGGTGCGCGAGCCGCCGTGAGGATAGAACGCTCTTGCAAGCCCCTCGCGGGCCGGTATTATCGAACGCATAGTGATGGTGTAAGACAGTCGATCGACGGGATGGCAACGGCCTCACCCCCCGTCCGGCCTCGACTGACATTCGCGGACCTAACGGTCCTGCGGATCTCCTGAACGCATGAATTGCCGGAAGTCTCGCCCAGCGGCCGCTGGTCCGCAGGGCAGGCGTACCTGCCGTTGCAGTGAAGACGAGGCCGCCTCATGCCCGCTCCGCCCTCAGGACTCTACAAAGACGCGTACGAACGCGACAGTTGCGGATTTGGCCTGATCGCGAGCCTGGATGATGCGCCGAGTCACTGGCTGGTGCGCACCGCCATGACTTCGCTGAATCGCCTCACGCATCGCGGCGCGATCGCCGCCGATGGCAAGACCGGCGACGGTTGCGGCCTGCTGCTGAAGAAACCGGAGGCCTTCCTGCGCGCGGTGGCCGCGGAGGCCGGCATCCAGTTGAGCCCCCGCTTTGCTTCGGGGCTGGTCTTTCTGTCGTCCGATCCGCAGCGGGCCGGCGAAGCACGCGTGGCGCTCGCCACCGAGCTGGCGCGGCAGGGACTGGAGGTGGCCGGCTGGCGCCAGGTGCCGGTTGATCCATCCGCCTGCGGCGCGCAAGCCCTCAAGACGCGCCCGGTCATCGAGCAGCTGTTCGTGAACTGCCGGCCTGCGGATATCGATGAGGCGGCGTTCAACCGGCGCCTGTTCATGGCGCGCCGCCTGGCCGAGAAGGCCTTGGCCGGGGATCCGGTGTTCTACGTGCCGAGTCTTTCGGCCAGCACCATCGTCTTCAAGGGCATGGTGATGCCGCAGTACCTGGCGCAGTTCTATCCGGATCTGGCCGATCCACGCCTGGAGAGCTCGGTGGCCGTGTTCCATCAG
>WNFR01007829.1_pt1 | contig 10840 bp, 11 predicted proteins | sample 5400221 | NCBI WGS metagenome assembly WNFR01 (sample SAMN13153357, study PRJNA577476) | soil metagenome | isolation source: 40 cm soil under Madrone tree | place: USA:California | collected 2016-06-14 | reverse complement strand
GGTCTGGTGAACATCGATTTCGACTCACTGAACCAGACACTGGCCAACGCCCACCGAACCCTGGGCGATCTGGATGACGTGCTGCTTGAATTAAAACAATACCCCTCGGGCTTTCTTTTCGGAAAGCCGCCATTATCTGTCAAGGAAGTTCAGCCATCTATCAGGAAATAGCCTTGTTGGCACGCTCAATTAAATGAACACTTCACATCCACCATCCGATCGGCTCTCAATTTTGTTCAGGACGGCTATTCTCGTTTTCGCTTGCGCTCTAAGCGGGTGTCTCTCCAGGCCAGCTTTGAAGAGACAAACATTCGCCTTTACCATACCGGAAATGGTCCCGACAAACGTCGCATCTGCTCGTGTGCTAGGCATACGAAACTTGGAAATTGCTGCCCCGTTTGAGGGACTGCCGCTGGTGTACCGCACGGGAGATTATTCCTACGTGCGCGATCCCTACGCCGCATTCTTGGATGCTCCCGCCGAGAGCCTTCTCGTTACAATCCGCGAATGGCTGCGCGGCAACGCAAGTTTCTCCGCTGTGATCGAACCCGGCAGTTCTCTCAAGCCAAATACACTTGCCGAGATCAGGGTTACACGACTCTACGGCGATTTCCGTCAACCGCAGCGCCCGGCAGCAGTCTTAACCATACACTTTCTGTTTTTTGATGCGCCGAATGCGATCCCCGGAAGAGTCCTGCTGGAACGGGAGTATGCGCGTTCTATTGCGCTGAAGTCAGCCACGCCCGGCGCATTGATGCAGGGCTGGAATCAGGCTTTGACGCAGGTTCTTACACAAGTGATTTCCGACTTTCGACACTCGGAAAGCGAAGAGCTCAGGGAGCAGACGCAGTTGTATCCGAGGAAAGACCCATGAAGCTTTTCGTTGCCGGCTTGAGCTATCGAACGGCGCCCGTCGAGGTGCGTGAACAACTCGCGGTCGCCCCCTCGCACCTCGCTGAACAGGCTTGCCGTTTGCAAGCCGAGGGCGAACTCGACGAAGTCGTTTTGCTCTCCACCTGCAACCGTGTTGAAATATACGGCGTGAAACGGCATGAATCGGGATCGTCGGATTCACTCTTGAAGGCGCTGGGCCGCAGTGAGCTTGATTTTCGCCTGCGGGGTTACGTTCGTGAAAACGATGAAGCGGTTCGTCATCTCTTTCGCGTCGCCAGCGGTCTGGATTCGATGGTGCTCGGTGAAACAGAAGTTATCGGCCAGGTGAAGACCGCTTATGAGGCGGCGCGAGCGGCGCACCTCACCGGCCGAGTGCTGAACCGGGTATTTCAAAAGGCGTTCCAAACCGCGAAGGAAATCCGCAGCCAAACCAGCATCGGTCGGGGCGCCACGTCGGTTGGCAGCGTCGCCGTCGAATTGGCGGAGCGGATTTTCCATCATGACCTCTCCCAACATAAGGTCATCATCATCGGCGCTGGCCAGATGGGTGAGACCTGTGTTCGTCATTTGGCGAAAAAGGGCGCACGGTCGATTCTCGTTTCCAATCGTTCGTTCGAACGGGCCGTTGAGCTGGCCACGGAATTTGGAGGTGAGGCGGTGCGATTTGAAGAATGCCTGGAGGCGATGACCCACGTGGACATTGTTGTGGCGGCGACGGCCTGCCCCAACACTTTGTTGCGTCGCGCCGACGTGGAAAACCTGATGCGGAGACGCAAGAACCTGCCATTGTTCCTAATCGACATAGCTGTGCCGCGCAACATCGATGCCGACGCCGAATCCTTGGAAAGCGTTTACCTTTATAATATCGACGACCTCCAGACGCTCGTGAGCGAAAACCTGCGGTCTCGCGAACAAGACATGGCCAAATGCGACCGGATCATTGACGCGCAGGCCTCGGCATTGATGGCCAGGCTCGGCCTGGGAATCGAGGAAGCGCAGATCTTCCTTCCGACCAGTCTTCCCTTCCTTCCGAACTAGGCATCTCTCGAATGAGAGAGGCGAAAGCCTGCCACAGGTTCAATGGAAGGTTCCCCGCCAGTGCGGTAAAACATTCTTGTGAATGGAATTTACTCAAACTCGGCCTGCAGCGCGGCCTTGAGACGAGATGCGAACGACATAAGTGCCGCTCGGCAGATCGTCGCGCATCTGGGCGGCATGCTGTGTGCAGTCATGCGGCACCGCCCCATCAACTGGAAGTTCCATTGGCGGGGCATTTACCGCGCCATTTGTCCAACCCTGTGGACTCGGCCGAAAAGGGAAGGGAAAATCTGGCACAAGCCCAATAACTTTTGACACCCATGCGCCCCAAGGTACTCACCGCAATGAAAATGACTACTACGATAGACGCGCCGCCTGTTTTGCGTTCGCCAAAGTTCCGAAGCTTCCCGGAGAAGTTAATGACAAAAAAGCAGCGCAAGGATCACCATAGGAAATTGTTCATCCCCCTCCACACATTCGAGGTTCTCGATTTTCCAGTGCGAGTGCGACGCATTGAACCCCTTGAAACGAGGTGCATCGGGGCGGTGTCCGACTCATTCGCCATTAAGAAAGGGAAACCGAGTGGATGTTATGCTTAAGATCACTCTAATCTTTTTCAGCGGCTGCTTAAGGGAGGACATATGAAAAACATCGGGCTCTATTTGGAACTCGCCAAGCCCCGGATTCTTTTGATGGTGTTGGTAACGACGGCACTTGGTTTTTTTCTCGGGGCACGGGGTGTTGGTTCTGTGCTTCATTTTTGTCTCACATTGCTTGGAGTAGGGTGCGCGACGGGCGGGGCCGCGATGTTGAATAATTACCTGGAACGAGATTTGGATGCCAGGATGGTGCGGACGCGGGACCGGGCTTTACCGGCAGGGCTCATTGAGCCTCACCACGCGCTGACTTTGGGAGTCGGCCTCGTTCTTTTCGGCGTACTCTTGCTCGCATGGAAGATAAATCTTTTGACGGGCTTCCTGGTACTGATGGCCGGATTTCTTTATGTTCTGGTTTACACCCCGCTAAAGCGAATTACCTGGCTGAACACATCGTTCGGAGCAATCCCGGGAGCGATTCCACCCATGGCGGGCTGGGTCGCTGCGACAGGCCAACTCGATCCGGGAGCATGGGTGCTGTTTGCCATTCTGTTCGTCTGGCAGCATCCGCACTTCTACGCGATTGCCTGGATATTTCGCGAGGATTACCGCGCGGCGGGATTCAAGATGTTGCCAGTCGTCGAGCCAAGCGGCAAACGCATGTTTTGCCAGACAATTGTATTCTCGATTCTTTTGCTGTTCGTTTCGCTATTACCAACTGTCGTCGGACTGACCGGGAGGCCCTACTTCTGCGGAGCGTTGCTGAGTGGCATGCTCATGGTCGTGGTGGCTCTCCGTTTTGCGCGCAAACGGGAGTTGGCGGATGCCCGCCGGCTTCTAAAGGCCACCATACTATATCTTCCGGCCCTTTTGCTTCTTATAACACTGGATGCCGGCCTATGAATAAACTCACAAATCCCACCGACCGAACAGGCGCAATCTATCTATGACAACCGGCTTGATTGGATTCATATTCATCCTTCTCTTCTTCGGTTGGCTTTGGAGTGAATAACTGGCAGTCGCATGAAAACAGAAGTTGATCCAAATCGCGTAAGCGACCAGGTTGAGAGAGCGCCGAAAAGGACGCTCATTTCCCCGTGGGTGTTCTTGATGACAACTTTCGTTCTGGTCCCGCTGACTCTTTCTGCGGCGGACAATGGCGATGCGTCGCTGACCACCAGCATTTTCGCTCCCGAATCCACTCCCGCGCATTCCATCATGCGATTGTCGTTGTTCGTGCTGGCAATAACCGGGGCGATTTTTGTGGTCGTGTTCAGCCTGATCATCTACGCGGTTGTGCGTTTCCGCCGCCGCCCCGAGGACGACGGGAAGGAGCCGGCGCAGGTTTATGGCAGCAACCCGGTTGAAATGGCCTGGACAGTCGTGCCGATCATTATCGTGGTGGTCCTGACTTTGACGACAGCACGCATCATTCACGAAATTCAGGATGCACCAAAGCCCCCGGACGCTGTTGATGTGCAGGTGATCGGCCATCAATTCTGGTGGGAGATTCGCTATCCAAAATACGGCGTCGTGACTGCGAATGAAATGCACGTGCCGGTAAGTCTGAAGGAGCATCCGACGCCGACCTTCCTGGACCTGCGGTCGGCAGACGTGGTCCACAGTTTCTGGGTGCCCCGGCTCGCAGGAAAGACGGAATTGGTTCCAAACAAGGTCAATACAATGTGGATCGACCCTGAGCGAACGGGTCTATACCTCGGGCAGTGCGCCAAATATTGCGGGACCCAACATTCGTGGATGTTGTTGCGCGTCTATGTTGACACTCCTGAAGAATTTGACCGTTGGTTGGCGCAACAAAAAACGTCGGCGGCAAGTGATCCGACGGCTGTGGCCGGGCGGCGCATATTCGAGCAAACCGCCTGCATCAATTGCCATGCCATCAATGGGACGGTTGGTACCGGCCGATTTGGTCCCGATTTGACCCACCTGATGAGTCGGGACACTCTCGGTTCCGGTGCGGCCAGGAACACGCCCGAAAACCTGCGCGCCTGGATCAAGGCACCCGACCGGTTCAAACCCGGAGTGTTGATGCCCGCTATGAACCTGAATGACCCGGAGATCGATCAATTGGTCGCTTATCTCATCACGCTGAAATAGCCATGGATTCGATTGCTAAACAACCGCTGGACCTCGAGTCATCCACCGCGCCCGGGACAATCACCCCAGGAAAGCCCGTGCTTTCATTCCTGCACGAGTGGGTCGTCACGGTCGATCACAAAAAGCTGGGCATGATGTACATTCTGTACGCTCTGATCTTCCTGGTGGTCGGCGGAGTGGAGGCGATGTTGATTCGGCTTCAACTGGCTGTGCCGAACAATCATTTGATTGGTCCGCAGACCTTCAACCAGCTTTTCACGATGCACGGAACCACAATGATCTTCCTGGCAGCAATGCCGTTCATCTTCGGCTTCGCGAATTACCTGGTCCCTCTGATGATTGGAGCGCGCGACATGGCCTTCCCGCGATTAAACGCCTTCGGGTTCTGGCTCACGGCCTTTGGAGGCTTGCTGCTCTACTTCAGTCTCATCGGCGGAGAGGGAATGACGGGGGCGGGAAGTGCGCCGGACGTAGGTTGGTTCGCCTATTCGCCGCTGACAAGCAGGGCTTTCTCTAAAGGTCACAGCACCGACTACTGGACGCTGGGCATACTCATCGGCGGCTTTGGCAGCATCGCCACGGCAATAAATATCCTGACGACGATTTTGTGCCTGCGGTGTCCGGGCATGACCTTGATGAAAATGCCACTGTTGGCGTGGCTCTACCTGATTGTGGCCGGCATGGTGCTTTTCGCCATCAGCCCGCTTTCGGCCGCCCAGATCATGCTGCTATTGGACCGCTTTCTTGGCGCGCATTTTTTCGACACCCAGGCCGGTGGCTCCGCGGTGCTCTGGATGCACTTTTTCTGGATTTTCGGCCATCCCGAAGTGTACATCCTGGTGCTCCCCGTTTTCGCCTTCGCGTCGGAGATCATTCCTGTTTTCTCGCGCAAGGCAATTTTTGGTTATCCGGTCATGGTGGGCGCGACCCTGGCGATCGGTTTCGTGAGCGTTGGAGTTTGGGCGCATCACATGTTCGCTGTCGGCATGACGTCGATGGGCAATACCTTCTTTGCAATCTCAACCATGCTCGTTGGGGTGCCAACGGGGATCAAAATCTTCAACTGGATTGGCACCATGTGGGGCGGGAAGATACGCTTCGCGACCCCGATGCTGTTCAGTATCGGATTCATGGCTCAATTCCTGATTGCCGGCCTTACAGGCATCATGCTGGCCGCCGCCCCTTTCGACTGGCAACTGACGGATTCTTATTTTGTCATTGCTCATTTTCATTATGTAATCGTTGGCGCGATTGTTTTCATGATATTTGCCGCGGTTTACTACTGGTTCCCGAAGGCCACGGGAACGCTTCTGGATGAAAGCCTCGGCAAGTGGCACTTCTGGCTTTTTCTCATCGGTTTCCATCTGACGTTCGATACGATGCACATCCCAGGCATTCTGGGAATGCCGCGCCGCATTTATACCTACGCAGCGGACCGCGGCTGGGGCGCGCTAAACTTGGTCTGCACGGTCGGAGCGGTTTTCCAGGCTTTGGGACTCCTTGTCTTCGTTTTCAATATCGTCCGCTCTTTGCGAAAGGGACAGCCGGCTGGGAACGATCCGTGGGATGCATGGACTCTGGAGTGGACGACCAGTTCACCGCCGCCCGAATACAACTTCGCCGAGCTTCCCGTCGTGAAGAGCCGCCGCCCACTCTGGGACCTTAAACATCCTACCGACCCGGATTGGAAATACGAATAACTCCCTGTTGCCACGCTATGAATGCTCCAGTTCCCACGATTTCGACCGAAGCAGTTGCGATGCCCTCTTTGTCGAAAGGCCGGGTTGGCATGATAGGTTTGATCCTCGCGGAAAGCGCCATATTCACGATTTTTGTTGTGGCTTACCTGTTCTATCTCGGAAAGAGCCTTGGGGGTCCATCTCCCAAACAGGTGCTTGAATTGCCGATCATCAACACCATTTGCCTGCTCTCCAGCAGTGCAAGCATCACGTTCGCTGTGAGTGCGCTGCGTCGGGGCCGGGAAGATTTGTTCCGCATTTGGTGGTTCGTCACGATCGCCTTGGGCGGGTACTTTCTGGCGGGAACGGCACACGAGTGGGATCGTTTGATCCGCGAAGGACTGACGATCACCACGAATCTGTTTGGAACCACATTTTACTCGCTGGTTGGTTTGCACGGGTCCCACGTCGTAGTAGGGCTGCTGGCACTGACCATCGTGCTGGTGTTTTCGTTGCGCGGAGCAATCAAACGTGAACATGCGGAACGCATCGAGGTATTGGCGCTCTACTGGCATTTCGTGGACGCGGTTTGGGTGGTCGTGTTCACCGTGGTTTACATAATTGGACGCTAGGGAGAACGGAAACCAAATGGACTCAGAAAAACTACCAGCGACAGCAAGCGTGATTCACGTGCCCGCCCCGACAGGTTGGCCAATGACCGCGGCGTTTGGGTTTACCCTGGTCCTTGCCGGGCTTATTACGCACCCGCTGGTGAGCGTTTTCGGTGCGGTCACATTGGTTATGGGCCTGGTCGGTTGGTTCCGCGCCGTGCTGCCCCAGGGGGCACTTGAAACCGTGCCAGTAGAACACGAAACTGGCGTTGCGCCGAGACTTGGGCGCGAGGTGCGGCATTTGCAGGTTGGCGAGCAACGGCATCGAGCCAGATTGCCTTTGGAGGTTTATCCTTACTCGGCGGGTATCCGCGGCGGGTTGGTGGGAGGTGCCGCGATGGCTCTGCTTGCAATCCTATATGGGCTGATAGGCCATAAGAGTATCTGGTATCCAATTAATCTCCTGGCCGCAGCGGGTTCTGCAAAGTTATCCGCCATGAGCTATGAACAGCTCCTGGCCTTCAGCGGTACCGGCTTTATTCTAGCCAGCGTCATTCACATTGCTGCTTCTACTTTGGTCGGACTGCTCTATAGCGTTTTGCTTCCCATTTTCCCGCGGCGCCCGATTTTAGTGGGCGGAATAATCGCGCCTCTGTTGTGGTCTGGTCTGCTCTACACGGCGCAAGACATCATCAATCCGGCGTTGAACGCCCGTATTGATTGGCCGTGGTTCATGGCGTTCCAGTTCGTTTTTGGTGTGGTAGCCGGGCTGGTGGTGGCGCGACACGAGCGTGTGTTCACGCTGCAATACCTGCCGATTGCGGTTCGCCTCGGAGTCGAAGCGCCAGGATTCATGGCGGAGAAGAATGGAGAGGAGCCCAAACCATGAACTTACGCCTCACTTTCCTTGGGGGCTGCCTGATAGGGTTGCTCTCCTGCCTGGGCTGCGACCGCCTGCCGGGAAAACCAACCGCCGCTGATGTTGAACTCGAGCCCCGGCAAGTCCGCGACTTTGCAGTGCTCTTTCGCCAGAATTGTTCCGGTTGCCACGGGGCGGACGGTAGCGGCAACGGCACCCTGGCGTTAAACAATCCAACCTATCTGGCCGTCGCGAGCGACGACGTGCTGCGGCGCGCAACTTCATACGGCATTCCCGGCACGCTGATGCCCGCATTCCTCAAAAGCGCCGGCGGCACTTTGACCGATGAGCAGGTTCAGATTCTCGTCCGCGAAATGCGCACTCGCTGGAGCAAGCCCGGGGAAGTTGGTGACGCAACGCCTCCTCCGTACGCGGCGAGCACGCCGGGTGATTTGACCCGCGGCGCCGGGGTTTACGCCATCTTCTGCGCTTCATGTCACGGCTCTGATGGCAGGGGCACACCAAAGGGTAGCGCGATAGTGGATGACTCCTATCTTGCGCTGGTCAGCGACCAGGGTTTGCGGACCTTGGTCATTGCCGGCCGTCCCGACCTGCGGCACCCGGATTGGCGCGGGTATGTCCCAGGCCGTGCGATGACGTCACAAGAGGTGACTGATCTAGTCGCTTGGTTGGTTTCAAAGCGCGCCGCGAATCCTGGCCAACCATACGCCAGCAAAGAATAACCCTGCATCTGAGAAAGGACCATACCTATGCCTGAACAAATTTTTGACCAACAATCCACAGGTGATCACGCCGCTACCTCGCCTCCGAAGCCAATCTCACGCCGGAACATGCTTATGGTACTCGGGATCGGGATCAATGCGGTGGCAGCCACACTATTCTCCGTTCCGATCCTTGGGTATATTTTTGCGCCCGCGCGAAAAAGGGAGATGAGGGCCGATTTGGCGTGGGTTTCTTTGGGGCAGATCACACAATTTCCCGAAGGTGAAACCCGCCTGGCGACCTATCGCAATCCGCTGGTGCGCCCTTCAGATGGTGATACGGCGAATATTCCATGCTGGGTACGACACATTTCGGCAGATAAATGGCAGGTCTTTGCCATTAACTGCACCCATCTCGGATGCCCTGTGCGATGGTTCCCTCAGTCCGGCCTCTTCATGTGCCCGTGTCATGGCGGCGCATATTATGCCGATGGCGCGCGTGCTTCCGGCCCACCGCCTCGCGGCCTGTTCGAGTACGATTACAAGGTCGAGAATGGAGAACTCTTGATCAAAGCGGGCCAGGTTCCAACACTTGCTCAGCCACCAAGCGTCGCATCTGCCGATAAATCCCGGAGGTGCACATGCGCCTGATTAAAGATCTGGGTGAGTGGTTCGACTTTCGCCTCAAACTGGGGAAGCCCATTCGAGAGGCGATGGAGCACCCGGTGCCGAGCAGAACAGCTAGTTGGGCCTACGTCTTCGGCAGTGCCAGCCTCACCGTGATGATTCTGCAGTTTGTCACCGGCATCTGCCTCGCTTTCGTCTATGTCCCGGCCGCGGATGGCGCGTGGAACAGCCTCCAAACCCTCAACCATCAACAGGCATTCGGATGGTTCATCCGCGCGCTTCATGGCTGGGGCTCGAATTTCATGGTTGCTCTGGTGATCACTCACATGGTGCAAGTCTTTCTCTTTGGCGCGTTCAAGTATCCGCGCGAACTCACCTGGATTGTTGGCGTGTTCCTCTTGCTCATGACCCTTGGCATGGCCTTCACCGGGCAGGTTTTGCGGTTCGACCAGGATGCTTATTGGGGGCTCGGAATCGGGGCATCTGTCATGGGACGTATGCCATTTGTCGGGCCTAAACTCGTCCATCTGATGCTCGGCGGTCCTATCATAGCCGGGGAGACCCTCTCACGGTTTTTCGCCATTCATGTTTTCATTATTCCGTCGATGCTAATGGCCTTCGTCGGGGTGCATTTGCTCATGGTGCTCAAACTGGGAATCAACGAATGGCCGGTGCCGGGTCGAGTCGTCAAGCGCGAAACTTACCTCAAGGAATATCACGAACTGACACAGAAGGATGGTGTACGCTTCTTCCCGGACGCCTTTCGGAAGGACCTTATCTTCTCTGGACTTATCATCATCGCCCTGGTTTTGTGCGCGGCCATTGCTGGGCCAATCGGTCCTAAAGGTCAACCAGACCCAACGGTCGTTCAGGCGATACCGCGACCGGACTTTTTCTTTCTTTGGTCCTTCGCTGCTCTGGCGCTGCTGCCGGCTAAGTTAGAGACTCCCTTGCTAATTGTGGGCCCCGTTATTGGCATAGGGCTTCTGCTCGCATTACCGTTAATTTCTGGTACCGGCGAGAAGAGCTGGCTCCGCCGTCCCATTGCGGTCATTGCCATTCTTCTTGCTCTCGTTTCCCTGACCGCGCTCACGCAACTCGGGACCTATTCGCCATGGTCACCCGTGATGGACGCATGGAGTGGTGTACCCGTGCCGCCAAAACTCCTGGAAGGCCGCTCCGCACTGGAGCGCCAGGGGGCCGTGGTTTTTCAGGCGATGCAATGCCGGAACTGTCATAGTCTTGGAGGCGAAGGCGGCCAGCGGGGTCCAGCGCTCGACGCAGTCGCGACCCGCCTCACTGAAGACCAGTTAATCAGGCAAGTGTTGCAGGGACGAGGGAATATGCCGGCCTATGGCAAGAACCTTTCGCCCGCGGAAACCACGGCGCTCGTGGCTTTCCTGAAGAAACTGCGTCCACCAGGCCAGGCCCCAGCGCGTAACGCAAGCCTGGTATCGGCGGCACCCACACGACGAGGTGAGATCGAAGAGAGTAAGCGTTAAGCTCTGAGTATCGCCCGATTGATCCGCTTACCCAATGAAGCTCAAATCATCCCACCAACACAGAAGACGTGGAGTTAGCCTTCTATTTCTTGCCGTCTTTGGCTGTCTCGTATTCGAATCCGCCTTTGCGCAACCAATCATCCCCACGGCGACCAACGCGCCGCCGGGAACTGTCTCCCAGAGCCTTGCTGGTG
>WNFR01010865.1_pt1 | contig 10842 bp, 9 predicted proteins | sample 5400221 | NCBI WGS metagenome assembly WNFR01 (sample SAMN13153357, study PRJNA577476) | soil metagenome | isolation source: 40 cm soil under Madrone tree | place: USA:California | collected 2016-06-14 | reverse complement strand
ACCGATGCCGAGGCTTTTCGCCGCGCCCTCGGCCAGACCTTGCCGAGCGGCGTGCTCGCCGTCGCCCCGCAAATCGAGCGCGACCGCGCCGTGACAGTGACGCGCGCCTATCGGGTGAACTTGAATATGCTGGCATTGGTCGCGCTGTGGACCGGCGCGTTCCTGGTCTTTTCAACTCAATCGTTGTCCGTGCTGCGGCGGCGCCGCGCCTTGGCGCTACTGCGGGCGCTCGGCGTGACCCGCGGCCAATTGCAGGCCGCGCTCGTCGGCGAGGGCGCCGCCCTGGGGCTCGCCGGCTCGTTGCTCGGCATCATTCTGGGGGCACTCATTGCAGCCGTGGCACTGCGCTTCCTGACTGGCGATCTGGGCAACGGCCAATTGCATGCAGTGGGTGGGTCGCTGCGTGCGGCGCCGCTGCCGATGCTGGCGTTCTTCGCCGTGGGTACGGCGGTATCGAGCCTGGGCGCATGGCTGCCGGCCCGCGGCGCGGCACGCCAACCGACGGCCCGCGCATTGAAGGGGGGTAATGGCGACTACGCCGCCGCGGCGCGCACGGGTGCGTTCTCGGGCGTGGCCCTGCTGTGCCTCGGCGCCGTGCTGTCCCGGCTGCCGCCGCTGGGCGGATTGCCGATCTTGGGCTACGCCGCGATTGCGGCGCTGCTATTCGGGGCGGTGTTGCTGGTGCCGACACTCACCCTGAGGGGCCTGAGCCTGGCGCCGCGCACGCACCGCGTGGTCCTCGACACCGCCGTCGCTCAGCTGCGCGAAAACGTCGGCCTGTCGACTTTGAGTCTGGCGTCCATCATCGTGAGCTTCAGCCTGATGGTGGCGATGGCCATCATGGTGTACTCGTTCCGCCTGTCGTTCGAGCAGTGGCTCGGCAAGCTCCTGCCCGCCGACATGCAACTGCGCGAGCCCTTCGGCAGCGATACAGCCTATTGGTCCCAGGAGGATCAATCAAAGCTCGCTGCGGCGGCCGGCGTTGCACGCATCGAGTTTCGGCGCACACGCCAAGTGCTGCTCGACCCCTCGCACGCAGCGGTGTGGCTGATCGCACGCGGCGCGACGGACGCGCAGGCGGCAGGGGAATTGCCGCTGCTTCGAAGCGCCCGGCTGCCGTCGGCAGGAGCGACCGAACCGGCCTGGATCTCCGAGGCGCTGCAAGATATCTACGGATACACGCTGGGCAGTCAAATCGATCTACCGCTCGACGGCCGGCGGCAGCGTTTCACGGTCGCGGGAGTGTGGCGCGATTACGCGCGACCCGCGGGGGCCATCGTGATTTCGCGCCAGGCCTATCGGGCGGCTACCGGTGATGTCAGCGCCAACGAAGGCTCCATTTGGCTCAAAGCCGGCGCCAGCGCGGCACGCACCGAGGCGGCGCTGCGCGCGCCATTCGCCCGCGGCGATTCTGTGGAGATTCTAACCGGCACCGACCTGCGCGACCGCTCGCTGAAAATTTTCGATCGCGCCTTCGCCATTACCTATGCGCTCGAGGCCATCGCGGTCATTATCGGCCTCACCGGTGTGAGCTTCGCCGCCAGTTCCACCGCCCTCGCCCGCCGTGCCGAGTTCGGCATGTTGCGCCACGTCGGCATGCTGCGCAGGCAAGTGATCGGCATGCTGGCGAGCGAGGGCATCCTCACCAGCGCGTTCGGCGTGGTATACGGCCTCATTCTGGGCGGTGCCTTGAGCCTGGTTTTGGTCTATGTGGTCAATCGCCAATCCTTCAACTGGAGCATCGACTTGGCAATTCCGACAGGGCAGCTCACGATCTTGAGTGTCACGCTGATCGCGGCCGCGGCCATTACGGCAATATGGAGCGGTCGCGCAGCGACCGGCCAAGACGCGGTGCAGGCCGTTCGCGAGGACTGGTGAGGCCATGAGAGCGGTGCGCAGGCAATGGGCCGCTTGGGCGCTCGCCGTGGCGGGCGCAGGGAATGCAGCCGCGTCCGACGCAGGACCCGCTTACGCGCCCGTCACGCCCGACCATACCCTGGTATTCCCGGCCGACTACGGCAGCCACCCGCAGTTTCGAACCGAGTGGTGGTACGTCACCGGCTGGCTCAGCACCGAACGCGGGGAATCGCTGGGTTTTCAGGTCACATTTTTTCGTACCAAGACTGACATCGCTGAGAAGAACCCCAGCGCATTTGCACCACGCCAATTGCTGATCGCACATTGCGCCATCAGCGACCCGAAGCTCGGGCACCTGAGACACGATCAGCGGATTCGGAGGGCCGGAATGGGACTGGCGGAAGCCGCCGAGGGGGACACCCGGATGTGGATCGACGACTGGTCGCTCCGGCACGTCGCGTCACGAGGCACCGCCCAGGCAGATGCCGGCGCGGCCGGCGGGACGTACGAGGCCAACATTGTTGCGGAGGATTTTGCGCTGCGCCTGGGATTGCGCGAAACACAGCCGGTGATGTTGAACGGCGACCAGGGGTTCAGCCGCAAGGGCCCCGATCCTCACGCGGCCAGCTACTACTACAGCGTACCGCATCTCAAGGTCTCGGGCACGGTGGCACGCGACGGACAGAGCGACGCCGTCACCGGCGAGGCCTGGCTGGACCACGAATGGTCGAGCGAGTATCTGGACGCCGACGCGGTCGGGTGGGACTGGATCGGCATCAACCGCGCTGACGGCGGCGCGCTCATGGCGTTTCGGGTGAGAGACCTTAAGGGTAATCAGCTATGGGCCGGGGGCAGCGTGCGCAGCGGCGACGGGGCGACGCAGATTCTGCGGCCGGAGGAGATTGAATTTCGCGCCGGAAGGCAATGGATTTCGCCGCGCACGGGCACCGCGTATCCAGTGCAATGGTGGGTCCGGCTGGGCGGACGCGAAATCGCGCTCCGACCCTTGATGGAGGATCAAGAAAATGACGCGCGCCTGTCTACCGGCGCGATCTATTGGGAAGGTGCCGTGAGCGCATACGAGCATGGTGCAACGGTCGGCAGTGGATATCTGGAGCTTACGGGATATGGAGAGAGGCTGAGGCTGCGATAGTTCGCATATACTGCGCCCTGCTATGCAGCAAGAAACCCGCAATTTCCAAGATCTCCGTGCGTTCAGCTTGCCGCCGAATTTTCGCGGCCGCTCGGCCGTGATGGTGCAATTGTGGTGGTTGGTTCAAGCGACCCTGTTTCGTGCCTCGCCGCAGGTGCTCTATGGATTTCGCAGATGGCTGCTCAAACTATTCGGCGCAAGGATCGGTAAGGGAGTACGCGTACGGGCGAGCGCTACTTTCACCTATCCGTGGAAAATTCAGATCGGCGACTACTCCTGGATTGGCGACGACGCCGTCCTGTACAGTTTTGCGCCGATCACGCTCGGTACTAATGTCGTCATCTCCCAAAAATCGTACCTTTGCACCGGAACGCACGACTATCGCAGCCGCGCATTCGACATCCAAAGCCATCCGATCGTCATCGAAGACCATGTCTGGGTCGCAACGGATGTGTTTGTCGCGCCCGGCGTGACCATTCATCAGGGCGCAGTCGTGGGCTCGCGAAGCTCCGTGTTCGGCGACATGCCTGCCATGATGATTTGTCTCGGCTCCCCAGCGCGTCCTGTACGGCCGAGGTTTGAGGACTAAGCCGCGGCAGACCTGCCGCTCGAAGGTCCGTCTCCGAGGATGGTCATGCAGCCATCGAGAATCTGAGCCGCAGCCCGTTCCGGCGTAAACGACGAGATGACGTTCAGGCATTCTCTGGCGGCGGAGAGCCGGTCTTCGGACATTTTCGTCACCGCAACCATCGCAGCGGCAAGCGCGTCGATGTTCCCGGTCGAGAATCTGTAGCCTGTCACTCCGTCGATCACCAGTTCCGGCACGCAACCGCATAGATCGCTGACCACGACCGGGCAGCCGTAGCTCAAGGACTCATTCACCACCAGTCCCCACGGCTCGCTGTGGCTCGGCAGTACCATGGCCACGCTGTCGTAAAACAGCGGCACCAACGCGTCAAGATCCTTGGAGCCGAGCAAATTGACCGAGTCTTCGAGACCGAGGGTTGCCACTTCGCGCTTGAGATCCTCCATCAAGGGTCCAGCGCCGACCAGATCCAGGCGCGCATTGTGCAGTTTGGTCCGCACCAGGCGAAATGCGCGCAACAAGTCGAACAGGCCCTTCTCCACCGCCAGCCGCCCGATGAAGACGAAGCGTGGCTGCCGGTACTTCTCGGAGCTCATCCTCTCATAGTGCTCGATGACGGCGGAGGGTTCATAGTCATGCGGCAGGGCGGCGGCTTGACGGCGGATATGAATCTTCCTCTCGTCGACGCCATAGCTCATCAAGTATTCCTTGCTGCGCTCACCGTACGTGAAGCAGCCATGACATCGCGCGAAGAACATGCGCTTGGCGAATTCGCGCCAGCGCACTTCCGGCTTGTCGAAAGGCGTCGAGTCGGAGAATACCGCGCGTCTGCGCCGCAGGACGATGCACATGATGAGCATCGCCCAATATTCGATACGATGGTACCCGGGCAGCACGACCAAATCGCTCGGATTGTTGTAGATGTCCTTGCTGGCAGCGAAGATGCGCTTGTACCAGACCACGCTGTCCTGGGAGCCGCGGAACAGCAGGCGGTAAGGATAGGTGTGATAGGAAAGATCGATGCCGCTGAGCTCGATCCGTTGGCCCTCGGTTTCCGCAATCTGAGTCACCGATACATCGACACCGCGATCGAGCGCCAGAGAGTGGACGTGCGAGAAGACACCGCCTTTATACTTGGACCAAAGAATATTGTGGTAAATCGTTATGCGCGCAAGCGTGGGAAAAGTCATGAGTTCACTATGACGCTTATACCTTTGCAGGGGAGTGCCGCATAATTTCGATCATGGAGGTCATGTTAAACAATTTGGGCGCTCCGGGACGGACTTTCTTGAAGCTGCCCCAGCTCCAGCGGCAAGTCAATAGGCATAATTTTCAAAATCCGTGTACCGCGAGCGATCGCACGGCACCCATGGAGATCCAATGAATGTGCAGATTCCCTTGTTCTGTGTCCGTCACGGTCAGGCCGCGGGTCTCGAATCGGCCGTTTCCAATCTGATATCCGGTATTCTCCTGACGGGTACGCGGGTCGCGCTGCCCTACGCGTCGCTCCAGCGCCTCAATCCTGATTTCGTGCGCTGGACTGAAACACAACCGCTAATCCATACCGAAAAATATCCGTGCGTCGATGGCGGCATGTGGACGCGGTTCGTCGAGGAGACGGCGTATTATAATATTGTTAAATCGCGGGATCCGGTTATATTCCCGAATTATTTCATTCCGCCGGGCATCCCGGGGCGGCGCGCACCGGCGTTCACCTACATCCATGATTGCCAGCATCGGGTATTCCCCCAATACTTTTCGCAGCGCAAGCGCTTGTGGCTGGATTGGATATTCCAGCGCAGCTTGCGGAGCGCGGCCCGCGTCTTTTTGATCTCGGAATTCGAGAAGGAGCAACTGGCACGCTTCTATGGCGACGACAGTATCGCCCGCTGTACGGTGGTCTATAACCCAGTGGACTGGAACCGCTACTCGGTCGGCGCCGTCAGTGAGGCGACCCGGGCGCTGTCCGAGAAGCGTTTCATTCTCAGCGTATCCCACCAATATCCGCACAAGAACACCGCGACCGTTGTGGAGGCCTTCGTCTCCATCGCGGCAAAATTCCCGGATCTGCACCTGGTGCTGGTCGGCCGCGGATCGAAAGCCGTCACCGAGCAGATTTCCGCTGTCGATGACGCCGGCGTGCGCGCGAGAATATCTTTGACCGGATTCATTCGGGATGCCGATCTGGGGCATCTCTACATGAACTGCCAGGCGTTCGTTCTGGCCTCCGAGTACGAGGGATTCGGCATGCCGGCGGTGGAGGCGATGGGCTTCGCAGTGCCGGTGATCGTCACGAATGGAAGTTCGTTGCCCGAGGTCACCATGGGTCGCGGCATCTACGTCGAGCCGAATTCGCCCGTCGGCACATGGGCCGAGACCATTGCACAGCAATTGCGTGCATCCCGCGCCCATCAGCACCTTGCCGAGTCCGCCGCGGCGGTGCGCGACAGATATCAACCGGCAACCATCGCCGAGTCAGTGATGAAATGCGTGGAAACCGCTGCCTGGCACGCCTAGAACTTGAAGAAGTGCCGCAACTGATTCAGCCGCCTCAATGAGAACGCCACTATTGCGTTGCGCGAGACCATGCGATCCGATCTGAATACGCGCAGCAGTTCGCGGAAGATACCTCCCCGCAGCAACGAGACCTTGCGCTCGTTCAGGACCGATTTGCGCAAATTGTCCAGCCATGGGAACTCGCGGTACTCCTTGCGCAGTTTGATAGGCGTGCTGTAGGTCAGCACGTAGGCAAGTCGCTCGGCATTGGTCTTGTTGGCTAGCGATCCGTGCACGGTCCGACAGTGATGGATGATCATCGCCCCGGCCGGAATCGGGCACACGACCGCGTGACCTTCCTCGAAACCTCCGCAACACTCGATCGAGTTCGCTTCGTGAGACCCGCCTTGCAGCCGGTGGGGGAGTATCCCGAGCCGATGCGACCCGGGAATGTAGGCCATCGGACCGTTCTCGTGAGTGGTATCCGTCAATGCGATCCAAATGCTGACCTCGTCGTAGTCGAAATTGGCCTCGCGGAATGCCTCGTCTTGATGCCAAGGGGTGCGGCCGCCCGTTTCACGGGGCTTGAATATCGCGACATCCCCGACAAACGCCGCCGTCGGGCCAATCAGCTGCCGGGCCACCGCCAATCCTGTCTCCCGATAAGAGAATTCGCGGAGTTTCTTGGCGTACAGCGACGGCTTCAAGATCTGCGGCGAGGTTTCCTCACCGCCGCCATCACGCTCGACTAGATCGAAATATCGGCCTTCATCGCGTCCCACGCCGGCAGTCATCAATTTCATCAGGACATTTCGGCACCACTGTAGTTCCGGGCCCGGAATCTGCGGAATCGGCAGCATGAGAAAGCCTTGACGTCCGAAGTCGTCAATTTGCTGCTGCGTCAGGAGGTTGTTCGATGCCGTGTCCTGCAATTTCATTCGCGCCCGACATAGATGTTGACGATGAGAATCATCTCACAGAAGCCGCCCATTCAGTTTGCGAACGGCGCTTCCTAAACCAATGCGCGGTTCCGCCGCACCCTATCTTAAAACCGATTCCTCAAAAATGCGCGCCACGCAAGTGTTAAACCGCGCTCTGCAAAATCGCTGTATTGGCGCCGGATTTGCGGCGGACCGGGATAAGTAAAATCGGTACCTGTCCGTCGAAGGAGACACGTCCGTCGAAGGAGACACGATGCGGCGCCGACTTCCCCTGCCCATACTCGTCCCGAACTCGCAACACGGACTGAAGATCACCTATGCATCTCGCGTTCAAGAAATATTCGGCGGTTCTCATGTTGGCGGCGCCTGCGATGATGCTTGCGGCCTGCGGCTCGTCGAGCGGTTCCACACAAGCTGCTACAGCGCCCCCGAGCGCGGTTACTACACCGCCCCCGAGCGCGGTTACTACACCGCCCCCGAGCGCGGTCACTACACTGCCCCCGAGCGCGGTCACTACACCGCCGACCACGACTAACAATAGCACACCGCCCGTTGCTTCGAGCAGCCCCTCCTTGGGGCCCTCTCCGTCGTTGAGCGGCGACACCAGCCGGGCGAACAACAGCACCTTCGTGCTGGGCGAGAACGTCGGATTGAATTTCAAAGCCACCGGTCTCACCGCCGGAATCGTCACCACACTCGCCATCAAGGTAGTCGATGGGTTTGGCTCCGAAGTGGCGACGGCTTCACAGTCCCTGAGCGCGGATTCATCGGGAAATGCCACGGTGGTGTATTCGCCTCCTGCCTCCAAGTACGGATATTACCGAGTTGATGCTTCCCTGCCCGATGGCACCACCCTGGCTCGTTTGGGCACGCGCCCTGCGGGTTTCATTACTTATGCGGTGGTCCCCGATCCGGCGACCCGCCAGAATTACGGAGATTCGGGCAGCCGCTTCGGCATGCAAGGCGGATTCAGCTCCGCCATGGGCCCCGTCATGAGCTATCTAGGAGTCCGTTACTTGTTGGCAGGTCCAGGCTGGGACACTCTTGAACCGCATCAAGCGGGCGAATTTGCAACCGCACACAGTGTAGCGGTCGCCGATGGACTGAAGTACCCCACGTCGACTGTCAATAACCACGCTGCTTGGCCCACTTACGCCATACCGCTGATAACCACGGGGGAAATCCCGGCGTGGGCGATGAATGCGGGGACGGGAACTGTGTTGCGGCCGTATATGGGCCCGCTGAACGCCGAAGGCGTTATAGGGTTCCCTGAGTTCACGAAAGCCAGGGCGAGCGGGGTTGCCGCGGATTTCCCCGCCCAATCCACGCACTACTATCAAATGACCTGGGAGCCGGCGATTCCGGTGCTTTTCGGCGGCACGCCGGCTGAACTCGTCCAGTACTTTCAAGTGGCCTACAGCGCAATTCACCAGGCGGATGCAAAAGCAATGGTCATGGGCCCGACCGTTTTCCCGGTCGACCCCGTCCCGATGCAGCAGCTCTGGTCCGCCGGCCTCGCCAAGTATCTCGACGCTGTGTCTGTGCATCCCTACGTGAAGTATCCTCCGGAGCAGCACGGGTTGATTACCGGTATCCGCACGCAAATGGCACTGGCAACGGCCGCGAAAGGACACAGCATCCCCTTTCTGGGGACCGAGCATGGGTATAGCTCCGGCATCCCGGGCCCGTATGCGGCGGGTAATGAACTCAAGCAAGCTCTCGCCAATGTGAGATCGACGATCATCCTTCTCGGCGAGGGATTCAAGGTCGATGTCGCGTTCTACATCGCGGACTTTTGGGCGCACGATTCGAGCGCAACCGACAATACCTTCGGCTACTACTGGAATCTCAATCCCAACATCAAATTCGGCACGGACAAAGTGGGCCCGAAACCCGCCGTCCCGGCACAAACCTCAGCGGGACGCAGGTGGGATATCGCTTCACACGCAGCGGAGAGACGATCCTTGCATTGTGGGACTACACAGCCAACACCACGATGAATGTTCCGGTGTCCGCGGCGACCGCAAAAGTCTGCGATTGGATGGGTAACTGCCAAACCAGGAGCGCCGTCAACGGGGCACTCAAGCTGAGCGTGGGCATCGCACCGATCTACGTCGTTGGCGTTGGTTTGTAGGCGGCCACCGACATACGATTGCGCCGTAGAGTAATTGACGAATCCTTTCTGCGTCGCGAGAGCGTGGCTTCTCGATCATGTTCTTGTCATCGCTTGGCTCCTCGACTACGCTTCAGTCATGCGAAAATTCCAGTTGTCGGCGCCCGTGCTGGTGCTGTTCGCGTGCGCTGCTTCGGGACAATCCATCGATGCGCTCGTCTCCAAGGGGGGAAAGGTCCACCTCACGAGTTCTTACCAGCTCAATCACACCCTGCTCGTCCCGTCCAATACCCAGCTGACCTGCGACCCGGGGGTGAAATTGTCCGAAGCCCCCATGCTCAAGCTGAATTCGCTGCTGCAGATCACCGGGAAAGGGGTGCATGTCGAGGGCTGCAGCATCTATTCGAGTGCCACTCCGGTGATCCTGGCGTTGGGCCCGCATTCTTCGGACATATCCCTGCTGCGCAATCACCTGAACGGCAACAACCAAGCGCACGGCATCCTGATCGACGCGCCCGATATTCACGACGTGACGATCGAAAACAACGTCTTCGAGGACGTCAAGTTCGGGATTTTACAAAATGTACATGCCGCCGACCTGTCCAACGTCTTGATCGACGGCAACACATTCTCCAACATCTGGGCGGACGCGATCGAGCTGAATAATCCGGTCACCAACGACTGCTGCGGCATGCGTCTCGGGGACGTGCGCGCCTCACATGTCACGATCAGGGGCAATACGTTCAGGGTTCCGAAGCACGCGGGATCCGGAGCGGGAGCCGGATTTTGCGTAGGCATAGCGGGCGCGCACGACGTCGAGGTTTCCGGCAACGATTGCGTGGCCTGGAGTGCGGGAATTCATGTGGAAGATCGCGCCTACAACATTCAGATCACGGGAAACTCCGTGCTGACGGACGATCATGGTACGAATGGCGAGCAGTCCGCCATATGGATCAATGACGGCCAGCATATCGTCATTTCGCAGAACACAATCAAGGGCAGCGCCGCCGACGGAATCCATGTGGACTATACCGTCGGTCACCAGGCCAGCGATGTGGAGATCCAGAACAATAAGATCACCGACTGCGGCCGATACGGCATGTTCATCTCCGGCGGAAGTTTGGGGCCGATGAACAGCCGCGTGCATGACAACATGGTCACGGGGTGCGCGAAACCCATCGTGCTGATCGGCAAACTGAACTCACTGTCGATTCATTCCAATAGCCTGGACACCAGAAACGGCTGCGTGTTCGACACCTCCCAAAACAAGGGAGTGATAGAAATTCGGGACAACAAGGACGTAAATTCGGGCGGTGACGCCAATAGCACCTGTGGCCGCTAGCCAAGATGGTGCCTCGTCGGCTGGTTCACGGCGAGAAAAATAACCTACACCCAGACCTGGTTGGGTCAAGATCTTCAATCCCAAGCCTCCCACCTGGCTGATCGCCGCCCGAAGGCACACGCCAGGTGGTTCCCGGATCGGGTTTTGTGGTTGAATCAAGGACCAGCACCAATCTGCGGCCGCAATCCTCTCGAATGAAAGAGCAATTCCTTCGTTTCCTCGACATCGCCGACTATGCCCTTTGCCGGTACGGTCCCCTGTCCTTCCCCACTTGGCAGGATTTTCAACGCAGCAATTCCCGCAAGCTATACGCCGGAAAATTGCGCCGCGCACTGCCGCAATATGCGACCCACT
>WNFR01032765.1_pt1 | contig 10843 bp, 7 predicted proteins | sample 5400221 | NCBI WGS metagenome assembly WNFR01 (sample SAMN13153357, study PRJNA577476) | soil metagenome | isolation source: 40 cm soil under Madrone tree | place: USA:California | collected 2016-06-14 | reverse complement strand
ATCCGGAGCTTGCTGCACTCCGGGACTCGCAAACCAAGGATGCTTTCGGCCTCTCGTCTCTGACACAAAAAATGTGATTCGTTGATTCACACTGGCACGAAGGCGGGCACCGTCTTAGAAGGTTCTAAAGGAAATCAATCTCAGGGCGATGAGCCTTATTTCTATCTTTGCTCATGCAGCTTCTTGATAAAGCCGCTTTTGTCGAGCTCCGCGACAAAGCTGGTGTCGACGAACTCTTCGGGCTTGTGGCTGCGGATCTCAGGTCGCCGCGCAGCGGTGATTTCGTAAATCGCGTCGAGCCCTTTTGTGATAGGATAGGGCGCGGAAATAAAATCTTGCTTGAATATGGCATAAGCGCCTTCCAAATATTCTGGATCGTTGGTTCTAAAGTATTTCGCCAAGACCTTCTGGCTGAAATCTTTGTTCTGCTTCAAAAAGGCGATGCCTTCGACATAGGAGCGCACGACACGCATAACCGTGTCCCGGTCTTCCCGAATCGTTTTGCGTCGCGTGACGACCGATGCCGTCGGATAAACGATCTCTTTTCTCGCATCGAGCAAAACGCGAAATCCCTTGCGCTCTGCCTGGCCATCCGCGGGATACGTCAGGTCGGCGGCATCGACCGCCCCGTTTAACAACGCCTGGAGCCGCTCACCTGTGTTGCCGACGGCCAGCCATAAAATTTCGCGGTTTGTGTCGATACCGTATTTGCGCAGCACATAGCCAAAGAGCAAGTCGCCGGCCGAACCCAAGCTCGATATGCCGATCTTTTTCCCTTTGAGATCCTCGACCTTGCGAATTTCCGGTCTCACCATGAGCTTGCTACCCTGCACGGCAATTCCGTGCGCCACGTTTACCAGATCGGCGCCGTTGAGATCGGCCAACATCACGGCCGGCAAGGCGACGGATGAAGCAAATAGACTACCGGCCACCATCGCTTGCGAGGTTTGGCCCGAACCGCGCAATAAAACCAGCTCGACATCTATTCCGTTCTTCTCGAAAAGCTTTGCATCCTTGGCAATGTAGGGAATCCATAAAGTCGGCGACAACGTCGAGACACCCCAATAAATTTTTCTTGGAAGCTTTTCCTGCGCGACCGCGTGAGCGCAGAGCAAAATCACAGCGCACCATGGACTGAGAACAACGGCCGCCCGAATTGGCTTCATACCACCTATTCCTCCTGGTACGTAAACACGACGCCCCACACGGCGCGAGCTTTTTATGTTCGAAGCAGAACCTAACGCCGCCATTCGACTTCTTACCGAGATATCTAAACTTGTCTATTCGACATAGCCGCGTCCTGTCAATTAATCTCGGATTGAGCAATGCTCCCTGAACCCTCACCTCAGAGTTTGTCTCTTCGCTTGTCAACCAAAATGTGTTGACACTAGCTTTGCCGGCAGCCTAGAAGGAGGCTGCCGGTTGGAGCCGGTCCGCAATCATCGCTTACGAGCGTGATTTGGCTTACAGGAGGTCAACCAACCATGGGTGTTATCGACGCCGACGCACACGTTATTGAGACGGAGCAAACCTGGAGTTTCATGCGCGAGGAAGACCGCCGGTTTGCGCCGGAATTGCTAGTGTCGACCAAGAACGGGGTCGAATATTGGCGAATCGACGAACGGGTGTATGCCAATTCCAATCTCGGTCTCAACGTCCCGGAAGATGCCCGAGATCTTACCAACGTAAACTCCCGGGTCGCCCACATGGACTCATTGGGCATCGACATCCAGGTCCTTTATCCATCACTTTTTTTACGGCCGCTCACAGCGCGGGCAGAAACGGAGCTAGCGCTTTGTCGAGGCTACAATCGCTGGCTAGCAGAAATCTGGAAACTAGGCAAAGACCGTCTACGCTGGGTAGTGATTCCGCCACTTCGATCCACGGACCGCGCCATCGAAGAAATCAATTTCGGCAAAGCCAACGGAGCCTGCGGCGTTTTCATGCGCGGCTTCGAGGGCGAGCGTCTGCTCTCCGACAACTCTCTGTTCCCTGTCTACGAAGAGGCCCAACGGCTCAACCTATCCATTTGCGTTCATGCCGGCACGGGAAATTTCGGCTACTACGATCAGTTTGGCCAGGATGTATTTTCGCGCTTCAAGCTTCCGTCGGTGGGCGCATTCAATAACCTGATCTATCAAGGTGTGCCGGAGAAATTTCCAAACCTGCGCTGGTCGTTTGTCGAAACGACTTCCCAATGGATCCCCTATGCCATCAATGATCTGGTGATTCGCACAAAAGCTGAGCACGAGTTTCAGCGCAAATACGCCGGCCACGTCCTGACGCAGGTGCGACCCAAGGAGCGCCACCTCGCCGCTGCCACTCTACTGCGAGATAACCGGATCTACGTCGCGTGCCAGACTTCGGACGATTTTTCTTACGTCGTCGAGCACGCCGGTGAAGATAATCTCATCGTCGGTACCGACTACGGTCACGCCGACTATTCCAATGATATCGAGGCGATCCAAACCCTCGCGAGCAGCGGCAAAATCAGTCAGCCGTTGGCGCAAAAAATCTTAGTCGACAATCCGAAACGGCTTTACGGGCTCTGAGCCTTGCTAAACCCGGCAGCAATTCCCTTTCAGCGTATTGAGCGGATGAATCGAGCAACGCCGTCGAACAACGCCCGTAACTCTTCCGCGACTCACACGGAATGGCCTTTCAATCCTCCCGCCCCGCGGTCACCAATGGTTCTATCTCCACCGACAGGTCCAAGGGATTTTTTTTCTTCGCCGCCTCGATGTAGCTCTCGCCATCTTCCGACAGCAGGAAACCTTCTTTGACCAATTCATCGACGGCGCGTTTTACAATGTCGACATATGCCTGATGACTTGGATAACGCTCTTCAATCGACAAACGCGGATCGCCGTTCTTTTCGCACTCGGCTTTGGTGCGGGCGAAGGCTTTGATGCAGCCGTTGGTCATCAATAGTTCGCCTTCGGCGAAGCCGGCTTTTCTTAACGCCCAGCCGATGTACGTTGCGATCGGCGCCTGCATATCCGGGTAGCGCACGCCGCCCAAGTCGTTGCCGTCGGGATCCACCTGCGGCACTTGGATCGGATACTCTTTTCCCGGCACCGCCTCGGGCGGGAAAATACTCATGATGCCGCGCTCATCGAAGTCTGGGCCATAGTTCCAGAGCGGCAACCGGCTCGGCGTCGCGGGCAGATTGACGCCGGGGATTTTAGGAAATTTCTTGAGCGCCTCCTCGGGCAACACCAACTGTCCTTCGGACCTTCGCGGCACGCGGCTCGGCGGTGGCGGCACACCTTGGCTCGCCCAACGGTCCATGAGCGCAAAACAAGCGCGCAAAAACGGCTGCGGCGAAAAATTACTCGGCGGCAATTGACCGACCCATTTCGGATTGTCGGCGGCGATGGCCGCGTGCGGCGATCCCGCCAGCATGTACATGCGCACGTTCGGCGGCATCTCGATGTCGCTGCCGTCGCGTGGGTCAGTGTGGGTCATCGAGCCGTGGCGTTCCCAATATTCGCTGGAGGTGTGGCAGTGGACGATCAGCGGATCGGTGTCGGGACGCTTGAGTACAGCGTCGACTTTGCCGGTGAAGGGATCGGGCACGGGGGAAAAATTAAACGGGTAACGCTCCGACGGATAGGAATGTTCCTCATGCTGGCGCGGATAGCGGCCGATCTGAGCGAAGCGCATGTTGAAATATAAGCGACCGATCCCGGTATGGGTCTGCACCGCGTCGAAAACCTTGCGACCTTCTGCGTCACGGTTCCAACCTTCATAAATAAATTCGCGCACAACTCGTCCGGCGAGCGAAGCGCCGTAGCCATAGGCTTTGTCGATAAAACCGGCGAGCGGATTCGCGAGACCGCTCGCATCCGCTCTGTCGTGGCGCAAGAAGGACACCAGATCACGCAATCCAAGAAAGCCAAGGCCCATCACGCGCGAGCCTTCGGTGTCGTAAATCAGCTCGTAAATCCAGCCCGGCTTGAATCCGCCTTTGATGTAAAGATCGGTGTTGGATGGCGTAAGCGTGATCGTGCCGTCCACATCTTTTGCTTTAGCCAATTCCCAATCGCTTGCCGACACACCGACCCGCGGATCGGCTTCCTTCTCTCGCATTGTCAGTGTTGCGTTGTTTCGGTCGAGCACGGGATAACATTGAATGTTGGCTGCGCCGCTCACCGGCATTGATAGCACACCGGGTTTATCGGAAATAAATTCCTGGCGAACCTTTCCACGCAACGGCTGGCCGTTTTGGCGCGCTTCCGGTAGGAACGCCACGACGTTGCTGCCGGTGTAAACCAAATCGCCCTGCCAGCCGGCGCACACGACTGTGTAGCCGTGCCGGTTGAGAAAACCATTGCCGGCATAGCTTGCTTTTGTCAGATCGGCGCCGCCACCGTCGTTTAGCCGCGTGAACGCACCGCGGCCGCCGCGATTGGAAAAGTCGAAAAGCAATTTGCGATTGCCCCTGCTTAAGTCAACCGGTTTGACGATGTCGAGAATTGTTTTGAATTCGACGAGCCCCTCTGGATTTCGCGGGGCAAATTCTAAATCGCAAATGAATGGCAAATCTTTCTCGTCGGGATCGATCGCGAAGGACGCGGTGCCCAACAGACGTTCATACGGGCCGGTGTTGCCGAACGAGGCACCGGCGGCGAAGGGCGCCTTGCTCGCGAACTCGATGCGAATTTGATTGCATGGCATGAGCGCGGACGCTACCAAAGTAGATTGCGACGGTCAACGCAATGTTAACTGATCTGAATTTGACATGAAGCCCGGTTCCTGAATAACTTCAGGAGAATTTAAGATTAACGAGTTTGGAGGAGCTAACATGAGCGCGTCAAGCAATCTAGATCCGGAAACACAGCCGGCCGTTGTCCGTATCGACAGGTATCAAGATTGGCGCAAGGGTGAAGGCGCGCCGCTCGTCGGCGGTGTTTACATCAAAGACATGAAGGCGGTGGAAGTCGGACCGTGGCCGCGCAAGGGTGATGGCGTCAAGGGTGCTCTTTGTTATCTCGATGGCGACGACGAAGGCGACGAGCATATCGTTGAACTCCCGCCGGGGGGTTCCACCGCGCCGCTTCGGCATCTATATACCGAGGCGATTTATGTCGTGAGCGGACACGGCTCGACCTCGGTGTGGCGCGAGCAGGGAACAAAGCAAACCTTCGAGTGGGGGCCCGGCAGTTACTTCGTGCTGCCGACCAACGCAGCGCATCAGTTTTTTAACGCCAGCCTATCGCGACCGGCGCGCTGGTTTTCCGTCACCGATCTACCGCAACTCTTGCGCCAATGGGCGAGCGAAGATTTCATTTTCAACAATCCTTACGATTTCACCGACCGCTACGCAGGCGGCGCCGACTACTTCACCGCCGAGGCCAAGCTCTACAAGGGACGGGTGTGGGAAACCAATTTCATTCCCGACATCAAGAAACTGCCGCTCTACGAGTGGAAAAGCCGCGGCGGCGGAGGGACGAACGCGTTTATGGTGATGGGCGCCGGCATGATCGAGTCTCACGTCTCGCGCTTCGAATCGGGCCACTACAAAAAAGGCCATCGCCACGGCCCAGGCGCGCATCTCTATATCACCGAGGGTGAAGGCTACGTGCTGACCCAGCGCGGCAACGAGCCGCGCATCCGCTGCGACTGGCAAGAGGGCAGCCTCTATCTTTCCGGCGCCGGCGAGGGGCTGTGGTTGCACCAACACTTCAACGTCGGTTCAACGCCCGCAACTTACCTGGTCATGAATCAGGGCATCTCGCGCAAGCACGCCGCCAACCGCTGGCAAGCAAGTCAATCCACCGTGGGAAAAAAGGCGGCTATCAAGTCGAGTATGAGGATGAAGACCCGGAGATCCATCAGATCTTCGAAGCAGAGCTCAAAAAGCGTGGCATCACCTGCAAGATGAAAAAAATGGTGTCGTGGTGCACCGGCGAGGCCGGCGCAGAAAGCGCCAAAGCGCTGTTTCTCGACGAGCATGGCGAAGTCGCGTAGGCCCAGCTTTGATTCATCACGAAGGACACGAAGGGCTCGGAACTCTAGTTTTCTAAAACTTCGTGCTCTTCGTGTCCTTCGTGGTGAAAATTTTCAGTCGCATAATAGAGTAACGGCCGCAATGATTTCCTGAAGCCGCAAAATGCACGATCTTCCACACGATCACGACCACGACGCGCACGGGCTCGACGTAGAGGAAGAGCATCCCCTGTGGAAGCTCGACACGATCACGCTTACGAGCGTGGGTATCGATGTCGGCACGGCGACCTCGCAGATTATTTTTTCGCAATTGGTCCTTCGCCGACTCGGCAGAGAATTGTCCAGCCGCTTCGTCGTCACAGAACGCAACACGCTCTACTTGTCGCCGGTTTATTTGACACCGTATAGCGCGGGTCGTGAACGCGTCGACGATCAAGCACTGGGTCGTCTCGTCGATGCCGCGTACCAGGAAGCCGGCTTGACCTCACACGACATCGACACCGGCGCGATCATCCTCACCGGCGAAGCGATCCGCCGCGACAACGCACGCGCCATCGCCGACTTGTTCGCGGCGCAGCGCGGCAACTTCGTCTGCGCCACGGCGGGTCACAACTTCGAAGCTCTGCTGGCTGCGCACGGCTCGGGCGCGGTCGCGTACTCCGCTGAAAAGCAATGCCGAGTGCTGAACGTCGACATCGGCGGCGGCACGACGAAGTTAGCTGTCGCCGAATGCGGCCGCGTGCTCAGCACCGCGGCGTTTCACGTCGGCGGACGACTGTTGGCTACCGACAGTGCGGGCACGGTCAACTTGTTAGAACCGGGCGGCCAAGCATTGGCCCGCCGGGTTGGTTTTGCATGGAAGGTTGGAAGCCGGGTCACAAATGCGGAGGTCGAGCGTCTAGCGAATTACATGGCGCAGGCAATTCTCAGCCTTACGCAGGACGAAGAACCAGCGTCCGAGGTTGCCCAGCTCTGGCTGACGGCACCGCTCAGCGGTGCGAAGAAGTACGACGCGGTTATTTTTTCTGGCGGGGTCGGCGAATATGTCTATGGCAAGGAAACGAAATCATTCGGCGATCTCGGCGCGCCATTGGGACAAGCACTCCAGGTTCAAATAAGCAACGGAGCGCTGCGCTGCGCGCTCGCGCCCGCGCGCGAGTGCATCCGTGCCACGGTTATGGGCGCGGCGCAACACACGGTGCAAGTGAGTGGCAATACGATTCACCGCACCGACGAAAATTTACTGCCGCAAAAAAACTTGCAGGTGCTGCGGCCGGAAGTCGATTTGAGGACCGAGATCGTCAGCGCCACCATCGCTGAGGCGATCCAGAAACATTTTCGCGTCTTCGATTTGGTGGAAGGACTAGCAGAAGTCGCCCTCGTTTTTCGCTGGGGCGGTCCGCCGACGGCGGTTCGTATCGCCGGTTTTTGCCGCGGCCTGATCGATGGTTTGCCGGAAACTTTGAAAAACGGCCGCCCGATCTATCTCGTCTTCGACCATGACCTGGCGGGGTTGGTCGGCACGATTCTCCGAGATGATTTCGCCATCGATAACGCTCTGCTTTGTCTGGACGGCGTCACGCTGAGCGACTTCGACTTCATCGATCTAGGAAAGACCCTGGAGCCATCCGGTACCGTACCGGTGACTATCAAATCCTTAGTGTTTCAGTTCTAGCGTCAATCAAGAGCAAACGACCGCAAGAAATTTCTCGCGCAAAATACTTCTTTGTCATTTCGACTGAAGGGAGAAACCTTTCCTCGATTCGCTCAGGGTGACCGGGTTTGCTCGTCACTTTGCCCACCGCCGCGTGTCTGCAGTGAAACTTCAACGGTGGAGCGTCCGGCCGGTGGGGGATCGGACACTTTAGTTCTACCGCTCACAGCTTACTCATGCCTCTCCAATTTCGCCGCGTCCGTACCGGCGATAAAACCCTGCGTAGCACACCGGCCCATGCCGTGTTGGTTGAATCCGCCGGCCGACTCGCCGGCGCAGTAAAGACCGGGGATCACTTTGCCGCTCATGTCGATTACCTGGCACTTGGCATTGATTCTCAAACCCGCACGCGTGTCGTGCACCACAGGCGTTCCCCAAGCCGCGTAAAATGGCGGCGTTTGGATTTTGTATTTCGGCGCCGGCTTACCGAAATCCTTGTCTTCCCCACCGTCGACGAATGAGTTGTAGCGCTCCACGGTCGCTTTTAACGTCGAACCCTTTATCGGCTTCGCCTGATACTCGTTCTTGATCGCGGCAGCGAGCTCTTCGAGCGTGTTCCCGGCAAAGAAATAACCGTCCGGATCGACGTACGGAGGTACCACCTTCCATCCTTCTCTTTGCACCGCGTCCGCGTCGAAGATCGCCCACACCGGTCCCGCACAATAATCCGGCGCTTCCGAGTACTCGTTCATCGCCAGGGCCGCGTGCGTGAAGCTGTGCTTGGTCGGATTGAACTTAACGTTTTCGGCGTTGCGATAGTCATTGGGCGTGTACGGCGTGACTTGGCCGGCGAGATTACCGTGGGGAACGTCGCCTTTGGTCTCGTCGTAAAATCGCTTGCCGACCTGGTTGACGAGAATTAAGTCCTGCCAGTCCTTCACGTTGAAACCGGTCGCGCGCACCAATGGAAAAATCGGGCTCTCCAGCTTCCACGTCGTGTAATTGTACTTGGTCGCCAAAGCGCGTTGAGTGCGCATGGTCGCGCCGTTTTCCAATGTTTGGTTGGCCAGGCCCCAAAGCGACGCGCCGATGGCCATCGCCGCGAGCTCACCGCTCGCGTCCTGAAAAGTATACGGTTCGCCGCCGACTTGGATCACCGGGGTCAAGCGCGGGTCGAACATGCGGCGAAAATTGATATCGCTGGTGCTGCCGCCGGTGGCGATAATCACCGCTTTGTGCGCGCGCAGCTTCATCGTCGGCAGCGTGCTTTCCATATTGCCCTCGGAACGAAAGCTCTTTAACGGCGTCGTTGCGCCGGGCATGATGCGTGGATTGTACTGCGCCGTGATAGCGATCACGCGCCCCGATTTTTTCTCTGTGGCCGGCTCACGAATCAGGCTCGTCATTTTATAGTTCAGCAGAAATCTCACGCCCTTGGCGCGCGCGCTCGCTTCCAGCGGCCGCATCACGCCCGTTCCCGCCGCCGCGTTGGGACTTTCCAATCCGGCGCCTTTCGTCCAGAACGCGTGATTCTCCCGCGGCGCCGAGTTGCCGGTTGTCGACGCGCCATGGTTGTCCGGCGCTTTGTCGGTAAACTCCACCCCGTTGGCGAGCAAGAATTCGAAGGTAAGCGCGCAATGGTCGGCGAAAGCGCGCATCACCGCCCGATCATTGTAGCGAAAATCCGGTGACCCGTTGGGTTGCACGATCGACCAATCAGTCAGATCGGAAAAAACAGTGTCCGGCGAATCGGCAATATTATATTTCTTCTGCGCGCTGGTGCCGCCGCCCAACGCCATATGCCCGCCGCTGATGATCGCGTGCCCACCGACATCGTAATTCGCCTCGACGACAATGACTGACGCTCCGCCTTCGACTGCTCTAATCGCCGCCGGCAGCCCGGCGGCTCCTGAACCGATCACTATGACATCTGCTTCGAGATCCCAATTCGTGCCGCTATTCGTTGTTGCTTTTGCCATAGTGCTTTTCTTCAATTATTAATTTGTTGCACCCTTTAGCACGACTGTACTCGAATAATCTAAGCCCAATCGCAGTTGTCGATGATATCCCAAAATTCAGAGTCGCTTGCAACCATCCAAATGATCCTTCTAATGGAAATGACGTACTTAAAACGACAGCACGGGATTGGGTTCTAATCCGATTGAAAATCGCAAAGTGATTCATTCCTGCGAAGTCCGTTGGCCGACATGAACCCCGATGTCGATGAGATTTGACACCCGACTATTTCGGATACAACGAACCTACACAATCAGAGGATCTGCTTGACCGTACTCAAGAGGTAGAGGAGAATGGCGCGATCATAGGTTCGCAGGAATTGGAATCACTCTGGCTCGCGATCACGAAGTTAAAAAACCGGTCCTTGCCATTTACATAACTCGAATTCAATCGGAACTTCATATTTCGAATCTAAGGCGCGGCTCGATCACTGCCGCCGCCGATAACGCATCGCGAGAATTCGAGGATGACCCCAAAGAGATAATGGATCGCGATGCACCAAGCAACCGTGAGGAAAGTTGTTGACCATGCGAGGCTGGGCAAAGTTGGTTCTAGTCGTACTCGCACTGGGTGTTCTCTATTGGCCTGGCATTCAATACCACTGGGAAATGGCGAACAATCCATACTTTGTCCCTTTTGACGCTGCTCATGTTATTCCTCCCTTTTTTAAGTTCGATCCAAACGATCCTATACCCACGAATTTTGTGAAGGAGTACTACCTTAATGCCCTGTCCCCCCTTCTGTATAAATGGTTGATTGAGATCAGCGCCGAGCTTGGCGACGTGCGCCATTTCCAGCTCGGCATGATGTACCTTGCCTATGCCGTTTTTATTGGTATCTTGGGCCGCTTGGGATGGCTGTTGGGCGGCGCAGCGCTGAGCTTTGCCGTGATGGCGTTAACGATCACGGCGTGGATTTTCATCGGGTTGGGCTTCCTCGGCGCAACTCCTCGGATGTATGCCTACCCGGTGATTGCGCTCATACTCTATGCGTTGATTCGGGACCGTCCTCACCTCCTGATGGTTACAGTAATCGTGAGTGGAATGCTTTATCCCATCGTGGCAACGATCGGCGGGCTATGCCTCGCGAGCTGGCTGCTCTTGAAACCCTTATTCGCCCAAGGGTCGGTGTCACGCTGGAGCTGGTCACGCCGATTGGCAGCCGTGACACTGACCGGGTTTCTAACACTCGCGGGGTTGCTGCCGATGTGGCTCGGCAGCG